>Ga0209542_10021083_pt1 | contig 10244 bp, 10 predicted proteins | sample RifCSPhighO2_01_FD_184028 | JGI IMG/M metagenome (GOLD analysis project Ga0209542, IMG submission 184028) | Soil microbial communities from Rifle, Colorado - Rifle CSP2_plank highO2_0.1 (SPAdes) (version 2) | ecosystem: Environmental > Terrestrial > Deep subsurface > Rock core/Sediment ...
TTTCCTCTTCTCCTCCGGAACAGTCGGAAACCGTAAGCGCGCTTGTCGCGTCCGAAAAATTATATGACTTCGGAACAATTTCCATGGCGAAGGGCAATGTAACCCATACTTTTGCCGTAACTAACCCAACCGACAAAGATATTCTTGTGAGCAACCTTACCACCTCGTGCATGTGCACCGCCGCGTATATCGTTGAAGGAAATTCAAAAATAGGGCCGTTTGGAATGCCCGGCATGGGTTTCGCGCCGAAAGCAAACATGCTAATAAAGGCGGGCGAAACCAGAAGTATTGATGTCGTCTATGACCCCAATGCCCACGGCCCGGCGGGAATCGGCCCGGTAGACAGATTCGTGAGCCTTACCGACACGAATGGCGGGAATCTCGAACTTGAAATTAAGGCGGTTGTAACTCCATAAATCTTATGAAAAGAATTCTGCTCGTAATTTCAATCGTCATTGCTGTTTTCGCGGGAATAATTTTCCTCCAGAACTCACCTGCCGTAAGTTCGTTTCTCTGGGAAATAAGTAACGGGGGTTCATGGCTTTTGCCGCTTGTTCTCGTCGCGGCGCTTCTTGACAGCGTTCATCCATGTTCGTTTTCGATTCTTCTCATCACCATTGCTTTCCTTTTCGGAATGCAGATGACAAGAAAGAAAATTCTTCAGATTGGAGGAATTTACATCGCCGGAATTTTCACCGCCTACTTTCTGATAGGACTTGGTATCTTGCAAGTACTGCATCTGTTCAACACGCCGCACTTTATGGGCAAGCTTGGTGCGACGCTTCTTATCGCCTTCGGAGTAATAAATCTCATTAACGAATTTTTTCCGAAATTTCCGGTCAAGCTCAAACTTCCGTCGGTTTCACACACAGCGATGGGCCGGCTGATGGAGAAAGCGTCGTTTCCGGCGGCGTTCGGACTGGGACTTCTGGTCGGGATCTGTCAGTTCCCGTGCATGGGCGGACCATACCTGATGGTAATCGGATTGCTTCGCGACCAGGTGACTTATCTTGCGGGTTTCGGTTACCTGCTCCTCTATAATCTCATTCTTTCTTTGCCTCTCATAGCGGTGCTCCTAATAGCCGCCGATAAGATGACTGTGGATAAGGTGCAGGAATGGAAAAAGACCAATATGAAAGGAGTAAGATTCTGGGCTGGATTGGCAATGATAATCCTTGGAATACTAATATTCTTCATTTAATCTTATGCAAACAAAAAAATTAACAATTGACGAATTTCTCTCTAAAATAAATGCTCTCAAAGAAAAAGCAGGGGTTGATTTATCAACGGCCGAGGATTTGAGCATGGCCGTAATGAACCTCATCAGCTTGGAAGAACACTTTTTCTTTACGGGCGTGAAAACGAAAAAAGGCGAATACTTCGATACCTCGCTTGAAATCCGCGAGATGCGCAAAAAACTTCTGGAACAGCTTATGCCGAACCATGAAGGAGAAACTTGGTGCATTTCCAAGCATCTCTTGGCCGCCACCATGCGCCTGATTGAAGTCGGCAACAAACTGCATTCCGAAGGAAAAAAAGACAAAGCGAAACAAACGTTTGAAAACGCCTATAAGGTTTACTCCATCTTTTGGGCGCTCAAACTTAAATTAATAAATCCCGTTAGAGGCAGGGCGCCCCGAGGTGCCCGTAGCACTCGCTTGCTGGCGAGGGCGGCCTCTAACGGGATAAAAGGTCAAAAAATTAAAGAAGCGGCTACAGGCAGTTCAACACTTGAAGATTTGGTGAACAAACTTGCCGATTGCTGCGACGAATAAATCATGAGCAACGAGCATAAGAATAAAGATTACACGCTTTCAATAAGCATTTTAATGTCTGCCGTTATATTGGCTGGGGCGTGGATTTATACTGCCGGCCTGAAATCGGGACAAGGCGGCCAGGCACAGGTTAAATCGCAAACAAAAGCCGAAGTTGTTACAAGCGCGCTTGAAGAAAAAATATTGCCATCTGCCGGTGTCGCGCTTCCGGTTAAATGGGACGATATCGGCAAGAGGATGGTGAAAAACGGAGTGATTGATTTCCAAAAGCTGGAAGCGATATACGCGAACCGCGGCGGCATGGAAGCGGATACAAAAACGCTTCTCCAAAAATCGGACAACGGTTCAATTACAATGACCTCGCAGAATTCCGGAGAGATTCTTAACCTTCTCTGGGCATTCGGCCTGGCCAATAAAAATCCGATTCTTGAAAACGGTCCGATGATGACTTATAGCGGTGCGGGCTTGCCCGCCGACTCGGCCTTCGTAGCCGAAGCCACTTCGGCGAAGGAGGCAGCCTTGGCGAAGGCGAGAAATTTCGCATCAACGGGCGGCTGGACGATTGCAGTTGGCGACCCCATGAGCCATTACAGCGTGCATCAGCTGGTAACGTTAACGGCCGACCAACAGGCGCTCGTGGAAAGCATTTCCAAAAACATCTACCGCCCGTGTTGCGGCAATTCGGTCTATTTCCCGGATTGCAATCACGGCATGGCAATGCTCGGCTTGCTGGAACTTATGGCGTCGCAAGGAGTTTCTGAAGATGAGATGTATAAAATCGCTCTTGCCGTTAATTCTTACTGGTTCCCTGACACTTACCTTACAATCGCGAAATATCTGAAAAATAACGGTATTGAGTGGGATTCTATTGAGCCGAAAACCATCCTTGGAGAAAGCTACTCAAGCGCGCAGGGATACGCGCGCATACAATCGCTTGTCGCTCCAGAGCCGTCAACGCAGTCGCAAGGCGGATGCGGAGTAGACACGGGACAGGTAGCTCAACCGCAACAGCAACAAAGCGGCTGCGGCGTTCAATAAAAAATCCATAAAAAACTATGTTCAACATCTTCAAGAAAAAGTGTCCTGTCTGCAAAATGGAACTTGTAAAAGGAAGGAATAATTCTGAGAGATTCGGGAAAGAATTCTGTTCGGAAGGATGCAAAGATGAATACGGAAAGCAATCGGAAAAAGAAAAATCGAAGCATGACAGCAGTTGTTGCCATTAAAGTATGAGTATATCGCCTGGAAAAAGTTGGTCTAAATTAACCATAAATAATATAAATAACGATATATGAATAACGATCAATCGTCACAGCGAGAAGTACTTGGCAAAAAAGAGCGATGGGAACTGCGCAAACAAGAAAAACAAAAGCTACAAGAAATTCAGCAAAGAAACAAATGGGCTAAAAAGGTTAGTTTCTGGGTAATAACGATATTTATTATCGGTTCTTTGGGATATGGCGTCGTGTATTTGGCAACTCGTCCGGAAAAACCCGCGCCAGGAACAGCGTTCCCTATTCTGGGGCGGGATCATATTCCGGTTGGGACGTTTCATCCGGAATATAATTCCAATCCGCCAGCTTCAGGTTCGCATTACGCAAAAGAGGCCGAATGGGGAGTGTATCAGAATGAATTGCCGGACGAGCAATTAATTCATAATCTTGAACACGGCGGTATTTGGATTTCCTACAAACCTAATATTAGCCCGGCAATAAAAATTAAATTGGAGTCAATAGGCAATAGATACAAAAAAGCTGTTATCGTTGCACCGCGAGCCAAAAACGATTCAATGATAGCTTTGGCTTCATGGGGACGACTTGAAAAATTGGATATTCTTGATGAGGCCGAAATCATTAATTTTATTGACGCGAACAAAAATAAGTCTCCGGAGCCGCTTGCAAAATAATAAAGATTAAAAAATGTCACGGTGCGTAACATTTTTTCATTTGGTTCGCTCGCCGCAAATAAAGTAAACTTTACTTGCGGACTCACTGCCAAATGTAAAAAATATCATTAAACACAATAACCATACAATGAATGAAAAAGAAGAAATAATATACACCTGCCCGATGCATCCGGAAGTTGTTTCCGACAGGTCTGGCATATGTTCGGAATGCGGCATGACTCTGATTCCGTTAAAATCAAAAAAATCGAATCGTGAAGCCGAGCACGGCGACCACGCGGCGTCATTCAACAAGCACGAAGGCCATAATTCAAACATCTTCAAAATAAAATTTTGGGCAAGCTTCGCCTTAAGCATTCCGATTGTCCTATATTCGGGCCTTGTGTCGTCCGTTTTCAACTGGACGGCGCCGGTATTTCCGGGCTCAGCGTATATTCAGTTTGTTTTGGGTTCAACCGTTTTCTTCTACGGCGGCTGGATATTTTTAACGAGCGCGAGGCGTGAACTTGGAGCGCGCCTTCCTGGCATGATGACTCTGATAGCCATCGCTATCACGACAGCATACGCCTGGAGCGTATACGCCACGCTTGCTGGACGCGCCGATAATCTTTTTTGGGAACTCGCGACATTGATTACCATCATGCTTCTCGGCCATTGGGTTGAAATGAGCGCGGTTTCCAGCGCGCAAAGTGCTCTTAAAGAAATTTCGAAACTTTTGCCGGATACGGCCGAGGTTGTCCGCGACAGCGTAACGAAAATAATTCCGCTCGCCGAACTTCGCGAAGGAGACATTGTTCTGGTGAGACCTGGTGGCAAAATCGCCGCCGACGGCGAAGTAGTTGAAGGAGATTCATCAGTGGACGAATCAATCGCGACAGGGGAATCGAAACCTGTTTCAAAAAGCATTGGAAGCGAAGTTATCGCGGGAACAATAAACGGGGATGGGATACTCAGACTAAAGGTTACAAAAATCGGCGAGCGCACTTTTCTTGCCGGTGTAATGCGGCTTGTCGCGGAGGCGCAATCGTCCAAATCGAGGCTTCAAATACTTTCCGACCGAGCGGCGTTTTATCTGACCATCGTGGCGGTTGCCGCAGGAACAATAACTTTCATTTCCTGGATTTTAGCCGGCGGAGGCACGGCGTTCGCCGTGGAGCGGCTCGTTGCCGTTCTTGTTATTGCCTGTCCTCACGCTTTGGGGCTTGCCGTGCCGCTTGTTGCTTCCATATCCACAACGAAGGCCGCGCGGAACGGATTCCTTATCAAGCAGCGTTTGGCGCTTGAAGCCGCGCGCAACGTCGACGTCGTGCTTTTCGACAAAACGGGCACGCTGACAAAGGGAGAATACGGGGTTACGGACGTGTGGGCGGTTACTGGCGACGAGAAAGAAATCATGCGCCTCGCCGCTTCCGCCGACGCTTACTCCGAACATCCTATTGCCAAGGCAATTGTGGCGCACGCGCTGGAGCGCAATATTCCTCTCACTGAAATTAAAGATTTTTCCCGCATTCCGGGCAAGGGTTCGCAAGCGAAAATCGGCGGAGCGCTCGTGACAATCGGAGGGGCTGCGGTCGTTGAAGGAAAAAATATATCGCTTCCCGCTGGCGTAGCCGAAGAACATAAAAAAGGAAAAACGATTATTTACGTGCTGCGCGACGACGCGTTCATCGGCGTCATAGCTTTGGCGGACATTATTCGGGAAGAATCGCGCGAAGCGATAAAAACCCTCAAGGCGATGGGCATTAAAGTAGCTATGGTGACGGGAGACTCCGAAGATGTCGCGGCGTGGGTCGCCGACGAGCTTGGAATCGACGAGTATTTCGCGCGTACCATGCCCGACAAAAAGTCGGAGAAAATAAAATTGCTGCAGTCCGGAGGACGGCGCGTAGCCATGGTCGGCGACGGCATAAATGACGCTCCGGCTCTCACGCAGGCGGATATCGGAATCGCCATCGGCGCCGGAACGAATGTTGCGATTGAATCCGCAGGTATAATTCTCGTGAAGAACGACCCGCGCGATATTCCAAAAATTGTCGCTCTTTCGCGCTTTACATACGCAAAGATGATTCAAAATCTTTTCTGGGCAGCCGGTTATAACGTGGTGGCCATTCCGCTTGCCGCCGGCATTCTTGCTTCGCGTGGCATACTTCTTTCTCCGGCAATTGGAGCGGTCTTTATGTCATTAAGCACCGTGATTGTTGCCATAAACGCCATGTTATTAAAAGGTCGCAAATTATGATTATAAAATTAAATGCTTTCATTGAAACGATATGGCTGGTTATGCGTCTTGGGAGGGGAAGTCGTCTATGTTCTCTGTCTTATCGGCGGGTTGCTCCCCTGGCGCACGAGCCGTGGGATTGAACTTCATCACGCTATATTTGAAACATTGCCTGGATTCACATGGCTGACTTTCGGAAGTTTCGTTCTCGGAGTCATCTATATGTTCGTGTTCGCCTGGATTTTCGCCGTCTACATGGTTTGGATGCATAATTCCAGTTTGATTAATAAATAAAAGACGGCGTGCTAACATCGCCGAATCCCCGTTTAACGGGGCTTCTTGCGCGACTTATGCTAATTTACTGCATAGGGCATTTATCTACAGTCGTTTTTGCCGCTATTTATAAGCATTAAACCCCTTTCTTTGTTGACAAAAAGTCAACAAACGTTGTGTGGACTGTTAAAGTTTTGATTATCAAATAAATTAATCTGTTATGGCGGCTTCACGCGTCAGTGTTATCGGAAACAGTTTGAACGTGTTATCACTTACTCCAACTTCAACGATAATATCTTTGACGTGCCGTCTTCGGCGAGAGTTACCCCATAGAGGATGTCCGCCGATTCCATTATGGAACGGTTGTGAGTGACGATGATAAATTGCGTCTTTTTGGAAAATTCTTCCAGCATTTCGGCGAAACGTCGGGAATTTCTCGCGTCCAAAGCGGCGTCCACTTCGTCAAGAACGAGGAACGGCGGAGGGCTGACCGAAATCATAGCGAACAGCGCCGCGATTCCGACCAAGCTTCTTTCGCCTCCGGAAAGCGTTTCGAGCGAACTCAACTTCTTTCTCGGCAAGCTTAAACCTATTTCCAATCCTTCTTCTTTTTCCTCTTCTTCCTCGTCTTTTGCCAATTCCTCGGAAATTTTTTCCTCTGCCGGTTCTTCGGCGTTTTTAGCTTGTCCCTTTGCTTGCCCACCGGAGCCTTGCTTGCCCGTCGTAGCCTTGGCGAAGTCGGGGCGAAGGCGGGGCTCCTGTTTCATAAGTTTTAACTGCGCCTTCCCGCCGTCAAACATCAATTTGAAAAACTTATCGAATTCCTTGTTTATCTTGTCCAAAGATTCCTTGAACTCCGTTTTTATTTTTTGGTTCAGCTCCCCTATCATTTGTTTCAAATCGTTGCGGGCTTTATCCAAATCGCCCGATTCGCGTTCCAAAAAAGTGTAACGAGCTTCGGTTTCCCGCGCTTCTTTGATAAGAGCTTCGTCCACTTCTCCGATGCTCGCCAAATCTCCGCGCAGTTTGAAAATCCTCCTTTCGAGCGAGTTCAAGTCTTCGGCACTTTCAACATTATGAACTTTATAACTTTCAAACTCGCTGGCCCTCCTTCCCGTTTGCGCAATCTGCCGTTCAAGTTCCGAGAGATGAAGTTGCAATCTTTCTTTTTCAAAAAGCCGTTCCTGGTTTTTGGTTTCCCATTTTTCTATCTTATCTTTTGCCGTTTCCACAACGGAAACGGCCTTTTTGAACACTTCGTAAAAATCTTCCTGATTCTTTTCAAGCAAGTTTTCCTCCTGCCGCTGTTTGGAAATTTCGGCCTCCAATCCCGAGAGATTCCTATTCAGTTCCATCAGCTTGTTTTTCAGTCCCGAGTTTCGAATTATTTTCGGACCGGCCTCCAGCGTGGAATCTATTTCGGAAACAAGCGCGGCGATTGTTTTTCGCAAATCGTTAATATCGGCATTGAGAAAATTCGAGAGCTCCTCTCTGACTTTTTTGAGAAGTTCCGAGAGCCGCGCCGGCGGAGCTAAAACCTGCCTGGAAGCCGTTTCTTCCATTTCAAGTTGGGCTTCAATGCGTCCAAGCTCTTTTTGAAGTTCGCTTCTTTTTTCAAAGAGAACCTGCGTTTTCTTTTTTATTTCCGTGAGTTCTTGCCTTTCTTTCGGCTGGCCCGCTTCTACACGCTTCAGATTATTTTCCGCGGCTTCTTTTTCTTTCTCCAAAACTTTGAATTCTTCTTTATGGACAGAAATTTCTTTTTCTGTATTGGAAATTTTTATATTCAATTCGCCAAGCTGGCGGCCGAAAAATCCGTTTTCTGCTCCGCGGAGTTCCTGTTCCATAGCGGAACGCTTTTCCCAGCGTCCGGTCTGTCTTTTAAGAGAACGCAAATGAGGTGTCAACTCTTTCATAAGGGCTTCAACTTTTTCGATGTTGAGCTGCGTGTTTTTTAGCCGGCGTTCGGCGGCGTGCTTTTTGAGCTGATATTCACGAAGTCCGAGCATTTCCTCCAACATTTCCCTGCGGATAGCCGGCGATGCCTGTATGAAAACATCGCTGTTCCCCTGACTGATGACAACCAGCCCTTTGGTACCGAGCCGCGCTTTGGCGAAAAAATCTATAAGGTCTTTCAAGCGCACCTCTGCTTTGTTTATGAAAAATTTATTGTCGCCGTCTCTGCTGACCTGGCGGGAAACGACAATCTCGGAAAATTCCGCCGGAAAAAAGTTGCCGTTGTTTTCAAAATAAAGCGATGCCTGCGCCTGTCCAACGCGCGGACGCTTGGGCGTTCCCGCGAATATGAGGTCTTCGGCTTTGGCTCCGCGGAGATTTTTGGATTCTCTTTCGCCCAAAAGCCAGCGGACTGCGTCTATTATGTTTGATTTTCCAGAGCCGTTCGGTCCGACAATGGCCGTGATTCCCGTTGGGAATTCAATCGTGGTTTTTCCTGCGAACGATTTAAAGCCGTTTAATTCAAGACGTTTCAACAAGTGAGGCATTTTAGATAAAAATTTCTAAATCCTAATTTCTAATTTCTAAACAAATCCCAATTACCCAATAACCAATTAACCCAATATCTTACTTTAGTCATTTTTTCATTTGTCATTGATTAGATCAATTAGAAATTAGTAATTTGTTATTTATAATCCAATTTTATAATGTTTCAGCGCTTCTTTTGCCGCTTCTACCTCGCCTTCCTGTTTGGAAGCTCCTTCGCCTTCGGCAATCAAGTCGTTGCCAAAGTAAACCCCGATTTTGAACTGCCTTTCATGCGCGGGGCCCGTCTCTTCCAATACCTTGTAAGAGGGCGTCACTTTTATTTTATCCTGTATCAGCTCCTGGAGTTCGCTCTTGGCGTCTCTATAGCTTCCGGTTTCCAAAACTTCTTTCAAGTGCGAAAGAATAAATTTATCAATGAATTTTTGCGCGGCCCCTATCCCCCCGTCAAGGTAAAGCGAACCGACAAGCGCTTCCATCGCGTTTGCGAGTATAACTTCTTTGGCTTTCGGCGAACCCCCTCTTTCACCCTTGGACATTAAAATAAACTCTTCAAGGCGAATCTCTCCGCCGATTCTCGCCAGTATCTGATAATTCACGAGAGCCGCGCGTAAAACGGTCATCCGCCCTTCCGGCGCGTCCGGATAATTTTTAAAAAGCGCTTCGGTGACAACAAGTTCCAAAACGGCATCGCCCAAATATTCCAGCCGCTCATTGTGCGGCAAATGCCATTTTGTATCCTCGTTCAGATAAGAACGGTGAGTAAGCGCCTCCGTGAGAAGGTTCTTGTTTTTGAAATCGTAACCGATTATATTTTCCAGTTCGTCGTAGTTATTCATAATTACTCTACTTCTTTCTTTTCATTTTCGTCTAAAGTTTTCTTTTCCGCTTCCATTTCTCTGTAAACCGTGCCGAGAACGCCGTTTATGAATTTAACCGAATTAGGCCCGCCATAATTTTTGGCGACCTCGATTGCCTCGTTTATGGCTACTTTCGGAGGCACCTCGCTCCTGTCCGCGTACAAAAGCTCGTAAAGCCCTATGCGGAGCACGTTTCGTTCAACCATGGCGATTTTATCGAGCGGCCATTCCGGGGCCGCCCTTACTATTATTTTGTCTATCTCGGCCAGATGCTCCGTAATCCCTTTCAATATTCGCCAGGCAAAATCGGGCTCGTCTATCCCCGGAGCGAATTCCTTCAGGTCGCGTTCCAAAATTTCCGTAACGTCTTTTTCGCGATGATAAAAATCCCATTCATAAAGGGCTTGGAGAACAACGCTTCTTACTAAATGTCTTGTGGCCATCTAAAAAGTGTCAGGTATCAAGTATCAAGGTGCAAGACTAAACTTTTGTTACTTTACTATTTGCCGCATTGAGAACAAAGCCTATGTGACATTTTCGGCCCGCTGCAATTTTTACAAACCAAAAGCTTCACTTTTTTCAAAGCCAAATGCGAGCGCCTCCGCCCGACTTTCCCTTTGCTGTGATGTTTTACCGGTACGCCTCCCATGCTTAGTTTTTGTTAACGAGTTTTGCGAGTTTAGAAAAACTTGCACCCCGCCCCGTGATTATTT
>Ga0209542_10021084_pt1 | contig 10244 bp, 12 predicted proteins | sample RifCSPhighO2_01_FD_184028 | JGI IMG/M metagenome (GOLD analysis project Ga0209542, IMG submission 184028) | Soil microbial communities from Rifle, Colorado - Rifle CSP2_plank highO2_0.1 (SPAdes) (version 2) | ecosystem: Environmental > Terrestrial > Deep subsurface > Rock core/Sediment ...
ATTTATTTTTTTTATATCTCCAGAACTATCAGTTAATCTAAAATTTTTACCTTTTTCTTTCTTTAACTTCAATCTTATATTTGAGATTAATCTCATATTTTTTGTTTTATATTTTAATATATATATCAGTGGTTTAAAATATATTTTATAGACTATAATTCTTGTAAACAAGTTTTTTACAAACTTTTATAAAATTTAGTTTCAAGAAAGATATATGGTTTTGGATAATTTAGGAAGCAAGTTCAAGGAAATACTGAACAAAGTAGCTAAGAGCATATTTGTTGATGACAAACTAATCAATGAGCTGATAAAGGAAATACAAAGGGCTTTACTAAGTGCTGATGTGAATGTGCAACTTGTTTCTGAACTTACTAAATTAATCAAGGAGAGAGCATTAAAAGAAAAAACCAAGCTGGACCAAAGAACACAATTAGTCAATATTGTTTATGAAGAACTAACAAAATTTCTTGGTGATGAAAAATCTGAATTGGATATTATTAAGAAAAATCCCTTCAAGATAATGATAGTTGGAATCTATGGCTCAGGAAAGACTACTACCCTTTCTAAATTAGCTAATTATTACAAGAAAAGAGGGTATAAAGTTGCTGCTCTTGCATTGGATGTTCACAGGCCTGCCGCCATAGATCAATTAGAGCAATTGTGCAATAAATTAAAAGTTGATTGTTTTGTTGATAGAAAAGAGAAAAATCCAGTAAAAATCTACAAGGAACTTTCAGACAAATACAAAAAGTATGATATATTGTTTATTGATACTGCAGGAAGAGATTCTTTAGACAAGGAATTAATAAAGGAAATCAAAGAGCTTAATGAAGAGATAAAGCCTGATGAAAAAATATTGGTTATCTCTGCTGACATAGGACAGGCTGCTCAGGAATTGGCTAAAGGATTTCATGAGAATTTAGGGGTTACTAGCGTTATTGTTTCTAAATTGGACGGAACTGCAAGAGCAGGAGGAGCACTTACTGGAACTGCAGCTACGGGAGCCAAGGTCAAGTTTATTGGTGTTGGGGAAAAGGTTGATGATTTAGAAACTTTTAATCCAAAAGGTTTTGTTTCAAGATTACTTGGGATGGGAGATTTGGAAGCTTTACTGGAAAAAGCAAAAGATGTTCTTGATGAGGAAAAGGTTGGAGATATTAAAGAAAGACTGACGAGCGGGGAATTTAATCTTAATGATCTTTATGAGCAAATGATGGCCATGAAAAAAATGGGGCCTTTAAATAAAATAATGGAGATGATTCCTGGTTTTTCTGGAATGAAGATGCCTAAAGAAGCACTGCAAGTTCAGGAAGGAAAATTAACAAAATGGAAAATAGCTATGGATTCCATGACAAAGAAAGAAAGAGAATTTCCTGATATCATTGATGGAGACAGGATAAAAAGAATAAGCAAAGGTTCCGGTGTTCCTGAAAGTGAAATCAGGGATTTATTAAAGCAATATAAGATGGCAAAGAAGATGATGAAGGTGATGAAAGGAAAAGATCCTGAAAAAATGCTCAAAAGAGGAAAGATGCCTTTTAAGCTGAAATAAAATTATGTTTACATTTAATTATATTGAGTTAAGATTATTCTCTATACCACCTAATTCGTTATCTAAAGGATTGTTGATGTCATCTACTTCATTACTAATCTCATTGATATTTATGCTTGAATCATTAGAGTTATCGGGCACATTTTCATTCCCGCACCCCGTAATTATTAATAATAAAATAAATAAAAAAATTATCTTCTTCATTTTTATCCCTTTATTTCTATTTCACAGTAATCTGGCAATATACCATATTCAGTTGGAATTACTTTTTTAACTTTAATTATTTTACCATCTGGCATTGTTTTTGCAGATTCTTTATTAATAGCATAAATGTTTCTCTGATATTCAATAGTACACAGCTTCCCATTATTGTCTACTGACAATAATTTGACATTATAAACAGTATCTCCAGTTGCTAAAACAATTGTTACGATTTCATATAAAGGTTTTTCAACATTTTTCTTAGATTTACTTTTTCCATAGTATCCTTTTTTTATTACATAAACTGCTTCATTTTCTTCAATTTTTAGTAACTCCACAACATAATAGTCTCCAATTAAAATTTGATTACTCTCATTTAATATATCATAACTGTTTTTGATATGATCATTTTCAATCCAATAATTAATATTTGTACCTGCTCTTTTTTCATAAAGATTTTTTAGCGTTATTATTATGCTTTCTTTGGTTGTGGTGTTATCTCCATTTCTTATTTCATATATCATCTTTGCAGATTGACCTACACCTAATTTGAATACTTCATTTAAATTTACATAGATGTTTTTTATTACTTCATCGCTATCTGCTGTTAACTTGCAATTTTCCTTTAATTCCTTAACATTAACACATTTTAAATTAAGATCATTGCATTCCTCTTTATTATAACATGAAGGACTTATCTCTTTGCCTGATATTGATCTGAAACCGTTACATTTATCTTCAGCAGAGTTATAATCTTTTTTTCTTATTAAATTTCCATTTTCATTATACCAAGTTATTATGTAATTACAATAAGAATAATCTTCTTTGGTTTTTTCTGATTTTATTGTTTTATCTTGTTTTTCTGGTTCATATATCTCAAGATCATTCAAAACATTGCTTTCCAGTTGAGATAATAATTCTCTAACTAATTCAAATGCCTGTTTAATCTCCACTGTTGCTTCATTCAATAATGACCTAATCTCTTCCGAGTTTGATGCATCTTTATTTGATAATTTTTCAGCCTTGTTTAATTTATTACTTGCAGAGTCAATTAAATTTTTTAGTTCCTTAATCTTATCTTTTTCAGAATCATCCAAAATAGCTATTGCAACCCCTAATTTTTTAGATATTGCTTTTAGTTTTGAGATAACCTTTGATATCTTATCTTTTTGTATTTTTATAATTGGTTTTTCAACCACGGGCTTTATTTCTTTAATATCTACTTTTAATTCAGTTTTTATTGCATTTACCTCTTCTATACTTTCTATATCCTCAATTCTTGAATCATATTCATCTATTTTAGTACTCTTTTCATCTAATTTTTTTATAATAATTACTTTTTCAGTTTCTGGTATTAATTTTGATACTTCTATCTTGTCTTTTGTCGATTGTATATACTCCTTAAGATTTAATGTAATCTCTTTCAGAGCTTCTTTTTTTTGTGTTATTTGCCCTTTTGTATATTCTTTTGCGATGGACAATGGCATAACACTAACTAAAAATATTGCCATAATGAATAATGTTAGTATCTTTTTCATTTTATCCTCCGATTGTTTTAAAGTTCTAAAAGTTCTATAATTATTGTTATTTATAAGGATACTTTTTGTTTGATGTTTATTAATACTTTATAAAACTTTAAAATGCTTTATTATGCTTTAACCAAAATAAAATAAATCCATTCTTTGATATAAGAATGAATTCATCCTTATTAAACAAATAATAAAGTTTATAATATAAACCACTAAATTATAATTATGAAATTATTGCTGTTGTTCATATTAATTTTACTTATAATCCCCAATGCTTTAGCAGCGGTAATACAGGGTAAAATTTATGATTTGGAATTAAACAGGTTGGATAATATAATTGTAGAGATAAATACAATCCCAAAACAAAGAGTTATCTCTCAGAACGGAGAGTACTTCTTCAATGTTCCAAAAGGAGATTATGCAATAAATGTAAGGGCGTTAATCAATGAATTTGTATATTCAGCTAGCGAGAATATTTCAATAATTGATGATGGAGAATATATTATTGATTTGTTTCTATTCCCTGAATTAGAGAATATTTCTAATATTAATATAGGAGATAATAAGGAGAATAAAAAAAACATTATTGTTTATATTGCAATATTTATCATTGTTTTAATCATATTCTTTGCATTTAAAATAGTAAGAAAAAAGAAAGTCTCTCCCGAAACTGATGAAGATATGGATAATATTTACAATATAATCAAAAAAGAGAAAAGGGTAACTCAAAAAGAAATAAGAAAGAGATCTATTTTATCAGAAGCAAAAATAAGTTTAATTATCGCTCAGCTTGAGAAAGAGGGGAAAATACAAAAAATAAAAAAAGGAAGAACTAATATAATCATATTAAAATGAATCTAAAAGATTATCAGGAATTATGCAAGAAAACGGCAAAGAATTACAATGGAGATGAAATTGAAATCTTCAACTGGGGTCTTGGAATTGCTGGAGAAGCAGGAGATGTTGCAAGCTGCATTAAAAAAGTTCATGCTCATAAAAATGAAACACTTAAAGATGGAATAAAAGAAAATTTAGGAGATACACTCTGGTATATTGCAATGATATGCAACTTTTATGGCTGGAATTTGGAGGAGGTTCTAAAAGAAAATATAAATAAACTTAGCAAAAGATATCCCAATGGATTTATACATAAAGATGCCCAGAGAGAAGGAACAAAAATAGATTGGAATGAGGAATGAAATCTTTATCCATAAAACAACCCTATGCAGAACTAATAATACAAGGAAAAAAGAAAATAGAATTAAGAAAATGGAATACTAAATTCAGAGGGGAGTTTTTTATTCATTCTTCAAGAATTCCTGATGAAATTGCTATGAAAAAATTTGGGTTTGAGAATTTACCTTTTGGATTCCTTGTTGGAAAAGTAACATTAACAAATGTTAAGAAATATAATAATGAAATGGAACATAACAAAGATAACAGTTTACATTTGGCTTCTAGTGTTTGGGGAGATTATGGTTTTATTTTGGAGAAACCTGAGAGAATAAAACTTATTCCTTACAAAGGACAGTTAAACTTTTTTGAGGTTAAGTTATGAAAATAATAGCAAAAGGTGCAGAAGCAATTCTTTACAAACAAGGTAATTACTTAATCAAGGAAAGGATAAAAAAATCATACAGAATTGATGATATAGATAATAAGCTCAGAAAATACAGAACAAGAAGTGAAGCTAGATTATTGCAGAAAGCTGAAAATTCCCCGAAAGTATTCAATGTTGATGAGAAGGGCATGAAGATTAAAATGGAATTCATAGATGGAAAATTAATCAAAAATATCCTTGATAATTTAAAGAATGAAAGAAGGAATCTGCTGCTGAGGGAAATTGGCGGAAAAATTGCCAAGATGCATGATAGTAATATCATTCATGGAGATTTAACAACTTCCAACATGATACTAAAAGATAAAGTCTACTTCATAGATTTTGGATTAGGATTTAATTCTAATAGGATAGAAGACAAAGCTGTTGACTTGCATTTATTGAAACAAGCACTAGAAAGCAAGCATTACAGACATTTTGAAGAATCTTTCAAGGAAGTTCTGGAAGGTTATAAGTTAAGCAATGATTGGAAAGAAGTTTTAGAAAGACTTGAAAAAGTTGAGAAAAGAGGAAAGTATAAGGGAAAAAATGCTGAATGACTGGCTGATTGTAATCTTGAGCATTATGAGCATTTTGACAATTGTTTATCTGATATTTCATCCTGGCTCTATTTTCAGGAAGAAGAGATAAAAACCTTTTAAAGCTAAAATATTATCATATTTTTCATAGCCCCGTAGTCAAGCGGTCCAAGATGCAGCCCTTTGGAGTAAAACTTTCAAAGAGAGTTTTACCAAAAAGCAAAGAAAGGCTGAGGCCCAGGTTCGAATCCTGGCGGGGCTAATTCATAATTTTTATATATCTTTTCATGCTTAAAATATGGGGGGTGTTTAAGATGGCTGAAAAGGAGATAGGAGAAGTTTTTTCTTATTATTCCGGCATAGGCGTTGCTGCAGTGAAATTGAAGGGTCCTATAAAGATAGGGGACAAGATAAAGATTAGGGGGTATACAACTGATTTTGAACAGAAGGTGGGCAGCATGCAGATAGAGCATAAGAAGGTTGAATCTGCCAAGAAAGGCGATGATTTGGGCCTTAAGGTTGATGACAGGGTAAGATCAGGAGATAAGATTTATAAACTGTAGCCAGATTTATATTTTAGGATAAGTAGGTGAGAGCTCACTTATGCCTCTTGAGGTATTCTGAGCTTTTTTGAAAATGGCACGAATGTACAGCGGAAAAAAAGGAAAGTCTGGGAGCAAGAAGCCCAGCAAGAAGACAAAAAAAATCTGGCTTAGATATTCTGACGAGGAAGTTGAGCAGCTTATAATAAAACTTTCAAAACAAGGATATACCCAAAGCAAGATTGGGGCTATATTAAGGGATACTTATGGGGTCCCAGACGTCAGGATAATATTAAACAAAAAAATAGGCAAAATACTGAGGGAAAATAAATTAGCTCCCAAACTCCCGGAAGATTTATTGTCGTTGATAAAAAGAGAGCTTAACATAATAAAACATCTTGAGACCAATAAAAAAGACATTCCTGCAAGAAGGGGGCTAATATTGACTGAAAGCAAGATCAACAGGATAGTCAAATATTACAAGAGAGAAGGAATCCTTGACAAGAGCTGGGCTTATGACAGAGAGAAAGCGAAATTGCTTGTTTCATAGAATGGATAATCTTATTAAAAAATTTCTAGATGAATTTGAAAAAATAGATGCGCCCATAAGAGTGATATCCCATCTAGATGCTGACGGCCTTTCGAGTGCTACAATAATATCAGAAGCTTTTAAAAGAAGAGGCAATGATTTTGCATTGAGCATAGTGAGGCAGCTGGATGAGAAAGTCATAAAAGAGCTGAGCTTGGAGGATTATGATTGCTTTCTTTTTGTCGATCTTGGAAGCGGATTTTTAACGCTGATAAACAGATACCTTAATGATAGAAAAGTTTTCATTCTTGATCATCATATTCCCGAAAATATAGAGGGCAATTTCATCCATGTAAATCCTCATCTTGCGGGCTTGGATTCTGACAGCATTTCAGGATCAGGATTGGCTTATTTATTTTCAATTGCACTTGATGAAAACAATAAGGATTTAGCATACATTGCGGTGATAGGGGGATTGGGGGATTATATCAATTTTAATCAGGGATTAAACCAAATGATACTCAAAGATGCCCTTGATTCAGGATATCTTGAAATAAAAAAAGGGCTTAAAATATTTGGAGCACAAACAAGACATCTCCACAAATTATTGCAGTACAGCACAGACCCCTATATTCCTGGAGTTACCGGAAGCGAGGAAGGTTCAATCAATTTTCTCAATGAACTTGGCATCAACTACAAGGATGAAAATGGAGATTTCAGGAAGGTTAATGATTTAAACCAGAATGAACTAAAGGAATTAATAACAGGAGTCATTCTGAGAAGATTTGGGAATGAAGACAATCCGGAGGATGTTATATCTGATATTTACTTGTTGGCTAGAGAGGATGATGAAAGCTATACCAAAGATGCGAGAGAATATGCAACCTTGCTGAATGCGTGCGGAAGATTAAGAAAGCCCTCTTTTGGCATTGGAACCTTAATGGGAAATTTCACCCTGAAAAGCAAAGCAAATGAATTATTGAGAAATTACAAGGCTGAAATAATAAACATGATGGAATGGTTCAACAGGAACAAGGACAAATTCATAAAAGAGGAGAAGTTCATGATCATAAATGCAGAAGACAAAATAAGAGATTCTATGATAGGAACCTTATGCGGAATGTTATGCAGTTCAAATATTTATCCAAGAAATTATGTTATTCTTGGAATGGCTTATACCCCTGATGATGATATAAAAGTGAGCATGAGGACAAACAATTCAAATATTGATCTTAGGGAAATACTAAAAAAAGTTGCGGACGGCGGAGGCCACAGCAATGCATGCGGAGCATTTATCAAGAGAGAGCAAGAGCAGGAGTTTATAAAAAATATGAGGGAGATATTAACGAAAGTTTTATAAGCATTTTTTAAGGATTAATCTGAAATGTCAGATATAAAAAACAAGAAAAAATGGTATGAAGTTTTTTCCACTTCTCATTTCGGCAACCAAGTTATAGGAGAAACTGTCGCCAATGACGATAAAGCCCTCATTGGAAGGATTGTCAATGCAAATCTTGGGAACATAACAAAAGATGCAAAGCTCCAGAACATAAAAATAAGGTTTAGGATAAATGAAGTCAAGGATGGAAAGGCAAACACTGAAATAAAAGGATATGATCTCGCAACCAATTACATCAAGAGAATTATTAGGGGGGGAAGAAGCAAGATTGAAGATTCTTTCCTATTCACAACAAAAGATAATATAAAAGTCAGGATAAAGCCATTGATCTTGACTAAGTACAAGTCAAAGAACAATATTCTTGGAGAGATAAGAAGAGTTGTCAGGAGCGATTTTGAAGATTATATCAAGAGGGAAACTTATGACAAACTTGTCTCTGATCTTGTAAGCAAGACTTTGCAGAGGGAGTTGAGGGGAAAAATCAACAAGATATATCCGATAGGGCTTTTTGAAATAAGGATCATGGAGAAGATTTAGATTTCCTGCTTCTATTTGGGTAAAAAAATATTAAGATAGAAATTGGAATGATAAATATACAATTTGTACAAGAGGTTTTAAGAATTTGAGATTATGGTTGAAAGAAATTGGTTTTAGCAATTCTAAAAATTTAAGAAAGTTGAAATATTAAGAAATGGGAAATATTTTTAAATTGTTAATTTAGAGTTCTTTTATAAGCCTCCGTAGCTCAATGGTGGAGCAAATTTCGAAAGAAAGCTTACCTGCCTTGTATGAGCTGGCCAAGTGAGCAGAAATCAAAAATGATTGTTCAATAGGCTGAGGGTTCAAATCCCTTCGGAGGCTTATCTTTTTATATTCTTTTATTTTGAATAGTTTAATGGAAGTATGCAACATCTGCGGAAGTGAAATGATTTACAACAAGTGCAAAATCATATGCATGAACTGCGGATTTAGAAGAGACTGCACAGATCCATGAGGACCTATAGGTTAATGGTAAACCGTTCGCTTGACGTGCGAGAGCCATGGGTTCGATTCCCATTAGGTCCATTATTTTTTAAAAAATTTAAAATAAACATAAAACAAGAAAATAATAATCATAGAGGTTCTACCTATTATTTTTATTGTTTGGGATTCAAAAATAAAGGTTATTAATACAAATAATATAAATAATCCCAAGAATAATGATGGTAAAATTTGTGAGGTTAATTTATTCTGTTTATTGTCGTTTTTTTCTTTCCATTCTTTTATATGCCTTTTATTGTAATATCTGAAAAACAAAAAAGTTAATGCAAGAGACAGGATTACACTTATTATTGCCGCAACTCCACCATTCATCATTGTTACCCCAATTAATAAATAATCTATCACTCCAAACAAAACAAAGAACATAAGAAGCGAAAAGAATAATATGAATTGAGTTTTCGCATACCAAGAGATTGCTTTTTTTGGACCCTCATTTTTTACAAGCATGTTATTTCAACCCTTCTTTTTTATATAAGCTTTGTCTTTTCAATTGAACATGAAAACACAATGTTTTAATATTAAAATATTTAATAAATTCTAATGAAAAAAAGAGGGCAGGTTACTATTTATGTTATTTTGGGAATTATTGTCATAGCAGCCCTTGCAGGAGTTTTTTTATTGAAAGATTATGTGCTAAAAAGCCAATTTGAAAGGGAGGCTGAAAAAGTCAAGATCAGCGATGACTTTTTGCCGATTTACAACTCCTACAGCAACTGCATTTCTGAGATAACACAGGACGGGATAAGCATTCTGGCCTTGCAGGGAGGATACATAGAGATTCCAAGATATGAGTATGCTGTTAATCCATTAATTCCCTTTTCGAACAAGCTTGATTTTTTTGGAGATGGAAAAATAGAGACTGCATACTGGTTTTACGAGACCGGAAATGGAATAAAAACTGAGAAAGTCCCGACTGTAAATGAAATGCAGGAAGGCCTCAATAAATACATAATTGGAAATCTTCATTCATGCTCTGCTGATTTTGCCGATTATGAAGGATTTTTATTGAACAACTTCAATAATTTTGATGCAAGAACGCAGATAACTGACAGCAAGGTTTTTGTTGAGGTGATGAGCAATTTCAATGTAGGTTATAAGGGAGTCAACCAGAAGTTTGATAATCTAAAGGTGACTGTCGACAGCAGTCTTGGATATTTATACAGCAAGGCTGTCGAGCTTTACAACAAGGAAAAGCAGGAGAATTATTTCGAGGAAAAAACCATTGACTATCTTGTTGTCTATGAAGATATTCCATATTCAGGAGGAAGCCTGAACTGCAATCCAAGGGTGTGGAGCAAGAGCAACATAGAAAAGG
>Ga0209542_10021086_pt1 | contig 10243 bp, 14 predicted proteins | sample RifCSPhighO2_01_FD_184028 | JGI IMG/M metagenome (GOLD analysis project Ga0209542, IMG submission 184028) | Soil microbial communities from Rifle, Colorado - Rifle CSP2_plank highO2_0.1 (SPAdes) (version 2) | ecosystem: Environmental > Terrestrial > Deep subsurface > Rock core/Sediment ...
TGTTCAATATTTATAAATTTTACTAATTTGTCAAGATTTTTAATAGTAAGTTTGATATATAAGTTATGACTATCTATTGGTTAGTGATGAAAGATGACACTTAACGATAAAATCAAAGAAATATTGGAAGACGGGTTGTCATAAATATTCAATCTCTATATCAGTTGCTTCCAATTCAGGAGTCTCTTCAATAATCGCAGGAAACAAACCTAATTCTTTAAAAGAAGAAGCATTACGAACAACAATACCACGAGAAGTTATTAATCTAAATTTTTTCTCATCAATAATCATATCAATTTTATTAATTCTAAAACCAGTACAAATTTTTGCTCTTAATTCCTTAAGTTTTTTAATTTCTGTAATTTTATCTTTATTTTTTAATTCTTCAGAATAATTAAATCCCGGTTTCTCAGTATAAATTGCGCCACATATTACAGATCCGTCAATAGTTTTTATATCAAATTTTCTTGGTTTATATTTTTCCATAGATTATTTCCAAAAAATATCTCTTATTATTACCAGAATGATGATTAATATATTTTATAAAACTACTCATTGATTTTTTTGTAAGGATTATACTTAAACTTCGGCAAACAGGATTTATTCTTAAAATTTCTTTATTATTGGAAATAAAAGAAGTAAACCCGCCATGATTACTATCCCAATAATTATTTAATTCCAAAATGACTTTTATACCATTAACCTCCTTGCTATCATTATTAATTAGAATATAGTCCCCGGCAGAAAAACAATAAACATGAGCAGATTTCATTTTTATTTTCTTATTAATTATAGATTCTAAAAAATTAGTTAACTCAACAAGTAAACCTTTATTATCAAAATTTGAAATATTATAAGAAAAGGAATTAGGTGCATACACTTTTTTAAATTTTAATTTCTTCTTTAATAATTTAGAACATTTTTCATCTATAAAATTATATAATTGTACACTAAAATCATTTGTTAAAACCTTAGCAATCTCAGATTTCAGTTTAGTATTAAGATAATATTTATTTATCATTGAACCATCCTGCAATAGAAATGCGATTCTTATTACACCTAATTTCACTTACTTGGTGAAAAGTTTTCCCTGCAACAACTTTAAAAATTACTAATGTATTAAAATAGGGAATTATTGATTTAACAATTTTATTTTTTTTAAAAAAATCCAAAGAACCACCATCACATTTCTTAAAATCTTTAGATAAATTAAAAACAAATGCAATTTTTCTTTTTTCTAGTCTATCATCATGAGGAAGTAAATAATCACTATCTGAATAAATAAAACCAGAACAATCAATTTTTCCGTAAGATTTGATATTTGTTATTTTAAATAAGTAATCCTTAAAATATTTAGAATTCAAAAAATCATAAAACTGTTTAATAATCCTATTTTTAGATTTAATTAAATCATTAGATTGATAAAAACTAAACAAATCTGAATCCTGATGAACAAATCCTTCTTTCTTTAATTTTATAATAAATCTTTCAATAAAACTATCATCAAAAAAATCTTTTAGTTCTAAATAATTAAATGGTGCAGAACTACCGAAATTATTATTTAATGATTTAATTTTTCTTTCAGATAAATACATTTCATTAATCATGTAACATTTTTCAGAAACATTTATATATAAGTTTTGTCCTAAAGGTAATATGGATAAAAGAGGAATTTCACCATTAATCGCAACAGTTCTAATAATAGGATTCACAATAGTCATTGCTGCAATAGTAATAACATTTGGAACAAACCTAGTAAAAACAACAACAGAAAGTACAGCTAAACAAGCAGCATTTGGTGCTTTATGTACTGGAGTTGAATTTAATATTAAAACAATGCTACAAGTGGATGGTTCTATAAAAGTTACAGTACAAAATGAAAACGCAAAAAAATTAGCAGGAATAGTAATTGTATTAAGAAAATCAGATAATGTAGTAGAAGTTTTAAGTTCACAACCCGTAGTAGATTCAACAAGTGATTATGTCATTGAACCAGGTGGAGAAATAGGTCCTTTTTCAACAGTAGAGGTACAAAGTATAGATGCAGGTTATCTTGGTGGCGAAGTAGAAGCAAGAGCAATAGTCGCAAATGAAGATGGAGAAATGCAAGCATGTACTTCACCAACAAAAGCAAAAATGCCTCCACCCCTGCCAGCTTAATTTCTAATCATGAATAAAAAAGCAATAAGTCCATTAATCGCAACAGTATTATTAGTAGGATTCTCAATAGTATTAGCTGGCATAGTAACAACATTTGTAATAGACAAAACAAAAGAATTCCAACCAGAAAAATTAATAGAAGATGATTTATTATGTGATAATATCGCAATAGATATAACAGTACCAGATATAAACTTATTAAGCTATATCACTGCATCAGATGGCACTACAAAATTATTAAAAGGATTAAATCTAACAAATAAAGGAAGTTTTACAATACACAAAGTCACAATAAATTCACCGGGATTTCCATCAACAGAATCACCATTAGTCCCAATAATAAAACCAGGAGAGGGATATGCCCAATTGCAGTTAGGAGTTAAAGAACCAGATAGTGAAAATATAATAACAATAATCCCATGGATAAAACATCCAGAAGAAGAAAATACATATATTAAATGTCAAAGATCAGAAATAAAAATAATACCTAAAAAGATATGTGAAGAAATATTCGGCAGTGAAAATAATTGCCTTTGAGCATAAATGAATAAATTTTTAAATATGAACAAACATAAAACGAATATGGATAAAAGAGGAATTTCACCACTAATCGCAACAGTTCTAATAATAGGATTCACAATAGTCATTGCTGCAATAGTAATAACATTCGGCACAAACCTAGTAAAAGAACAAATAGGTGGCACAAAAGAAGAAATTACATTTTCAGAATTATGCAACAAAGTAGATTTATCAACAACAGCAAAAACTCCAGCATTAACAGGAAATATAGAATTAACAATCACAAATAATAATAACGGGGATATAGAAGGATTAATATTTACAGCAATAGATACAGCGGGAGGCAGATCAGGAGTAATAAGTACACATGATATAGTAAAAACAGGTCAATATTTAGGTTATACTCCTGTAAAAGACCCAACACAACCAATACTACCTGCATTTGTAACAAAAAAAATAACATTAACAAATGGATGGGATCCAGGATTCATAGATTATGATGAAATTGAAGTAAGACCAATAGTAAAAGATGCTGTAACACAAGAACTAAGAGCATGCTCAACACCTGTTGCAAAAACAAAAAAAATATGATGCAAACGATAACCTTTTAAATAAGTAAATTCTTAAAACTAATATGCACAAAAGAGGTATTTCGCCATTAATTGCTACAGTATTACTTGTCGCATTTACAATTGCAATAGCAGTATTAGTCTTTTTATTTCTAAGAGGCCAAGTAGAAGATTTAACAGCAAAATTCGGACAAAATGAATTTAATGCACAAGAAGAAACATCAATAGATTTTACAGTTCCAAATTGTGAATTAACAGATAGAAATCAGGTAAAATTAAAAATAAATAATGAAGGAAGTATAATGTTAGATTGTTTCTGGATAGTTCCAAAAAATGGAGAAGCAATTTATTATACATGGAATATTAAATCAGGACAAGAAGATGAAAGAGAACTAGCAATAGGAAGTACCCCAATAGATAATAAAATAGATATATATCCCTGTTTGATAAGAGATGGAAAAATAAAAACAGGAAAAAACAGTGTCACAGTAACATGCTCATAAATCAAAAAGGAGGTGTAAAATAGATGTTAAATAAAAAAGGAATAAGCCCATTAATTGCTACAGTTCTAATAATAGGATTCACAATAGTCATTGCCGCATTAGTAATAACATTTGGAACAAACCTAGTAAGAACTACAACAGAAAACACACAAACATCAAGTGACGTTTCATTAGCATGTCAGCAAACAGCAATAAAAACAAAACTAACAACAGAACTAGTTGATGGACCAAATAAAATACTAAAAGTGGCAGTAGATAATGGAGCAAGCATAAAACTTGAAGGATTCGTATTCAGAGTTTATAATGTGGGAGAAACAAGCGCAGATGTCTTAGACACAAAAACAGATGCTGCAAAAATAATTTCATCAAATCCTGGAGTGTATAGCATTGAATCAAATGGATTAACAACATTTGAAGTAGATTATGATGAAACAAAAATAACAACACCTGTTAAATTAGGCGTAAAACCTAGAATAATAGTAAGTGGACAAGAAAGAGAATGCGATGAAATAACAAAGACTTTATAAACTTCTTTTTCTTTATTTTTTTTAAATATATACAATGAAAAATAAAAAAGGGGATATTTGGGTAAGTGCAGTTTTATATTTTGGATTAGGAATAATAGTAATATCCATAATTCTTGCAGCAGGATTACCAGTAATAAATAAATTAAAAGATAAAAATATACTTATACAGACGAAAGAATTATTTAATGTGCTTGATGAAAATATGTTAACAGTAATAAGCGGTGGGCCAGATAGTCAAAGACCAATAACACTAGATATAAAAAAAGGGGAAATAAAAATAAATGACAAAGACGCAACACCACCCAATACTATAATCTGGCGGTTTGAAGGATCAAGAACATTCGCAAGTGAGCCCACAAATCCAAGTGAAGATCCATTAATTGTTAATTTAGCAGGAACAAGAAACGTAAAAGTAAAAACAATAAGAAGTAACAATGAAGGAAGATATGATATAGAATATATTTTAGATTATGATAATATTGCAATAATAGAAACAGTGGGTGGAGAAACAAAAACAATAAGAGGAACAACAAAAAAGATAATAAGAAATGAAGGTGTGGACACAATTACTACTCCAGGAGAAGACACGGACGCAAGTACTTCAGAAAATCTAAAACCAAAGATTCTAATAAAACAAATATAGAAATATTTATATTACACAAAATATCCCTTCTAGTAGTATAAAAAAGAGGAAAATGGCAGTATCTAACTTAGTAATATTTATAGGAATAACCACACTAATTCTTGGAATAATCATAATTTTTGGATTAATAATCTTAGAAAAAAGAAAACAAAAAAAACCAGAAGAAATACAAAAACAAAATTTAGAAGTAACAGAAAAAAAAGTAAAAATAGGAATCACAGAAATACAAAAACAAGAAAAACCAATATTCCAGCTAGATAAAATAATAATACAAAAAATGCCAGATTTGAAAGATCCTAGACAATTAAATATAAGATACCCATTAATACCCCCCTATACGTTTGCACATATACACTGGGATGAAGAAAATACAGAATTAGTTTATGAAATAGAAGAACCAGAATTAACAGAAAAAGAAAAACAAACATTAACACTACTAGAAGATGGAATAAGAGAACTAATAAATTTAAGCTTCATAAGTGTGAAAGATAAAACTACAGTATTATTATATCTTGAAAAAAATATAAGAGTACTACTTACAGAAATGTCAATAGAACTAACAAAAGAATCATTCCTAAAAATAATGTATTACATCTACAGAGACTTTGTTGGATTAAATGAATTAGAACCATTAATGAATGACCAATTCATAGAGGACATAGAATGCAACGGATTAAATACACCAGTATATTTAGTCCATAGAAAATATAGAAACATAAGAACAAATTTGGTTTATACAGATATACACGCTATGGCTGCATTTGTAGAAAAATTAGCACAAAAATGTGGAAGATATGTCAGTTATGCAGAACCAATACTAGATGGAAGTCTGCCAGATCAATCAAGAGTTAATGCAACATATTCAATAGATATAACATCAAAGGGACCAACATATAGTATAAGAAGATTTTCAAGCGAACCATGGAGTCCAATACAATTAATGATGAAAGGAACAGCAAGTCCAGAAGTTTATGCTTACTTATGGATGACAATAGAATATGAAAATAGTTTAATGATAATAGGGGGTACTGGCTCAGGAAAAACTTCATTCGTAAATTCTGTTGCATTTTTCATACCGCCACAAGCAAGAATTATAACAATAGAAGACACAAAGGAATTACAATTGGAGCATGAAAATTGGTTACCAAGCGTAGCAAGAACAGGAGTAGGAATTACTAATTTGTTAGGACAAAAATATGGAGAGGTAACATTATTTGATCTATTAAAAGCAAGCTTCAGACAAAGACCAGACTATATTATCGTCGGCGAAGTAAGAGGACAAGAAGCATTTGTATTGTTCCAATCATTCGCAAGCGGCCATCCTGGCATGGCAACAATGCACGCAGAAAATGTTGGAACAATGATAAAAAGATTAGAAACACAACCAATAAATCTGTCTGGATCATTAATAGAAATACTTGGAGCAGTAGTTGTAATGGGACAAACAAGAGTAAAAGGAAAAGAGGTTAGAAGGGTTACATCAGTAGATGAAATAATAGAAGTAAGAGAAGGATACTCTGGCGCAAAAACAAATAAAGTAATAAACTGGAATCCAAAAACAGACACGTTTTCATTAAATCCAAATAGCAAGATATTTGATACGATTGCAACACATTATGGACTCACAAAACAACAAGTAATAAATGAATTCAAATTAAGATCAAAATTATTAAGAGAGCTACATAAAAGAGGAATAATAGGATTCAAAGAAGTACAAAAAATAATACACGAATATTACAAAGAACCTGAGATGGTACTAAAAAGATTCAAGATCCAATAAAATGACAATATCAATGCTTAAACAAAACGCACAAATCCTAATGGACGTATGCGGAAACTATGAAAAAATATTATCAGAAAAACCAACTAATCCAGAAAAAATAAGGCAGTTTAGACTTCAGTTCTTATATTTATTAACAGCAATAGATAAATTAGTAAAAGAAGAGAAGAAAAATGCAAGGTGAACTAACAAAACGTGCGGGAAATATATTAAAATGCGTTGAACAGATAAAATTATATGAAAAACAATTACTAAATAAGTCAACAGATAAAATAAAATTAAATCATGCAATAAAATTCTTATTGGAAAAAATAGAACAAGAAGAAACAGCAATATATAATCTTGTAAAAATAGTACAAATAAAAAAACCCGAAATTGATGCAATACCCCTGCCAAAACCACAAATAGTTCTTCCAAAACCTAGAGAATTACCCAAAGGCATAACACTTCCAGAACCTGAAGAAACTCCAGTAATTAAAATAGAATCTGAAACATATAGATCTCTAACAAAAAAAGAAAAAGAAAATTTCATAAAAGAATTAAATATTGATTATACACAATTAGATAGTTTTGTAGAAAAACAAACACGAAAAAATATGCAAAAATTACAAATAAAAAAAGAAGATTACACAATATATAAACCAAATTCTTTAGGCCAATTTGCAAATAAACATTTTAAAAAATATGCAGATAGGGTAATAGAAAAATATCCAACATTTTTTGATCCTATGTTTAAAAGATTTACAATGGTAGAAATGGAAATATTATCAAGAAGTTATGTAAGTATTATGCTATTATTTACATTAATTTCAATTCCCGCAATACCCCTATTATTTTTCATACTTAATTTGGCATTTAAATTTAATATTATTCTAGTGATATTATTTTCAATACTCGGAATAATAATGACATTCTTTGGATTTTATTTCTATCCAGCTAGCTTAATAGGGGAGAAAAAAGATAAAATAAAATTAGAACTACCGTTTGCATTGGTACATATGAGCGCTGTTGCAGGAAGTGGAGCTCAACCATTAAGCATATTTGAATTAATAGCAGAATCAGATGAATATCCAGAATTGAGAAAAGAAATTAAAAAAATATTAAATTATGTAAATTTATTTGGTTATAATCTTACAAATGCATTAAAAAAAGTTTCATTAAGTACACCAAGCCCAGAACTAAGGGACTTACTTGAAGGAATGATCTCAACAGTAGAAACTGGAGGCGATACAAAGGATTACTTAAAAGAAAAATCAAGTGACGCATTAAATACATACAAACTAGACAGGAGAAAACAAGTAGATGCATTAGCAACATATTCTGAAGTATACACCTCACTTTTAATTGCTGCACCATTACTTCTTATGGTAACACTTGCAATAATGAATGCAATCACAGGAAAAATAGGAGGTTTTGATATAAAATTATTAGCATGGATAGGAACAATTGTAGTAATGCCATTACTCAATATCGGATTCATGCTATTCATAAATTCATCACAAAAAGGAACATGAGACTAGAACTAAAACCAAAACATTATGCAGGAATAATAGTTGGAATAATTATAATACTATTAGATTTTATTCTATTTTTCAATTATACTGGAAAAGTTGGCCCTACAGGATGGGGGTTTAACCCAATAATAGTTATAGGAATATTTTTTGGTTCAATATTTTTTATAATAGATTATCTTAAAATTGCAGAGAAACAAAAAGAAATAGAACAAAAATTCCTTGAATTTGTAAGAAGCTTAGTAGAAAATGTAAGAAGTGGAGTAAGTATACCTCAAGCAATATTACATGTTTCAAATTCAGATTATGGAGCATTAACGCCATATGTAAAAAAATTAGCGCACCAAATAGAATGGGGATATCCATTAAAATCTGCATTAAATATATTTGCAAATGATACACAAAATGAAGTTATAAAAAGAGCAATAGCAATAGTAATAGAAGCAGAAAAAAGTGGTGGAGATATAGGTTCAGTATTAGAGGCAGTAACAGATTCAGTTGTTGAAATAAAAAAAGTAAAAGAAGAAAGAAAAACAAATGCAAGCTCACAAACACTACAAGGGTATATAATTTATGCAGTATTTATAGGAGTAATGGTAATGCTTCAAGTATTTTTAATACCAAAAATAAGTACATTATCTGCTGATGTGGGAACAGGACTTGGTGGAGCAGGAGTAGGATTTCAACAAACAACATCAGAAGCTATAAATTTTGGGCCAATATTTATTACACTAATATTAGTACAAGGATTATTCGCAGGATTAATGATAGGAAAATTTGCCGAAGGAAGCTATAAAGAAGGAATAAAACATTCATTAATAATGATGCTTGGGGGATATTTAATAACAGCAACACTATCAGGAATATTTACTCCGACAGAAACACTAGCGACAATACCATTAATGTTTAGTAGAGGTTTAATATGCAAAAAAAAGGAATAAGCGGACATATAGATTGGATACTAGGAATAGCAATGTTTCTTCTAGCAATAGGATCAATGATAGTATTATTCAAACCAGGAGTTACACCTGCAACAAATGCAGACACAATGATTAATCTTGTGCAAGATAAATTTATTTCAGATACGGAATGGACTATTATAAAACAACCAATATTTATAGCACCAATAAAATATACACAAGAAAGCCAAAGTGGAAATGCAATAGCCGGTCCAGAAACTGGAATAAAAAATGTAGAATTCACAAATATACCAATAATAACTGATTCTACATCCTCCGATACATCAAATTCACTTCCAAATAAAATAGGTGAATTTAATTTAGTCAAAAATAAAATGGAAATGTTTTATATACCCACAGCAGAGAGTGGAGAATTGCCTGAATCAATGGACGCTTCAGAAACTGAAAACGATAATGCCAGAACAGAAATAACATCAATGGGTCATACAGCTCTTGAAAGAGAATTTGGAATAAAATTTGATTATTCTTCTAATATTATTAAAATAAAAACATATTTAAGCAATTCTCCTTCAACAAAGGATAATATAAATATAAAAACAAAACATTTACTTTTATTTAATAAAAATGGTGAACAAATAAATTTTGATAATGATGACACTACAATTTATAGTACAGATATAAAAGCCTGTTATGCAAAAGGTAATATCAATGAATATACCCCCGATAGGCATACTGTTAGCCAAAGTGGAGACGAATGCAAAGTACTATACCAATTAGGAATAGCAGAAGAAACAAAAGGAATATCAATACAGAAATTTATTGATCTTGATACAACAACTGGAATAAGATGCATAACAGCAGGATATGAATGTATAAAACAAAATTGGAATTTCCCTGCAATGAATAATTTCAAAATAAAAATAAGCCTGCCAAATAATCCAACAAGTGTCATTACGTTCCCAAAAGATAGAATACAACCTGAAAATGCAAAAATATACGCAAGAACAATAACTGGACAAATACTAACAGATGATGCTGAATCAATACCTGTTTCAATAACAATACAAGTGTGGTAAAAATGAATAAAAAAGGATATCTTAGAATATTGGAA
>Ga0209542_10021088_pt1 | contig 10242 bp, 8 predicted proteins | sample RifCSPhighO2_01_FD_184028 | JGI IMG/M metagenome (GOLD analysis project Ga0209542, IMG submission 184028) | Soil microbial communities from Rifle, Colorado - Rifle CSP2_plank highO2_0.1 (SPAdes) (version 2) | ecosystem: Environmental > Terrestrial > Deep subsurface > Rock core/Sediment ...
GAAATCCGGTTTCGACGCGCCGTGACCACCGCGGCGGATATTTGGCAGTGCAAGGAGCGTCTGGTGGAAGCGTATCAAAATTAGAGAACGCTATCCACAGAGCCATCCTTGACGGGGGTTATCGGTACCATGGACATTTTTGTGATGTCTCCGAGATTGCCGCGGCGTCGCGACAATCGAAAGAGTGCCCATACTATGCAGGGATAATTCCCAAGATGAGTCCGATATGAGTGCGGATATCGGCGAGGACTGCCGGTGGTACTTTCCCCACGCGGCGCAAAGCGCGCGCATCGATATCAATTGTCTTGTGCTGGTCGGACAAGATCGCACCGACGATTCCGCCCGTCGTAACCCGGCTCCGGTTTCTGGCTCCTCGGCTCGAAGATACGAAAGCCGCGCTTTCGTATCTTGCTCGCTCTACGTCGCCAGTAAGGGAAATCTCATTTGCATATCCTTTCACCTGTGAGGTGATCGGACATACGGTGCAAAGTCCGCTTGCTTTCGTATAGGAACGCACCGAAACTACAACGGCCGGACGACGTCCGGCCTACTCATGACCACGCGTTGGCAAAAAATCTACCCACACGATATCGCCCGCATCAGGTACGTAACGCACTACCATATCTCACGACCCTGGGGCACGCCGAAATCAACAAGCTCGTGCTTGTCGCGCCTCGATACGCCGCGCACGAGGTCTTTGAGCGTGAGGCGTTTTTGAGGAGATTTTGAGGAGATTTTTTCGTAAGGACGATGGACGAGCCGCGCAAAACCGTTTGGACCTCTGCATGCGCAAGACCGAGCGTATCCACAAACGCTTTTGGCAGGAGCACTCCGTGCCCGTTCCCCCATTTTCGTACGGAGGTCGTCCGAACCTGTGCAGTCGTAATCGTTTTCATACCGTAAAGTTTAAACAATGTATAAACAGTTGTCAATCAGTGATTGAGCGTCCGGGGCGTGATGTCTTCCAGATTGCCTATCGGCGTCGCGACAATAGACAAAGAACCCGTCATATTTTCGATTTTCTATCCACGTTGTGTCTAAAGAGGACACGCGAACCCCACTTCGATACTTTTATCGAGATATATACAGAAATAATAATCGCGATGAAATATATGGAAACAATTATCGTGCCATAAGCAAGACTCTCTCTAAATATGTCGTTGCCCGCCCCGCCCAGAAAACTGTAAATAAAATATGCAGCCGGAATCATAATTACAGTTAGCAAAGACTTAATTAGCGTATAGAACGCTAAAAATACAACTACGCACAATCCATATCGAATAACGCGTTCCATGTCTGCTATTTTACTACCTCATTCAGTACAAGTTGCTCTGCAACTTTGTAGATATCCCCCGCACCCATAGTGATGATGAGTGTGCCTTCGGGCTCCTGTAGGAGCGCGTCGCGGATGTCGTCGAAGCTGTCGAGTGCTTCGACATGATCCCCCGCTTCGGCGAGCGAGTAGTTCGAGACCGTATGATTCTTTTCCGTGCGCGCTTCGTAGATAGGCGCGACGATAGCGCGGTCGGCAGTATCGAGGGCGTCCGCAAATTCCTGGAGAAATGTTTCCGTGCGGCTGTGTAAGTGCGGATGGAATGCGACAACTATACGTTTTTCTGGAAATTTCTGCCTTGCAGCTTCGATCGTCTTTCGCACTGCCGTTGGATGGTGCGCGTAATCGTCGTAGACGAGTGCCCCTTTTGGCGTTTCTCCTTTGTATTCGAACCGGCGCCACGAGCCTTTGAAATCCTTGAGTATCGCGTTGATAACCTCGTCTGAAATGTTAGGAAATGCGACCTTCGCCGCACACTTGGCCGCCCGCGCGTTCGCCCGATTGAATTCACCGAGCTGTGGGATCTCCGGAACCTCTTCGATCGTATAGTCGAAGACCTTGGCTGAGACCCTGTCGAGGACGGACGCGATATTCGGATCCTTCGGATCCGTGATAATGAGCCCGTGCGCCGGGACGCGCCGCGCCGCCTGATGGAAGGTGTCTTGGAGCGCGAGGAGCGAAGGGAAGAAATCCGTATGATCGAGCTCGATATTCGTGATGACGAGAATCTCCGGCGAGAGCTCGAGGAGGTGGTTACGGTATTCGCACGCCTCGACGACGAGGAGATCCTTGCGGCCCGGCAGGAAGTTCGAACCGCCTGCCTGGCCAGGGAAATCCCGGACGATGGAGCCTACGATCGCCGTCGGATCTTTTCCTGCAGCTTTAAGGATAGCAGCGAGCATGCCGGTCACCGTCGTTTTACCGTGAGTGCCTGAAACGGCGATCGTCCGCATCGACTGGCTGAGCGTCCCGAGAACTTCGAAATATGAAATCTGCTTTATCTTCAGATCGTGCGCTCGGATGCGTTCAGGACTTTCTGCCGGCACCGCATCGCTGTACACCAGAAGTTCCGTATCTGTCGGCACGAAAAGCGTATCGTGCCCGATGAAAACGCGGATGCCGTTCTTCTGTAAAAGGACCGTGGTGGGAGATTCCTCCCTATCCGAACCGGAAACCGCATGGCCGCGCGAAACCAGCATCTGCGCGAGCGCCGACATGCCTATACCCCCAATCCCCACCATATATATTTTTTGCGGAATCTTAGACATATCGTATGTGTTGCCGACCTGCCCCATAGCCATGCGAAGCATGTGGTACCGGGGTGCCGACCATGTAGATTTTTTGTGGAATGGTCATGGCGTACGGACGGCGTTCTGGAATATATCGCCTTTTTCTTCGAAATTCTTCCACACACTATAACTTGGGGAGGCGGTCGAAAGAAGACATGCGCTGCCTTTTGGAGTGTTCGCATACGCAAATGCCACAGCTTCTTGCATATCCCGTGTCTCTAGGATATTTAACCCCTCTCTGTTGAGGAACATCTTTGGACCACTATCCGGAAAGAGTACGATGTTTTTTATGCCGAGTTTACGAATTTCTAATTCAAGTGCCGAGAAATCGTAGCCACGATCTTGCCCCCCAAGGAAGATCGTCTTAACATTTGGCACCGCACGGAGCGCGGCGATCGTCGACTCGGGTGTCGTCGAAATTGCGTCGTCAAAGAAAGTAATCCCACGGTACTCGCCGACGAATTCCAACCGATGTGGCAGTCCCTCGAATTTCCGCACTGCGGACTCGATAGCGGAGTCAGACACACCGAGGCGACGCGCGATGGTCGTCGCAGCGCGCACGTTCGCGAGATTGTGTTCCCCCAGAAGGGGCACGGCATCGGCCGTAAAAGGCAACTTCTCAAGGAACGACACCGCTTCGGCACGCGACCCTTTGGCCCATTCCTGAAGCTGGGGAACAGCGGGATTGAAGATGAATATGTCGCCCGTCTGCTGGAACCGTAGGATGTTGCGCTTGGCGTCGTAATACTTCTCTTCGTCGCCATGATAATTCATGTGGTCGGGAAAGAGGTTCGTGATAACCGCGATATGCGGAGAGAATTCTATGTCGTCGAGCTGGTAGCTGGAAAGTTCGAGCACCGCGATGGTCTCCGGCGGCGCGGAAGCGAGTTCAAGCATGGGCACACCTATGTTGCCCGCAAGCCGCGCAGGCTTTCCGGCTTCCGAAAGGATCGCGTGGACGAGCGACGTCGTCGTACTCTTCCCTTTGCTGCCGGTGATGCCGATCGTCGCACCCTTGAAGTTTGCGAAGAATAGGTTGGTCGCGGTCACATACTGCGCACGGACCTTCTCTTTGGGAATTCCCGGGGTCTTGATGACGATGTCGTACTCATCTTGTTTATCAAGATACTGTGCATCACTTGCCGCGTCCGCGGTGTCTATCATAAGATTCGGAAGCATCGCCTTGAGCCACACTTCGCTCGCCTTGCCTTCCCTGCCATAACCGAGTATCAGGGCATTTTTCATACCGCAGAAACGGAAGAACGTCGGGACTGTGAGCGCCTGCGCGACAGAAAAAACATTTTGCACTTCTTTTTCTGACGGCGTGATGCGGCCGATAAATTCCTTCACGATGTGGGCGTCCGCCCATTTCTCCCGTACGAGGAAAAGCGCGACATGCGCCTCCTCAAGTGTTCCCACGCAATCGAACGGTTTGAGTGCCCCGAAGCCCAGAAGATCGCGATACATTGGGACGAGCTTCTCGTCATCGAGAAGGTCCTTGCCAAACATCGTGATGAGTTCCGTCTTCTCAATGAAAGGCGCAAGCATGAGGAAGACGAATGCGCATTTCGCGCATTCACCGCACCAATTCCCCTTGGGTCTTTCAGCGGAATCAATCCTGAACCTGCGGTTACAACTTGAGATGACAGGAAAATAACGCGGGTACTTCGCGAATATCTCTGCAATGCGGATCTCGTGAAATGGACGTAGAAGCGAGAAATACGTTACTGAATCCGTAATATATTCACGAACATAGTCTTGGAATAATTTCTCGAACTCTGCCGATTTGCTCCACTGATGATTTACGATCTCTCCCAGATATTCGATATTGCCGAAGTTGCTGCTGTGCTCGTTGCCGACGATGACATACTTATAATCGTAAAGAACGGCTGCGAACAGGCCGAGAAACGCATATATTGCCGAAACGGGAATATGCCCGGAGTAAGCTCCAGGAGATGTGTCAAAAAGAACGCTGTCGAGGATGCGTCTAAATACGGTTGTATCGACTCCTGCTTCGCGAGCAACGTTCGCCGCAATGTCTTGGGGTACGTGCGTTTCTACAATGAATCCGTCGCGTGCATATCCGCGCTCCTTGAGTAGCTCCAGAGCGGCAACCGAGTCCTTTCCGCCACCGATCCCTACTAATGCGCGTTCTTTTCGTACAAGCGAATAGGCGGGAGAAGTGGTGTTTACAGTTATCGGGAACGTGATCCCTCGCACATCAAGATCGTTGCGGAATGCGAATTCCCCGAGACCCTTGCGATACACCGTCTCCCAGAATCGTGCCTGCGGCGCGGAAAGCTTCCGCGAAATCCTTATTTCCGGCGGACAATACAATTTATAGTAGCTGATACCGAGCATAATATGCAGATCGTCCAAAATAGTCTCGATCACATCCTGAGGAAGATCTCCGACCATCGGAATCTCCGACAATACGATGGTCTCCGAACAGACCAAAGGCTCACCCTCTTCAAACCCTATCTCATAGCCAAAAACGGCCTTCTTCTCGTCTGGAAAGAAAGCCCGTGATGTATAGGTAAAATACACTGCTTTACGCGGCATGTTGCCTAGTATGCTCCAGATTCGGATAATTTGGTATTCTTCCTTATATGACCCGCATATACGATAAGGTGTATTTCGCAGACGCAATGACGACCTTGGAGCATGCCACACTCAGCGTCGGGAGTTCGGCGGTTCTCTACGGGCTCAGCGTATATACCGTGCTTCCTGTATGTATCGCCAAAGAAGGAGCGTCCGCGTTCCGCCTCAGCGACCATTACAAGCGCCTTATCAATTCGGCGCGCATTATCGGCATCGATACGTTCGAGTCAGCATGGTCGGAGCGGCGCTTCACTGAAGCGGTGAAAGCGGTCGTCGCGGCCAATGAGATCGCCGAGGACGTGTTCGTCCGCGCTACGATACATGTCGTCGACATGCTACCGGGTACGCGATCACGCGGCCTCAAAACGGTATTGAGTATTTTTATATACGAAGCAACTCCCATTCTGCCGCCTGACGGTGCGCGTCTCAAGACTAGCGTCTGGCGCCGGATACCGGATCACGCAATTCCTTCGCGAGCCAAGGTTAACGGCGCCTATGTGAACTCCGTCCTCGCAAAACAAGACGCGATCGATAGTGGCTACGATGACTGCATCTTACTGGACGCCGACGGTCATGTATGCGAATTGAGCGCCGCAAACATTTTCATCGTCCGCGACAATACTCTAATTACCCCAGGATTCACGAGCGATTTGCTCGAAGGCATCACCCGCCAGACAGTCTTAGAAATTGCCCACGATATAGGTATACAAACCAGTGAACGTAATATCGACCTAACCGAGCTCTACATCGCCGATGAGGTTTTTGCGTGCGGAACATCCGCGTATATAACGCCCGTTCTTGAAGTCGATGTGCGCTCTGTTGCCAACAGACAGGTAGGGCCGATAACTGCACGAATTCGAGAATTATACTTGAATGTGTTACATGGAAAAGAAACGTCGTATCAGCGTTTTGTAACCCCGTTACTTTAGAGATTAAGGGCCTAAAGTATCTTTATTGTTTCTTCGTACTCAGGGAATAATTCACGAATACGACGCCTGAAATGCTCGGAATCCTCCGAGGCCCTGAAATAAGTTTCTCCTGAGCCGCTCGTATCGAATCGCCGCTCTGTTTCTTCGGCGACCGCATCGGCAGGATCGATGATATCGACGGCGCCGAAGACCGCGCGCGCTTCTTCCTCGATGATACTGCGCACGAAGGGAAAGTGCGTGCATCCCAGAAAGAGATAGTCGAATGACTGTCCCCAACGCTTAGATAGCTCCGAGCGAACTATATCTCGGATCTTGTCATCATGCGCGCCGAATTCGATCGCACCTTCAAGATCACGTATCGGATGCTGATCAAGAACGACCATGCCGCCGAATGCGGATTCATAGATGCGCGAAGTTACCGTTGCCGGCGTCGCAAGGAGAAGCACGCGGCCGCCCGCGTATTGCCGCATCGCGCGGGCGGCCGGGCGCGTCATTTCAATAACATCGGCGCCTTCGGCGCCGTGCTTGAGGACGGTCGGGGCCACAGTATTACACGCGCTCACGATCTCCTGCGCGCCGAACATACGGAGCGTGCGCAAGCCGTCAGTCGTCAGGTGCACGAGCTCATGTTCCGGGCGCGTGCCATACGGAGCGTGCTTGATATCGCCGAAATAGACGACATCAGTCGTAGGTTTGCGTTTGCGGATAGCCTGAAGAACTGAAAGTCCTCCAGAGCCTGAATCAAATAAGCCGATCATATTCAATAGGATGTATATTCGGTTTCCAGGAATTGCTTAAGTCTGCGCAGACCCTCCTCGATCTTCGATACGTCCAAAGCATAGCTGAATCGGACCCTATCGGGCGCACCAAACCACGCACCGTCGTACGTGATGATGCGATAGGTATAGTATAAATCACTCACCACCCTTCCCGACTGCTTGAATTTGGGTAAAACGTAGAAGGCTCCCTCTGGCTCCCAGAGCTCGAGTCCGAGGGCTCGCATGCCCGCGTACATCATGTCGCGGCGCTGCTTCCAGATGGTGACGTAATCCGTGACGTACGATGGAGGCGCAGAGAGCGCCGCGAGCGCCATATCCTGCGCGAGAATGCTTGTGTTCATCGCGGTATGCGTCTTCATCTCGACGATCTTTTCTACCAAAGCCGTATCCTTCGAATACAGATAGCCGACTCGCAGCCCGCACATCGCATACGTCTTCGAGAATGAGTTAACGGTCACGACATGCGGCCCATGCAGGAGATAATTCTCCCGCACGTAGATAAGGTCTTTGTAGACCTCATCCGAGAGAATATAGATGCCTTCGCGCGCGCAGAATTGTTCGACTTCCTTTAGCGTCGTTACGTCCTGGACGGTGCCGGTCGGATTCGACGGCGAGTTGATCATCACCGCTTTGCAGCCTTTCGCTGTCTTCTTGAACACGTCGAGATCGATCTTGCCATCCGCGAGGTCGTAATAGACAGGTTCCATTCCCGCGAGCGTCACGTTGTGCGGATAAGAATAGTAATACGGACGCGGCAATGCGACTTTGGCTCCCGGCACAGAAATCGCACGCAAGGTAAGATCAATAGCTTCCGAAGCGCCGTTGGTGATGACGAAATCGTCCGGTTCCGCATCGGGATATTGTTTCGCGAGCTCCGTGCGCAGGGCGAATTCGCCTTGCACGAGGCCGTATTTGAAATTGCGGAATGTCTTAAGGATCTGGAACGCTTCTTCCGGTGGTGGCAAGTCAGGCTGGCCCGAGCCGAATGAGATAAGCGAGTCATCCCCTTTCCCGATGAAAAATGACGGCCCGGGGATGGGAAGGTTCATACCCGGTTAGTACAATTTCGGCTTGTTGCTCTCGCAACAGCTTCCCACAAATAATCACTTCCACGCGAGACCTGTTTCTGCCCATCAAATCCACTGTTCGCATAGTAGTTGCGAGCCGAAATTGTCCTACCGGGCATAGTCGAGCCATTCTAACACCGCATATTTCCTAGACAAAATAGCAGCGATAATCGTATGTATTATTACTTTTGAGTATTAAATTAACTCAGTTCTGGGTTGGGTTCGAATCTGACCCACGTTTGACCTCCTTCCTCTTTCGTCTCGCCCGTTGCTCTAAAACCTCGATGTGAATAAAAGTCCTGTGCTTCCTGATTATAGTCGCCTGTCCAGAGATACATCAGTTTTGGACTGCCCCTTGAAGTCCGGGCATGTTTTTTTGCTTCTTCCAGTAACGCAGTTCCGATACCTTGGCGTGCATATTTTGGTCGCGTATAAAATTGTCTGAATTGGAAACAATCGTCTTTTGCATGCCAAATCATGAGGCACATGCCAGCTATCTCTTGCCCGCGACGCGATATAAAGTAAACATTTTCTTCGTGATTTTCTATTCGCTGTCGCACTGTAGATACGCTCTTGGCGGTCGCTCGCATTGCGAGACGTTTGGGTAAAGATGCTTTGAGCTTTCCTTTAGCTATTCGGTCCTTTAGGTTTTCGTATTTCAATTCTTCGAGCTCCTGCGCATCCTCAGGTGTGGCTTTTTCTATGTGAATCTGTAGTTTCTCTGGTCCAAGGTTTTCAGCCATGCAATTCGTTCCTTGAATTCTAACACCGCACATTTGCTCTACAAACCGGGGCTTTTTGTGGGTGCGGGGAGACTCGAACTCCCAACCCTTGCGGGATACGGTTCTGAACCGTACGCGTATACCAGTTCCGCCACGCACCCAACATGAGCATACTAGCCGTCAGTTGATACTATCGCAATGAATGACACCGGAGCCTCAGGGAGTATAATCGCCTCTATGAAAATCATGCTCCTCGGAAGCGGTGAATTGGGAAAAGAAGTCGCCATTGAAGCGACGCGGCTGGGAAACGAGGTGGTGGCGTGCGACCGGTATGAGAACGCTCCAGCAATGCAAGTCGCTCACAAAGCCCGCGTCTTTTCGATGCTTGATGGTGGCGAAATAAGTCGCGCTGTTGAAGAAGAAAAGCCTGACTTTATCGTTCCAGAGATAGAAGCTATCGCGACTGCGACGCTCGTTGAGTTGGAGAAAGAGGGCTACACGGTGATCCCGACCGCACGTGCGGCGCAACTCACGATGGACCGCGAAGGAATCCGACGACTTGCCGCGGAAGAATTAAAGCTCCCCACAAGCCCGTACAAATTCGCTGCGAGTTTCGAGGAATTGGAAGCGGCAGCGCGCGAGATAGGATTCCCATGCGTTATAAAACCGACGATGTCGTCTTCGGGAAAAGGCCAAAGCGTCGCAAAGAACAAAGATGATTTGAAAAGAGTCTGGGACTACGCGATGGAAGGAGGTCGCAGCAAGACTGGTAAAGTTATCGTCGAAGGATTCGTGTCATTCGATTACGAGATAACACTCCTTACCGTGCGACACGCAGGAGGAACGAGCTTTTGCGCACCCATCGGCCACATTCAGATCGATGGCGATTATCGCGAGAGCTGGCAGCCGCATGAAATGTCAGCAAACGCGCTCGAAAAGGCACAGGATATCGGAAAGAAAATAACGGATGCACTTGGTGGCCGTGGCCTTTTCGGCGTCGAACTTTTTATTAAGGGGCACGACGTGATTTTCTCGGAAGTTTCTCCGCGGCCGCACGACACGGGAATGGTCACGATGGTGAGCCAGAACATGAGCGAGTTCGAACTGCATGTCCGCGCTATCCTCGGCCTTCCTATTCCAGAAATCACGAGCCGTCCCGGCGCATCAGCGGCAATTCTTTCTGATATTGCGACAGAAAAACCTGTCTATGAAGGTCTCGCGGAAGCTCTGAAAGAAACTGGAACCTGGGTGCGCATCTTCGGAAAACCCGTCGCACACCCAAAGCGCCGTATGGGAGTCGCACTTGCGATCGGAGCAACTACTGATGAAGCGCGTAGAAAAGCGATGGCAAGTGCAAAGAACGTTCGTGTGGTCGAAGCCATATAAAAAAAAGTACAGTTAAAGGAAAAAATTGGTGCCTGAAATAGCGCATCAAGCGCTCTGTTGAGGCATACTTCAGTGATATTTTAAAAACATCGGTAAAATATGAGAAAAAAAGTGTGAGTGGTGCGCCCTTCGGAAG
>Ga0209542_10021089_pt1 | contig 10242 bp, 17 predicted proteins | sample RifCSPhighO2_01_FD_184028 | JGI IMG/M metagenome (GOLD analysis project Ga0209542, IMG submission 184028) | Soil microbial communities from Rifle, Colorado - Rifle CSP2_plank highO2_0.1 (SPAdes) (version 2) | ecosystem: Environmental > Terrestrial > Deep subsurface > Rock core/Sediment ...
GTGCTCATCAAATTCGAATGGGCCTATATTCGCAAGGCTTTTGTTATCGATATCAAAGTAGAATGATTTGAGCAGTTTTGCCCTAACGCCCCCCTGCCATTGTCCAAATGAGAGGTCTTCAAACTGGAGTTTAGCTTTCATGAAGCATGTAAAGCCTTTTTATTAATAAGGGTTTTTGAAAAGTTTCCGAAAAGTTATGCAAAACCATTAAAAATCCTAAGGGCTGCCTTCAGCTGGGGTAGATGATGACAGAAGTAATGAACTTAACATATGAAGTCCTCTTTGAGCTTGTAATGCGTGAAAAAAGCAGGGAGGAACTTCAAAAGCTCCCTGGCGATTTTGTAGATTCTTCTATTGGCTATATCCTTAAGAAACGCCAAATGGCAATGGAGCTTGCTGAAGGCCAAAAGGAAGCTGCGGAGCGGCAGGCCAATAATGCTGTAAAGCTACTCAAGGAGCTCTATGAGCGAAGGGAAAAGAAGCTTGTTAACCTTGCTTTGCTAAAGGCAAGAGCTGAAAATGCAGTTATAGATTATGGGATAATGATGCTTGAGGAACGGCAGTTCTTTGAAGCACTGCTCGCGCTGATGAAATCTCATAGGCAGCTTGTTTTCAATACAAGACTCGAGGCCGCTAAACCACAAAAGATCATTGTCACAAAAGGTGCACAGCAGGCTGAAGAAGAGCAAGATCCAGACCAACCGACCAAATTAGTGAGGTTTCTAAATCCAGTTCCTAAATTTGTCGGAAAAGAGCTTGAAGTCTACGGCCCATTTGAAGAAGAAGAAATGGCGAATTTGCCAGCTGATATTGCCGACATTCTGATTAAAAAAGGTCGCGCTGAAGAAGTAAGCGGCAACTAAGATCCGCCATGAAGACTTTTGATCCACTTGCAATAACAGAACCCGTGTATGTTAGAGCAAGAGATGATGTTTTAGTTATAGGCGTTGGGCACCACTTCGATATAAGGGACAATGAAACTGCGGCAAAAAAGTTTTCAGGAGCAATAAGAAGCCTTGACAATCTTCTTACAGAAAGAGGAGGAGGTGCAGTTCTTAAGCAGTGGGGTTATGAGCGGTATGCTGCAAGTATTTTTAAGGGAAAACCAATCGACTTGGAAGAGGGTGTCAATAGAGTAGAGTTACTTGGGTCTTATGGCGTTACTGCTTCAGAATATGCTCTTCTTGTCATGATGCATGCATACAGACTGCATTTAGGAAAGGCTCCTGATATTGCTCAAACAATGTTAGTTGCTTTTGAAAATGCTAGACTGAAAATGCCCGAGTATTCAGATTTCAATACGGAAAAAACATTTTTTCATTTCCTTGATTTAAGCGGTTATGCTGAAGATAGCGGAGGTGGCTCGCAGCTGTTAATTGATATGTTTGACTTATGGTCACTTTATAAGGGATGTGTAAGAGATGAGTCTTTAATTGGACCTAACAGTGAACAAATGTGCAGCCAGTTATCTGGAGATAAAGGGATTTTGCTTGGTTCAGCTCATCTCCAATATGTAGTTGCTTATCTGAAAGGAGAACCTGTGATCGCTGTTCCTAAGTGGATAGAACATATAGAAAGCCTTGAGCCAAAATTTAGGCATGCATTTGAGGAGTTTAGAAGAATAGCTGCTTAGTCTATCTTATCCAAATATTTCTTCAAATCCTTATAGTCATTTTTTCTGTCAAGAATACATATGAGTTTGATAAAAGGCCGGTCAACCGAATAGACGAGTCTTTTTTCTTTGCCATGATCTTTAAAACGCACTCTAAAAAGAACCTGATTAAATCCATTAATTCGCTTGTTTCTATAAGGATTTATTTTTAAAAGATTAATCCGCTTTTCAAGTATTGAATTTGCTTGTGATTCTAATTCCTTATACTGCTTTAGAAATAATTTAGTTGGCTGAAGAAGATACATTAATTACTTTTTATTAAATAACTTGAATAAATCCTCTTCTGTACCCCAAAGCCCCTTTTTTTCGGCTTCATCATAAATTTTACGAACTATTTTTAATTCCTTCCGTGTTAATTCCGGTTCAAATAGCCTTTCCCTTATTGTTTCTCTGATGAAATCCTGCAAACTTGGAAATCCATGTTTTTGCACGTGTATCTTGGCAGCAACAAGCATTTTTTGGGGTAACCTAATATTAATTTGTGCATTCATGATACCAAGAGATACCAACTGGTATATTAATCTTTCGGAACCAATAAGCCTGTGCGATGTCTGATCGATTTTATTTTTAAAATATTTAGTCCTCAAGCGGCGGACAGCCTCTAAAAACGCACATTCTCAATTCAACAACCTTTATAAACCGCCTGAGAACCCTCTGCTGTAATGAAAAAACCCAAGACCATAAAGCGGTATTGCCCATATTGCAAAAAGCATACCGAACACACTGTATTTGCTTCAAAGAAAAAAGCCCCGCGCTCGATGTCAGCCGGTTCCAAAGTAAGAGCAAGAGGTAGAGGCAGAGCAAGAGGAATGGGCAACTTAGGAAGATATTCAAAACCTGCCATTACTAAGTGGAAGATGACCAGCAAGAAACCGACAAAGAAGACGGACCTAAGATTTGAATGCAAAGTTTGCAAGAAAGCTCATGTTCAGAGAAAAGGAATCAGAGCAAAAAGAGTAGAATTCGTATAAGGTGAAATGATGCCAAAGGTACGCGAGACAACTTCAAAATTTATCAAGATAAGATGCCCTAAGTGCAAGAACGAGCAGATAATTTTCGGCAAAGCAACTACCAGCATCAAGTGCCTGGTATGCAGCAAGACGCTTGGGGAACCTACAGGCGGCAAGACGTCAATTAAGTCTCGCATACTGGAAGTGCTGGACTAAAATGCTTCTACAAAAAAAAGGTTTCCCAGAAGAATCCGAATTAGTGCTTTGCACGATAACAAATGTGCAGGGACATTCGGTATTTGCAAGAATCGAGGATTATGGAACCTCTGGAATGATTCATATCTCTGAGGTAGCTCCGGGAAGGATAAGAAACATCAGGGATTATGTCAAGGAAGGAAAGACCGTTGTATGTAAAGTTCTTAGAGTAAACAAGGAGCGCGGCCATGTTGATCTTTCGTTAAGAAGAGTAACTGAAAGCCAAAGAAGAAGCAAGATTGCTGACATAAAGCAGCAGCAAAAGGCGAAAAAAATAGTCGAGTATGCTGCCAAGAAGCTTGACATTGAGCCTGATAATGCATACAAAGAAGTATCTGATAAGCTTTTGAAAGAATACGATTCTGTTTTTATCGGATTTATGGACGTTGTGGAAAATGACGCTTCATTGGAAAAGTTAGGTGTCAGCAAGGCACTTGCAATCGAAGTAGAAAAAGTTGTCAGGCAAAGACTAAAGCCTGAAACAGTGGAAGTGCGAGGAACATTAATGCTCTCAAGCACAGCTCCAGACGGTGTTGAAAAAGTCAGGGCAGCCTTAAAGGAAGCAAAAATAGAAAACATCGAAATGAAATATCTTGGTGCCGGCCGCTTTTTGCTAGGCACGAAAGCATCTGATTACAAGTCTGCTGAAGAAATCCTAAAAAGATCAAGTGAAAAGGCAATCACAGCAATAAAAAAATCCGGCGGCCTTGGAGATTACAAGAGGAAAGGAGAATGAAAAAGCTTCTGCTTTGCCTATCCTGCAAATTGTACACACTTAAAGGTGAATGCCCTAACTGCGGACTGCAACCCGTTACTCCAAAACCGCAGCGCTTTAGTATAGAAGACCCTTATGGACAGTATAGACGAGAAGCAAAGAGAGAGAAATTGAAATCAGAGGGATTGATATGAGCTGGACAATAACACCTGTTTCCAAAAAGAAAGAGAAACTGAAAAAGCCGATTCTAATTGTTGGCCTTCCCGGTATAGGAAATGTCGGCAAGGTTGCAATCGATTACCTAATTGATAAGCTAAAAGCAGAACCCATGGCAGAATTCTTTTCCTTTTCATTTCCCCATTCAGTTTTCGTGACTGAGGATAATCTTGTTGAGCTTCCAAATATCACGCTTCATTTAAAAAAGCAGGCAAAATCCAGGGATTTGCTTTTTTTGGCAGGGGATGTGCAGCCGACTGACGAGGAAGCATCGTATCAGTTTTCCGAAGCCGTGCTTGATTTGATGGAGCAGCACGATTGTTCCGAGATAATTACTCTCGGAGGAATTGGTTTGCCGCAGGTGCCAAGAGATCCGAAAGTCTACCTTACAGGAAACGACAAGGAACTTGTTGCAAAACATGCCAGATTAACGGGCGCAAACAACAGATTATATGGAGTTGTAGGCCCGATAATAGGTGCCTCTGGATTGCTATTGGGTTTGTCCAAAAAAAGAAAAATTCCTTCGGTTTGTTACCTCGCAGAAACTTTTGGGCATCCGATGTATCTCGGAATGCGAGGAAGCAGGGCAATTGTAAACTGCCTAAACAAGAGCCTTTCTCTGGGCGTAAGCCTTGAACAGCTTGACAAAGAGATTGTCGAAATAGAGAAGGAATCCCAGGAAGGCGAGACTCCTAAGACAAGCAAATATCGAAAATTAAAAGATTCTTTGCAAAGACAGGATATAAATTATATTGGCTAGGCTGCCAGTCTTTGCTCTAATGCATCCTGGCAAACTTTGACAACCTGCCTACTAAGTTCGACTTGGTTTTTAACTTCATTATCCTGAAGTCCTGCCCTCATTTTTGAATGCTTATGGTCGTAGAGCTCGCCCGATTCAAAAACAATTGCTGTTGACCAAGCCTGGAATTGATCATGAAACACGAGGTCGTCAATCCTTACTTCAGAATTTACAAAAGGCGCCCTTATCGATTGCGCAAGCAAAACAGGATCGTTGAATAAAAAATCAACTAGACAAATCAAACCAGTATGCATTGGCGTAGTTGCCTTAATGTCCCCAAATAAATCCCTTCCTGACTCAGCTTCCGCCACCAGATAATTTACCAATGAATAATGAGAATTTGGTTTTGTTTGTCCTCTAGCAAAAGCTGCTACTGTTTCTTTACTAAGAATTGGTCCAGGAGAATGTTTGAAAATCTTTTCGATAGCATCCATTACCCTATCCCTATATTGTTGCTCTTTTCTTCCCAAAACCAACCTGAAAAGTTCTTGCTCTACTTCCATTGAATGCTCCACGATTTGCTTGCCTTCTGGATTTCCAAACTGGATTCCTTTGTAAACATGCGGCTCAAAGCTTGCAGCTCTCATTGCAAGCGCAAATTTCATCGCATCTACGCCGCCTCCATATGTCCCATTTAACCAAGGGAAGCATCTTGCCTCCTCAAATGAGCTTGCAATTGTAAGCATTGTTCTTGATGTGTTGACTTGCGTATTTGCAACTCTTCTATCATGTTCCTCGATGCTGTCGAATTCGCTGATTTTACCAGGCAAATGAGAGTAAAAATCTCTGGCAATTTGATAAATACCATCAGGTGCCCCACCTCTTACTAAGGCAAGAATAGACGATGCAGGATTTGTAGCAGACGGATTGCACATAGTATGAATTGAAAAATAATGCAGATTAGTTTGTGGATGCTTTGTTGCCATAAAAGTATCAAATGCTTTTTTTTCAGGCGCCTTTCTACTCGTTTGGCCACCGATTATCGCGCCATCTTTGCAGTAAGGAAGAAATTGGTACATTGCAGCTGGTGCATTTTCTGTTGGAACGCAGACTAAAACAAAATCTGCATTCAGGACCGCATCCCTTGGAGACCCGACTATTTCAATATTAGGGATATCGAAACCCAGTGTTAACGGCTTTTTATCGTAGATTAACACTCTATCTACAAAAGGAGCTAATTCTCTTGCAGAGTAGCTGCCCATCACTCCGCCCCCAATTACCGCAAGTTCCACCATACACCGGGATATACCCGGACTATTATTAATTTTATTCCAACTTTATTGAATAAATATACAAAAAATAGCAATAAATTTATAAATAATGGAATATTCATTCCATAATGGCAGAAATTATTGACGATATTGATAGGAAGATAATCAACACATTATTGGAAAATAGCAAGCTATCTACACAAAAGATTTCTAAAAAAACAGGAATACCAATAACAACTGTGCATCATAGGATAAAAAAACTCGAAGCAAATAAAATCATTTCTTCTTACACGATAAGGCTAAACAACAAATCTGTTGGCCACGGATTGAAGGCTTTCATTTCTGTAAAAGTTGATCATCAGCATTTAGGCCCAGGAGGACATGAAAAATTACTTGAACAAATATTAAAAAATCCTGCGGTAGAAAGAGTTAATCTCATAGCAGGAGATATTGATTTGTTTATTGAAGCGCGAGTCAAAGATATTGAAGAGATGAATCAGTTCTCAATCAAATTCTTGCGCGGATTAAGCGGAATCGCATCGAGTTCAACAACGGTTGTTTTCGAGGAACGAGAAAAAACAATTACAATCTAAGAGCCCATCTTTTTCTTGTTTCTTCCACGCTCCTCGACTATTTTCATTCTTTCAATGACTGAATTATCATCAGAAAATGTTTGTTTATAACCTTTCAAAACCGCTTCAAAGAATTTTTTCGACTGCGACGGATGAGTTCCTGCAGAAGTTTCCTTAATCAAATGCAAATCAACCGCCCTGTCTTCTGTTTTTGTTGAAAAAAAACTCAATCCAAAATCAATGAAATAAACTTCATCTTCCAAAATCATATTTGATGTCGTTAAATCTCCATGAATTACTCCTTCAGAATGCAAAATTCCTATTTTTCTTCCAATTTCCAGGCCTAATTTTTTACAATTTTTATTATTCAGAATCTGCCTGACTTTTTTTCCCTTTATTTTCTCCATCCGTATCCTCATTGTCTTATCCGACGAGGAAAAGACTTCCGGGACTGGAAATCTTTTTGCAAATAATGTTTCAAGAACTTTTGTTTCGCGCCTTGTCCTAAATCTTCTGATGTTTTTATCAATCGCCTCAATTCGGTAACTTTTCTTCGGCCTATGTTTTATTACAGAATTCTTTTCAAAAATAATTATTGCTTCGGCGCCTGATTCTTTCATCATGAATCGTCATTAATTAAGACATTTTAATAATTTGCTCAACAATTCGCTAAAGTTGCTGATTCGGGGATTTACTTTTTGATAAAAAAACAGAATAAGTTTTTCCTTCCCGTTTTCTTTGCAGGATATTCACTCGTTCAAGGCCTGTAACAATTGCTGAGACCTTGGCTTTGCTCCACTCGAGGCGAAAACGTAGCGAATCCTGTGTAATCTCCCCTGCTTCTTCAACCGTGTTGATGAGGCGTTTTTCATCCTTGGTAAGCACATTTTTTATTATAGAAAGTTCACTTGACTTAGTATCATTTCGGTCGCTGCGCAGAAAAAAAAGCATGCTGCTGGCAACTATTACCGCTCCCCCTATAGCCAGCACATTAAGAGTGGACTGTTCAACGGTTGAGAACGTCATTATATGGTCGCCCATAACTGTTGTATGCCCAAGCGGGGAATCTTCAGGTATGATTAAAGGACGCAGAGAAAAAAGCAGGATTATATAAGTAATAACAGCGAAATTGATTACTACGGCTAGTTTAGAAAGGGTATCCAGATTACGCAGAAACCACAACACCTTCATTTCTTTCATATAAGGAGATTAAAATAATTGTTTATAAAGACTTTGGTCGTTCTGAACGGTCTGCCTGACAAGTTATTTAAGTAAAATCCAGCGCTCAAAGTTTATCAATTGAGAGGTCATGGATAATGGAAGATATTAAAGTAGCAAAAGCTGGTATAGCTGGAGGCGTCACAGGGGCGTTGTTATCAATTGTTTGCCTCGTTGCCGTGTTTGCTCTGCCTATTGAAGCGGAGATATGGATAGCAAACAGCATAATGCACAGTATTGACGTGAGCACAGTCACTAAAACAACATTAAGCCTAACGGAAGCATTATTTGGCGTCTTTCTTGCATTTGCTATTGGATGGTTCATCGGAACATTTTTTGCTCTGGTGTATAATGGTTTGAACAAAAATAAGTGAAAGGAGGAAATAGGATGGCCTGGAATTTATTTAATAAAAAACAGAACGAAGGTCTTAAAGAAGAACATGAACAGCGTAAAAAAAATAAAAAGGGTGGCTGCTGCGGGCATTAAATCTGAGGATATAACCGATGAGCTTGTTTGAGAGATTGCGGCAGAATCACCTGCTTATGATGGCGATTTGCTGCATTCTGCCATTCGTCTTCTTGTTTATCCTGATGTATGGTTTTGGAATCCGCAACAACTACATATATTTTGCTGCATTAATTATTTGCCCTCTTTCGCATTTTGCAATGATGACATTTTACAAGGATAAAAAGGAACAAAAGGAAGGTAGTTGCCATTGAATTCTTTAAAAAATATGAAGGAGCGATCACAATAGGGCTGCTTATAGTTGGGTTTATTATCATGCTTCTGATCATGCACCCGCCCAATAATTAAACTAATACTCCTATATTTAAAATGAAAAAAGTAGTTTACAAATCGTTCTAATCTTTCGTCGGCCTTTTTATCGTAATTGGAAGTGCGCCTTTCTCATATTCGATCTTGGCCACTTCGACCGGATTGTACCCTATGCGCTTCAGGTCATCATCGCTGAGCTTTACCATAAATGGCGCTCCCATTGATATTTGAAGGGCTCTTGAACCAATCAATCTTGCCTTTTCGTACTTGGTGTAGTTCATTTTTTCACCTTGCTGCGCAGCTCCTTTGCCTTGCGCTGCGCAATGTCAAGCATTTCGCCGATTTCTTCAATTGAGAGCTGACCTTCGCCACCTTTTTGCATGGCGCAAACAGTTCCATCTTCCATTGTTGTAATTGTCAACCTTGCATCAAGAGCTTCCCTTTCCTCAATTAGCGGATCAACAATTAACTTATCGCCAATTTTTAGGACTGTAATAGCGATTGGAAAATCGCTAAGAGGCAATCCTTTTTTGGTTTGCTTTTTGTAGTCGATAACATATTTATCGCTAATCGTTGGCATCTTAGTATTAAATACGGCAGACATTGCAGCAAGCGCTGCAGCATCCATTAAATTTCCTGCATCATTGACCGATACAATATCAATCATTACCGACCAGGATTTTTCGCCAGGAATGAGATTTAACTTTGATAAGTCAATTGCTTTTGATTCTCTGATTCCCCGATCTACAACTCTTGCAATTTCAATTGCATCGTCCCCAGGAGGACCAGCTTCGAAGTCTGGAGATGATAATGGTGTCAGTTCTGTATTGACCATTAGCATTCCGTCGTTTGGCCTATCCGGATAGGGCTTCTCAACTGCAAGCTTTACTCCTGCAAGAACCTCAGTCTCGCCAAATTTAACTCTTGCAGAGCCTTCGGCATTCTTTGAAATTCCTAACTCGACTGTTATGTCCCTGTAATCTGTTAATCCTCTGCTGTCATAGCGAAGACCTTGCTGCAATGCCTTCAAAACATGCCTTCTCAATTCCTTGTTAAGCATTCTGTTCACCTTTCAAAAATTTTTCTTTCAACGCTTTTTTTTGTATCTCATAAATTTTTAAGCAGGCCTCTTTGCCCATCTCAAGCGCCTTTATGATTTCTTCCTTTGAAATCATGCCATCCATTTGGAGAAGAGTTGCTTTTCCAGACCTTGGCAAAAATGCAATTGGCATGTCTGCAACTGGCCCTTCTTCATGCGATTCTTCGTCGTAATTTAAGTCAACAAGCACTTTGTCCTCGACTTTTCCGCAGGATACAGCAGAAACCATATCTTTCATTGAAATCCCTGCATCTGCTAAAGCAATTGAAGCCGCGCAAATTCCTGCGCACCTTGTGCCTGCGTCTGTCTGGGGCAGCTCGATAAACACATCAACAACTGTATTTGGAAATTCTTCCAGGTTTACCGCAGAAAGCAATGCTCGTTCTGTTACAAATGAGATTTCCCTGCTTCTTCTAGATGCCCCTGGTTTCACTCTATCGCCAGAGCCTGAGAACGGCATCATGTTGTATCTTACCCTCAAAACTCCTTTTGTCGGATCCTGCAAAAATTTAGGGTATAAATCCCTTGGACCGTAAACTGCTGCGAGAGCAATTGTGTTTCCCTGCTTGAAATACGCCGAGCCGTCTGCTCTTGGTATCACTCCGGCTTTTGCCTCGATGGGCCTTAATTCATCGAATGCCCTTCCATCAGGCCTTTTATTGAATGTCATTTTTTTCACCTGTATTTCCATTGCCAAGATGGTCTTTTATCCTCTCTGTAAGGCCAGGCATATGCGATTCTGCCTCGATTTTCCTGATTG
>Ga0209542_10021090_pt1 | contig 10242 bp, 7 predicted proteins | sample RifCSPhighO2_01_FD_184028 | JGI IMG/M metagenome (GOLD analysis project Ga0209542, IMG submission 184028) | Soil microbial communities from Rifle, Colorado - Rifle CSP2_plank highO2_0.1 (SPAdes) (version 2) | ecosystem: Environmental > Terrestrial > Deep subsurface > Rock core/Sediment ...
ATACCAGCAAGGTTGTCGTCAATGTCGTTAAAGCGAATCGTCCAGACAGTACCACCAGCTACGTCAGGGTTGGTGTACACGCCCGTCGTCCATTCGTGAATTGTGTTGTTCTCGACGAGAATGTCCGAGATTGGTACACCAGATACATTCACGACACCGCGGCTACCACCCGAGGTGGTAACGTCGTTTGCGCCCGGTCCATCAATGTCGTTGAAGACGATGTCTAGGTTATCAACGCCCGACTTGATGTAGAAGCCTGCGAAAGTGCCTTCGGTATTACCGCCGGTCACCTTGAGACCCTTCACTGTCACCGCGTCAGCGTCGATGATGAATCCACCGTTGACTACGGCAGAACCGACTGCGCCAACTCCCGCTATAGTTACGCTTTTATTTACATTAACTACTTCCCCATATGTGCCAGAGTTAACACAAATCGTCTCTCCGGACGCTGTAGTCAGATCATCGACAGCAGCCTGGATTGTGTTGAAGTTAGGTGCAGTTGGAGTCGAAAAGGTGTCGTCAACCACGGCATCACATTGATTTGGATCGTCATAGGATGCAAGCGCTGCACCAACTGCACGACCTGCCGTACCGTCAAGCGGCGGGAGGCTCGAGCAGAGGAATTCGTCATTGTTGCGAGCTTGTTCTGAGTAGAACTTGACGTCGACAACAATGCCGTCGGTCTGGGCGACGTTGTGTCCCTCGCCAGAACCGTCACAAGTAAAGCCAGTGTTACCAACTGTTGGGCCATTCGGATTTTCCGCCGGAGTTTCCGGTGTTGCAGCCATTGTACCGAAGCACCAACCCTTACCGATGTAAGTAGTTGTGCCTGCCAAAAGTGGAAGACCACCAGACTCCGCGATCGGCAACCAACCACCGGTGAAAATCTCACCCGGAAGACCAGTCAGCTCATCGATTATAACTTCACCCTCCTCGTACACATTGTCCCCGTCATCGTGCCAGAACATGAACGAGAGGAAATTCTGGAGTTCTCCTCCATCAGCACCATCTGTGACGTCACCAGCGTCTCCTTCTGGTTCATTGATTCCATTGTCAGGCGTACCGGTAAGATCCATAGCCATACATGCCCATGCATCGTTCTGCACGTGGAGCGAGATGGTGTCTTCGCCGTAATCACCTGGTTTCAAGTCGCCAAAACTAAAGAAAAGTTGACCTGTCAAGTCTGAAAGCTCCCACGAGTTGGCCGCGTTCAAACCCCAAGCACCAACTGGACTCGCGATTTGCGGGTCGTTGTAATCGAAGCCGTAGCTTGAGTTGTCGATTTTGAGATCGAGCTCGCCTGCCGCAAAAGTATTGCCGACAGAGGTTTCGGTATCACTGAAGAATGCGCCCGTTGCGCCGACTGCTATAGCACCGGCAAAAACGACGATTCCTGCGCTTACTAAAAGTTTTCTCATATTATTTCATTATCGTTATATAGTAATTTTGATAATTTTCTGATTCACCGCGCCCTTTCACAGGATCGACCTGTACGCGATATTTTGGCATTTGGTTTCCCGTCCAAAAACGACACGCAAATCCTATCAGTCACGTCAAGCGCGGATTTCATGAGTAAATCGCGATTTCTGGGGATTGCGCATTGAAAAGCTGTATAAAGGCTGTGGAAAGCGTATGTATAACTCACAAAAAACCCGCACATTTGCAGGGCTTCGTGTCCGATACCAACAACTTTCCACTGTCCCCATGCCTCCCCTACCCAACATATTCCTATCTCTGCGCCATGGCGTAGACTTAAGGATATGGGAGGAGTAGAAAAAAGCGCGCGGAAGCGAAGGAAGCGGCGCAATATTCAGGCGGCAGTGCTCACCACTATCGGCGCTGCCGGCGTAATTACCGTAGCCATGATCGCCCCTAACGCATTGGCTGCGCTTCCCGCGCTTATCGGCAAAGATCGATACAAGGCCACTTTTCAAGCGAAAACCGCACTCGGCCGTCTCGCAGCGAAGGGGCATGTTCGTTTTTTTGAAAAAAACGGGAGAAAGTCGGTAGAACTCACAGAAGCAGGCAGGCGAGCGATGTTGCTGAAGCTCGCGCGCGAAACAGAACAGGCAAAACGAAAAAAACGCTGGGATCATCGGTATCGTCTGGTCATGTTTGATATACCTCAAAAGCGCAAAAGCGTGCGCGATCGCTTGCGTAGATTGATGCGGGAATGTGGTTTCTTGCGTGTTCAGAATAGCGTTTGGATTTCACCCTATGATTGCGAAGAGCTGGTTATGCTCATCAAAACAGACCTTCGCCTGGGCACAAGCGTCCTCTATGCGGTCGTCGAGGAGATTGAAAATGACACCTGGATCAAAAAGCATTTTGAATTGAAGTAGGAGCTGTCCTAAAAATCCTTAAGTCAGCGCCATGGCGTAGATTTAGGGATGTTGCATCAGGGGCGTGCGCCACTATGTGCCTATTCGTCGCAGGGCAAGTGCGCGTGGGCCAATCGGCACATGGCGTTTTTTTGAACGCTGATTCAAGTCAGTCCGACCAGATCAGATCGAAACTAAAGCAGCTGTTTGAGGCGAGCCATGCCGCCCCAGAGACCGCCGACGTCGCCGAGGCTCGAGTGCACGATTTCGGGAATCTGAGGAAATGCTTTCATGATCTCCGAAAGATGCGCTTGCACCCGCGCGACAGAAATACCGATTTCATTGAACATCGAGCCGCCGAGGACGATGCGATCGGGTGTCCAATGCAAAATACTATTGTGTACGCCGATCGCAACGATGCGGGCAAGTTCTTCCCATACCGGATGATCTTTTCCAAGTTCGCGCGGCATCATGCCGAAACGTTGATGAATCGATTTACCTGATACCAAATTCTTAAATTCTTGTAGCTCCTCACCAGTATTGAAGTACATATGTCCGATTTCGGCGCTCCTGGAAGGCGCGTCGATCTTTCCGTTGACGATCCGCACGCTCCCGACTCCCGTCGACACCGTGAGATACATGACGGTCGTGGCGCCTACTCCCGCACCATAGAGCGCTTCACCGAGACTAACGAGTGCCGTGTCGTTTTCCATGTGAACCTTGGCACCAATGGCCGATTCGATATCGCCACTTATCGCTTTCCCTTTCCAATCAGGAAGATTAGGAGACGTCAAAAGCGATTGATGATCGGGTGTTATCACCCCCGGAGCGCCCACGGAGACGCGTTCAATCATCTCGCCTTTGGCGAGCTTTTTTGCACTTTCTACAATCGTACGGAGACCTGCTGCGTATTTTGTCTGCGTGGAAAAAATCTGTGGTTTATCAAAGCTCTCCAAATCCCTGCTCGCTGCAACGCGTGTTTTGGTGCCGCCTATGTCTACGAGAATGTGCATGTTATTGCAAAAGCGGAATGCCGCCGAAGTCTGTCGTTCGCACCTCTTTGTAGAGCGGATTCTTGACGAGCGCGGGCGCGCCATCCTTCTCTACCACATAGTACGCGAAGCCCTTCATCTCTTTTACGCTCTCGTATTCGGCATGTGCCGGCATTGAGGCGGAGTCGCTTGCGCCCTCTACGGGAGAGTCATCTACCGTGACAAGCCACTCCGATCCCGTATTCACGACCAAATGCCCTTCGCGCGGGGCGATGTGCACAATATCGCCCGCCTTCACAGGAATCGCTCTAAATTCTTCAAGATGGTCGTTTTGCGGAACTCCATTCTCAACAACGCGCTTCTGCAAGAGCGCGATACCTTCGCCCTGTGCTATCCAATACGTTTCGGGCAGGTCATCGATATGGTAGTGGCCGTAGGTTTTAATATATTCTCCCCCCACCGTGCCACTCTCCCACACGGTAATATTGCGCTTCTTGGAGCCGCCGCGGATCATGTAGTAGTGCATCTCGGGACCCTTGCCTTCGGGGTACATCAAGACCTCCTGCATTTTTTCGTGGGTGCGGGCAGCGTAGGGCTGAAATGACATGGGGGCATTGTACCAAATCTACGGAACCGGGTTGCAATTCTTGCAAAGTCCTAATTCATCGACGCGGTCGAGATACTTGAGCACAGCCGAGACATACGCCGCGTGGCTCCACGTGAGCGGTGTGGCTGAAAGTGGCTCCCCCGTCGCGGCATTGAGCTGCTCTGGCAGAACGCCCGAGGCAAGCGCGTGCTTCGCAACCCAGCTGAAAACGTCGCGCACTTTATCGAAATCCTTTTCATCTTTCGCGGTCGCGATCAGATATTCGGCGTGCCAGAGCGTCGTAACGACCCACGGGTTGCCCGGAACATCCTTAGTGGCGCGGTAGTATTCATCGGCCTCATAGCGCGCAATCCCGCCCGCATGCATACCCGCGGAGAGTGCCTGCACCGTATTATCAAATGCTTTTGCGAGCTGGGCGTCGTCGGGCGCGAGCACACCAAAGGCAAAGACGCCATAGACGCTCGATATATCGATGGTGTGGTCGACCGTAACCTCCTTGTCGTTCCGATTGAGCATTTTGTAAAACACGCTGCGCTTTTCATCCCACAAATTATCGAGGATTCCCTTTTTGATTTCAGCCGCTGCCTGCTTGTAGCGACGCTCATGATCCGTTTTGCCCAGTACATCGGCCATTTCCGATGCCGCAAGAAGCGCGCGATATACCGCCGCCGAGGAATAGGTAGACGAGCCGCGTTTTTCTTCCCACAAATCGTAGGATGCGTCGGGCAGCTTTGTTTTCTCGTCACGATACTTGATCATGAATTCTGCCGGCCGCTCGATGAGCGGCGTAAACATCGCCTCCAAAAATTCCAGGTCGTGGCTGTGGCGATAGTGCTCGGCAAGCGCTATTAAAACGAGTGCTGTTTCGTCTTCTTGTATCGGCAGCTGGAACTGCCCACCTCGTATCCAAGGATGCCACGAAGAGCCGAGGCTGCCGTCGGGCAAATATTTATGCATGAAATACCCTTCCTGGCTGATGATGCTTTTGCAAAATTCAAAGAAGCGCTTGGCCACGTTGGTGTCGCCCGCTGCATCGAGCGCCATCGCCGCATAGGCCGCGTCGCGTGGCCAGACGTAGGAATAGGTGTCGAGGCCGTGCTGGAGCATATCGGAATCGAGAGAGGCGATGACGCCACCGTGATCATCCACATGCGCGCGCACATACAGAAGGGAGCGCTTGAAGAGCGCGATGTGCTCGCTTGTGAGGTTGTAAAAGTGCCAATCGTAGGCATTGGCCCACGCACGCCAATAATCGCTCGCGGTGCGCACGATGTGCTCGGGCGATTTGTCGATGACATACTTGTGCAACTCCAGCACCTCGGGAATAGAGGCAGCCGCCGCGATGTAGTAATAGGAGATGCGGGATTGGTGCGCCGCGTACGTGCCATACACGCCGATTACGCTGTCGACAGGTCCATGCTCGATCGGATTTTTGGAAAGCACCCCGTCTTCGGCGTCGCGGTGTGAGCCTTCGTGGCCAGCGAAATTTGCGATACCGATCACATAATCCTGAAATTCCTCGCCGTCGATTGAGGCATCCACCAAAAAAACCCGGCGACCTTTGTAATGAATAACGGTGTGCGAAACGGGATCAAAATAGGCGGTGTCGCCCCCGTGAGATTTGTAGATTTCGAACTGGTGCGCGAAATACAGCTTGATTTCACGTGCGCGATCGGAAGTGTTGAGAACGGTCACGCGGCGCACGAAGACGGGCCGCTCGTTGTAGACGATGTCTTTAAACGTGAGCTCGACCTGGAGCCCTGCGTGCTTCGCCGAGATATTGCTCGCGAGCGTTTCTTCTTCGCAGCCGACCGTGATTTCCCAGCCACTGTCCCCCAGCCAGCTAAAAAGCCCGTCGACCCATACGCCAATGCGATGAATGTAATGCCCGCGCACGTGATCTTCGTATCCCACATGCGGGTAATACAAATCACGCACCAAGCCATTTTGATCGAGTGCGACCGCAAGTTCGCCGTTTCCGAGAACGATGGAGCGGGACATATCTACCGAGCCGCGGGAAATGCCTTAGACGTCCCGACCCGTAACTGCAAATCCGAGAGCGCGTTCATGTAGGCGATGTATGCGTCGTAGGGAGATTCATACGGTGAAAAGTAGGCGTGCACGTCACCGTCGGCAAACCATTTGGTGCACATATAGTAGAAGTGGTCGCTCGTTTGCATGCGGCGCCAGTCTTCGAGAAGCTTGTGATCATTGCGCGCGATGATGTTGTCTTCGAGGCTATACAAGCTTTCAATTGCCGCGCGCTGCATGGGGTTTCCCACCCACGCCGTGAGGTCGCGATCGGTATCGGCCCAGGTAACGATTGTTGGCATGTCCACTTCATCCTTTTGATCGTAGTGCGCAATGACTTCGGAGGGCGTCTTAAATGCGATGTCGGGAATTTTGAGAATTTCCCTCGGCAACTGCTCGAGAAAATTGAATATGCCCGTGTCTTCCCATTGGTGCTCACCGAACGTTTCGTAATCCATAAAGAGGTTGATCGTGTCGCCGTCGGTCGCCTCAATCCACTTGCCGTACTTTTCGGCCGTGAGCGGCCATTCGCTCCAGTTCTTCGAAGAGAAGCGGAACGCAACGTCGTCGGAGAGGCGGTAATTTTTGAGGAGAAGCGCGATGCGCTCAGCGCCTTTGGGGCGATAGACGTGATTGGGGCTTCGCCACCCGAGGATCGGATCCCATCCTTCGGCAATAACACCCGCGTATCCCGCGCGCTCGGCCCAATGCCCCACATCGTTGCGATACGAGAGTTCGGTATTGCGGAACACGCGCGGCCACACTCCAAAAATACGCCGCACCGCATCGCGATGCTTCGCGACCTGTCGCTCAAACTCGGGCAGTGAATAGAAAAAAGCGAGTGAGTGGTAGTACGTTTCTCCCAAAACTTCGACTTGGCCGGTGTCGACAACATCTTTGAAGAGCTGCAGCGCCTCCGGCGCGTAACGTTCGAGCTGTTCGAGTGCCGTCCCCGAGAAAGAAAACGAAACGCGCAATTCCGGATGCTCCCGCAGGAGCTTGAGGAGGAGCGAGGTCGTCGGAACATATGACTTGCGCGCCACTTTTTCGACGATGCGACGATTGTTGAGATCGCTCTCGCTTCGATCATTGAAGTATTCGGCGTCATTTCCCACGTCGAAAAGCCGGTATCGTTTGACGCGGTATGGCTGATGGACTTGAAAATAAAAACAGACTGACTTCATATGGAAAACGCGTAACCCAACGGTCTAATTCTATCACCCCAAAAAACACTATCGGGAAGATACCAACAGATCTTGCACAATCCCGCTCACCTTCAAGGCCGCGTCGTCCCACGTAATGCGATGTGCTTCACGCTTCCCGTGCTCGCCGAGTGAATACCGCAGGGCCGGCGATTTGAGGATTGATATGATCCCCTCGGCCATTTTTTCTACATCCCAAAAGTCTACTTTGAGCGCATTGTTGACCACCTCTGCGACTCCCGATTGCTTCGAAATGAGCGCGGGCTTGCCCATCCGCATAGCCTCAAGCGCCGCGATGCCAAAGGGTTCCGAAACCGAGGGCATGACAAAGAGATCCGCTGCCGCGTAGATCTCATCGCGATCCCGCCCGTGCAAAAAGCCGGTAAAAAAGACGCGGTGTGCGATACCAAGTTGCCCGGCAAAAACCATCATGTCCCGCTCCATGTCGCCCGATCCCGAAACAATGAAAAAAACATCTTTGTCGTATTCGAGGACGCGCTTGGCAGCGCGCAGGAAATAATCGGGACCCTTCTGCAAAGTAATGCGCCCGAGAAAAAGTACGAGCTTCTGGCCCGTTCTTTTGAGTGCACGCAGGCGAGAGAGGTCTTCCCTGTGTTTCGGCGCCGTCGTATCGTCGATACCGTTGTAGACGACCGAAACCTTTTCCGGCGAAATGTCATAGGTATTCACAATGATGTTCTTGGTGTATTCGGATACGGCAATGATACGGTCTGCCGCGTGTAAACCGGCGCGTTCGATGTCATAGACCGCCTGATTGACTCCTTGTCCACCCGTGCGGTCGAATTCGGTCGCATGCACGTGCACAATCAGAGGCTTCCCTGAAATCTCTTTGGCCTTCATGCCCGCTCCGAAGGAAAGCCACTCGTGCGCGTAGATCACATCAAATTGCTCTTTGCGCGCAAGCTCCCCCCCATAGCGCGCGTATCGCGCCACTTCTGAAAAGAGGTCTTGGCCGTAAATTCCTTCCCCACCCGCGCTGTCGTAGCTCGCTCCCGTCGCATACGCAGAAAGCGCGGAATCGAACGGCTCGAGGATGACGCCGTCGGCAAAAACGAGCTTTGCCCATGGCGCGCCGATGTCGAGCCGCTTGGGCATGACGAAAATAATTTCCGCGCCCGTTTGCGCGAGCGAGCGCGTGAGGCCGAGACAGGCGACGCCGAGGCCGCCGCTATTAAACGGCGGAAACTCCCATCCAAACATGAGTACACGCGCAGCCACGCATACATTTTACCCCGTTAGAGTCGCGACACATAGGAGCCTGTGGTAATGAACGTGCATAAGCAGTATATACAATAGCCTCTAACGGGGTTTGCCATTTCTTGTGGTAGCCTTTTGCAATGAATCCCACTTCGCCGAAAGCTAGAGGGACAGATCGCCCGAGGGCTGTCCTTTTTGATCTCGATGATACGCTGGCCGAAAGCTTCAAACCACCACAGCAAGACATGGTCGAACATTTGAGAGAGCTGCTCGAATACATGCCTGTTGCCGTCCTCAGCGCCGCCGGCTTGCCGCGCATAGAGCGCGATTTCCTTAAGAGTTGGGAAATGTCTCCTCACATCGACCGCTTCTTCGTATTTCCCAACAGCGCGACCGAAGTCTATCAGTTTCAGAAAGGCTCATGGAAACAGCTCTATAATTTTGCGCTCTCCGAAGAAGAACGCTCACACATCAAAGCTGCCGTGGAAACGGCGGCCGCAAAAGTTGGTACCGGACACCCAGAATACGCTCCGGAACTTTGGGATCGCGGTTCGCAAATCGCCTATGCGATGATCAAGAGTGATGCGCCGCAGGAAATCAAGAAGACATGGGATCCGGATCAGGCCAAACGAAAACTCCTGAAAGATGAGCTCGAAAAAATGCTGCCGGAATGTGAGGTCCGAATCGGCGGCAATGTCACGATCGACATCACCAGAAAAGGAATCGACAAGGCTTACGGCGTGAAGTGGCTTGGAGGGAGGCTCGCCGTTCCCCCGGGAGAGATGCTCTATGTGGGCGATGCCCTCTATCAGGGCGGCAATGATGCGGTCGTCATCGCGACGGGCATCAAAGCGCGCGAGACGAGCGGCCCCGAAGAAACGCTCACCATCATTGATGAGGTTTTAAAATCGTGCGAGCGTTAGAGTGTATCTGCACGAAGGACTGGTTCCGGATGTATTCCCGCTGGGTCGCTGTGCCCACTCCCCAGCGCCTCGCCTGCTGCGACGAGTGCATCGCGCACATCGGTCCATGAGCTGCCGCCGTGCACTGCTACGTAGAGCGCTGCAGCTCCAGCCACGTGCGGAGAGGCCATGCTGGTGCCTGAGATCGTGGCATATCCACCACCCGTCCACGTGGAATAAATGTAGACACCGGGCGCACCAATATCTACCGCTGTCCCGTAATTGCTGAATGACGCAAAGGTGTCGTCGGCGCCATATGATGTGCCGCCGCCTGCGCCACCCCCCTCGCCATCGGTATCAACGAGCGCGGAGACAGTGATCACCGCGTCGTTGTAGGCGGCAGGGACGAAGCCGCTTGTATCTGCGCCGCTGTTGCCGGCCGCAACGACGAGCGTAACGCCCGCATCGCGCACACGACACACAGCTTTGTGGAGTGCATCGTTGTTGGTGTTTCCGCAATTGTTGTCGGATGATCCGCCGCCGCCAAGGCTCATATTGGCGACGCTAATCGGGCCGCCGCTCCCGGGGCCCTTACTCGCAACGAAATCAAGGCCACAAATAACAGATGACCACGTGCCGTAGCCGAATCGATCGAGCACGCGCACTGACCACAGCTTAGCACCGGGCGCGACGCCCACGACGCCTTGCGCATTGTCGAGCGCGGCAATCGTACCTGCCACGTGTGTGCCGTGGCCATTTTGGTCGCCATAATCATTCGTCTTGCTCGACGTGCAATTTTTGCCGCCGACGATATTGGCCTGAAGATCAGGATGCGTGAGCTGTATGCCGGTATCAATGACGGCTACCTCTACACCCGCGCCCGTATTCGCGGCGCTCTCAGCGTTGATGCGATCGACGCCCGTCGGCAGCACTTGCGGCGGTGGAGGGGGCGGAGGCGTGCCGCCGCGG
>Ga0209542_10021091_pt1 | contig 10242 bp, 12 predicted proteins | sample RifCSPhighO2_01_FD_184028 | JGI IMG/M metagenome (GOLD analysis project Ga0209542, IMG submission 184028) | Soil microbial communities from Rifle, Colorado - Rifle CSP2_plank highO2_0.1 (SPAdes) (version 2) | ecosystem: Environmental > Terrestrial > Deep subsurface > Rock core/Sediment ...
TCAGGAGAGGCAATATTTGCGCATGTTCCTGGATTAAAGATGGTGATTCCTTCAAATCCGTATGATGCAAAAGGACTTCTTGCGGCGGCAATAAGGGATCCTGATCCAGTTATATTTTACGAGCCGATGAGATTGTATCGCGCGATAAAGCAGGATATTCCTGATACTGATTATATTGTTCCAATCGGAAAAGCAAATGTGCTGCAGCAGGGAACTGATTTGACTTTGATAGCTTGGGGCTCGATGGTCAAAACTTGTCAGGACACAATTGAAAAATTAAATGGGAAGTACAGCGTTGAATTAATTGACATGAGAACAATCAGCCCATACGATGCAGAGGCTGTTATTAATTCAGTAAAAAAAACAGGAAGATGCGTTATCGTGCACGAAGCCGTAAGGACATGCGGTTTTGCAGCAGAACTGATGGCTTGCATAAACGAAAAAGCATTTTTGAGCATGGAAGCTCCTGTCATAAGGGTAACATCTCCTGATGTCTCTGTTCCGTCTGCAAAGCTTGAGAGCTACTTTTTGCCTGATGTTACAAGAGTCATGAAAGGAATTGAAAAGGTCATGAGTTTCTAAAAAATGCCCTACGAATTCAAGTTTCCGGATGTTGGAGAGGGAATCCACGAAGGAGAGATAGTAAAATGGCTTGTCAAGGAAGGAGACAAAGTCGCTGCAGACCAGCCGCTTGGTGAAGTTGAAACTGACAAGGCTGTTGTCGAGATGCCATCACCTAAATCAGGCAAGATTCTAAAACTACATGTTGCTGCGGGAAATGTTATTCATGTCGGCGACGTAATGGTCACAATTCTTGAAGAAGGAGAAACAGAAGCTGCAGCAAAGCCTGCAGAAGCAAAAGCACCAGCGCCTGCCCAAGTTTCATCTGCAACCGCATCCGGCAATGTTCCTTACACCGGCTCTGTTGTCGGCTTTTTGGAAGAAGCAAAGGATGTTAAGCCAATTATTTCACAAACTGCACAGGCTGCGCCGCAACCACCTGCATCTTTTGATGCCGGAATATTGGCAACTCCTCCTGTTAGAAACCTTGCAAAGCAGCTTAATGTTGACTTATCAAAAGTAAAAGGCACCGGACAAGGCGGAAGAATTACGATGGAAGACGTGCAGAAGGCAAAAGGCGCATCGCCTGCAGCATCTTCAGCTCCGGCAGCAGTTCCTGCAGCTCCAGCCCCTTCGCAAAGCTCAGAGTTAAAAACAGAATTCAAGGTAGTAAGAAAATACGATTTCTTCGGATACATTGACAGGGTCAAAATGCACGGAATCAGAAAACTTGTATCGCAGAAAATGGCAGACTCAATTTTCACGGCAGCGCAATTGACAAACATGAATGAAGCAGATGTGACTGATTTGGTTGCATTAAGGGAGAAAGAAAAAGTTGAATTTGAAAAAGAAGGAGTCAAGCTCACATTTTTGCCTTACATAATAAAAGCAACTGCTTTGTCGTTAAAAGACCATCCAAACCTTAACGCTTCTCTTGAAGGCGATGAGATAATACAGAAAAAATATTACAACATCGGCATTGCAGTCGACACAGAAGACGGGCTTTTTGTTCCTGTCCTGAAAGGGGCGCATGACAAAGACATCAAGACACTTGCAAAGGATGCTGAAAAATTAATTTCAGATTCAAAAACAAGGAAGATAAACATGATGGATTTGAAAGGAGGCTCGTTTACAATCAGCAACCTTGGATCTGTTGGCGTTGAATTCTTTACCCCCATAATTAATTATCCTGAAAGCGCAATACTCGGAGTTGGAAGGATAATAGAGAAGCCTGTTGCAAGAACAGGGAAGATTGAGATAAGGAAGATGCTCCCTCTTTCATTGACTTATGACCACAGGATTGTGGATGGAGCACAGGCTGCTAGATTTATGATGGATTTGATAACAAGGCTTCAGCTTTGTGATTTTTCTGCTAAGTAAACTGCAAGATTTATAAATAAAATAGTGTTACTCCTTTATATGAAGAACTTACAAGCAGCATTCAGAAACACATCAAAAGTATCTATAACATTAGATGGAAAAATTTTAACATTTGAGGAAGCAAGCCAAATACCAATTAAGGAGCTCACTAAATCAACTACGGTATTAAGAGGATCAAGATTGACTTATATTGAAAAAGATTTAAATGGAAAACCCTACGTTACTTTTAAATGGAGAGGTTCAACCCCTCGGGAAGCAACACACACTCCAGATCAGCCAGCCACTATGCTTTTACAAGCAGCGTATGAATACACTTTCTTTTCTCAAGCGCATATTGGACATGACTAAATTTTTTAAACAGAAGACTCCTAAGCCCCCCTCTCGACATAACATGCGCCCCTGCTTTTCATGAAAGAGCCCGGCGGCAATAAAATGTTAGAATACCTTGCCTCTGCAAGGTCTTTTGCGCGCATCAATTCGTATTGTGACAATGAACCTATTTTGAAATCCTTGTTGAATACAAAACTTGCCTTTAGCGCATTGTAAACTTCGTCTTTGGATATTTTTTTGTTCTGATAAATTGAGGATACTTTTGCCCTTATGGACTCTTTTGGGACGTTAAGCACAGCAGACATAAGCTTTGCGTCAATGTCATAAACCAAAGTTCCGTGCTGCAGGTAAACTCCTTTTTCCATTGCCCTTGAAGCGTTTCCTGAAATTTTTCTTCCTTTGACAACAATGTCATTCTTGTTTTCCAGCTCTGCACCTATTCCTAATTCTGTCAGCGCATCAATAATCCAGTAGCAGACTGCCTTGTATGCCTTGTCTATGCTGTAGCTGAAAACCCTTATCGGGGCAATCACACTATAGGTTAAATCATTGACATCGTGGAACACAGCTCTTCCTCCGGTCATGCGTCTTGTTATCTGCACATTATGCTTTTTGCACGCCTCAAAGTTAATATCCTTTGGATTTTGATACGCGCCGAGAGAAACAGCTCTGTTTTTCCATTTGTAGAATCTAATTGTCGGATTTTCTCGTCCGATTGCGACGCTCTCATAGATTGCATGGTCAATCCCCATGTTTATAGCAGCATCATAAGCTTCCTGCTCTATAAGGCGCCATTTCATAATCTTTCCTTTATCTGTTAATATTTAAATTTATGTTTTGTGAAAATTTAAGTGATATATGAGAAATTAAAAATCGAAAAAAAAGAAAAATAAATTCAAAAATCTACCTGTGAACTAAGAAAAATTAACTTAGTATCTTGGCTTCTTCTTGCTGTAACAGTCCCTGCAGTAAACTGGGCGTCCTTCCTTTGGTGCAAATGGCACTTCTGCATCTGCTCCGCATTCAGAACACTTTATTTTATGCATTGTCCTGTTTTGGTCAAAACTTCCGTATCGCATTCTTGCTTCACTCCTTGCTTATTAGTTACACGAAATTTACTAGAAATAGCAATTTCTATGTACCATGAGTAAGTATGGATAAATAGTATATAAAGCTATGCTTTATAGACTCTGTAAACTCTTGAAATGAACTGCAATTTCTCTAGCAGTTTCTGCATTGTTTGCCCAAACATTTACGTTAGTTTGGTTTACAAGTGCTTCATAATACCTTCCTGAATGGATTCCTCCAAATCTTGAGCCAAGAGTGGGAGTGCCTCTAGAAGGGAACATCTCAGCAACGAATTTTTCCAGCAAACTTTGTGCAGATTGTCCTTGAGGAATGCCTACAATGACATTAACCCGAAAGTCCATACTTGCTACTTCATTAGGGATAGTATCTCCATAAGTTGTTGTAAGCGCCACAGTATTGTGAAATCAATAATTATATTTAAATTTATTGCTGCTTCTGCACGACTTCAACAGTCGCTCTGACGCCTACAAGATAATTCATAGAATCAACCACAGCAGCATACATTCCATCGCAGTAGCCGTGGTTGCATCTTGTGTCGTTTATTACGAGAAGGCTTTTTGGCATGTTTGCCTTTGACAATGTTTTTACTGTATAATTTATCGGTATTGCCCTGTCATACAGGTTGTGTATAAAGACAACTTTTCTTGGGGAAATTGCGCCTATATAATTGTCTGAATCAAGCGATTTCATGAAAAGATTGACGTTTGCATCTTCTCCTTCCTTGAAATTGATTCCTGCTGAGCTTATTGCAAGCACGCTGTTTACATTAGGGTCTATTGCAGCTGCCATTACTGCTATCCTTCCCCCCAAACTCTCTCCGGCCATTATGACTTTAGCTGGGTCAACAAAAGGCGCGCTTCTTAAAAGGTCAAATCCGCGCAATGCATCATAGACCATCATATACTGGGTTGGCTCCTGGCCGTTTGAGAATGCTGCATAATCCTCATTTAACGACGGAAAACCCCCATCAGTTTCTCCAATTCCCCTTTGGTCGATTGTAAGAACAACAATTCCAAGGAATGATATTTTTTTTGCAAGATCCAGTTCAGATTCTTTTGAAACTCCTGCACCTGGCAATAAAACAACTCCAGGAAGAAGTCCAGATGCCTCTTTTGGCTGGACAAGCAATCCGTAAATATTTGTTCCCTTGCTTTTGTAAACTATCTTGCTTATCAAAAGCGCATCTGTTTCATTGTAAGTCTGCCTGCTGAATAAAACATCCCCCCTATTTTGCGTGTAGTGCAGAATTCCGCTGTTGTCGACATACCATTCAGGCTCCTGCACAGCGGGATTTTGCTCCTGAACATTTGGCTGATTATAGAAAAATTTGTAATAAGAAAAAACAGCGGCTAATAAAACAACTGCAAGTATCACATAAATAACACTTTTTTTGATTTTCATAAAATACCAATAATATTCTTCAGATTATCGTTGGTTTGTCTGGTTTTATAAATCTTTGCCAGTTCCATAAGCTTTGATTTTTCCACTTTTATCCCTTTTTTTGAAAGAAGAGAGTTGAATTTTGTGCTTATCAGGAACTGGCAGAACTGGGTTACATTTTTTGGATTTTGGGAATAGCGCGCTCTTTCAAAATCAATCAAAAAAGGAATATTTTTGCTTACAATAACATGCTTTACAGGATGATGCATCTCTTCCTTGTCCACTTTTATTTTATCCATTTTATGCATCTGCATGAAAACGTTTTTCAGCATCTTTTTTATGTTCTGCTTTGGTGACTTTTCAGCATAATCCACTATAAAATCACCGCCTATATATTCATAAAAGAAAAATTCATCTGAGGAGTACAGCAATTTTGGACCTATCTTTACTTTGTTTAACCTTTTTAGCCAGCTGATTTCGTTTTCTATCCTTCCAAACGCATGGCTTTGCGGGTTTTTTGCTTTTATCACAATATCTTTTTTTTTGTATTCTGCCCTGAACAATAATCCGCGATGGCCTTTTGCAAAATAGCGTGCATTTTCAATTCCAATCTTTTCAAATTTCTTCAGCATTTCGCTTTTTTTTATTTTGTAGACAAACAAATCTTCGAAGAATATATGCATTTTTTCCAATTCTTCAAATTCAAGAAGGCTGTTTTTTATGAATTCATTTATTTTTTCTTTGTTTGTCAATGATGAGAAAACCATAAGGATTAATCCATCTGCGTTCAGATAATTATTGACATTTCCAAGGAATTCTTCAATCACTTCATAGCCTTTTTTTCCGCCTTCAAGTTCTTTGTCGCGTATTTTCAGTTCTTGAGGGAGGTAAGGCGGGTTGAAAATTATAGTATCAAACGTCCCTTTTACGTTTTTGAACAAGTCAGAATGGGCAAATTTTATTTTTCTGTTCGTGATATTTTTTTTGCAGTAGTTTATCACTCCTTTCTGCACGTCTATTGCAAGGACAGAATCAACTCTGCTGCTTTGCGCTGCTGCAATTGCCTGTATGCCGGAGCCTGTGCCCACATCCAAAACTTTTCCTTTTGCGAGAAGCCTTGCATGCTTCTCGAGCATTGTGCTGTCTTCCTGCGGGTCATACCCTGATTTGCATGCTGGCATTTTAGTTGTCTAAAAATCAATTTTTTATTATGGACTCGTCGGGATTTGAACCCGAAGTCTCCGCCTTGCGAAGGCGACGTCATTTGCCGCCAAGCAAACTCAGCAAATCCGAGTTTGTGTGGTGCCGGATTAGACCACGAGCCCATATACTGGCTAGAATCAAAGTTTATTTTTAATATTATCGCAAATTGATTTTTTAATTTGTCTTTTTGGCTCTTTTGTATATTCCGACTAATGTGGCCTGTTCAATTATATGGCCTTCCATTGCAGTTTCAACTGTTTTTTTATCAGAATTTTTTGGAAGGTCAAGCATTGCATCAAGAGCGTAAAGCTTGAAGAAATAGCGATGAGTTGACGGCTCGTACTGCGGCGGAGGGCAAGGGCCGGTGTAAGAATTTTGGCCTGCGCCGTTTAATCCTGCAATGCCGATAGATTTTCCCTCGCTTATTTCTTTTGCATCGGCAGGAATATTGAATAAAACCCAATGGTCAAACATTCCGTCTGCTTTCAGTGCCTTTGGAACATCGGGATCATCCATGATAAGGACTAAAGATGCCGCTTCTTCAGGAACATCGGAAAAAACAAGCGGCGGGCTCAATGGGCTTTTGCTGTCGCAAGTATGCCCTGACGGTATTGCCGTATTCTGCTGGAATGCTGTGCTTGTAATTTTCATGTTAACCTCATTTGCTTTTTGGATTTCCTGTGTTGCGCATCCTGCAATAAAAAACAGCGCAAGGCACAATGATAAAAGTAATTTATATGATTTCATTCCTTTAAAAATTATAATTCTTTCGCCAACTCTTCTGCTGCTTTCTTCATGTCCTTTGCTTCGTAAATTGCGCGCCCTATGATTGCGTGCCATCTGTCAAGCTTTTTTGCCAAGTCCATTATTTTTCCGCCCTGCGCAATCAGCCCTGGAGAATAAAACACCGGTTCTTTGATAGTTTTTTCAATTATTTTTTTGTATTCCATCACTTTGTCCGGCTTGTTGCCAGGCACGACAAACTCTGAAACTCCCATTGAAGCGGCAATTTCGTAGATTCTTGCAGGAGCATTATTTTCTAGAAATCCGCCGGTTTCATTTAAATAGCCGTTGTGCGTCATCTCTCCGCCTATGATGACGTGCATTTTTGCATCCTGCGCTGCCTTTATCCATGCTTTTTCTGTGTCAGGACCGGCCTGCGGGAACAAAATGACTGCATCAAAACCCTTGCAGGCTTCCATGAACTTTGCGCCCATCTCAGGAATATCTGTTCCTGCTTTTTGATGGTCATATATAATTGGCAGATTTGTGTGCTTTCTTATTGTCTTAATAACTTCCTTTGCGCCGAACGGAATCACAAGCTCAAAGCCGACTTTGTATGCGCTTACTCCCTTGACGGAACATGTTTCTTTCACAAGCTTTGAAAGAGCTTCCAAACTATTTACGTCACAGCTCGGAATTATTGATTTTTTTTGTTTTAGGAGTTGTTTTTCCATTTTTTTAGTAATTTTGACAAAGTACCATAAAAATCTTTTGGATTGTCAATCATCATAAAATGCCCGCTTTTTGCTATGCTTAATCTTTTTATTTTAGGAATTTTTTCCAACACTTTCAAATCTTTGTTGAGCTCGCCGTAAATATAGCATTTATTTATAATCAAATCATTGAAGAGTTTTAATAACTTTCCGCTTTCAGACCATCTGACAAGGGATACTGATGACTTGTGCAAGGCGATTGCGCTAGATTTTGACAATGAGCTTTGCCAGATTTGGGCTGCTTTTGGATTTTTTTGAAGATCCTCTTGCATTTTGATTTCATTCTTTATCTTTTCAAAGCCGTATTTTTTGAAATCTTTTATGGGGTAATCCGATATTTCTCTGCTCATGGTGCAGTCTTCGGATATGAGGTTTCCTTCCACATTTACAAAAGAAGATATCCTTGGCTTTATTTTTTCTATGAGTAACAAGGAGATTGCACCGCCAAAGCTATGACCGACGAGGTTTATATTTGTAAGGCCTAATTTGTTGATTAAAAGAGAGCATATTTCAGCATGATCCTCGACTTTGTAAGAAAATCCTTTTGGATTTGACGAATTCCCAAAACCAATCAGGTCAAAGGTGAGGATAGAATGTTCACTAAAGTTTTTGTGCTTCCAAACATCATTAAAAAATTTCTTCGAATCTCCCAATCCATGAATAAAGACAATCGGAGCTTTTTTTCCTTTTGAGAAATAATAAGCAATCTTTAATTTTTTATTTTTGTAATCAAGCTCTATAAATTCTTCAATCATTTTTATTATTTTACCCTTTCAAAATCAACAAAAGCGAAGTTGTATCTGTCGTTTTTCATTTCTTCCCGTTTTGTTTCTTTCCATTCACTTTTGCTGAATTCAGGAAAATGCGCGTCTCCGTCAAAATCCTCGTCTATTATCGTAAGGTAGATTTTGTCTGCAATCGGAAGGAATTCTTTGTAAATCTGCGCTCCGCCTATAACCATAATCTCGTTTGCGCCTTTTGCAGCGTCCAATGATTCTTTTACAGAATGCACAACAATGCATCCGTTTTTTTTATAATTTTTATCGCGCGTGATTACTATGTTTGTTCTTTGAGGGAGGGGCTTTCCGATGGATTCAAATGTTTTCCTGCCCATAATGACCGGCTTGTTTTTTGTCAGCTCGCGAAAATGCTTCATGTCTTCAGGAACATTCCAGATTAGCCTGTTGTTATTTCCAATTACCTTGTTTTTTCCCATTGCAGCAATTAAAGAGATTGTCATTTTTGTTCTTATTTATTATACTTTTTGGTTTGAATTATTTTATTTTAATTTTTTAATGTTACTAGTTATTGAGTTTTTCGTTATTGTTTGAGTCTGTTTTAAATCCGTTCGCTTCGCTCACAATAATTAGTGCTCGGTGGCATCACGACCACCTCGCCTATGCATTTTAAAAAATCATAATTTTATACTGCCATCGGCGCTTTTATCGCAGGATGGCTTTCATAGCCTTCAAGCTTAATGTCTTCCATTTTGAAATCATTTATGTTTTTTATTTCGGGATTCAGCCAGAGCTTTGGCAACGGGAATGGTTTTCTTGACAGCTGCTCTTTTACCTGATCAAAATGATTGTTGTAAATATGCGCGTCTCCAAGCGTGTGCACAAATTCTCCTGCTTTTAATCCGGTTGCCTGCGCAACCATGTGCAGCAGCAATGAATATGATGCAATGTTGAATGGAACGCCTAAAAACATGTCACAGCTTCTCTGGTACATCTGCAGCGATAATTTTCCGTCTGCTACAAAAAACTGGAAGAAAACATGGCATGGCGGCAAGGCCATTTTGTCAAGCTCTCCAGCATTCCACGCATTTACTATAATTCTTCTGCTTGTCGGGTCTGTTTTTATCAGATTGATTGCGTTTGCAATTTGATCTATTTCTTTTCCATCCGGTGTTTTCCAACGCCTCCACTGAACGCCGTAAACTCTTCCCAAGTCGCCCGGGAATTTTGCCTTTGGTTTCCAGTAATCAGCCTCTGCGTTTGCCGTCCAGATAGTCTGCTTTGAAGAATCTCTTGTGCCGTGAAGAATTTCTGCAAGCCTCCTTTCATCACCAGAGCCTTCAATAAACCACAACAGTTCAGAAACAACAGATTTCCATGCAATTTTTTTTGTTGTGACAGCCGGAAAGCCACTTTCCACATTAAACCGCATCTGCATGCCAAAAACTGCTCTTGTACCTATGCCTGTCCGGTCTTTCCTGTCTGTGCCGTTTTCAAGAACGAATTTTAGCGCGTCTAGGTATTGCTGCATCTTAATAGTAAGCAATTCTATTTGGTTTTAATAGTTTTGGGTTTACTTTAAAACATAAACCAAAGAATTCTCCGCGACTTCTTTTGCGAACTTCAATCGCTGTTCGCTTTCAGCGTGTATTGTGTACAGCTTATCGCCTTTTTTTACCCTGTCATTAACATGTTTGTAAATGTATATTCCTGCTCCTTTATTCTGCGGAGCGCCTGCGATTCTCGCAATTCTTGTGATGTATGCGTTGCTTATCCCCTTCACAGTTCCGCTCTTTTTGGAAACAATGCTATAAGCATACTTGCCAACAGCTATTTTTTCAGGATTAATCTCTTTTCCTCCCTGCGCTTTTATAATTTCTTCCATCTTTCTGTATGCTTTTCCGGAGTCAAGCAGCTCAATTGCCTTTTTAGCGCCGTCTTTTATGCCTGCCATTTTGAAGATGTTTGCGCACATTGCAATGCACTTTTTTTCCAAATCCAAAGGCCTTCTTGAATCTCTCTTGAGAATCCACATCACGTCGCGCGCTTCAAGCGACGGCCCTATT
>Ga0209542_10021092_pt1 | contig 10241 bp, 8 predicted proteins | sample RifCSPhighO2_01_FD_184028 | JGI IMG/M metagenome (GOLD analysis project Ga0209542, IMG submission 184028) | Soil microbial communities from Rifle, Colorado - Rifle CSP2_plank highO2_0.1 (SPAdes) (version 2) | ecosystem: Environmental > Terrestrial > Deep subsurface > Rock core/Sediment ...
TTGTATGGTCGCAGCAGAGCCAGACACATTCAGCGTTACCCCGCCGACTGATAGAATTGCACTGGTTGAAAGACTCACGTCGTTATATGCAGCAAGAGCGAGCCCAGGCAGAAGCAAGGCGGCAATCGAACTTGAGAGTAAGAACTTTTTCACCCCGTCAGAAATGGAACCCGATTCACCAACGAAGATGATTTTATGTTGTGTGTTCATACGTTTGGATTTTGGTTCCCGCCAGTGTCGCTTGCTTGCGATTTCTAACGGGGTTCATGAACATTCGTTATAGGTTGATAATCCTACCTCGCTAGCTACCTTTCAAGTGATAGGCAACCTTTCCATAACACGTCTTTGGCAGATAGCGACAATAAACGAATCTCGATTATGGGCAGGACCCGTACAACCAAGCGACCAAACCAATTCCGGCAGCTCCGAACGTGGTCGTGGCTTGATTCGCGGCTCCAAATGCGAGCTTGATCGGAGTAGCAGTTGATGTCGCATATGTCTGCACACAGCCGACGATTGTCGTGGATGTTGCGGCATTCGTCGTTGTGACGGTGAGCGTCCCTGCGAGGGTAAGAGCGCCTGCGGAGCTGAACGTAGAAGTCGCCGAGCCGCCGAAGTATGCGGTGTCAAAGACGGAGAGTCTTGTTGAGGATGCTTGTCCAAACGTGGCTAGGCCAGTGTGCGTAGAAGCGCCAGTGACAGCGAGAGTCCCACCGAGGGCCGTTGCTCCCGTTCCAACGATGGTGAGCGTCCCATAATTCGTCTGATTACTTGTAACCTGCAAGGTGCTTGAAGCGGCAATCGCGCCCTGTGTCGCGAATGCTCCCGTTGCCGCGGTTGTCGTTGCAAATCCACCGACATTTACATCTCCAGCAGAGCTGATTGTCGTAGTCGCCGAGCCGCCGAAGTAAGCGGGACCATATGACGAGAATATTGTTGACGAGGCCTGGCCAAGGGTGGTGAGACCTGTCACTCCGAGCGTTCCCACAACGTTTAAGCTGCCGGCGGAATTAAATGTGGAAGTCGCCGAACCGCCGAAGTACGCGGTGTCAAACACGGACAGCCGCGTGGAGGAGGCCTGACTTAGAGTGGTGAGACCGCTGACTGTAAACGTCGATGCTGAAGTCTGGGCCGGACTGAACGTGCCGGTTACTGTTAGAGCACCCACGACTGTGGACGATGCTTGCGACACGAAGCCACCGCTGGAACCGAAGGTGGTCAGGCCGGTTACGTTAAGAGCGCCTCCGAAAGTATTCGTGCCGGTCGTCGTAAATGCGCCGACGACTGTGGAAGACGCTGCCGAGACGTATCCGCCGGTCAAAGTGGAGAGGCCGGTGACACCGAGGGTGGAGCCGAAGGCATTAGCTCCGGTGGTTGTAAATGCGCCGACGACTGTGGACGATGCTTGCGAGACTGAGCCAGCGACATTCGTAACAAGTCCCGTGAGCGTGGAGGCACCAGTTACAGACAGGGCCCCCTGCGTTGTAATATCCGTACTAATCGTCGTCGTTGCCTGAACTACAGAAACAACTAAAAACAAAGAAATAGTGGCGGCAATCGTTACCGGCACTATTCCCTCCTTCCTAAACATAGAAATCACTTTCATAATTATTCTTGTTATTAATTACTGACTAATAATAAAAACGCTAATAATGACTTTCTTTATTCAATTCTTATTTCGGCCAACACACCCGCGCGAGGCGGGGGTGTCGCGACCCATTGTATACCCTGATTTTCCTATGCCAGAGGATTTTGCGGAGGGGTGTGTATAACTTTTATGCCGAATGTCTTCAGTGCGGCTGTCAGTTCTTTCAGCGGCAAGCCGGCGACATTATTGTAGTCTCCCTTGATGCTTTTTATTAATTTTGAGCCGCCGTCTTGGATTGCGTAACCGCCAGCCGCGCGTAACGGCTCGCCAGTTTTAACGTATTCATCAATTTGACGTGAGGAAAGCTTCTTAAACGTAACTTTGGTAGCCACCGATTTCTCTTTATGTTCTTTCGTTTTGGAATCTACAATGGAAAACCCTGTGATTATCGTGTGCGTTACTCCACTTAACGAATTGAGCATGGCTTTTGCCAACGTTCGCGTCCTCGGTTTGCCAAGAATTCTCTTTTTATGAACTATTAAGGTATCCGCGCCGATAACAATCGCATTCCTGCGCCCTTTAGCCACGGCCATTGCTTTGCCTAGCGCCAATTTCTTCGCAAGCGCCTGCGGAGAAAGTTTCAGATTCATATTTTCCTTGTACCTGCTTACCTCAATCGAAAATGAGATTCCTGCATCCGCCAGAATCTTGCGCCGCCACGGCGATGCGGAAGCTAATATCAGTTTTCTCATACCCTGTTACTTGGGGGTTTCACCCCCAAGGGGGTGAAACCCCCAAGTAAGCCCCCTGTAATTTATTCGCTGCGATTTGCGTTTGTTCGGCATAGTTCCGCGCGTGTTCCGCATTTGGTAGTATTGCAAAGATTCTGCGATGTTGCTACGATGCCCCTACACCCCCAATATTTGTATCAAGAGTACGGTAAGAGTTCTGGCTCTGCGACCCGTCGGCAACCCTCCTTCTGGAGAAGGTGCCCCATCCAGCCCCTAACGGGAAAGATTCATTTGTCCATGATCTCTCCCGAAAGGGAGATTATTAATTTAATGAGTTTGCATGTTCTAGAAGCTAGTCCCTAGCACCTAGAACCTAATTCCCATATGTTCCACTTGCTTGAGAGATACACAGTTGAGAGCGTCACTTGCGGACACCCCGATAAAGTGTGCGATCAGATTTCCGACGCTATTTTGGACGCGATGCTTAAACAAGATCCCTTCAGCCGCGCCGGCGTGGAGACGTTCGGAAGCCACGGCACTTTGATGATAGGAGGCGAAGTGAAGACGAAGGCCAAAGTTGATTTTGAAAAAATCGCGCGCCGCGTTTACAAGGAAATCGGCTACACCGACAAGCTTGAAGTATTGGTGCGCGTTGCCCAGCAATCGCCTGACATTGCAATGGGAGTAGATACCGGCGGAGCGGGCGACCAAGGCATCATGTATGGATACGCGACAAACGAGACCAAAGAAATGATGCCCCTCGGAGTGGTCTTGGTGCACGCTCTTGCGCGTCGGCTTGAGAAATTGCGCAGGGACAAGACATTGCCGTGGCTAAAGCCGGACGGGAAAACTCAAGTAACAATCTCAAAAGGGAAAGTAATTACCGCACTATGTTCTACACAGCACGACAAGAAGGTCTCGCAAGAAGAAATTCGGCGCGAACTGATAAAGCACTTGTTCGTGCCAATACTTGGTTCTGTAAAAGATATTGAGATACTGGTAAATCCTACGGGCCGATTCGTGCAAGGGGGGTTCATGGCAGACGCGGGGTTGACCGGCCGGAAGATTCAGGTGGATACCTACGGAGGCCTGATGCCCCACGGCGGAGGATGTTTTTCCGGCAAAGAGGCAATGAAGGTAGACCGTTCGGCCGCCTACATGTGCCGGTTCGTGGCAAAGAACTTGGTCGCTAATGGCTATGCAAAGAAGGCGCTCGTATCTGTCGCATATGCCATCGGGCGCGCGGAGCCGGTGATGATAGAGGCCTTTGACGACAGAGGGAAAAATCTGACGAAAATAGTTACCAAGCATTTTGACTTCCGCCCGCAGGCGATTATTGAGCGCTTGGACTTGCGCCGCCCGATTTTCCAAGAGACTGCCGTATACGGCCACTTCGGCGTCGCCGGCCGCTCCTGGGAAAAAATTATCAAAATCTAGCGGTAATTCTTTTTGGCAGTTTCTGGCAGTCAGACTGCTAAAAGCAGTCTGACTGCCGCCATTCCATTTCCGAAATAATAATATAGCGATATATCGCTATATATTGCGCTTGGATAAAGTCAGTATTATTAATCTTTGAGGCAGTACAATAGTGCGATATATCGCACTATTGTACTGCGGGGAAAATCGCATTGTTTGCCGCGCGTTATGTCAAGGTGGCACCTTGACATAATCTTCACGCGTCCGGATATTTTTCTTTAATTTCTTTCGCCAGATACGGGTTCCACATGGCACCTGTTGCTGTCATCACGACATCCGCGCCGGCATCGCGGTATTCTTTGAAGTCCGCGGGAGAGGTAACTCCCCCGCTTCCCACAATTGCGTACTTCATACCGAATTCTTCGCGCAGTTTCTTCAGCCGGCGCACCATATCAACGCCAGCCCATTTTACTGCGTGTCCGCAAATTCCACTTTTGACGCGGTGCGCTCCTGGGAGCGCCTGCGTGCCGTCTGGATTTACCACTGCCGCAGGAATCGTATTTATCGCCGCATAGCAATCAACTATTTTGCCCGTTTCCTTTGCAAGCTCGCGGAGCGAGTCTTCCTCAAAATATGCGATTTTGATGGCAAGCGGCGTGTCGCCGATTTTATTCTTTATAGCTTCAGCGACAATCTTCACTTTCGGAATGTCAAAGCACAGAAGCTGCGCGGCGCCTTCGTTGGGGCACGAGAAATTCGCCTCCACAACTTTCACGCCGGAGTCTTTGAGCATTTGCATTCCATTGGCCCAGTCATCTATGTAACCCTCGCTCGTCATTCCCTCGCGCTTCGTCCCCTCAAAACTGCACATGACGAGCTGGCCTTCCTTCGCATACGCCACCGACTCGCGCAAATCCTTCATCCACACCTCCGGCTCGTACGACGGATTGCCGAAAGAATTCGTGATGGAAAGCGGTTCTTTGTACTCGTTGCGCACGACAATTTTTCCCTGCGCCTTTTCCAGGGTCAGGTCGCCGTCAATTTCGGCACCCAAGACATTTGGCCATTCGTTGCACGGGTGCACCTTGCTTCTCACTGTCTTGTGCACAGGCACGTCATATCCTTTGTCCAACGCCGCCTTCACAAATTTGCCGTTTAAGAGAGGCCCCGCCGGAATTCCGAGCGGGTATGCAATTTTGAATCCTAGAAAATCAAAACGCGGCTCGCCCGCCGCGAGCTTCACTCCGTCCGCGAAACCATTAAACGGCCCCTGCTCCCAGTTCTCTTTGTAAGTTTTATTCGGGTCAAAGAAAGGCGCGTGCAACATCTCACGATTGTACCAGATGATGCTTGTACCCGCGAAACCCCCGTAACCTAATTCCAAGGGTAGTCCTTGGATCATCTGTCCTGCGCTTTCCACAGCTGTGGAAAACGCAGGACAACACAGAATCTCTGGAGTTGCATTTGAATTTCCCCAACTTCGGCGAGAGGACTGTGTTGTTTTTAACGGTTTGAGTGATTTCCACGTTAAAAACAACACAGTTCCCGAGCGTTCATCTCCCTTCCACAAACGTCAGCGCCTGGCCGCGCTCGCCTGCCCTCCCTGTGCGGCCGATGCGGTGCACATAATCGTCGTAGGTGTTCGGAATGTCGTAATTGATGACGTGCGAGACTTTTGGAATGTCCAAACCGCGCGCCGCAACGTCCGTCGCGACGAGGACCTGCGTCCGGTCCTGCTTGAAAGCATCCAGCGCCCTCTGCCGATTGCTTTGAGTTTTATTGCCGTGAATTGAAGCCGCCTTGAATCCGAGATGCGCCAAATCCTTCGCGAGCTTTTCCACGCCGTGCTTCGTGCGTCCGAAGATAAGCACTTTGCCGAATCCGGGCTTGATAAGCAGGTCGTGCAGAATGTCAATCTTGGTTTTGCCGAACGGCACGCGCACTATATCCTGCTCAACGCTTGAAGCGGTGTCTCTGGTTTTTACCGAAATGCGCACCGGGTCTTTGAGAAATTCGCCGATGAGCTTTTCAATATCGCGCGAAAGCGTCGCCGAGAAAAAAAGCGTGTGCCGCTCCTTCGGAACCAAAGAAAGAATAAATCGCATGTCGGCGATGAAACCCATGTCCAGCATTCTGTCGGCTTCATCCAAGACGACGGTGCTGAAAGTGGAAAGGTTAAGCGCGCGGCGTTCCATTATGTCTTTCAAACGGCCGGGGGTGCCGATGACGAAATTCGGATTTCTGCGAAGCGTCGCAATCTGCGGGCCGATATTGGCGCCGCCGACGCACGAGACCGCCCCTATCCGCATGTGGCTTGCAAAACTCCAAAATTCGTCCTCAATCTGCCGCGCAAGCTCGCGCGTCGGCACCATTATGAGCACGCGATTTTTCTTGTCGCGAATGACTTTATCTATTAGAGGAATTATAAAAGCGCCGGTTTTTCCCGTTCCCGTGTTGGCAATTCCGCACACATCGTCGCCGCGCAAGACATGCGGTATCGCGCGGTCCTGAATCGGCGTCGGTTCAAAATATCCCTTTGCCAAAATATTTTTCTTCAAATGCTCGTCAATCGCAAAATCGGCGAAGTGATGTTCGGGTTTGAAGTGCTCCGTCGTTTCCGTAATGACGGCTTTGTTGATGAATCGAGAAACGTCTATGCGCTCGCCCCGTCTGCGCGAAGCGCTTCTACGGGGCCCACCGCCCCTTCCTCCACTGTGGCCCCCGAACCTGCCCCGTGAGCTTGAAAAGCTTTTACGGGGTCCGCCGCCATGTGGCGCGTAGCTTTTGTGAAAGCCATGTCCGGCGGGACCTCTGTGCGGGGAACGCGCACTAAAAGTACGGCGCGGAGAATATCCCCCCGATGACGGTTTCCCACGGCCAATGCCAGATTTACCAGTGTGGCTGTTACGAAACATGCGAATTGTGCAGATTTAACGCTTTAACTGCCCCACGAGAATCCGCAGATTCGCACAAAACAGTACAATAAATTACCCCTTAAGGATAGCATGTCACCCTTATCTTGTCAACCAAGATAAGCACTCCAAGGGTAGTCCTTGGAATCCGTTGCTAGGCCTTCACGGCTTCCGCCAGAGCTTCCTCTTGCTTTTCTTCGGTTTTTCCTCCGGAGGAGGACCCACCTTCGGCGGGCGCACTCTTCTCCTCGGTAACCGGTGCCGCGGACTTTTCTTGGTGCTTCACAATCTTTGCCCCTGTGACGATTTTGGCGGAAACGAGCATGTTGTGAACAGTAGCGGATGCTTTTGCCCCGACCAAGAGCCAGTACTTGATTCTGTCCGCATTAAATTGCCTCTCTTTCGTCTTCGGATTGTAGGTGCCTACCTTTTCAACTATGTTGCCGGTCTTTGGACCGCGCGTGTGTTCAGCCACAATAATGCGATATGCCGGCATGTTTTTACGGCCAATTCTCTGCAACCTTATCTTTAACATCGCGACACTCTAACAGATAAAGTGAATAAATCAAATCTCTTTGAACTAATCCGAAAATCCTATAACATTCGTAATTTCCACAACTTCAGCGAGAAGCCCCGGCGGTTTTTGACGGTTTGAGCCATTCCCCCGTCAAAAACCGCCGGGGCTTTGAACGTTTCTTATTTAGCTACTGCAACAGCTTCCTCAAGCTTTACTGAAAGGAGTTTTGAAACCCCGTCGCTCCCCATTGTTACTCCATAGAGTTCCCCCGCCGCCGCCATGGTGGCTCGGTTGTGCGTGATGACGATGAGCTGGCTTTTCTCGCCCAGTTCCTGAATCATGTCCGCGTAGCGTTTGCTGTTGGCTTCATCAAGCGCGGCGTCTGTCTCATCCAAAACCAAAAACGGCGGCGGGTTCACCTGCGACATGGAAAATATGAGCGCGATGGAAGTGAGCGCGCGCTCGCCGCCGGAGAGCACCTCAAGCCCGCGCACTTTCTTGCGCGGAAGATGGACCGAGATTGAAAGGCCCGCGTATAATTCTTCTTCCTCGTCAAACAATTCTTCTTCCTCAATATCATCATCTTCGCCGTCATTTTTCGGGCTTCGCCCGCCGTAGCCTCGGCGAAGGCGGGGGGCCTCAACTTCCAACTTCGCTCCTCCTCCCCCGAACAGCTTCATGAAAAAGCCCGTAAGCGCCGCGTTGATTTCTTTGAGGCCTTCGTTGAACCGCGCGTCAATCGTCTTATCAAGTTCCGCGATAATGTCTTTAAGGGACAAAGCGGAGCGTTCAAGGTCTCCCAATTCCCGCCCGAGAAATTCATCGCGCTCTTTCGTTTGATTAAATTCTTTCACGACGGCATCTCCATTGCCGATGCCCGATTCTTCAATCTTGATTTTGAGACGTTCAATTTCCCGCCGGCGCTTCTCCTGGAGAGCGCGATCGTCTCCAGCAAGAGATTCAACTTGCGCCTTCTCCCAATCATGGATTGCGGAGCCGACAAGAGCGATTCCCTCGCGCACTTCTTCCAGAAAACGCTGGCGCAAATTGGCGATATTCGCGCGCGCCGATTGCACACCGGAGAGCTTTCCCTGCGCCTCGCGCACCGAAGATTCAAGCTGTACTAAATCCCGCTCGGCGGTAAATCCGGCGTCCCGCACTTCCGTAATCTTTTTGCGAAGCGCTTCCAATTCTTCCGCAAGCGCGGATTCTTCTTTTTGGACGCGCAGAAGTGAATTAGCTATTGCTTTCACTTGCTGTTTGGCTTCTTCATTTGTGTCTGGCGCCGAGCTGGAGAGCCCCTCAACAAATGATTTTATACGCTCGCGAATTTGTGCGAGGAGGCCTCGCACCGTTTCCATATTCTCGTTGCGCAAAACATCTGCGATTGCCTCGCTCATTTCGCGCGCAAATTGCCGTACATGCGGGACGGCGATAAGCTGTTCCACCATCACTGTATTCGCCTCGGCCATGGCTTCTGCACGGCCGAGCTCACGGCTTAGCTTCTCGCTCTCGCGCCGCGATTCGGAGAGCTTCTGCTCGCGCAGGGCGATTTTGGATTGCAATTCCCTAAGCGCGCTGTCGCCCTCTCCCGTGCGCTTCCCCCGCGCCTCGCAGACGCGCGCTCCCAGTTTTTTCAATTCCGCCTCTTCCGCGCGCGCTTCTTCCAAAAGGCGCTTGTCTTCCGAGGATATCCATGCGTGCTCGCGCGCGAGATAATCAGAAAGCTTCGCTGCGAGCTCCTCCTTCATATCGCGGGCTTTTTCAATCTTTTGGACTTGCACGCGCAAGAAATTCAAATGCGGGGCGATTTCGCGCCGGAGCGATTTGGTTTTTTCTATGTTCACAGCCGTTTCTTCAAGTTTTCTCTCGCTCTCCGCTTTTTTGTGCTGGTAGAGTTTGAGGCCGAGCGCATCCTCCACCATTTCTCTGCGCTCGCGCGGACTCGCGTTTAGAATCCTATCCGCTTCTCCCTGCGAGATTATCTGGTACCCCGAGCCGCCGATATTTGCTCCGGCAAGCAGGCGGATTACGTCCTTAAGACGCACCTTGGTGCCGTTCAAAAGGTATTCATTCTCGCCGTCGCGGTAGACGACGCGCTCCACCGCCACTTCCTTGAAATCGATATCCAAAAGCCGGGTAGAGTTGTCAAAAACCACTTTTACCCCCGCGCGATTGCTCCTCGCAAGCGCGGGAGAGCCGCCCCAAATCAAATCCTCCCCGCGCCTGCTTCGCAGTGATTTCATTGATTGCTCGCCCAAGACGAACCGGAACGCCTCCGCGACATTTGATTTGCCGCTCCCATTCGGACCCACTATCGCGGAAATCCGAGATGTAAACTGAAGCTCGGTCTTTTTCCCGAACGATTTGAATCCGACAAGCTCAATGGACTTTAGATACATTGACGTTCATTGTACCAAAAATACGCCGCAATCAAGAACCAAAAAAGACATAGAGTTGCGTGGTACACTAATTGTACAATTGTACAATTAGTGTCCTCTTAAAATATGACAAGCAAAGAACATAGACGCCGACAGGAGCAAACCGTGAAAATTTTGAAGATGGTCGCCCTCGGTGTCTTTCTTATCGGAATAGGCGCGGTTCCGCCGCCGTGGGCGATTCCGAGTATCATTCGGGAACTTACGTCCAAAGATACGCCTGAAAATCGCCGGGGTATTCGGCGCAGAATGCACCATTTAAAACGCCGCGGTTACATAAGCGAAGGAGACCGATTTTACGAAATCTCTAAGCGCGGCAGCGCCAAGTTGGAAGAAGAATCTCTTTGGGAATTGGAGATACCGACACCCAAACGATGGGCTGGAGGTTGGCACCTTGCCGTTTTCGATATTCCGTCCGAGAAATCACGGACTCGCATTCCGTTCATCAGGCATTTGCAGAATTTAGGCCTAGTGTTTTACCAGCGTTCAGTGTGGATTTATCCGCACCCAATGGAAGATACGGTGCGTAAGATAACAGATTTCTACCGAATCACTCCCCACGTCTCTTTTATCACGGCAACCAGTATTGACGGGTCGCCCACCCTCAAGCGCAAGTTTAAAATCTCCTAGCGACCACTA
>Ga0209542_10021093_pt1 | contig 10241 bp, 12 predicted proteins | sample RifCSPhighO2_01_FD_184028 | JGI IMG/M metagenome (GOLD analysis project Ga0209542, IMG submission 184028) | Soil microbial communities from Rifle, Colorado - Rifle CSP2_plank highO2_0.1 (SPAdes) (version 2) | ecosystem: Environmental > Terrestrial > Deep subsurface > Rock core/Sediment ...
ATGGTGGATATCGGATCTCCCGTCAGTGACGTTCAAAGCCCAGCTCCTGTTTGCCAACTGGCGAACTGGGGCTGGGCGTTTTGTATTCTGTCGCTTTTACGGTTTGACCAACCCTAGCCGAACCGCCACACAGCCGAGAGCGACGCGCTTGTTCCGATGATCCAACCCTAGTCGTTTACTAAGGTCAACCATAAGGAACCAGACTTCGCTTTCCTCAATGCCAAGCGTTGAAGCGATCTCGGCATTGTTTTTTTGGTCGGCCAGTAGCGCGAGTAGTTCTTTGTCGCGTCCGCCTAAGCGCGGTTGGGCTGACACAGATGTTGAAAGAGCTTGCGAATGTGCCATCGGGATCCTCCTGCTTAGTCTTAATACTTCCCCATTTGACTCCATATGTACCGCTCTTGTCAATTTCGGTAAAGTTACGGTTTCCTCAAAAAATAAGCCACCTCGTCGTTGAGGCAGTCGTCCTTGGCGTTGCTTCGCTATCTATGTCAACCATATCAGGGCTCCCTATTGACTTGTTCGGTATTTGTTCGCTAATGTAAGGCCATGGAGGAAGTACGAGAAACGGTTCAGGAGGTGGGGGAACGAGTTAAGGTTTTGGCTAGTTTTACGGGTCTTAAGATTACAATTCACTTTTTTAGCTGGCGGGGCAGAACCTATAAGGTTGACTCCATGAATCTATTCCATGTTGAGAAAGATGCCGAACGCCAAATCTACAATTTTGCTGTCAGTGCTTCGGGCAATACGTACCAACTCACCTTCGACCCCGTAACACTTGAGTGGCAGCTGAAGGACATAGTTGATGTTTAGCTTAAAAATCAAAACGCAAAAGTCAAAACTGCAACTAAAAACTAAAAAGTTATTGAGTTTTGACTTACAGTTTTACTCTTTGAGCTTTGAGTTTTGAGTTATGCAAAAGAAGATTCTTCATATCGATATATTCGCCTGTGGCTCATTATCTCAATGAAAAAAATTCTTCATATCGATATATTCGCTTACGGCTCATTATCTAAATATAAGATTTCCCGTTATCTATGAATCAAAAGAAAATCTTACATATCGATATGAACTCGTACTTTGCTACTCTTGAGCAACAAGCTCACCCTAATTTACGTGGTAAACCGATCGGGGTGGCTGGTAAGGGAAAAGGGGAGCGAACGGTTGTTTGTGGTGCTTCGATAGAAGCGAAAAAGTTTGGTTTAAAGTCTGGGATGTCTACCTGGGAAGCCTTACGTCTATGTCCTCAACTTATTATTATTCCTGCTACTTATGATCGTTACAGTTTCACCTCTAAGCGTATTTTTGACTTATTGGAACGCTTTGGGCCTAAGGTAGATGTTTTCTCGATAGATGAGGCTTTCTTAGATCTAGGAACGGACATCTCCTGGGAAGAAGCGAAAAACTTAGCTACTAAGATTAAACAACTAATCCGGACTGAGATAGGGGAGTGGGTAAGCTCTTCGGTTGGTATCTCTTACGGTCGGGTATTAGCAAAGCTAGCCTCAGAGATGCAAAAACCAGATGGTTTAACAATTATTAGACCGGAGGATTTTGCTCGTATTGCCGCCATTATGCCAATAGAAGAGTTGTGTGGAATCGGTTTCCGTTTGAGGCCGCGCTTAAACAGAATGGGCATTACTACTATCGCTGAGATGGGACGGATGCCAAGAGATATGCTGATAACTGTTTTTGGGTTACATACTGGTTCCTGGTTGCATGATATCGGTAACGGTATAGACAACAATATTTTGCATTCTTGGCGAGATCTACCACAAGAAAAATCTATCGGTCACTCTTACACCCTACCGCATAACATCAGTAATATATCTGACGTTAAGAAAGTTTTGCTCTTACTGTCTGAACGGGTTGGTGTCCGGCTACGAGCTAAGCGTTTGGTTGGTAAAACAATTTCAACATATCTGCGTTTTGAAGATGGATCCGGTTGGGGAGAGCGCCGTACCCAAAAAGAGTATTTACTAGATGGTTACCAAATCTACCGAGCCGGAGAACGGCTCTTAAACTCCGCCGGCTGGCGGACTAGTGTGTCAAAACCGGTTCGGTTGATAGCAATTACCATTAGTGACCTTGTGAGCCAGTACGAGGCAACCTCACCGTTATTTGAGGCGACCCAAGCTAACGAAGAGCTGACCCATGCTGTGGATAAGATAAACAACCGTTACGGTGAGTGGACAATTCACCGTGGTTTAATACATAAAATACGACAGAGGATATTTAACTTGCCGGATGGGCGAGATAAAAGGAAATACATTCCACAGATGACACACATTAACCCGTTTACAAAACGGGTTTAGCCCATTGACTTCCTTGGTTAGCTGGGATATAGTACCAGCATCATCTGGGGGCAATCCCAGCGCAAGAGGTGGTAGCAATGCATTCAAACGTCGTATTGATAGTCGTCGGCGTAGCCATCCTGGTTGGAGGAATGGTGCTGGTGGCGGTTTCGGCCTACCTAACTGGTAAGTCACAAAAAGATATGTCCCCTGGTTGGGTAATCGGCTTCTTACTGACAGCTCTGGGCTTAGTCCTGACAATTTCGGCATCTACGTTTTTTTACTCTGACCCTGACATCCCGGTTGGTGTTAAAATGAAAGTCGTGGCCAGTTACATCAGTGTTGATGGTCAGACGATGTATACCCTGCAATGGCAGGGAGGCAAGAAGAAGCCAGATCACGAGATTACGGTTGACGCTACGAAGCTGCACGCCGATTGGCCGCCGAACGTCGGTAACGAGCTGATTATGCTTGACGACGGCAGAGCAATTATTTTGCCGCCAGACGAAAACCAACCATAACCTCCCAAAGGATTCGACCCCCGCTCGGCATCACGTCTAGCGGGGACATTTTTTACTATTGACAGTTATGGTTTTTGTTCGGTACGGTGAATGCATAATGCTAACGCCTAAACAAAAACAAATTTTAGAGTTTATAGATAAGTACCTAGAGGTAAACGGGTACGCTCCAAGCTATAGAGAGATAGCTGATCACTTCGGTTTTTCGTCGGTAGCGACTGTTGCTGAGCATGTAGATAATTTAAAGATTAAAGGATATCTCGCTAGCGGAGAAACTGGATATCGTTCGTTGAAACCAATCGAAGTTGACGAATCAAGCGCTTTCATGGGTTTCAATATTCCGCTCTTTGGCGCCATCCAAGCCGGTAAACCAATTGAAGCTATTAAAACTAGCGAGTCTCTCGAGATACCACGAGACATGATGTCAAAAAATGTCTTTGCTTTAAAAGTAAAAGGGGATTCGATGATAGATGACGGTATCTTAGACGGTGACTACGTTGTTATTGAACCGTGCAATTATCCGAAGAATGGTGATATCGTCGTTGCCCTAATCGATAAAGACAACGTTACCTTAAAACGTTTTTATCGCGAGAAAGACCACATCCGACTGCAACCAGCTAACAAAAAGTACCAACCTATCCGAGTTAAGAAAGTTACAATTCAAGGCAAGGTTAAGGGAGTTATTAGAAAGTTCGGTTAAAGAAGAGTCCCCCGCATGAGCAAGGCTCACGACAGGGGACAAGCTCAGACGCTAACGGTCGCATCCAGCGGCGCGTTGCAGGCCAGGTGCGGTTGTCGGCGTCGCCGGGTATTACCCGGGAGTACAAAGAAATAATAACTTAGATTCCAACAAGAAAGAAGGGGAGGGCTTGCAAGGCCCTCCTGGTGGCTGATGGTGCCGGATTTACTGGGATTGGGTTTTCACACCCGCATTGTCGTTGGCTGGATTACGCCCAGTGATTTAGATTTTAACACAACTTAAGACGAACGTTCGATTAGCCGTCAATAATTTGAATCGAGAGCTTAAGGTACTCCGTTCCCGCGCGAGAGGCAAATTGTTGACGGCTAAGACAACAGAAAAGTTTTAACTTTTGACTTATCGTGGTATATGTCATTTATGCGTGTCCACAGTTCCCGAAAACTGTTTTTGTTCGGAAGATACTCGCTGGCCTTACTCTTACCCAAGAAATGGCTTACCGAGCTTAACGTCGAACGAGGAAGCTTAGTCACTATGGAATATGATCGCCGACGAGCTCGTATAGTTTTACGTTTTGGAGCTCCACCTAATCTTAATATTCGTGAGCCGGTTGTTAATAAGCCTCCTGCCCCTCCAACCCATCCAGATCGAGACGATCTAGAGCCGATCCCACAAATTCAAAACTAGGTGCTACTATAAGAGTATGGCACGAGATCTTGATTTGAGATTAAAAGACGAAAACAATGGTGCGAGACATTGATTTTAGAGTCAAGCGAACCCCAGTTAAGCCTTTAGCTCAACCCGTAGCGCCTAAAGTTGCTTTGGATACTGTTAAAAAGGGTGGTTCTAGTGCTACTCTATGGACGGTTCTTGTATTATTGCTCGTAGCGGCGGCAATCGGTATCTGGCAATTCAGCGCAACTTCAGCGACCCCGACTACTTCAGTTAAAACTCCCGCTACTACAAAAGAAATTACTCCCGTAGCAGATCCCATCCCCACCAAAGTTGAGAATAGTATCTTGTCGCCACAAAGCTCTTCTCCACTGGTTCAGATCTACGATTCTGGAGCTGGTTCAACGGAGGTAAGTGGCCTAGTAGATAAGCTCAAAGCGCTAGGTTACAAAGTCGATAACTTAGAGAAGTCTCAATTCAACTACGACCGAACGTACATCCGCTACAGGGCTGGAATGCAGGCGGAGGCAGAAAAGATCCAGTCCACGATGCCAGAGCGGTTAGTTAGCTTAAAGGAGGTGGTATCTGCTGGCCTGTTTGACATCCTCATACTCTACGGCGTCAAATGAAAAGGCTCCAAGGCTGAAGTCTAAAGTCTGAAGCAAGTGCTAAGTCTTAAGTGCAAGCACCCATACTTAAGACTTGTGACTTGAAAATTAAATTAGACTTTAGCCTTATAACTTTAGACTTAAAAATAAGATATGCTAAATCCAGAAAGGAACTTTTTAAATGAGAACGATTACATCCTCGATTTGCTTTAACGGGGTCGCAAAATGATTAATTATGCTAATCAACGAGTGGGAGTTTTTATTGATGTTCAGAATTTGTATTATTCGGCTCGAGCGATGTATGAGAGCTACGTTAACTTTGGCAAAATCGTTGAAACCGCTATCGGTAAACGTCAGCCGATCCGTATCATTGCTTACGTTATTAAGTCTGACGCCCCTAAAGAACAGGGTTTTTTTGACGCTTTAGCCAATTTTGGTATTGAGCTCAACTCTAAAGATATCCAGATTTTTGCTGGTGGGGCCAAGAAAGGGGACTGGGACGTTGGCATCGCCGTTGATGCTATAAAGATCGCCGACCGGCTTGATGTTGTTGTCTTAGTCACTGGCGATGGCGACTTTACGCCACTTGTAAGCTACCTCAAAGAAAACAAAGGCTGCCTTGTAGAAGGAATATCCTTTGGCCGCAGTACTTCCGCCAAATTGATTGAGTGTCTCGACAAGTTTACCGACCTAGACGAGGAACCGAAACAGTATCTAATTCGATAAATTATGTTAAAAGTTCAAGATTTGGTTGCTGGGGCGGTTACTGAACGGATTGATGGGTTAAGTTTCAAGGTTGGAACAGGTGAAGTTCTAGCCGTTGTCGGTTCGAGCGACTCGGGAAAACACCTACTTGGTCAGGTTATTGCCGGGGTTCACCAAGCCATTCAAGGCGAGGTCTTGATTAACCACTACCGGCTCAATTCAATTTCCGACAAGGCGCGTATTCAACTCGGATACCTACCCAATCCGGCGCCGACGGAAGACTCGCTTACCGGCTATGAATTGCTTGATTTAATCGGCTCCGTTTATCATTTAGCTCCGCCAGCGCGCTCGGAGAGAATCCAAAATCTAATTGAACGGCTAGAGATCGGGCCGTCTGTTTACTCGGTACTGGAAGCGGCTCCGGCTCAAGTTCGGCAAAAAGTTGCCCTTGGCGCGACAGTTATCCACAGGCCAAAACTTGTTATTTTGGATGAACCAACTCAAATGCTTGACTTCAACGGTCCGAGAATTGTAGGAGAATTAATCAAATCTTTAACTGCATCAAGTAGCTCGGTACTACTAATTACAGACAACCTTGAATTTGCCCAAGGACTTGCCGATCATTTCTTAGTACTTTCTAACGGTCAGAAACTAATAGAAGGAACGATGGCCCAGCTACTAAACCAGTCGCATCCGCATACACGAACCTTACGAGGCGTCCTGGAAGCCGTTGGGAGCTAAAGATGCAAACTAGCAGCCACCACTGGCAAGCTTGGCTTAAACCAGCTCTTTCTCGCTTAAATACAGCAGATTGGCTAACGTTGCTTCTTTTAGTTATTTTTGGATGGTTAGCCTCCCAGGTAGTGAGCGTGATTAACCCCGAATCTACTGTTGTGGCTAAATTTTTTCAACTTTTTCTTTCTGGGGCTGTGGTAGTTGGATATTGTTACCGCCTATCCCCAAAACAAGACCAAGCCTCTTTGGTCGCCCCTTCGACAGCTTGGTTAACAATTACCAGAGCAATTGGATTAACGGTTCTGTTGATCGGTCTACCGCTTGTAGTGCTAATGTCTGCTCAAAGTGCTTCTAACGGTGTGGCTTGGTTGAGGGTCTTAAGTACCTTACTTATGGTAGTAAGCCTAACCGCTATCGGGACACTGGGTAGTCAGCTGCTTAAGCGGTGGGGAATACCGCTATTGCTTGTTGCCCTTTGGTGGTTGCTGTTTGCTAGTAATCATATTGTCGAAAATTTAGTTCAAGCGATGTTGTTAAATAATCTTGGGACCCAGTTAATTGTCTTAATGGTTACGGTTGGTTTGGTTGGAGTAACGGCTTCGTTAGTAGAGCTCACCAAGCCGTGGCAACGACAACCTGAACAGTTTAATTTCACAAAAACTTGGTCTTTTGTTAGACCGATGCCTAGTTTTACTGGAATGGGAAGTTTGTTAACTGTTAGTTTACTGCGAGTTATTAGGGACAAGGTTTTTCTAATCTACCTAGGAAGTTTTACGGCCCTACTACTGTCACGTATCTTAATGAGCGACTGGCCCGTTAATTGGTTAGTAATTATAGGACTTGGCTTAGCTGGTTTATCAGTACTTGTTGTTTCTCGTTTAGTTAAATTCTCTAATTCGTTTTCACTGCAATACGCCCATCTCCCGATAGGCCCCGGACAGATCGAGTTCGTTGGTTTTTTTGCCGGACTAACCCTACTGGCTGCTATAAGCTGGATAATACTTTGGGGGTTGTTTGGTGTCACGGCCGAGATAATGGTTCGGCTACTCTTAGCAATCTTGAGTAGTTACGGGGCCGGATTTTTAATAGGTCTCTCTACGAGAAAAGTTGAACACAGTGGGTTTTTTGATAGTACTTGGCACCTAGTAGGTCAGATGCTTTTATTTACTCTCGTTTTTATCTGCTCTCTTCAGTTGCCTCTATCTGGAGCATCACTTTCGTTACTGGCGATAATGCTTTTAGTTGTAACTACTACCTGCTACCAGGTGACGCGCACTTGGGCTACAATCAATCGCCACGCAACTAAGCCGTCCGTGGTATGATCAAATAAATGCTTACAAAGTATTCCGAGGGCTATGTCCAACGATTGTTAAATTTTTATGCTCTGATCCATGGGCAAGCCTCATGGTATGTCGCAAAAAATTCAATCAAGTCATGATAAAGGTAGTTATTTCGAACTTAGGGTGAGAAAAATATGATGATTAAGATTATTATTTGGTTAATGATTGTATTTTTGGTTTTGGGCTCGGTCGTTTTTGGCATCGGGTTAACTCGTTAAAACGACAATGCCAATAAGTGTACCGGCTTGGTTAGAGTCGCTCTCTAAAGATTTTTCTGATTCCGGATTTCAGCTGTATATGGTTGGTGGAGCAGTCAGAGACGAATTACTTGGAAAAGAAGTAGGGGAGTGGGATTTAGCCACTGATGCTAAACCATCCAAGGTAGAACAGATTCTCCATCAACGAACAAAAAAAATTGGTCTGATCGGTAAACGATTCGGTACTGTTACTGCAGATCTAAATGGTAACCAAGTTGAGATTACAACTTTTCGGGGAGAGAGCTACGAAGAGCATAGTCGAAAACCAGTTGTCAAATTTGGTACATCGATAGACGAAGATCTTTCAAGACGAGATTTTACCATCAATGCAATTGCGTACGATCTTAGATTTAAACGGATACTAGATAGTAGTTACGGGGAGAGGGATTTAAAAGCAAAAGTTATTAGGGCTGTTGGTAATCCAGAAAGTCGTTTCCGAGAGGATCCGCTTCGGATGCTTAGAGCTATCCGTTTTGCCGTAACACTTGATTTTGAGATAGAGCCTAATACTTTTGAAGCAATTAAACTCGAAAGAGAAAGATTTGCAATTTTGTCAGCTGAGAGGGTTGCACAAGAAATGGATAAGATTTTGCTTTCTTCTAAGCCCAGTCGTGGAATCGATCTCTTAGTTGATAGCGGTTTAATTAATTACGTCTTGCCAGAACTCATTCCGTGTATTGATTTAGAGTTTGACCCAGCAGAACATAAAGATATCTACGGGCACATTCTGCAGGTACTCGACCAGACACCAGATAAATTAGAGTTGCGCTGGTGCGCTATCTTACACGACATTGCCAAACCACTTACCCGTCAGAAAATAGGTGGCGAATATCATTTTTTGGGTCATGAAGTAGTTGGTGCAAGATTAACAAAAGATATCTTACGACGTTTAAAGTACGCTAATGAATTTGTTGACTATCTATCTAAGCTTGTCTACTTGCACCAACGTATTCCTAATAACGACGGTCTTTGGACTAACGGAGCGGTTCGACGCTTTGTGCGCGATGCTGGTTCGACACTTGATGACTTATTTGTATTTGCTACATCCGACTCCACGGGAGCAAATGAACGAAAACTCGAAAAGTATAAAAAAATGCGGTCCGAACTGCAGGAACGGATTGTTGAATTGGAAAAACAGGCTGAAATTGCTAAGATTCATAGCCCCCTTGACGGAGAGGAGTTGATGGCAATGTTCCACCGTCCAGCTGGAATATGGATTAAGCCAATAAAAGAACATCTCCTACAATTAGTTTTGGATGGCAAATTAGCTCAAGAAGATAAGGATGCTGCCGAGCAGATTGCCCGACAGCTGATGAGGGACTGAACGAGTCAGTCGGTCTGGACAGGAACCTTCTCGCCTCTAATAACGAGTAGGAGCTCGCCGGCCAGACAGGTAACGCCGTACTTCTCGGCTAGCTGGATATGCACTCGCTGGTGTTTATCCAGCTTTTCGTCGACCGAGGTGCCGCCAACGAAACGTTTGTTCTGATTGCGAATACCCAACCAGTAGTTGTAGCGGTTGTTGGCATGCTCGGCAATCGCGTAGTCTACCTTCCGCTCTTCATCGCTAATATTGATCGCCATACAATCCTCCGCGGAGCCAATACTACCAAATTATACTCCCTTTGTCACTACCCTTGGCACAAAAAACATTTACTGCTAGCGTGGAGTCATGGAGGGGGAAACAAGCCGTTTTAAACTGTTTTTCATAAATCACAGGAAACTTTTTTTGATAGTGTTGCCAGTAGTTATTGTCGTGGCCGTTGCTGCCATTTTCTGGTTTGTGACTAAGCAGGCCCCCGCTGAAGATACAGCAACCGTTACTACAAAAAAGAAAGTTTCCACGACCCAAACAGCTAGCCTCACTAACGGGGTTTTAGTTTCGACAGACTTGGCCAACCGTCATCCAGTGGCGGTTATGATCGAAAACTCACCGGATGCTCGTCCGCAAGCTGGTCTTACTAGTGCAGATATTGTTTATGAAGCAGTGACTGAAGGTGGAATAACACGTTTTATGGGAATATTTTCCCAAAGCTATCCGACTAAGGCCGGACCAGTTCGGTCTGCTCGATCGTACTTTATAGATTGGTTGAGCGAATACGACGCCTTCTATGCCCATGCAGGAGGGTCTCCAACTGCACTGTCGCGTATTAGTTCGTACGGTATTAAGGACTACCCCCACTCAAACGATGCTTACGTTCGGATCCCGCAAGCTGGCGTGGCGAGTGAGCATACTTTGTTTGTAGATGTTTCTAAAATTTATAATCTAGGAGTTAGTAATAAAAAATGGCCCGAAACCTACTCAACTTCGAACTGGAAGTTTAAAGAAGATGCTAAGACTTTTGGCACGATTCCTAAGATAACTCTTAACTTTTCTACCGCCCAGTTCCAAGTGACCTGGACACACGACCCAGT
>Ga0209542_10021096_pt1 | contig 10240 bp, 10 predicted proteins | sample RifCSPhighO2_01_FD_184028 | JGI IMG/M metagenome (GOLD analysis project Ga0209542, IMG submission 184028) | Soil microbial communities from Rifle, Colorado - Rifle CSP2_plank highO2_0.1 (SPAdes) (version 2) | ecosystem: Environmental > Terrestrial > Deep subsurface > Rock core/Sediment ...
TTCTTAACGACCTGGTTTGAACCACATTCCGGACAGTTTTTTATTGGGCATATTATCTTTAGTTAATCTTTTAGCTGTATTATGCCACAAATCTTTATTTTTAGGTCCTATTTTTTTCTATTTAGTCTTTTTTGTTATCTTTTTTATTCTTTCGATCACTTCCTGGGCGAATTCAGTGTCGGCAAAAGCCTCGGCAACATCTCTAGGTTTATAGCCTATTCGTAGCAAGCTTTCTACGGCATAGTGTAGGGTATAACTAATAGTTTCGCCTGCCCGGTCGTTTCTTAAATCTCTTAGTATGACCCCGGCAACCTTTTTGAGGTCATTGTGGTGTTTTAAGGCAGCTACCTCGATAATGTTCGTGACATCTCTGTGTCTAAGTTGATCCCCAAATAATTGGTCTGGCATAGTGATTGTAATAAATAGTGCCCCCAGAGAGGATCGAACTCCCATCTTCAGGTTCGAAGCCTGATATTCTATCCATTGAACTATAGGGGCGGAAAACATTAGCAGTCTAGCATAGGAATGGGAAAAAGGCAATATAAACGGTAACAACCACCTAATTAGGTGGTTGTGGTATAAGTGGGCCGCCAGGGGATCGAACCCTGGACCTTAGGATTAAGAGTCCTCTGCTCTACCAGCTGAGCTAGCGGCCCGTGGTTTTTTAAGTTCAGATTAAATCGGACCACCAGGTTCTCTTTTTAATATTTCAATCTTAGGTCCTTTCCAACTTTTTACTTTTACCGCTGCTTCCGCGGCCTCGGTTTGAGCCTCTTGTTTGCTAGATCCTTCACCAGTCGCAATTAATTCTTTATCTAGATATACCCCCACTTTAAAATTTTTAGCATGGTCCGGGCCTTCTTCTTCAATTACGCGGTAAGAGGGTGTGGTACCAACAATTTCTTGAGCCGACTCTTGGAAACGACTCTTCGCATCCATGTACAAACCGTTTTCCAAAACATATGGTAAGCGGCTTATTACCCAGCGAGTAATAAACTGTTTGACCACGTCATAACCCCGATCAAGATAGATCGCACCAATCGCGGCTTCAAATAGATTCGCCATGATGTAATCACGGGCTTTGGTTCCGGCGTCTTTAGATTCACCGTGGCTTAAGAACAAGTATGGTTCCATACCAATCTCGTAGGCGACACTTGCGAGCATTTTGGCGTTAACCAGAGCGGCCCGCCAGTTGGTTAACTCACCTTCGGGGTTTAGATATTCATCAAAAAGAAATTCGGTAACAACCAATTCCACAACCGCATCGCCTAAAAATTCTAGGCGCTCGTTGTGGCCCAATGGAAAGTCTCGGTGTTCATTTAGGTAAGAACGATGAACGAAAGCCTGAACTAGAAACTCCGGGTGTTTAAATTTAATACCTAGTTTTTCTTCTAGTTCGGAAAAGTTTTTTTCCTTGACCTCGTCTAGTTTGAAGATTTCATGCATAGGAAACATTTTTCTTGTCTCCTATCTCATACTACCTCCCGGGAATATGAGATATTAGACAATTTAATTAGTTATTCACTGGGTTCGTCGGGACCGTTAGGGAAAAGTTCTTTATACATTGATCCCAACACTCCATTAACGAATTTACCAGAGGCGGGCCCACCAAAGCTTTTCGCGAGTTCAATCGCTTCGTTAATTGCGACTTTTGGTGGTACTTCTTTTTTAATCTTTAATTCTAGTATTCCCAATCGTAAGATGTTGCGATCGACAACCGTAATTTGTTCAATTGGCCAGTTTGGGGCGTATTTTTCAATTTCTTTGTCAATCTCTTTCTGGTGGGTGATCACTTCATCTACTAGGGCGGCGGTAAATTCTTTTTCTTGGTTTAACCCTTCGCCAAATTCTTTGAGGTTGTGTTCCATAATCGCCGGAAGAGCAGCAGTTGGTTTGCCGCGAAAATCCCATTCAAACAGAGTTTGCATGGCGATGCTTCTCGCTAAATGGCGATTAGACATAGAACTTGGTTAAAGATTACTTCGTGGCGGTGGTTTTGCGTGTGCCGCGAGTAGTACGCTTGTCAACATTTAAGACGACACGTCCTTTGTAGGTGCCACAAAAAGCGCAGGCGCGATGAGGTTTTAAAGCCTTGTTGCATTTTGGACAGCGGTTAATACTAGCCAAGGTTAGCGCAAAATGTGCGGAACGCTTGCCTTTGTGTGAAGAGGTGCGTCTGTGACCGGGTAAACCCATAGTACATTGTTTAGTGTATTTAGTAAAATTTCGGCTGTTACAGCCAAAGTCGGGTGTTATTATACACTAAAGATATGAATTTGGCAAGAGGCAAACATTGATTTTCCCAATGATGTAAGGTAAGATACAGCCTGTTCTATGGAAATACGAGAAATTAAAGATAAAAACGAGTGGAAAGAGGCCTTGGGGAGTGGTCTTGGTGTTCATTTTGCCCAAAGTTTCGCCTGGGGTGAAATTTACGTTCGAGAGGGCAAACGAGTGGGGCGTTTGGTGGTAGAGGACAATGGAAGGCAAATACTTGGTGTGCAGGTTCTTTACCAGAGTCTGTTCTTTGGGTGGAATTATGCTTTTTGTCCCAAGGGAGCAGTTGGAGGAGGTGAAGAAGCATTAAAGACGTTAGTAAGTTATTTAAGTAGAAGGGGGTGTATATTTTTTCGGATTGAGCCTCCGCAGGTATTAGTGAATAGTAAATTTTTAATTAAAAAAACAATCGATGTTAATCCACGAGCGACAACAGTATTGGATTTAACAAAAAGTGAGGAACAATTGTTAGCCAAAATGCATCCGAAGACAAGATATAACATTCGTTTGGCGGAAAAGAAAGGATTGGTTATTAAGGAAGAAAAAAATCCAGACGAGCTTTTGCGTCTTATGAAAATGACCGGGGAGAGAGATAAGTTTAGGTTGCATTCGGATAAACATTATATTGAAGTATTAAATTCAGAAATAGTTAGACAGATTAATGTCGAGAGTGGAGGAGAAACAATAGCGGTTGGGGTATTCGTTGGTTATGGAGATACCTTTACCTATTTGTATGGTGCGTCTGACCACAATTTTCGTTCTTTCATGGCGCCATATCTCGTACAATGGGAGGGGATAAAATTGGGAAAGAAGTTAGGTTTTACGAAGTACGATTTTTTTGGCATTGCCCCCAAGGTCGAAGAAGTGGGCGGAGAATATTCATACGACCCCAAACACCAGTATGCCGGAGTAACGAGGTTTAAACTTGGTTTTGGCGGTGAAATTAAAGAAGAACCAGGTACTTATGATTTAATTATTAATAAAAATAAATATTCTTTTTACCAGCTTTTAAGAATAATTCGCCGATTAATTTAACGTCCTCGTGGTTCAATGGATAGAATATCTCCCTCCGAAGGAGGTGATGCGCGTTCGATTCGCGCCGAGGGCACGATAGTGATCGTCGGCTTCGCGCCGAGGGCACGGGTTTAAAAGTTAGTAAATTTTATATGTTGTTACAATTTTCAGATAAGCAGTTTAAAAAGTTATTACAGTTGGTTTATACAGGTAATTTTATTGTTTCTTGCAACAAAGACGAAAGAGGAGAATCTTGTAGCGAGGAAGAGGAAATAGAAAACCTGTTGCTCGAGGCTGCTCTACAAAATAATTTTTCAGAAGTCGAAGAATATGAGGGTGAGCTAATGTGGAAAGAAGATTATGAGCATAAATATTATGACGAGATTCATGAATTTTCTGAAGAAGAAGCTTGGAGAAAGCTAGAGTTTTGGCTTGCAGAGGAGATTATAAAAAAGTTATTTGCCCACAAAGAATGGGAGGGCTTATCTGACAAACAGAAATTTTTTATTAGATGTACAGTGGAAGAAAAATTTGCACAGGAATTTGAAAAGCACGGATTAGGGCGTCTGAAAATTGATGATATAAATTTTAATAAAGACGAGCTCGTACGCATGGCGTCTAAGCCCGAGCCTGTTTTGCCGGCCATTAAATTAAAATATTTTTTAAGAGAAGATAAAAATGGTCTGCCCCCAATATATGCTGATGTAATTTGCGTTCAATGTGGAAAAAAGGGAGTCAATGTCGGTTCTATTATTGATGGTTATTCCGCGCATCCCCAGATGATTTGTGAAGAGTGTACGATTGATAATTACCAGAAAGAACAAAGCTACAATAGCCGTGATGCCGCCGCCGCTCGCCGGCGAAGGATATTTGATGTGGCATATTTGTTCAATGAAATGATAACCGATGAATACCTTCGTCGTGAACAACTTAAAAGCGTAGATGATTTAGACCGCGTTACTCTTGAAAAACTTATGAATTGGACAAAGGAACTTTATAATCAAATGTTCGACAAGATCGGAAAGATGCGGTTGGAAGAAACGCCAAAGCAAAAAGATGTGGAGAGGCTTTTTAAGATCAAAATAGCAACAATTGATTGGAGTGGGTTTTAATAAATTTATAGCCATCTCTTGTATCGTTTAAGGTCTTTCTATATGAGAAGGGCCTTTTTAGGTCTTGACAGTTTTTTAAGTATAGTGTATATTACTAATATAGTATTTATGGTTAATAACATATATTAGTAATATGCTAGAATTAGCAATTTTGGAACAGGTCATTGCTGACCAAAGACAAAATTTTATTGCGAAAGACCCAGGTATCGATCGGGAAATTGACTTTGATAAATATAAAAAAACTAATCAAATAACCGTTATTTCTGGCATACGCCGAAGCGGTAAGTCTACGTTGTTAAAGCAGTTCTCTGCTTTTTATCCAGATTATTATTACTTAACTTTTGATGATGAAAGACTCGCGAGCTTCCAAGTAAAAGATTTTTCTACGCTTATGCTGGCTTTTTCTAAAACCGGTCCAGCTAGAACTATTTTGCTTGATGAGATTCAAAATGTGGCTGGTTGGGAAAGGTTCGTTCGTAGGTTGTACGAAGAGGGGTATAAAATTTTTATTACTGGTTCAAATGCCAAACTACTTGGTTCAGAATTGGCGACGCACCTCACTGGTCGGTATTTTAAAATTGATCTGTATCCGTTTTCGTTTAGAGAGTTTTTAATGTTTAACAAAGTTAGTCTAGAAGATAAAACAACCAACGGACAAGCCTTGGTACTAAAAAGTTTCGATGATTATTTAAGTAACGGCGGATTCCCTGAGTATCTTAAATATGGGGACAAGGAGTTTATTAAGCGGGCTTATGAAGACATCCTGTTTAAGGATATTATCACTCGTTTTAAAATTAGATCCGGCGCTTCTTTCAAACAATTGGCTTTGTACCTGTTTACTAATATTGGAAAGGAAATAGGCTACAATAGCCTAAAAAATATTTTAGGTTATAAAAGCGTTATCTCAGTAAAAAAACATTTGGGTTATCTGGCTGAAGCGTTTTTGTTGTTTGAATTGTGCAAATACGATTATTCGCTTAAAAGACAATTTGTTTCTAATAAAAAAATTTATGCCGTGGATAATGGGCTTAGAAATGAAGTGGCCTTTTCTTTTTCTGAAGACAAAGGTCGTTTATTGGAAAACGCTGTTTTTATTGAGCTTAAACGTCGTGGTCAGGAAATTTTTTATTTCAAAGGTAAGAAGGAATGTGATTTTCTAATAAAAGAAAAAAATAAAATTGTGTCTCTTCTGCAGGTAACAACGCTATTAACAGCAGATAACGAAGAGCGAGAAGTGAGCGGCCTGGCGGAAGCGGCTAACAAGAGTGGGCTCGATTACGGAACGATAATAACTTTGAGTCAAGAAAAAAAGTTGTATCATCAAAATGTAACTATTATGGTCATACCAGCCTGGAAGTGGTTTGTGGCCCGGAAATAGTTTTGAACAGAAAGCTAGTTATTAGGATAAAAAGACACCCATGATTGCGGGTGTCTTTTGTAATAAGGTATTTTTATAACATCGTCACACTCGCGACATGATCGCCGGCTTCTTTAAAGCGCATAAGGCGGACGCCTTGGGTTGCCCGACCGGTGACGGGGATGGATTTGAAGGGGAGACGAATAGTTTGGCCCTTGGAGGACATCATAACCAGGTCATGCTCTTTGGCTTCAACGGCGTCAACCACCCGGGCGTGAATTAGTTTTCCAGTTTTGTCGGTAATAGCGGCGGTTTTAATACCGCTGCCGCCGCGTCCTTGGATTTTGTATTGGGAAAGGGGAGTACGTTTTCCTAAACCATTTTCGCCAATGCTAAAGAATTCAAGGTTTTTGTTTTTAGAATCTACCACATCCATACTGACGACCTCGTCATCACCATGTAAACGTATACCGCGTACACCACTTGCGGTCCGGCCCATGGCACGAACATCTTTTTCTTTAAAGTGGATTGCTTGGCCACGACGGGTGGCGATCATTACTTCATCATTACCACTTGATGGGCGAACCCATTCTAAGTTATCTTCCGGTTTAATTTTTAGAGCGATGAGACCATTTCTTCGAACGTTGGAGAAATCTTCCAGAGAGGTTTTTTTGATCAACCCTTTGGTCGTGACCATAACCAAGAATTTGGATTCCTCAATATTAGAAAGTGGCAAAAGGGCGGTCACTTTTTCATTGGGAGCGAGCTGTAAGAAGTTGACTAGAGCCTGGCCTTTAGCGGTGCGGCTAGCCTGGGGAATATCATAGGCCATTAATTGGAAGACTCGGCCCCGATTGGTAAAGAAGAGGACATTGTCATGAGTGTTGGTGGTGTGGAGTTGCTCAACACTTTCTTCTTCCTTGGTAGTTACACCAATAACACCTTTGCCGCCACGGGATTGCTGACGGAAGGTGTCAGGAGGCAGGCGTTTGATATAGCCATCAGTAGTCACCATGACGATTGTCGGTTCGTTCGGGATAAGATCTTCGGTTGTAAATTCTTTGACTCCATGAGCGACAATGTCGGTACGGCGCTCTTCGCCGTATTTGTTTTTGATTTCTTCGGTTTCTTTTTTAATAATGGAAAATATTCTAGCGGCGGAAGCCAAGATAGATTTTAGTTCTTTAATAAGATTCATTTTTTCTTTCAGCTCGTCTTCTATTTTTTGTCTTTCGAGGTTCGCTAATTGTTGCAAACGCATTTCCAAAATAGCCGTTGCTTGGCGTTCAGAGAATTTGAATTTATTAATCAAATTTACTTTGGCCTCATCTTTGTCGTTGGAAGCGCGGATGGTTTTAATGATGAGATCAATCTTGTCCAAAGCCATTTTTAACCCTTCCAATATGTGCGCGCGTTCTTCAGCCTTGTTTAAATCAAACTCGGTGCGGCGACGGATAATGACTTGGCGGTGTTTAACAAATTCTTCCAGAATATTTTTAAGATTCAAAACGCGTGGTTGGATACCGTCGATTAAAGCTAGGGTATTAAAATGGAAAGTGGTTTGCAGGTCGGTCATCTTGAATAGTTGGTTCAAGATTTTTTTAGGATAAGAATCTTTTTTAAGTTCAATCACAATACGCACGCCATCTTTGTTGGACTCATCCCGGAGATCTTTAATACCCTCGAGTTTTTTCTCTTGAACCAGATTGGCAATTTTTTCAATCATCTCTGCCTTATTCACCTGGTAGGGGACTTCGGTCACAATAATCTGGAATTGGCCAGATTTGTTTTCTTGGATTTCGGCTTTAGCGCGCATGACAACACCACCTTTGCCGGTCGCATAGGCCGCAAGGATGTCTTTTTTACCATAAATAATACCACCAGTTGGAAAGTCTGGGCCTTTAATTATTTCATTTAATTCTTCGACACTAATTTTGGGATTTTCGATTAAGGCAACTACACCATCACAAAGTTCGGCCAGATTATGTGGCGGAATGGAAGTCGCCATGCCTACCGCAATACCCATTGTGCCGTTTAAGAGTAAGTTGGGTACTTTGGCGGGTAGAACGGTTGGTTCTTTGTGTGAGCCGTCATAGGTCGGAATAAAATCTACGGTATCTTTTTCAATATCTTCGAGAATTTCCTCTGCAATCGCTCTAAGTCGGGCTTCCGTGTAACGCATGGCGGCAGCGGGGTCGGCGTCAATTGAACCAAAATTGCCTTGACCATCAACCAGTTGGTGGCGCATGGAAAAGTCTTGGGCCATGCGGACCATGGAGTCATAGATAGCGGCATCACCATGTGGGTGGTACTTGGCCATCACCTCACCGACTACGTGGGCAGATTTACGGAATTTGGTGTTATGGCGAAGTCCCAGGTTACCCATGGCGTAAAGAATACGACGATGGACCGGTTTCATGCCATCACGGACATCTGGCAAAGCACGAGACACGATAACACTCATGGCGTATTCAAGGTACGAGCGCTGTACTTCCTCCACGATAGGAGCGGGAATGGTTTTCCCAATGTTCGATGAAAACAGGGGCATTTTGTTCTGCTTGTTCGGCATAAAATGGTGGGTGTCAAAATTAATTATTTTTTAGTTGTCGAGGGTGAAACTATTGTCGTTGTCGCAGAATTAGTGGTGGTGCTGGTAGTAGTCGTGGTGCTCGTTAGGGCGGCTTGTTTAATGGCGGCGATCACTTCTTGGAGTTTTGTCTTGGCTTCCATCTTGCCTACTTCTTCGCTCCAGTTACCAGTAAATACTTCTTCCCAGTTTTCTTTGGCACTGTTAATTATTTTTGTCTCTGATGAATCTTTCCAATTGATCGTCGTTAGTTGGTTTTTCATTGACCATCCCCACATTAGAAGAATAACGGCCGCAAAACAGATTACCCCGGTCCAAAGCCAACGGACGGCGGAGGGGTGGGGTGGATCGTTAGGTCGGATTTTTTTGGGAGTATCTTCAGACTGTTCTGTTTCTTCGTTAAAATTCACTTCGTTATATATTAAACTCGGCAAAGGTTTACGACCAGCCCCCACTTGGTTTTCTTCGTTGTTATCTAGCCGATTAGACATACGATTAGTAATTTTTTTCTAAGATATATAGCTTGGTTTCTTCTTGTGGTAGATCTTTCTTTTTTAAAATTAACTTCTTTTCGGTGCTTTCAGGTTTTAAACCAACTTGCTTGATAAAATTTTCAACTGGTAGGGCTTTGGGGTCGGTGTCCGAGTGGTAGGCGATTGGGATAATAATCCGCGGCTCTAAAGCTGTGACTAAGTCAGCGGCAATTTCTGGATCAAGGTAAGTGCCGTTACCACCAACTGGGATAAGCAAAACATCCGGAGACATGATAGGTTCTAGATTTCCGTTTTCTAATTTTTTCGTTAAGCGTCCGAGGTGGACGACGTTTAAATTTTCAATAACAATTTTAAAAATAATATTATCGTCGGGACTAGCGAAGGCATTTACCAGGACACCTTTAACTTCTACTTCACCCAAAGTATCCATGATAAAAGGATTTTGGGACATGGTCACCGATCCTTCTTGGCCTTTGGAATAGGTGGCGATCTGCGGAGAAAGGCTTCTTGGGAAGTAGAAGTGGTCTGGTTTGTAAGGGTCAATTATTACCACAACATCCTCATCAAGGTTCTTAGTTTGCAGACGGACACAAGTCTGTCCAATCCAGTTAATGTGCATAAGTTTAAAAGCAAAAACAAGTGATTTAACGGAGATATTTTACCATATTTTTAAAAGTAAGACAAGGGAAAATCTTGGTAATTTTTGTGCACAGAAAAGGATTGACAAAAGCGGAGAAAAGTGGTAAAAATGTTAGTTCGGCAAACGAAAGGCGTGTGCCTTAGTTTTGCCGTACAAGCACGATTACAACATAGTCGGCAGATCGCCGAAGATGGACAAGGGGGGCAGAATGGGCACGGGGCCCACGTTCGAATGGCGTCTCGGGCAGTACGGGGCCAACATCCCGCGGGGGATGGAAGCCTTCGTCATTCAGCTGTTCACTCTCGCCGGTCTGACCAAGAACTACCAGGTTACCGGTGGCAAGCAGGTGTCGGCCCATGGGGGCATGCACCGCGGTGTCGAGGGGGTCAAGGTTCGAGTGAGCCAGGGCCCCAAGACCAAGAACGCCGTCATTCTGGCGGTTCAGCCCGGTGATAACAACACCCGGCGGGAGTTCTTGGTCTACGTCCACGGCCACAGCGCGAAGCATGTGGCGGAGAAGATCCAGGCTGTGGTCACAGCCGCGCGAGAGGACAAGGTGGGAAAGAAGCCCTCGCCGAAAGTGCCTGTCGCGGGTGTGGTGGATTCCCCGCTCGACCAGGGGCTCCAGAAGAAGCTCGAGGAACTCCAGGCCGCGATCACGGCCGACGAGTTCGTTCAGCTTCAGTTCATCGGCGGCGCCGAGATCGTTCACCGCAACGGTCACGTCCGGCTTCGTCTCACGAAGGACCAGGTCGCCCT
>Ga0209542_10021097_pt1 | contig 10240 bp, 10 predicted proteins | sample RifCSPhighO2_01_FD_184028 | JGI IMG/M metagenome (GOLD analysis project Ga0209542, IMG submission 184028) | Soil microbial communities from Rifle, Colorado - Rifle CSP2_plank highO2_0.1 (SPAdes) (version 2) | ecosystem: Environmental > Terrestrial > Deep subsurface > Rock core/Sediment ...
AACCTTTACCCTTGCGGGACTATCGGGAATTACCCATCCTTTCGGATGGCTATGCCCGACTTCGGGGGACGTACCTACGTGTTACTACCTCGTCTGCCGGTTGCCCTTACGGGCCCCCTTGACTTACATGACTTATCCACGCCGCCAGCATTCACCCTGAGCTAGGATCAAACTCTCATTAAGAATAGGCGGAACAAAAGAATTCACACATCTTTTCTCGCCGCGCCCTCCGGGCGCGGCGTTCACATTTCACATATGTGGTGTGTCAAATATCAGCGCCAAACGACAAATGAACCCTTCCGAGTCCATTTTCTCGGGCGCACGACCGCCTTCTCGTATATAGAGAGGCAGTCCCCTTATCCTATAGGACCCCCCGAGAGGCGTCAAGTTGCTATACTAGCCCTATGAAAAAGCCAGTTGTAGTCGCAGTGTCGGGCGGGTTTGACCCGCTTCACATCGGGCATATCAGGATGTTCCAAGAAGCAAAGAAGCTTGGGGACGAGCTCGTAATAATTCTCAACAACGACAACTGGCTTGCCGACAAAAAAGGGAGACCTTTTATGCCCGGCGTGGAGCGCGAGGAGATTATTGGCGCGATTAAGGGCGTTGACCGCGTCTTCCTCACCGACCATGCGCCGAGCGACCCCGATAGGAGTGTGTGTCGCGCCCTGCGGGCGATTAAGCCCGACATCTTCGCGAACGGCGGCGACCGACATCCAGATGGCGACCCTGTTCCCGAGGTTGAACTCTGTAAAGAGCTCGGTATCAAAATGCTCTACAACGTTGGCACTGGTGGGAAGGTACAATCTTCTTCTTGGCTTATCGCGAAGGCGGCAAAAGATGTCTCCGACACGAAAAAGGACTAGCGCAAGTTGCACTTCCCACTAGGAGGAATAAGATATATGGAGCCGTCACCCTTGCCTATGAACGCACACTCGCGGGAAAGAATTGTTGTGTCTGTTGGAGGCTCGCTCATCGTTCCCGATGCGATTGATACTGACTTTCTTACCCGCTTCAAAGCGCTCGTTCTAGAAAAGGTGCAGAGAGGATTCTCGTTCTCCATCATCGCCGGAGGTGGCTCGACCGCCCGGCGCTACCAAGAAGCGGCAAATGCGGTCACGCCCCTCTCGTCTGCTGATACTGACTGGATCGGCATCCACGCAACGCGCCTCAACGCGCAACTCCTGCGCAATATCTTCGTCGGGTATGCGCATTCGCAGGTCATAACAAACCCGACCATTGATATTGATGCGGACGAGCCAATTATCATTGCTGCCGGGTGGAAGCCCGGCTGTTCCACCGATTATGACGCCGTACTCATTGCAAAGAACTTGGGCGCAACGCGCCTCGTGAACCTTTCTAATATTGATTTCGTCTACGACGCCGACCCGAAGAATAATCCGGGCGCGAAGAAGATGGAGAAGATTTCGTGGGCAGATTTCAGGAAGATAATCCCCGACCACTGGGACCCGGGACTCTCTTCCCCCTTTGACCCTATCGCCGCGAAGGAGGCCGAGGCGCTCGGTCTTGAGGTCGCGATTATGAACGGTGCGAAGCTGAACGAATTTTCAAACTACTTGGACGGCAAACCCTTTGTCGGCACGGTTATTTCTTAAACCAGTTTGATATCGGGATGAGGAGCGGGGCGGAGCGGCAGATGGAGGAGAAAGTGCCGGCGATGACGCCGACGAGCATTACGAGCGCGAAGTCGCGCGTTGCCTCTGCACCGAGGAAGATAAGCGCCAGGAGCGCGAGCGCGACCGTAAGCGATGTGTTAATGGAGCGCGTTATCGTCTCATCAATAGATTTGCCGATAGTGACTTCAAACTCTTCACGGACACCCTCTCTCTCGTTCTTGGCAAGATGTTCGCGCACACGGTCAAAGATGACGATGATGTCATTCACGACATACCCCAAGAGAGCGAGCATCGCCACGATGAAAAGCGAGTTCACTTGTGCATCGGTGTAGTGAGCGAGTACCGCGTAGAATCCGGCCGGAACAATGAGGTCAATCACGAGCATTGCGACGACGATGAGGCCGTAGCCCCAACTCGGCACCGGCTTGGACACCTTACGAAACGCAAAGGCAATGTAGAGCACAATCACAAGTATGACGGCGAAAATCGCCCAGATGGCTTTGCTCGTGAATTGGCTACCGAGCGCAGGGCCGACCGAGGTGTACGCGAGCTCGGTCGTAGACGCATTCCCCGAAATGGCAGTGAAGACAGCGTCGTGTTCTGCCGGCGTCATTGTCCGCGTACGAATCGTGACGGCGTCTGTGCCAGAGGAGCGGACGGATACTTCTCCAAGAGGAACGGTAGCGGCACGCTCTTGTATCTCGGAGAGTGGCGGGACACCATTCTGGTAGCTGACCTGCATCAAGGAACCGCCAGTGAAGTCTATGCCGAGCGGGAGACCGAAGACGACGATGGCACCGATAGAGCCCGCAAGAAGGAGTCCCGTAATCCAGAAGAAGAGTCCGCGATGTTGGATGATATACATACCTTATGAATTACGACCGCCTGAACCCATCAGAAAGCGCCATGGGCCCTCACTCTGCTCCGGCACGATAGCGAGCATAAAGATGCGCGAGAGCGTCACCGCAGAGATGAAGGAAGCGAGCACACCGAGCACGAAGACGAGCGCGAAGCCCTGTACGATTGAGGTCCCGAGCCAGAAGAGCACAACACCCGAGATAATCATTGTCAGGTGGCCGTCCCGAATAGCCGGCCACGCGCGGCTGAAGCCGATATGTGCCGCCTCGCGCGGACCCTTCCCTCCGCGCAGTTCCTCCTTGGTGCGCTCAAAGATAAGCACATTAGCGTCTACCGCCATACCGACCGAGATGATAAGCCCTGCAATGCCGGAGGCGGTGAGCGTAACGGGGATAATCTTGATGACGGCGAGCATAAAGGCGAGATACTCAACAAGCGCAAGCGCCGCAATCACTCCAGGGAAGCGATACCAGAGAATCATAAAAAGTGCGACGATGATAAAGCCAATGACGCCCGCCCAAACACCTGCGCTGATAGCGGCCGCGCCCAGGGTCGGACCGACCGCGGAACTGCTCTCAAGAGATATGGGGACGGGGAGTGCGCCGAAATTCAGATTGCGCACGAGGTCGCGGGCCTCGGGCGCGGTGAAGTTCCCCGAGATAGTCGCCTGACCGCCGGGAATCGCCTCTTGGATGACCGGTGTAGAAATCGGCTGACCGTCGAGGAAGATGGCGAGCATTTCTCCGACATTCTCGCTTGTAATCTTCTCAAAGAGTTTCGCGCCCTCGGAGTTGAAGTTAAGAATCACCTGCGGGGCCGAGAGCCCTGCCGTCACGCCCGAGCCGAAGCCGAGCGATGCACTCTCGAGGTAGCGACCGTCAAGACCTGTTGCGACGAATCCCGTGACCTCGCTCGTGGTGCCTGTGGTCAAGGTCTGTGCGAGGCGGAAGTCGAGCGTAGGCGTCTCACCGAGCGCCGCAACCGCGGCCTGAATATTGGTCACGCCCGGAAGCTCCACAATGAGACGATTATCCGTTGTCCCCGAGAGGGCGCTTGCCTGCTGTGTCTGCACCAAGGGTTCGGCAACGCCGAAGAGGTTTACCCGGCGCTCAATAACGCCCTGAAGCGCCGAGAGGGCGTCAGAGCGCTCGCCGGCAGGCGTCTGGCTCATATCGGCCTTATAGATGAGCTCGGTCCCCCCAGCGAGGTCTAGGCCGAGCTTAAAGCGATATGTGCTCTCTGGATTGGCCTGTGTCGCCCACACGAAATAAGTAAGGAAAAACCCTGCAATGAGGGCCATGGCCGCATACACCCGATAGCGAGTCATAGGGAGAGTATAAACGAAATAAGCAAAAAGCGAAGCCTTGCGTGTTTATGTATCTATTGCCCGTTCAGCGAGGGTGACGGCGTTTGCAAAAAGACAGGCGACGCTGACGGGGCCTACGCCGCCAGGGACGGGGGTGAAGAGCGAGCATATGGGGGCGCAGGCGGGGTCAGCATCGCCCTTGAGTGTACCTTCTGATTCCGAAGTGCCAGCGTCAATGAGTATCATTCCTTGTTTCAGCATTTCTGGCTTGATGAGATGCGGGGATCCAGCGCCAGAAACAATAATATCTGCGCCGGAGAGAACCGCTGCAAAATTCCCCTCATCTTTTGTAACAGTCGTAACCTCTGCACCCTGCTGTGTGAGCCATATCGCAATAGGACCACCGACGAGCCAGCCCTTGCCTATCACGACAGCATTTTTCCCTCGTATCACAATGTTGCTATGCGATAAAATCTCGCGTACCGCGCCGACGACTGGCGGTAGAAGTGCATCAGCATCTCCCCTCTCAAACTTCTCTCGTGCGGGGCGCGAAAGCACATCAGCATCTTTCTCTACCGGGATACTGTCCAGACTTGCTTTCGTATCCATATCCGAAGGCAATGGTAGCTGGACGATAACCGCGTCCGCATCTTTCGACATATCAATTATTTCATACGGTCGTAGAGAACTTTTGATATACTCGACTTCAAAAATACAGCCTGCGTCTGCGGCGCGCTTGGTCTTGATGGCGAGATACGACTTGGTCGCCGGCGTCTCGCTCGCGGCGAGCGCGAGTACGCGCGGCGGACGCGGCAAGAGCGGGGCGCGAGCACCTCTGCTGCCATGATCCGCCCGTCAATAATCATACTATTCCCCATTCTCGCTTCAATTCCGCTATACCGTCCTGAAGCGAGACCGAGGCAGTAAAGCCGAGCAGGTCTCTCGCCTTTCTCACATCAGCACAGGAAGCCCGAGGTTCAATGCGCGGGGGTATGTATTCCTTCACACCGCCGAAAGCATCAGCGAGTTCGTTTACGGACGTTCCCCGGCCGGTGCCGATATTGATGACCTCCCCTTTCCCGACGGCCAAGCTTTCGCCAGCAGCGATGAGTGCAGCGACGATGTCGCGCGTATGGACAAAATCGCGCGTTTGCGTCCCATCGCCGACGATTGTGAGCGGTTTTCCTTCCTTGCGAAGTCTTAAGAACCGCCCGATGACAAGTGCGTATGGACCTTCCGGGTCGAGGCGCGGACCATAGACATTAAAGAAGCGCAGCGACACCGTCTGGGTACCATAGAGCGCGTTTGCGAGTGCGAGGTATCGTTCGCTCGCATACTTGTGGAGCCCATACGGGCTTACGGGCGCCGCTGGCAGATCTTCAGAAAGGAGTGGGGCACCGGTATTGCCATAGACAGCGGCAGAAGACGCAAGGACAACGCGTGTCCCTCTCTCCGCCGCTGCAAGCACATTCACCGTTCCCGTGACATTCACTCCATGCGTTTCTGTAGGGTGCTGGATCGAATATTCGACGCGCGGCAATGCTGCCAGATGGAAGACGACATCGGCTTCTTTCAGGAGGCCCGGAAGCACGTCTGCGTCCCGCACATCGGCAACATGCAACACTGCATTCGCTGGAACGTGTTCCCGCTTCCCCGTGACAAGCGAGTCGATAACCGAAACAGCGTAGCCCTTCTCCAGAAGAGCTTCGACAAGGTGCGATCCGATGAATCCCGCGCCGCCCGTCACGACTGCTGTTTTTTTGTAGGTGTTCATGTTCCAGAGAAAGAGAGTAAGGTTCGAAGCGTCTTTGCCGCAATAGCGAGGTCAAGTCCAAAGGATCGGTGCTTCAAATAATACAAGTCCAACGATAGCTTCCGGCGAGTGCGCACTATATCCGCCCCGCCCCGAGGTGCGTTGTAGTCGTGGATTTGCGCCCACCCAGAGAGGCCGGGAGCGATGAGATGGCGCATCCGATACTGCGGAATCTCCCGCTCATATACTTCGGCAATTTTCGGGAGTTCGGGCCGTGGACCGATGAACGAGAGGTCCCCCACAAGCACATTCCAGAGCTGTGGAAATTCATCAATGCGCGTCTTCCGCAAGATCCGCCCGAGCACGGTCACTCGATTCTTCCTCTGCAACTGCGGATCTCCGTGATCATCAAAGAGCATGGAGCGCAATTTCATAATGCGGAAGGTGCGGCCATTTTTACCGATGCGTTCGTGGTACAGAAAGGGCGAGCCGTTCTCCAGATACAGGAGGACTGCGGCGATTACAATGAAAGGAATCGCGATGATCGAGAGTGCCAGTGCGAGCACGATATCGAATGCGCGTTTGCTTCGGTCATATATCACCCGATTTCTCGGCAAAGCTTTGATAAGCTCGTTGGAGTCAATATGTTCAATCGGTACGCGGTCAAATATCTCTTCATAGAGAGAGGTCGCATCCATATACACGGCTCCTCCGGCGTGACTGACAGACGGATTCTTTTCCTCCTCCCGACCAGCAAATCGGATCATATACTTATTGTTGCTATTAACTTCTTCATACAATTCATCTGCTGCCGGTCCCGAGCCGACCAAAATGACCGGCACGCGTTTCCCTTCCGCCATCTCGCGGTTCATTCGGTGGAAACGCCACGCGCTCTCGGCGATAACCGAGACGACAAGATACAGCACAAGAATGGTCTTGGGGGCAATACTGAAGGGGAGAATGAAAAAGAGAACCGCTGCTATTGCCACTGTTGCTGCCTGCGCGCCAAGGATGCGCGAGCCCATAACACGGCGTATCGGTCGCGTCTGTTTCTCATAGAGTCCGGCGATATAAAACACTCCAAGCGAGAGAAAGAAGATAGGTAAGAACGGTACAAGATTCGTTTCAAAGTAACCCAGAGGAGGCCATGAGAGGTTCCGTAGAGCAAGGGCCACCCAGAGAGAGGCTGCCAATATGAAAAAATCCCCTATCAGGAGTGTGATTGTCTCACGGCGGTCAAATGCCATAGGATAGATACTATAACGAGGAAATGTATTGTACAGTTGCACCCATGGAGACACCAGCGAGAAAGAAAGTCCTCTTTGTTATTACCAAGTCAAACTGGGGCGGTGCCCAGCGATATGTCTATGACCTCGCCACCGTGTTATCCAAGACCGAATTTGAGACAAGCGTTGCCTTCGGACAGCCCGGGCTACTTGCCCTCAAACTGAAAGAGGCGGGCATAGCGACCAGGCCAATCCTCTCGCTTGAACGAGATGTGTCCCTTTTCGCCGATATACGAAGCTTCTTTGAGCTCCTTACGCTCTTCCATAAAGAAAGACCAGATATTGTACATCTGAACTCGTCGAAGGCGGCCGGAGTTGGAGCACTTGCTGCACGACTCGCGGGCATACCGCGAATTATCTTTACTGCACATGGCTGGCCATTTTGGGAACAGCGCAATCCCGTTTCGCGCGTCATCATTTATTTCTTCTCGTGGCTGACTGCCCTGCTGTCCCATATAATAATTGTCGTATCCGATTATGATTTGAGGGGCGCGCAGAAAATGCCACTCGTTGCACATAAGGCGATTCGCATTTACAACGGCATTGACCTGCATGCCCCGCTTTATCCGGCTGACATTGTGCGCCATTCTTTCCCTCGCGGCGTACACATCACAGGCACTATCGGCGAACTTACAAGAAACAAAAATCAGATTGCTCTCATCAAGCAGGCAAAGGATGACCCTAATATGTACGTCGCTATCGTCGGTGATGGGGAAGATCGTCGATATTTGATGCAAAAAATAGAAGAATACGGGCTCAAGAACCGGGTAAAATTATTTGGATTCATGCTCGCAACCGGAGTGTTGCGCGGCTTTGATACCTTCGCCCTACCCTCTCTCAAGGAGGGCCTGCCGTATGTGCTGCTTGAAGCCAAGGCGGCTGGCCTCCCTATTGTGGCAAATCGCGTTGGGGGCGTGGGCGAAATACTGGATGCCACTGATATGAACGAGTTCTCGCTTGAGCAGATGGTGCAAAAAACCACTGCACTCTATCGTTCTTAACCGCCCACATATTCGTTGGCACTCAGGTTGCGGGTCGCGCCGCGGCCGTAGCGTGCAAGCGAGGTGATAATGCCGAGCGCGGCAAACTCTAAGACAAGATGCGAGCCGCCCGAGCTCATAAAGGGTATCGTCGTCCCGGTCACGGGCAAGAGCCCGAGACTGATGCCCGCGTGTATCGCAAGATGCGCGGCAAGGAGAATCAGTACGCCGAGCGTGAAGAAAGCGTCAAAATTCGTTGCGGCTTCGCGCGCAATCTGCCCGAGGCGCACGAAGAGGAGCGCATAGACCGAGAGGAGCAGTACCAGACCGGCAAACCCCCATTCCTCCGAAAATGCCGCGAAAATGAAGTCCGTCTGGTACTGGGGCAAGAAGCGCAGCTTTGATTGCGTCCCATAGCCAACACCCTTGCCGAAGAGCTCTCCTGACCCGACTGCGATCTTCGCTTGATACGCGTTATACCCCGCGCCGTGTATATCTCCCGCCGGATTTACGAAAGAGATGATGCGGTCGCGCTGATATGGCTTCAAGCCGCCGAACCATAATGCAGAGCCGGCGATAAGGGCGATGAGTCCGAGGACCGCAAGGTGCTTCTTAGAGATGCCAGAGACGAGCATCATTCCGAGCCAGAGCGTGCCGAATATAATCGCATTCCCCATATCCGGTTCAACGAGAATGAGCACGGTAAGCGTCAATGTGTACGCGCCTGAAACAAGGATGTGGCGGAAATCACCAATCTCAACATGCCGCCGCGAGAGATACTTGGCGAGAAGCGCGATGAGGGCGAGTTTCGCAAGGTCCGCCGGCTGAAACGAAATAAGGCCGAACGAGAACCATGCACGCGCGCCCATCACCGGATGAGCGAAGAGGAGCAGGAGGACAAGGAGCGCCGCCGAGACACCATACAGCATCATTATCACGGGAGTTCGGCGGATGACGCTCATATCCAGATTTGAAAGCGTGAGATAGAGCACGACCGCAATGCCAAGCCAGAGGAGCTGGCGCGACGCGAGCGACGCTCCCTGCCCAAAGGTACTCATCGTGAGGATACCAAGAAGCGAGAGCGCTACGGCTGGAAACAGAAGTGTCCAATCGAAAAAGAATCGGGGACGCGAAAGCGGCGCGGAGACCATACCTACGGAAGCGGAATAACCGGCACGACTTGTATAGAGGCCGGTATGCCCGGGAACGGCGTGTTCCAGGTGAAGGTCGCCGTAGCGGTACTCTGGGCACCAAGGAGCGGAATTACGGTTCCCGATGCGGCAATAACATTTGCACGCGCATCACGCACGAGCACCACCACCTGTACATTCTTCAGCGTAGAAACACTGCTGTTCACTAGCGTTGCGTCAACGCGCGGCATCGTTACCGAGCCGCCCTGTATCGTGTTGGATACGCCCGGCACAATGCGGGGGTCGCTCGTCATTGTGAACCACTTGATAGAGGATGCGTCCATATCGAGAAAAGCGTTCGTTACCACCTGCGCCCCTGACGCGATGCCGGAGATAAAGACGGTTGCCGTCGCACCGGGCGGCAAGTCAATCGTGCCTGGGATTGACTGGATGAGCGTCTGCTTCGCGCCGTAGACGGTGACACGGTATGGAACATTTCTGGCTGCGGCAGTGGCATTCTTATTCTCAATAGAGGCGACGACTACCGTGCGTCCGGTGCTCGTGTCGGTAAACGCCTGGGTGAAGAGCACCGTCGGCGACTGGAGACTCGCGACGCAGAGGTACGCGCACGCTCCCCCGCAGTCAATGCCCGCCTCGTCTTGATTCTGCACGCCGTCAGTGCAGGAGGGTGCCTCGTACACGGTCGCGATTGATACTACAAACACAAACGCAATGACGAGTGCGCCGATAACCAGCAAAATGAAAAGTCTCCGTCGCGCGGCCCAATTCATAGGTACAGTATAACAAAACGCCGCGTCACAATGTGACGCGGCGGAGTAAAGAATGGTCAGGGTGACGGGACTCGAACCCGCGACCTCCCTCTTGCTCGTAATTCCCGCAGGTGCGGTCAAAGAACGAGAGACAAGTACGGACTAGGCGCGCTTCCCACTGCGCTACACCCTGACGGTACATTGAGCATTTCAAATGCTCGGTTCTGGCGGTTAGCTACTCTCCCCATCTGTAACGATGAGTACCATCGCCGCTAAGAGGCTTGACTGCCGTGTTCGGAATGAGAACGGGTATGACCCTCTCGCCAAACCACCAGAACCGAGCACTCGAAGTGTCGGTATACGAAATACGTAAAAATAATTGAAATGCGATTGTTTGTGCTATACAGAGTTCCGCACGAGAGACTGGACATATTAGTACTCCTCGGCTCCATGCCTTGCGGCACTTCCACCTAGAGCCTATCAACGTGGTCATCTCCCACGAGTCTCATAACGATTCCTA
>Ga0209542_10021099_pt1 | contig 10239 bp, 7 predicted proteins | sample RifCSPhighO2_01_FD_184028 | JGI IMG/M metagenome (GOLD analysis project Ga0209542, IMG submission 184028) | Soil microbial communities from Rifle, Colorado - Rifle CSP2_plank highO2_0.1 (SPAdes) (version 2) | ecosystem: Environmental > Terrestrial > Deep subsurface > Rock core/Sediment ...
GAAATCCTAAATTTCGTGACGAAAATCTTTACGCAGTGGGTCTATTGAAACAAAGGTTCAAGGCCATTATCTGAGAGTAAAGACTTAAAGTTATCCACAACGCCCATGTATAGTTAACTTGACATCAGCTTTATATGGGCATAATCTTAGACAGGTGGTCGAAAAGTTATTTTTTGTATCTATGATAAAAGACAAAGAACAAGCTGGCAGTAAAACTTATAAGTGTGAAGAATGCGGGCTTTGGTATAAAAACAAAGAAATCAGCGAGCAGTGTCAAGCGTGGTGCAAAGAACACAAAAGTTGCAATTTAGAAATCATTAAACATTCAATAAAAAATATGACAAACAATAATTCACAAAAGGGTTTTATGATGCCAATAATTATCGCAATAGCTGCGGTCGTACTAGTTTTAGGAGGAGTCGTGTTTTATGCGAACCGATCAGAGACAACCGATGATAAGATGGCGCAAGAAAAAGCCATGATGGAACAGAAAGAAAAAGATGCGATGATGGCGAAGGAAAATGATGCCATGATGCAAAAGGATGGTGAGACTATGATGGAGAAAAAAGACGAGGGAGCAATGATGGATAAAGGAGAGACCATGATGAAGTATTCCGGCACAGTGCTAGCCGGAAAATCAGCTCCGCTTCTTGACTTTACAAAAGGAGACTACAACTCGGCGCTAAATTCCGATAAGCTCTTGGTGCTGTATTTCTACGCCAACTGGTGCCCGACCTGTAAAGCTGAATTTCCGGTGATGCAGGGAGCCTTCAACGAACTGACAACCAGTGAGGTGATAGGTTTCCGAGTAAATTATAACGATGATCAAACCGATACCGACGAGAAAAATTTAGCCCGAGAGTTCGGCGTTGCCTATCAGCACACGAAGGTTTTTGTTAAAAACGGCCAAAGAATTCTTAAATCGCCAGAAAGTTGGGATGATAAACGTTACGACATGGAAATTAACAAAGCCCTAACTCAATAATAATATGATCCCGCTAGGGATACGCGGGGATCAAAAGATATGAAAGTAGAAATATTACAACTTAATTTAAATAGGAATCACGACAAAATATATGTGATTTCCTATCTCTAACGGGATGACTGAAAGTCTTATTATCGGAGCATTTCTCGGGGGACTAATTTCATTTCTTGCCCCCTGCGTGCTCCCCATAATTCCCGGCTTCCTTGCCTATCTTGCTGGGGCAAGCACAACCGATACTGGGTCAAAACGCAAAGAAATATTTATAAACAGTGTTTTCTTTGTACTTGGCTTTGGAGTCGTTTTTGCACTTCTCGGAGTACTATTGAATACGCTTCTTGAGGGAATTGCGTACGATGTGCAAACTTGGCTTTCTCGCATTGGCGGGGTAATGATTATTTTCTTCGGCCTCTATCTTGTGGGGCTTATTAAAATTCCTTTTCTGGAGAAGGAATATAAATTCGGGGTAAAGACGAAATTTAAATCCCGCTATGCCACATCTTTTCTTTTTGGCTTAGCGTTTGCCGCCGGCTGGACACCTTGCGTCGGCCCGGCTCTCGGAGTAATTCTCGGCCTTGCCGCAACCGAGCCGGGATCTGCCTTTGTTCTCCTCCTAACCTACGCCTTAGGCCTCGGCATACCGTTTCTTATTGTTGGGGCATTTACGGCTCAAGCTACGGAGTTTATCAACCGTCATATCACGGGACTCAAATATCTAAACATTGTTTTTGGAATTATTCTCCTTGTCCTGGGAGTACTCATATTCACGCAAAAGCTCGCGGTGATTGCCAACTTTGAATTCCTCAATAAATTACTACTCAAATAGTGATCAGCCCAAAAAATTACATCCTTATTGTGGTAATCGGCTTAATCATCGGCGCGATTTATTTTATTAACTCACGCAGCGCTTCGCGAGACGGATCCGGTACGGCAGAGACGGTAATACCGCGCCCTACCTCGGATTCAAGCATGGCCAAGATGCAACTCTATGAACTGGCCAAGGAGATAACCACACCGGACGGTTTTATTAATACGGATAGCAAACCGCTGACTATCGGTGAATTTGTCGGAAAGCGTGTAGTGCTGATCGATTTTTGGACATACAGCTGTATCAATTGCCAGCGCACCATACCCTACCTAAACGCTTGGTATGAAAAGTACAAAGATAAGGGCTTGGTTATTATTGGGATCCATACTCCAGAATTTGAGTTTGAAAAGGACTATGACAATGTGCGAACGGCCGTAGAAAAGTTTGGTATAAAATTTCCGGTCGTACTGGATAATGACTACTCAACCTGGACAGCATACAAAAATCAATACTGGCCGAGAAAATATCTTATAGATATTGAGGGTTTTGTAGTGTACGACCACATTGGCGAAGGGGCATATGAAGAAACAGAAAAGAAAATCCAAGAAACGCTCTCCGAACGCATGAGTATTTTAGGAGAAAGTGGGGAGATTAATCAGACGGTTACAAAAGAAGTTTCTGTTCTCGGCGGATCTAGAAGTCCAGAAATATATTTTGGTGCTTCCCGCAACAAACTATTTGGCAATGGTCTGGCTGGAGTTGTTGGAGATCAAAAAGGCCTTATTGTTCCAGCACAAATCAATCCCAACACGCTTTATCTTTCCGGCGATTGGAATATCACAGAAGAATTTTCAGAAAACAAAAGTAATCAGGCAAAGATAGTTTTCCGCTATCAGGCGAGAAACGTCTATTTTGTAGCCGGTTCAGAAAACGGAACAAAGATAAAAATTATTAAGGACGGTAAACTTATCAGCGAACAGACGGTCAAGGAGCATACACTCTACCAGATTATCCAAAATCCAGAACTTGGTGAACATATGCTTGAAATCATAATTGAAAATCCTGGCCTTCGCGCTTTTACTTTTACTTTTGGTTAATCTCCACTACGCTTTTTTAGTGCTAAAACTCCGCACAAGTGCGGAGTTTTAGCTTCTGGAGCCCCCTGTCAGAATCGAACTGACGTATGCGGTTTACGATACCGCTGTTCTGCCACTGAACTAAAGGGGCGTAAGCCATAGCTGACGGATCTATCACTGGGCCAATCTAGACGCACTATTATAAAAGAAGCACATAAGAACTTCTTGATATTATCCGATTTTTTGATCTTTTTCAACTATCTGCGACAAGAATCTCGGAGAGTGGGACTGTTGCCGAATACGCTTTCGTAACGAAATTTCGGATGTTCGAGGCAAAATCGTCTGAATAAATCTTGTGGTTTATCTGAAAGATAAGGCAAAAGATTTTGAAGCGATTTTGTCCGAGCAGACGAGATTGCAGTAGAAATGGTATTCGGCAACAGTTCCAGAGTCTGCAAGTCAAAACTACTCCGCTTTTAACGCATCCTTTGTGTATATATTAGCCGCATTCCATAAAAGCCAGCCATGGTTTTCTACGCTCTCGGCCGCGTCTATTTGCAAGCGCACTTTATCTGCGCCATATGGAGCACCGCGCGCTTTGTCATCTTCGTGATAAAAATCTTCCAGCCACGGCCGAGATTTGACCCTGCTTTTGGGTACGCGCTCAAGAGTTTCGGGTATCACACCCACATTGGCTAAAGATGTTGTGGCGGTGGAAGTTGCATTTATATACTTTCCGAGGCGGTCAATGATCCCTGCAAAGTAATCTCGACCGAAGGCAAGAGACCTTCCCACTACCACTCCGGGGTTTTTTCTTGCCTCATCAATATTAAAAGAAACGGGCGGAAGCTTTAATTCGGGAATACCGCGCAAAGAAAGGCCACTGTAATAATGAGACGGATATACCATAAACGATACAAAATCAAAATTATTTCCTACTGTCTCCAAACACTGCCCTATGCCGGTATCAATGCCGATAGCCGCATACCCAAACATATCAGCCGAAAGAATTAATTCCGGCTTATGCGCTTTTAAGTTTGAATGCAAAAAACCAAAAAGATCCTGCATTACTTTGCATTTGGAAGTTTTTTTGTCATACGCGGGATAGATGATATTTTCTATGTCCCCATCGGAAGGAAAGCGAATATAATCAAATTGGATCTCGTCGAACCCGAAGTCAGCCATTTTTTTTGAAATTGAAAGCAGATACTCTCGAGCACCCTGTGAAGTGGGGTCAATCCAATATCCTCCCCGTTTATCCTGCCACAAGGGCTGATTACTGGTAACTAGTAGTTGGTTACCTGAGGGTTTGGCTCGTAGATACTTTTTGCGCGCGCATTCGTCCCCCGCTACCTTATATTTCGCGCGTGTTAAATACCACTCCGGATGCACGTTAATTTGCGAGGCGTCTTTAGATACGGCAATACGCGCAATCGCCCAAATGTTTTTTTCTCGCAATTCCTCTAAAAGTTTTTTTAAATTTTTTTCATTGTAGTCGGGCCCGCACACTTCTTTCACATCAATCACAATGCCATTTATTTCTGTTTCCTCGGCAAGGCGGATAATCTCCTTACGCAATCTTGTGGCGCCAGCCCCTTGGTCGTTTGCCACATCCGCGGTCATATAAAGACCCTTAATTACGCTTGCTCGCTCTTCCGCTTCTTTGATTCGCTCTTCGGGTGTCTTCTCCTCATTCAAGGCGTTTTTCCCGGAGGCCCGTGAAGACGGATACACCACGATCTCCTCCGTGGGCACGATAAAATTCCACCCGAACACGAGTGCTACGACCGCCAATCCTCCGACAATAAAAAACTTCATATGTTAGACCTACTGCGTAAAGATTTTCGTCACGAAATTTCGGATTTTCGAGGCAAAATCGCTGAATAAATCTTGTGGTTTATCTCAAAGATATACCCTCCCATATAGTTTTAGTATGTCGGGTACGAGCATGCCCAAATAAAGGCTATGGCTTATTTACAAGTATCTTGTATCAGACTTTAGTAACTACAGACGAAATGGTAAGCCAAGAGATTTTGAAGCGATTTTGTCCGAAAAGGCGAAATTGCAGTAGGTCTATTAAGATTACGCAAAATTAAGAAAAAGAAAAAGAGGCCCTAGGGCCTCGATTTTTGTAAGTAAAGATCTGTTCTCTTAAAAGCGGCTTCCGACGGCCATACTAGCCAGCCAAAGATTCCCAAATCATTACCGGCCTGGATTTGCTTTCGGAAATACGTCGGATCGTTTGCGTACTTTACAACCTCGCTTGGTTTCCCGCGAATACCAATGGTCTTTCCCTTTTCATCCTTTCCCAAACCGCATCCTTCAATAGTGGCATAGTCAAATCCCTGAAGCCACGGAATAAATTTTGCCTCAAGTCCAAACTTTTTCAAATACGCTTGTGCTTCTCTGTGAGTTTTTTGATAAATCCCATACGGGTTATGACTCGGATTGGGAGCAGTATCATTGCAAGAATAGTGGCTAGGGTAGGCCATGCAGGAAATAATTATCTTCAACCTCACAAAATCGTCAAGATATTGACCAACACTCGGTTCCTGACCGTAGCAAGCATAACCAAAAATAGAAGCGGCAAGGGGTGCGTGCGGATATTTTGCCCGAATACCGGAGACCAGTCGTTCAAGAAAAATTTGCATTACTCGCCGTTTCTCGGCATTCTTTTTTTCGTTTTCGGCTCGAACCGCGGCGGCCTCTCCTTTATTCTTTGCGTGATTACGAATCCACTCTTCCGTCTTGGCGGGAGGATATTTCGTGTCCTCGGTATTCCCGTCACGAGGTGCTGGAAGTCTAATGTAATCAAAATTCGGTGTACAACCGTCTTCAATTGCTTTTATAGTAACCCCCACGAAATGGTCCGCTACTTCTTTAAATTCCGGATCAAGATAAGTATTCCCTTTACGGTCCGTCCATAATTTTTCCGGATGGCTCTTACTCATTAATACCAAATGCCGGTTCTCCTTTTTTTGCGCGAATACATTATCTTTCAGAACTACGATTCTACACATAATGCGCGCCCCATGATCCAGAAACGGCTGAGTTAACTTTCTATATGTTACTCCGGTAATTTCATTTCCGTGGTCATCTTTTCGATCAATAACAACGGTATTGATCTCGGTTAGATCAAGAAGTTTTTGCGCGGCGGCGATAATATCTTTCCTCCAAAATACATGCGAGCCGTAGCGAATTCCTTTGGTTGGACCATCTAAACCCCCGCTTTCTTGCGCCCAAGACAAGGACGGAAAAGACGACAGAAGGCATACCCAAAAAGCAATTTTGCGCATATTTGCCGTGTGAAGACCTCCTCTTATCTTCGGGCTTTTTCTTTGCCATTTCAAGGGTCTATTGCCGAATAGGCTTTCGTAACGAAATTTCCAGATTGCGAGCGAGGTGAAGCAAAAATTGTGAGGCATATACAGTGTATCTGTCGAACAATTTTTGCAAAGCCGTAGCCGCAATCTGGAAATTGCAGTAGAAATGATATTCGGCAACAGACCCCTCAAGGTTGACAAAAACCGTTATAAAGATTTATCTCGATTGAAAAGTAACATAAAAAACGGGTTTCCCCGTTTTTGCTGAATTATTGCTGACTACAATGTAGCGATCCGTATTTGTCTCTGCCGACACAGCCGGGGATTCCGTACACGAAAGCGATGTTTTCAAAACGATAACCCCTCTTTCGCAATTCCGGAACCAAGGAGTACAGCGCTCTGGCCGTGAGCTTAAGTTCATGCATAGCTAAAATATGAATATTTGTCCCTGCCGATTCTCGTTTTTGAATAAGCCCGCGCACCAAAATAGTAAACAGATCCACTACCGCTTGCTCATGATTTTTTTCATATCCTACCGAAATTCTCTCCAGGTCTGCTCGCAAAAGCGATAACCCCATTGCCTTAAATTGCGATTTTACCCAAACCTCAAACCCATCTTTCATGAATGAACGCTTGCCCTTTTTGGCGTACCATTCAAAAAAATCATAATCTGTTGTATTTACGTCACGCCGTTCAATTTCTTTAAGTTCTCCGTATCGCTTATATTCCTGTCGCGAAGTTCTAGGAACTCCCTGCCGAAAATTGGCTTCTATACCGCGTAAAATTTCTTGACGGCGCGGACACAAGTGATCATGTATTCCACTTGACTTCGTCTGTACCAAATATCCGGCATTCTCAAGCGCGCAATAAAGTTCTTGAGTAATCTGCCACCGCGGAGGCCGGAAAAATAACGGGCGATAGCCAAGAATCTTTTGAGTCACCTGTGCTGAGCGCTCAACATCCTCAAGATAGAGTGCTGCAACTTTCTCCCGCACCCGTGCCTCACGTTCTTTCTTCTCTTCGGTGGTCATATTTGGCTTGGGCTTTCCAAATTTTCTTGAAACCAGCTCCTCAAACGTCTCATGATTCATAGTGTGATTGGCAATAAGATGCCCCTCGGCGTGAATTTGGCGAATCAGCTCCGGACGATTGGATGCTTTCCACCCCAATATATAGAATGTTCCGCTTATTTTTTCTTTTTTTAAAAATGCCAATAACTCCGGCAAAACATCCGGCTTAGGCCCGTCGTCAAACGTAAGCACAATGGTGCAATCGCGAGGATCGCGCGGAATACATTTACCCGGATCTGCATGCGCTGTTCCGGCAAAAATAAGCAATACCAAAAGCAAACTGATCTTTCGCATTATCGTCTATCAAACAACTATCCTAAAGTATGAAATTTTCCAAAAAATTTGCAAGAAAAAACGGGGGATACCCGTTTATTGTTTTTTTTCATCCGGAACTTCAGCTGGAACTGTTTTCGGTACTGAAGCCGGAGGTAGTACCACCGGGGGCTTAACAGGAATAACGACCTTCTTCTCTTTTTCTGAAACGTCTATCTTAATGCCCACCGGCTTTTCTTGAGGAGGGCTTGAGCGAGATGGCACTTTGCCATACTTATGCGCGCCAAGCACTCGGTCGTTAATGTGTTTGGGAAAGGGCTCGGGATAGGAGTCAACAAATGCCAGCTCCATGAATTTTTTAAATATGGGAAGCGCTACCACCGCACCCGATTCGCAATATTTTCTCCCCTCCGCGTCTAATGGCTTACATTTCGCGGGGTCGGTAAGAAAAGTGTTATCGTCAAACCCGACCCATACGCAAGCGGTAATTCCTTTTTCTCCGTAAGTCCCACCGCAAAACCACGCGTCCTTAAAATTATCCGTGGTCCCGGTCTTTCCGCCAACTTCAATGGGGAGCCCGATTTTTCCTTCCCAGTTGGGAAGGTTGGAGAGAGATCTGCCGGTACCGCTCTGCCAAAGGACGGCGTGGCGCAGAAGCGTTGCCATACCTTCAAACACAGGAGTATCCATGATTGGTTCGCGAAAAAGACGCTCTTCTTTTAGTCCGCCCTCGGGACTAGTAACACGCTTGATTACGGTCGGCACCACCCGATACCCTCCATTGAGAAACGCCGCATACATGGCGGTAAGCTGAATCGGGGTTACCTCTTCCGCGCCCAACGCGATTGTAGGATACAGTTTCGCATCTTCATACATGCCAAAAAGGTTGGCTGCATTTTTAATTTCTACCAGCGACTCTTTCATCCCTTTTGGAGAAATATTGCCCGCCAGCCACATGGTGCAAGCGTTTCTGGACTCGGCCATACATTGCCAAAGTTGGATCATGCCGAAATAGCGATGGTCGTAGTTATTGATTTCGTGCGTCCTTCCTCCGCCCATTTGTATACGTATACCCTCACGATCAAACACATCGCAGTCCGGACGTTCCCTCGTACACTCTACTCTGCGTCCATTTCGTAATGCCGCGAAATTAACAAGAGGTTTAATACTCGATCCCGGCTGGCGATGGGCCGAAATTCGGTTAAAGTCCTGATACTTAGGATTTGCCCCACCGACGAGTGCAGAAATTCTGCCATCGTTATGCATTACCACCAATGCCACCTGAATCTTCTTGGCATTTTCTTGGTGGCGTTTGCGATATTCTTCAAGCCCAAATTCTACTGCCCCATTCGCGGCGATCTGATGCGCACGTGAAATCGTACTTTCCACAATTGCCCCGTTTTCCCAAGTAATCATGGGATTATCCTGCGACCCCCACAACGTCTTAATAATGTAGTTCATGGCCGAAGGTGCCACAAGTTTTTCACGCGGCGACTGTACGGCAAGTTTAATCGGCATCTTCTTAGCTTCGCGATACGCTTGTCTCTCCTCATTACTCTTTCCGGGAAGCTCTGCCATAAGCTCTAAAACCAAATCGCGCCTCCCCTTAGCAACATTAAGATTATTGATCGGCGAGTAGCCGTTGGGATTTTGGAGAAGTCCCGCCAACATGGCCGCTTCTTCCGGATGACCTTCTATCTCCCGCAATTCTTTTCCAAAATAAAACCTGGCCCCGGAGGCAACACCGTACTGGCCATGACCAATAGCCCCCATTGTCGCAAATACTTCCATAATTTTTATCTTGGCAAGCTCTAAATTCTTGTACCTCTTGGGAAGCTCCCGTTCAAGCCAAATGGAATAGCGAATTTCTTCAATCTTACGGAAAAACTTTCCTACTTTCCCAACCCCCCCTCTCTGTTCCCGCTCAAACTGGTCCCGCAAAAATACCTGCTTTACCATCTGCTGGGTCCAACCGGAAGCACCTCGTGAAAAAGAGATTGATCGCGATTTTATACTCACCCAAAAATCATGCGCTCCCGCGCGTAAAACCGCAATTTTATCAATTCCTCTGTGCGAGAAAAATCGTTTGTCCTCTGCCGCCAAAAGTGCATCAGTCATAACCTGCGGAATTTCCCCCACATTCACCGGATGGCGATAGTAGGGAATGCGGTCGATGTAGCTCTCAATTCCGGGAAGTTCTGCCAATGGGCTTTTGTCTTCATCAAGAATTTGCACGCTCGCCGCCGGAGAAAAATTAAGAAAAAAATCCAATTTCGCGTCCAAGCCGAAGGTCCAAAATCTGACATACAAAAGCAGGAGAACTACAAGCAGGATAATTGCGCTGGCACTGTACACCACTGCGAGCATCGGCCGTAGGCACCACTTGGGAACAAAATCAAGAAACTCGTCACCATTTTTTCAATCCATCGGCACAAAGCAAAGGCCTCAAGAAAAAGACAGGCAAAGATAAGCCAAACCCTGGCTACGGAATAGACAATTCTTTTTGCCACAAATTGAACCGGAGTTGCAATTTTCCACGCCAGATATTGACCACACCGATCATCTGCGCTTTCCAGAATCTTAAATATTTTTTCAGCGGATTTGGAGAATACACTAGCACCTCTGGGCGAAAGCGCATCTCGCAAGGCCAAGTATCTGGAGGTTGCAAAGCGTCTTTCGAGTTTTTTTCTGCAAAAAACAATGAAAA
>Ga0209542_10021100_pt1 | contig 10238 bp, 10 predicted proteins | sample RifCSPhighO2_01_FD_184028 | JGI IMG/M metagenome (GOLD analysis project Ga0209542, IMG submission 184028) | Soil microbial communities from Rifle, Colorado - Rifle CSP2_plank highO2_0.1 (SPAdes) (version 2) | ecosystem: Environmental > Terrestrial > Deep subsurface > Rock core/Sediment ...
CCAAGCTAATAAAGTCATAGTAATGACAAATCCTAAAATCATCAAACTCTTTTTTTGCATGGATTGTATTAACAAAGTTACTATTTAAACTTTTTTCTTTTTTTGATAATAAAAAAGAGAGTAATTGTCAATCCAATTGCTAAGATAATTCCTCCTGCGATCCAGGTATTTCTTTTTTTAATTGCTTGAGGTGTGGCTAAGTTTCCTTGATTTCCTTGTAATGTGTTTCCTTCCCCGCTAGTTGCATTTTCAGATGTTGTGCTGTTTGAGGTTGTGCTGTTTGAAGTTGTTGAGCTAGATGTGCCTCCTGAAGATGAACTAGATGAACTAGATGAACTAGATGAAGAGCTACTGTTGGAGGAAGTTACATTGTAGTATAATGTAGAAGTTCCCAGATTTCCTGCAAGGTCTTGGGAAGTGCATGTTGTCTGTTTGTTGTTTCCAGTACTCGAAGTTGAAGGGCTAGCTGTAAATATTACTCCACTTGAACCATAAGAATTATTAACGTCTGCAGGTGTATCTGTTGCACTACATGTACAAGTAATTGTATCATCTTCTTGGACAGTATAATCATCACAACTATGGGTTATTGTTGGCGCAGTATTATCAAAAATCATTCTTGCAACACGAGCAGTATTATTTAAGTTGTTTACAGTATCATTTGCATATATAGTAATATTATAATATCCATCAGGATAGTGTGCTGTATTAATCGTAGCTGTATAACGAGATGTGCTTCCTTCTTGCGTTCCAGATATGCTTGCATTTTGAGTGTCTGAACTATCTGTTATGTTAAAGATTACTGAACTAATTAGGAGTGTTAAGTCTATTGCTGAAGTGTTAAGTATGAGGTTTCCTGAGTAATTATTTCCAGCTACTGGACTAGAAATATTCGCGTCTAATACTCTAGGAGGTGTTCCATCAAAGTAAACTAATGTGCTTAAATTTAATGGTGAGTTTATTGAAACTGAATTAGTTTCATTATAAAGAGTCACATTGACTGAGTAAACTCCATCGGGAATTGTTGTGTTTGTTATTGTAATATTGCAGTTATTGACCTCACATGGTGTGGATGCGTTTCCGATTATAGTCCATGTGCCACTTATATTTAGATAGAATGTTGCATTTGAAGGAGATGTGATATCTGTTTCATTTATATAAGATACACTGAATAAAATTCCAGAAGCGGAAGAGTAATTACTCCCTGAAGAAGGAGAGATTATCCTCATTCCCTCACTTGTAGCCATTACTATGAAAGCTAATCCAATTAGAATTAATGCTATCATGAAAAAAATCCTCATTTTCACCATTTCTTTATTTGAGATTACTGTGTTTTGACTTTATAATTTCTCCCATTTCATAGATTGATTGTTTAATTAGTGGGTTTATCTCGTAATTAAAAGTTTATCCATCTCTTCTTTTATCTTTTCTATCTTTGGCTGAGCAAAATGTTTTCGTGCAGGCAGGAGGATTTCATTAATCTTGTCTCCCATTGCAGACTTTAAGTCCATAGGGTGCAATTTCTTTTCTGTAAAATCTTTTTCTAGCTCTTTAAAAGATTTATATGTTTTATCTCCTCCAAATTTTTCTGGCCTCTTTATTTCTAATTTAGAAGTCTTATTGATAAATATAATGTGTTTCGCCCAATCTATTAATGGATTAAATTCAATTTCTCCTTCTGGACAAAATGCTTCATTAATTTTCTTTTTTACTTCTTCTTTTGAATCAGTCATATATATAGCAGATGTTGGGATTGATTTAGACATTTTCATCTGGCTCCATAAATCTTGCAATTTTTCTTTGGGAACTGGCCATATAGATGGTTTTTGCAACCCTAGTATTAGGTGCCCGTGAACTGCTATTGGTTTTATTGAATCTCCTTTTTTATTTTTTAAGGGTTCTTTTAGTTGAAGTGCAACTTCTCTTGCTATGACTTGAGCTTTTCTTTGATCGTTTCCTGCATGGGCAAAATTAATTTTTTGAGAGAAAATATCTGCTACTTGCATTACAGGGTATATCATTAACGCAAAATTTACTGCTTCTCCTTCTTTTCTTCCAGCAATAGTTATGCTTCTCTGAATTCTTGCAAGATTTATATTTTTTGAAACATCAATAACGGTTTCCCAATATTTGTCATTATTATGGTATAATTCACTTCCTAATATAAATTTTAAATCTTTAGAGTTTCCTCCTACACACTTATATGCAGCAATCAAGGCTTCTCTGAAAAATGGAACTCCTACTTTTTGGATAACTTTCATGTTTCCTCCTAACTTATTATTTATCCACGTATGCCAATCTGCTAAAAATATTGAAACATCTATTCCTGCATCCTTGAAATCTTTTACTTTTGACATGCAAACTAATCCATGGCCTAGATGGGGTTTTCCAGAAATTTCAAATCCTATGTAGTGTTTCAGTTTTTCTCCAGATTCTATTAGTTTTTTGAGTTCTTCAAGACCAATTATTTCTTCAATATTTCTAGTTATTAATTCTAATTTTTCTTCTGAATTCATGTTTATGCTTATGGAAAGGTTAATTTAAAGATTTTGGTAAGAAAACTTTAACTCATTAAACCCAAGAGTTTAAGATTTAAATGTTATTCTTATTTATATAATGAGTTATATGCGTAAAATTGCTTTTGTTATTACTATTTTAGGGCTGAGTTTGTTAATGGCCATTTTACTTAGAAAACCGGTTTATGTTGAAAGTCTTGATGGATTGGTTGTTGGTCAGAGTGTTGAAATTTCGGGAATTGTAGATGAAGAAAGAAAATTTGGGACTGGGAAGTTGCTGGTTATTGATGAGGTTCCTGTTTTTTGTGAGTGTTCTGAGAATTATGTCGGGTTGGATGTCGTTGTTTATGGAATTGTTGAACGATTTCCAGAAGATTTGAGAATAAAGGCGTTTCGTGTTGAAGTGATTAATTAAATTTATAGTTAATCAAATTATATATTTTTTCTGCTTTTTTTCCTATTACTTCTTCTAGTTTTTCTTTAGGAGACGATATTAAGTCTTTCAAATTTTCAAATTTTACCATGATTTCTTTTATAGTAACTGGGCCTATATCAGGGAAGCCTTCAAGGATGAATTGTAGTTGCTCTTTTTCAGAGAGCATATTTTTAGAAGCTCTTATTGATTCTTCCTTTCCCTTTTTTCTGTTTGCAAGGATGCTTATGTATTTTGCAGTGTCTTCTTCATTTAAAGAGTATATTATCGGCGTCTTAAACTCCAGAGCTATAGTTAGAAGAAATCCTCTAATTGCATTTTCATGAATATTTCCTTTGTATAGGTCTCTTGATTCTAAGCCTTCTAAAATAAATAAATGTTTTGGATATTGTTTTAATTCGTTTAACTGGTTTACCATTCTTTTACTAATTAGGGAACTTTTGAAGTCTGATATTGTTTTTCTTTCTATTGCAATGTCTCTTACTATGTAATCTGCTACAGGTAATTGTGCAAATTCTAAAATGTGTCCTCTTTTCATTAGTTCGCTTATGACTAATGAATTTTTTTCACGATGATCTACTATTATTTTTGCTCTTTCTCTTTCTTTTATTTTTTTGTTTGAGAAGATGTTGAAGAAAGTCATTTTATTTAATTTAAGTTAGATTTTAGTTTTTATTAATCTTTGTTGTAATTCTGTAGATTTACAACGGTAATCACAAAACCACAAGTAAACCCTTTATTTTAGGGAGGCGTATAAAATCCATAGGGTTTTGTGATAAATATATATTCTTTATTTAAAGTAGTTGTGACTAAGAAGGGGTTACACTAGAAAGGTTTAAATAGGGAGATTTTGTAGTTTTTTTATGGGTATTGAGAGAGATAGTTCAAAAAGGGAAAAACACAAGTATTTGTCTAATACTAATTATGTTGATGATCTTGTTGCTACAGGAGTAGTTGGTGCTTTGGCTACTTATGGGCTTAGCAAGGTTGATTTTCTTCCACATCTTAGGGAATCTTTGTATAATGCTCGTCATGCAACAGGTACTGTTAAAGATATTGTTTTAGGAGGTCCTGAAGGGATGAGGGGTGCTAAGAGTTTAGATGAAGCTATATCTATAGTAGATTCTGCTCGTGAAATGAATGTAGAGGCTGGAAATGCTCTTGAAGGTTACTTAACTGCCAGAAAAGAACTTGTGGGTGATCTTGTTAGAACATATGCTGAGAATGAGACTCTTGTGAGGGAAGCTGAGCGTTTGAAGCTACAGGTTGAAGGAGTTGTTAAAAATTTGTTTGAAATTGGAAATGATGTTAAACCTCAAAGCTTTAAAGATGCAGTTGACTCTAGAATTATCATTGCTTTTGGAAAAGCACAAAGAGCTTTAGGCAACTCAGACTACAAAGGTCTAAGCGATTCTCAAATTGTAGAGGTGGCTCTTGAGAAGTCTGGGAGAATGAAGGAATTTTATAAGCAAGCTCGTGAATTCTATGATGCTTCTGAAAAGAATGAACATACTATTCGAGAATTTTGCCAATATCTTGAGAAAGTAAAAATTGAAAGTGAAGGGCAAAATCAAAGATTTAATGAACTTTTCCCTGAGATTATAAGCCAGGTGAGGGAAGGATATAGTGTAGAAGATATTTTTTTGGCGCAGAGACATGAAAAAGACTTTTCAAGATCTCGTGTGGAAGATACTGGAACTAAAGTAAGTGGTTTTAGAGAAGGTGTAGATAATACTTATGAGGGATTACGTCAAGAGATTCCTATTCGAAAATATTCAGATAAAAACTGGGTTGACTTTGCAACTAATCCTGCAGCTCTTGGTCTTGCTGTTGCTTTAATAGGATATGCTGGCAGTAAACTTTTTTTACCAAGTGTTGTTCGTAGCCCCATTACTAAAGTTTTAGCTGCACCTATTACTCTTCCTTTACGTGGTATTGGGAAAGCCTCTAAAACTGCCATTAGTGGAGGAAAACGATTAATAGATAAATTCAAAAAGCATGGAGATTCCTAAATTTAAGATATTCAAATGATAAATAAAAATTTACTTCAAGATGTTGTTTTTTGTAACGATGATGCTAGTGTTTTAGATGTTTCTCGGATTTTAAGAGACACTCGCACAAGACATCTGATAGTTGTAAATGAAAAAAATAATCCTGTTGGAATTATATCTACGGTAGATATTAATAATAGAGTTGTTGCAGAAGAGAAGAACAGTTCTACTTTAAAGGCTAGAGATATAATGACTAAACCTATTGAAACTGTCGAAGTTTCATCTACTTGCGAAGAGGCTTATCAAAAAATGGTTTCTAAAGGAACTTATTCAATTCCAGTTACTGAAAATGGTAGTCTTATAGGTTCTTTGAGTTTTAGTAAATTATTTGGGAAGGTGTGCTAATGAAAAGCATAAGAGATTTGGTTAATCGTATGCCTGAAACTAAAAGTGGATTAGAAAAAGCAGTTAGAGAATATGATCCTGAGATTGCAAGAGCGATTGAAGCTCATCCTGATTATAAGCATGATCTTGAATATGCTGTCGGAGAGACTTTTGATAAATATGGGAAATATCTTGGAGGGTTAACACATAAACTTAGTGTTGCTGGGCATGCAGTTGGATATACAGCAGATGCATGGCTTGCTACTGGAGATATTGTAGGTTCTCTTGGAGGCAAGTTTTTACACTTGCTTGCACAAATTCCTGAAAAGGCTTATAGTTTGATTTATGCTGCAAGGACAGGTAATTATATAGACAGTCTTCAAAATATTTTTGAAGGAATTTTAAGCTATGTTCCTGGTTTCACTATTGCTGATCAAGGTTTGAGTAGAATTGTTCAGAAACGTATGGTAAAGGAAGCTACTAAGAAAATGCGTGAGAAAATTGGCGCAGAGAGACTTTCAGATTATGAAACAATTCCTGAAGGATTTAGAGAAGTATATACTGATGTTAAGACTCGAGGCGATAATATCATAAGAATTAATAGAGGCGAAGACGATGGAAATTCAATTAAAAAAGCTGCCTAATTTTATTTGAAATCTTTTAGAATTTTGTTTCTTATTTAAGAATTATAGGAATTTGCTTAAACCCGCGTTTTTAATAGACAATTCTTTATTTACTGTTTCTATTGTACGATGCATCTTTTTTTCTCTTGCAATTGCCGCATAATGGTGGGATTCATCTCTTGTATCTTTTGTGATTAGAATTGCAATTTTTCCTTTCATTAATCTTGCAGTTCTTCCAGAATTATGAACTATTAAGTTATCTGCTATAAATGTATTATTATCTTCAATTTCTAAGTTATAAGTTTCCTCTTCATTTATTGGTTGAATTGATTTAATATTTACCCAAAATATATTTGGGTGGTTATTTTTTGTAAATTTATATTTTATTTTCTCTTTTACTTTTATTAATTCTTTGAAATTGAGAAATTTTTTAACATCCTTTCTTCTATATATCTCTATAGAGTAAAAATCTCCTGTAAATTTTGCTATCTTCCCTTTAATAGTTCTGGTCTCATTTTTATCTATCGTTAATATCTTAGATAATAAACCTATTCTAAGCAGGATAGTCTGCATTTGAAAAGCTAGTTCTTTACTTCCAGTTCCTATTCTAATATGCTTTGTTTTTTTTCCAAAACTTCCATCTCCATCAAAAAAACCTGCTAAAAATCCTTCTATTGCTTCATTATTTAGCTTAAAAAATTTATCTGTTAATTTTAATGTTTTAGACTTTTTTCCAAATGGTAGGCCAAACTCATTTAATATTTTCCCGATTATAGAATTATTGGCCTCTATAGTGTTTTTATTAAAATCTTTATATACTTGTAGCCCAAAGAGGTTAATTATCTTTTCAGCTTTAGCTAGGATATCTTTATTCATATTACATATTCTAAATTTATATGTTTTTTCTTTGATAAGTCTGTTTTTTCTTATATTTTCTACAACTCTTAAATCTCCGTCAGATGCGATTATTCCAACCAGCCACATAAAATCCGAATTTATTTTTTCAGGGATATTAATCTTTTTTCCCTTTCTTGACTTTATATTTTTAATTTTTTTTATAAATTCTAATCTTTTTTCTGTATTATTTAGAACTTTCCGTAAAATTTCTATAGGGATAGCATCAATGTTTGAATAGCCCCACAGTGTTTTTTTATTTACATCTTTTTCCATTAATTTTGTAAACTCTTGATATGTTATATTTAACCTATTTTTTAATTCCTTTAATATTTCTGGATGACAAATATATGTGTCTTTTGGGAGTATATCAAAGAAATATATTAGATTTGAATTTGTATAAAAACTATGAGCGAGAGCTATTTTATCTCGGATATTCAATTTATCTGCTTCTTTCCATCCCTTTAATGTTAAAAATGGATGGTTTTTTGTTGAAACAATCCAGTTGTTTTTTTCAGTCGTTATTTTTATTAATTCTTTCTTTCCATTTTCAAATTTGTTAATTATTCTCTTAGGTTCTAATTGAGCATTACTTTCATTAAAAGAAATTACGTCGTCTCCAACTTCTAAATCTTTCATAGTCTTACTTGTGCCGTCGGCTAATAAAATTTTAGATTCTTTTGGCAAACATCTCTGGATTCTTCTTATTTCAGAGGGTATTGGTTCATAGAAGTATACTGCATTTACTTCTGGAATATCTAGGCCTTCTTCTCCAATTGACGTTGCACAGAGAATATTTATTTCCCCAGATTTGAATTTATCTATTGCGTCTTTCTGTTCTTTTTGAGATAGTCCTGAGCTTACCCCATCATGTTGTTTTTTTGCCTGGCCTATGAAAGTTTTAGCATTTACTCCCTTTAATTCATTTAAACTTTTTGCGATGATGCTTACGGTTTCTCTAAATTGCGCGAAAACCATAATTTTAGAGTCTTTTTTATTTTTGAATTCTTTTTCTATTAATTTTTTTAGTGTTTCTATTTTTGGATGTTCTATCTTTTTTTCTATTAATTTGTTTAATGATAGTATTGTTGCCTTGAATTCAGGAGAATTAACTAAAGTTTGAACTCCCTTGCTCTTTTTTTCAATAGCTTGTTTTTGTAGATTTTTTAAATATTCATTTAATCCTGAGAGAGTTTGTGTTTCTAATAACTCTAAAGCATGTGCTATTTTGATGGCTTGAGCACAAAGGGACATTCCAATCATTGCATTAAAATTTCCAGGTGAAACTTGGCTAGCTAGTCTTGCTTGGAGTTTTAGGAGAGTTATTTTGTTTGCTGATTCAAATAAGAGGTTGCGATTTTTCAATTGAGCTATTTTCGAGTCATATATTCTTTTAAGAAGAACTCTTATTTCAATAAAATCTTGTGGAAAAGGGACTTCATGCTTTTCAAATTCTAGTTCTTGTAAATATGGCTTCACATCTATGGAATCTCTTGTTCTGACTTCTAATTTTTCTACACCCAGATTCTCACAGATTTGGGAGACTCTATCTTTGTCAGAACCAGGCGATGCAGTTAGCCCCATGATTCTTTGATCCTTTGCTTGTTCTTTGTACGCTTTTGATACATAAGTATAATCATAATTTTTGAGACATCTATGAGCTTCATCTATTACTAACAAAGATACTTCTTCTAAATTGTATAATCCTTTTCGCACATCATTTGCTATACATTGTGGTGTTGAAAATATTATCTCCGCAGTTCTCCATATTTCTTTTCTTTTCTTTGCATTTACTGCTCCTGTGAATATGTCTAGTTCTGCGAATAGCTCCGGAAGCTGTTTTTTGAAAGATTCTAAATGTTGTTCTACCAAGGGTTTTGTCGGCGCGAGGATGAGAACTTTCTTTCTGGGGAATTTTTTTATTCTCTCTATTGAAAGCATTAAGGCGATTAGTGTTTTTCCTATTCCTGTAGGAAGAATTACTAAAGTGTTATTTTCTTTTGCAGTTTCCAGAATTGATTTTTGATAATCTCTTGGACTAATGTGTTTTAATTCTTCCATGCATTTATACTAAAAACATAGTATATAAAAGAAATATCAAAGTTATTACAGCTAGTACTGACCACAATACTCTTGAACCGAAGAAAATCTGAGACCCATCTAGTTTAGATAATGGAATCAGGTTGTAGAAAGCGTAGAATGTTGCCATCTTTCCTATTGTGCTCCAAAGACTTCCTGGAATCCAATAAGTTATAAATGTGATTAATAAACATCCAATAATTCCTGCTGAACCTACTAATGAATTGTGCATATCAGTCATTTCTGTGAAGCTATATGGTCCAAATCTTTTTGCTGCGCGACGCTTCAAGGCTCTTGTTTCATAAGTTAGTATTCCCATAAAATTAATTGAGCCTAAGGTAACTATTGTTATAAATAAGGGAATTAAAACTCCTGCAGAAATACTTTTTTTGAAATTATCTCCTGGGTGAAATCCCCATCTCTTTACTTGCCATATCTCGTGCTCAACATCTGCGTCTAATCTTGAAGCCACAATCTTTTTTGATAAAATGTTTATTCCGATTACTATCGCAGAGAATCCTATAATTATAGAAAATGCTTGAAAGTTAGAATTAATTAGATCTTTGAATCCATATACTATTCCAAGAGTAGCTATTGCAATAATTATCTGAACTATTTCTTTATCTTTCATTTAAACTCCTATTTTTGATGTTCAATTTGTTTTCCTATTAAAGACTAAGTTTATAAGAACAACATTGACATATAAATTTATTGTTTGAGGCATCTATTCTAATATGCTTGTTGCGTGAGCGTAAAGTATAAATAGACTGCGGGGTAGTTTTGAGCATGCTTAAGATAAAAAAAATCTCTGAAGTGATGAATAAACACGTTTATACGGCTGAAGGAGAGTATTTTGGACAAGTTGAAGATGTTAATTTAATGGACAATAAAGTTGACGGTTGGAAGATTCGCATAAGCGGAGGATTTACAAGTACTCTTGGTGGTGCTCGCGGTGTGATTATTCCCCATCAATTTGTTAAGGCTATAGGGGACGTTTTTGTAGTTACGGGTGGGAGTTTGCCTTCAAAGACTGATGGTCTAGATTTGCCTTCCAGTACTTCTAATTTAAAGAGTTCTTCATCTTCTGATGGAAACTCTATGATGACTTCTGGTTTTGATAGTTTTTAGTTGTAAATATAAAGCATCGACGATAAACCAAAAGGCTTATATACTTAATACATATTATATATGTATGAAGAAAATACTTATAAAAGCTCAAAAAGAGCTGAGAATAAAGAATATTGCTGGATTCTTTAAAAAAATTGTTAATTCTTACGGAACTGGTGCAAAGATTGATTGCCCTAAAATATATCTTGGA
>Ga0209542_10021101_pt1 | contig 10238 bp, 14 predicted proteins | sample RifCSPhighO2_01_FD_184028 | JGI IMG/M metagenome (GOLD analysis project Ga0209542, IMG submission 184028) | Soil microbial communities from Rifle, Colorado - Rifle CSP2_plank highO2_0.1 (SPAdes) (version 2) | ecosystem: Environmental > Terrestrial > Deep subsurface > Rock core/Sediment ...
AAAAATATAATTATTGTAATAAGTTTGGTTTTGATATGGCGCGGTATTTGGTATGTATTGGATTTTATTGATATAAATTTCGTCAGTTCCCATATTTACACCGCTATAGGCGGAATAATTCTCGGTCTTTTGCTTTTATATATTCCGGACCACGATTTGAAGGAAATTGAGAAGTTGTAATTTGTAGCGGGGGATGTAGAACATTGGAACCTACCCAGGTTTATTTCAGAGTTTTCAAAGAGCCATAAAAACAAAGATTACACTTGAAATGTCTATTGTTACCTGCTAGTTTGTGGTGAGATTCTAACTTTAAACTTCGGAGGTGTTTGTGGTAGAAGTTAAAACAGAAATTAAAGACATCATTGTTACAACTCCAAAAAATAAAATGGCAGTAGCGGAAAAAGAAGCTCGTGGGTGTATTGAAGCCGGCGAAGGATTCTATTTCAGGACTTTTAGAAACACACCACGATATTTAGGTGTTGGCTCACACATATTTTATGTGGAGGACGGCTTTGTAAGAGGATTCGGAGTTGTTTCGGAAATTAGAAACGGAAATATGCAATGTGGCACTACTGGTCACGACTGGGGCTACGGAACTCACGCTGTAATGCAAGCAGATAGTTGGAAGTGGGTTAAACCAATCCCAATGAAAGGTTTTCAAGGATGGCGTTATTTTGATTCAAAAGATTTTAAGGTTGTTGGAAATTGGCTTGACACAAAACCCACAATCAGCAAAGGGGCAAAAAATGCCAACTAAAATAAAAATAATTTTCTCTTGGATTCGCGATTTTCCATCAAACCTATATTGGTTTATCAAAACATTCGGTATAAATCCTCTTGAATATCAACCATCAGTAAAATTCAGAACGCCGCAGGAATGGCAAAAAGAATGGGACGATTTGGAAGAGGAAATTCAAGTGTTTCTAAAAGAGGTTGGGCGAAGATTGCCAAACCAATGGTCTTTTGGAGAAATGGCTTGGTATGAATCTATCCGCCGCAGAGAAGCGACATTGTAGGATTTTTGTTACAACGATGGATATAATGTCCGTCGTTTTTTATTTCTTCAATATCTCTAAAGCATCGCCCCAAAGATTATCGTAATTTTCACTTTTTGAAATAAAAACTCGTGAACCGTCTTTTTTCATTCCCCAAATTTCCAAATCCTGTCGGATAAGTGCCATATCTTTTTGCAATGCCAAAAGTACTGCCTTTTCTTTATCTTTTTGTCTTTGTTCTTCGGTCATAAGTTGAAAATAACACAAAAGGTTCAAACCATTCAATCCTTACTGGTGGGCGGGAATTCTCTTCACCCGTCGCTCGCAACGTTCGCTTCGCAAACAGGCTCGCTCCTCCTTCAGAGCCCGGGTTTTCAAAAAAGCAAAGCAGTTTGCTTTTTTGAAATACCCTTCAATTCCCGCTTCAACTTCAGAATAAAAATCAAAAACCAGCATAAAGCTGGTTCTTGATTTTCATATGTAGCGGGGGCGGGAATTGAACCCGCGTCTCAAGGTTATGAGCCTTGCGAGATACCGCTTCTCTACCCCGCGGTATGGTAAATATATTAGCTTAATTTTTGTTTGTTGGCAAACAAAAAAACCCAGCACAATAACAAAACTTTTTGTTATTGACAAAATAAAACTTTGGTGCTATTTTGTTTTTAGATTTACAAATGAAAAGGAGGTACAAAATGTTTGAAGTAATCGTTTGGGATTATGACGCCGCGCCAGATGCCAAATCAAATTATTTCATTGCAAAGCGCTTATATTATGCAAATTCTTATGTTGCCGAGGGTGACGCGCGATATTTTGTGAATGAGAAAAATTACGTCGGCGCCGCGGTCTTTTGCGAGTTTGATAAGATTGCTGGGTTCGGTTTGACCTTTGAGCATCCATATGTAGACACAATTCCAAAATCAACGGACACCCAACACGAAGATGAGAAATGACAAATCAAAAGCTCTCGAGAAAAACTCGGGGCTTTTCTTTTTCAATCATTTTTATTTGATTTTAAAGAAAAAAATGTTATATTGGTTTAATATTTGGGTCCGTGGTGTAGCCCGGTTAACACGTCCCCCTGTCACGGGGAAGATCGTGGGTTCAAATCCCATCGGACCCGCAGGAGAGAAAAAGCCTGTCAGGGTAGCTCAGTCGGTTAGAGCGTAGCACTCATAACGCTAAGGTCGTGGGTTCGATTCCCACCCCTGACACCAATATCAGATTAAGTGGGAATCGAAGGGAGCGAGCTGGCGAGCTCCCAGGGATTTGTGAGAGGCAAATCGATTCCCACCCCTGACACAAAATTAAAATTACACACTAAATATATGCGAGTTCTTTTAGAGCTTTTTCAAAATGTGAAAGCGCGAGTTCCGCGGATTCTGGTGAAAGTTTGAAATCTGCTTCGTGGGCAATACGATTGCGAATTTTATGCGCTTCCCAAATATCATCAAGCGATTCTATGTCCCCCCTTTCAACACCCTTGAGTCGTTCGCCCAAATTTTCTCCATGGTAACCTGCCAAATCCAAAATTTTTTCTATCAAAGTGTCCGCTTCAATAATCGCGAATTTTCTTTCGTTTTCATCAGACGATCTGCCTTTTTCTAAAATTTTCCGCCATTTTTCCAAACTTTCTGGGGTTGCTTCCATAACAAAAATTGGTTCTTTTGTTGGAGTTTTTATTGAACTTATAATCTGCCGGAATTTTACAATACTCCAAACAATCAAAAAAACAAAAATCAAAGACAAAACAAAAGAAATCGGCTTTAAAACGCTTATGATAAACCTGAAATCGTAACCTACAAGATTAAACAAACTTTCTACCAAATAAATATAAAAATCAAAAACATCCTGCATCTATTTATAGTACCAAATTTTCTATATGTTTGCCCATCTCAAATAATCTGTTTTCTTCCCCCGGCGGAGCCATTAACTGTAAACCAATAGGAAATTTTTTACCTTCTTCTTCGGTCCAACCGATTGGTTGCGAAAGCGCGGGTATGCCGGCAAGGTTTGCGGGACAGGTATAAATATCCGCGAGATACATTGAAACAGGATCTTTTGTTTTTTCACCAAATTTAAAAGGCAAAGTTGGGGTTACGGGGGTAAGCAAAATATCCACCTCGTTAAAAACTTCATCAAAATCTTTTTTTATCAAACTTCTAACCTTCTGCGCTCTCATGTAGTAAGCATCATAATAACCAGCAGACAAAACATAGGTTCCCAAAAGAATTCTTCGAGTAGGTTCATTACCAAAACCCATTCCCCTGCTTTTTTTGTAAACCTCTAAAAGATCATCTGATTTTTTTTGAACTCCATAGCGAATACCATCGTGTCGCGCCAAATTTGAAGATGCTTCAGCTGGCACAATTATATAATAACAAGGTACAGCGTATTTTGTGTGTGGGAGAGAAACATGGCGAATTTCATAATTTTTTTCCAACCGTTTTATTAAATTTTCTATTGATTTTTTTATTCTTTCATCCAAACCATCTTCGAAGTATTCTTTCGGAATCCCAATTCTCTTTACTTTTTTGTCCACAGTCCTTAGTCCATAGTCCATAGTTGTGGAATCAAATTTATCCAACCCTTTTATAGTGTCGAATAAAATTTTGCAGTCACCAACTGTTTTTGCAATCGGACCAATTTGATCCAGTGATGACGCGAGTGACATAAGACCATAACGTGACACCGCTCCGTATGTTGGTTTAAGCCCCACAACCCCGCAAAAAGCGGAAGGCTGACGTGCCGAACCGCCAGTTTCGGAACCCAAACCCAAAATTGCCAAATCAGCAGACACCGCCGCAACCGAACCTCCGGAAGAACCGCCTGGCACGCGCGAATGGTCCAATGGATTTTTTGTGGGGCCATAAGCCGAGTTTTCGGTAGAAGCACCCATAGCAAATTCATCCATGTTTGTTCTGCCTAAAATTATAGCGCCTGCTTCTTGAAGTTTTTTTATTACGGTAGCGCTATATGACGCGACATAATTTTCCAAAATTTTAGAAGCCGAGGAAGCAATTTTTCCTTCAATTAAAATGTTGTCTTTTACTGCCACCGGCACACCCCACAATATGTCCGGAGTTTCTCCGGAAGCAATTCGTTCGTCAATTTTTTGCGCCTGCGCAATTGCGTCGTCCTCAAAAATCTCAAGATAAGCATTGAGTATTTTATTTTCTTTTTTTATTTTTTCTAAAAACCCGAAAACTGCCTCTCTTGCGGAAGTTTTGCCAGTTTTTAATTTTTCGTGAAAATCTAGAACTGTCATTTTTTTATAACCGCTTTGACCTTTAAGTATGTTTTTTCTTTTTCCGGAAACGCGCTTATCAAATTTCCAACCAATTGTTCGTCAAACTCTTTTGGATTTTCGTCTTTACGAAAAACATTTTTTAAATCTGCGGCATGGGTCATTTCTGGGACATTAGAAATATCAACTTCTTTCAGCTGTTCCACAAAATCCAAAATCTTCTCCAAATCTCCAACGAGATCTTCTGTTTCTTTTTCTCCAAACTGCACTCTAGCTAAACTTTTTAGATGTTCAATTTCTTTTTTACTAATTTTTTCTTCTGACATACCAATACTCTATCACAAATTTTTTACTTTATCATCTTCAAAAATTCGGATTCGGTTATTATTTTTACTCCGAGTTTTTGGGCGTCCCGGTATTTTGAGCCGGGATTTTCTCCAACAACAACAAAACTTGTTTTTTTACTTACAGAACCAGAGGTTTCTCCCCCAAGAGCGCGCACCTTATCTTTGGCTTCGTCTCGACTTATAGATTCAAGTTCACCTGTAAATACGAAAGACTTTCCGTCTAGTCCATAGTCCTTAGTCATTAGTTTATAGTCTTCTACTTTTACGCCAACCTCTTTGAGTTTGCGCAAAAATTTTTTATTTTTTTCATCGGAAAACCATTCAAAAATACTTTTTGCCACCTTAGGACCAATATCGCGTATATTCTCCAAATCCTCAAAATTTGCTTTGGATAAGTCGTCAAACTTTTTAAATTTCTTTGCCAAATCCAACGCTGTTTCTTCTCCCACATGTAAAATTCCGAGAGAATAAATAAATCTTGATAAAGAAATTTCTTTTGATTTATTTATTTCGCGCGTCAAATTTTGCGCAGACTTTTCACCAAACCTTTCAAGTGGTTCAATATCTTGTTCTTTTAATTTAAAAATATCCGCGCCGTCATAAATCAAACCGTAGTCCAAAAATGCGTCCAAAATTTTCGGACCCAGCCCTTCAATATTAAAAGCCTTACGCGACACAAAATGATACAACCACTCGCGATGCCGCGCCGAGCAATTTTTATTTACGCAAAAGTGATTAACCTCGCCTTCTTTTTTTTGAATTTCTTTTCCACAAACCGGACAGTTCTTTGGAATATGAAAGGTTTTTTCTTTTCCGGTGCGAAGCCCTAAAAGCACTCTTTTTATATCTGGTATCACATCTCCGGCGCGCCCAACAATCACATTATCGCCAATTTTTACTCCGAGTCTTTTTATTTCATCCTCATTGTGAAGAGTGGCTCGGCTCACTGTGACACCCGCTATTTCAACCGGACGCAAAACAGCCACAGGAGTTAAAGCGCCAGTTCGCCCAACTTGCACAATAATATCTTCCACAATAGTAATTGCCTCTTTGGGAGAAAATTTAAAAGCTATCATTCCTCTGGGGGCTTTTCCAACCACCCCAAGATCACGCACTAATTTATTATTATCTATACTCACAACCAAACCATCAATATTATACGGCAATTTTTCGCGAATGCTTACTATTTTTTTATAATGCGAAAAAACATCTTTCTTTTCATTACAAACTTTTTCCAATTTTTCGTCTGTTTTAAAACCAAGTTCCCGCAAAGTGTTATGTTTTTCATGATGAGTTTTAAAATCAGGACCTAAAATATCGTAAGCAAAAAAATCCATTTTGCGCAAAGCGGTTATTTTGGGGTCCAGCTGACGTATGGAACCCGCGCCAAGGTTTCTGGAATTCGCGTAAATTTTTTCGCCAACTCTTTTTTGTTCCGCATTTATCCTTTCAAAATTTTTTTTTGTTATTATGGCTTCACCCCTCACTTCAATTAAGTCTTTTTGTAAAATAGAAAGTGGGACCGATTCCATTGTTTTTACATTTTGACTTACATCTTCACCAGTAATTCCGTCTCCTCGCGTAGCCGCGTACTCCAAAACACCGTTTTTATAAACAATACTTATGGCAAGCCCGTCAAATTTTGGCTCAATAAAAAAAGAAAATTTTGCCAAAGTTATTCTTTTTTGTATGCGTAAAAGCCATTCTTCAAATTCTTTTTCCGAAAAAATATCCTCCAACGAAAGCATTGGAAATCGGTGTTTTATTTTTTTAAATTTAGAAAGTGCTTTTCCGCCAACTCTTTGGGTTGGAGAATCTGGAGTAACAAATTCTGGAAATTCATCTTCCAGTTTTTTTAATTCATGCTTTAGTGAATCCAGCGCTTCGTCAGAAATTTCCTGCTTGTCTAAAACATGATAGAGATACCTGTGGTGATTTATTTCTTTTTTTAACTTTTCTATCCTTTTTTTCGCTTCTTCTTTTTTCATATCTTGATCCTAATAATTAACTCTTAATCCTCTTTGCACTGTTTTTGAAGAGTTCACACAAATGTTTTTACCTTGAGACTCTACTACTGTGTTGGCGCCTTTTGTAACTTCCACCGTAGCGCACGAACCATCGCTAAAAGGAATTGTAAATCTGCTAAATCCACTAACACCTCCCACTGTAAATGTATCACCGTCGCAAGTAATAGAAGATGTTGAAGAAGTGGCAAAAGCATTTCTTTCAATATCCCAAAAAATGGCGCATTCTATACCGGAGTCCGCGGCATAAAAAGCTATGAGAGATTCTTTGGATGTTCCAGAAAATTCCAATTCAGAAAAAAGCAAAGTAAAAATTCCTAGCCCCAACGTCAACACCAAAGATGAAACAAAAACCGCCAAAAGCAATGTGATACCTCTTTTGTGTGTCATCTTTGTATTTTTCTTTGACTAACGGTGGTTTGTAAATTCAACTCCGACCTTGTGCTTCCGGACCCCGACACGCCTTTTGCAACTATTGTAACCCGAGGATGCGGATTTGATATAACATAAAAAGTTAAATACTCTATTGTGATGTCTGGCGATGTCAGCGGTTGAAAATCTCCATTACCCTCCTTTTTTTGAATCCTATTATTTTGCGATTGATAAGTTATGGTGCTTCCGGCAACATTATTAAAAGTAAACGAAGGTCCTCCAGTAGAACAATCTTTTAAAGAATTGTGAGGAATTGGAGGAACATCAGAAATATTTGAACCGCAATAATAAAAATCTCCAGTTCGTATGTCACGGGCGATAGTTTCCAAAGCAAAACGTAAATTGTCTTGGGTGGACTGCAAAACCAAAGCTTTTTTTTGCGCATTGGTAAGCGCCAACAGTGAACCCACACCAATAAGAACGGCTATGGCAAAAACACCCATAGATACTATCATTTCCAACATTGTAAATCCTTTTTTTTGCATATTTTACCAGTCAAGCATTGAGGTTGATAAAGTAAAATCGTGATTTCCAAATCTATCCGACCATCTTACTGAAGAACTTACTTTAACTTCGTCCGAACCAACATCGGAAGTTCTTATTATTCTTACAAACATTGTATCCAAACCGGAATCGTAATTATATAAATCCAACGTGTCATCAAATTGAAGCGGGGCGCAATTAGCGGAGCACGCGCCAACAGTCAAATCTTTTGGGTCAATAAAACAACCATTCGCGGAACCGCAAGTCGCAAGCCCGTTCATCCAATTTTTTTTGGGATCTGAAAGTCTGTTATTGAGACGAATATTTTTAACAAGCTCTAATCCTTCCTGCGCCAAATTGGAAGCTGTAATTGTATTTTTTGCCACCGATGCCGAACGTATACTCTGTGATGATAAAGCCATTGGTCCAATGATCGCAGAAACCAAAATAGCAATCGCGATTGTGGTTTCCAAAAGCGAAAAACCTTTACCCTGAGCAACGTCGAAGGGCTTATTCAATTGATATTTGTCCTGTGGACCAAATAATGACATTTTTTTGAATTGAACCATCCAAAGACCGTAAAACGACTTTAATGTCATTATAACTTAACGCCAAACCGCCATCTACTCCAATTAAAGAAATTGTGGGACCAGGACGTTCGTAAACAATATCAGCAAGAGAAAGAGCGCAGGAACCCTGTGGAACAGATTGAGAGTTTCCACAAATTTCCTTCACTTCAACTCTTTTTTCAACCGAAAATTTTTCAACCAATTCTCCGGAAATTTCGTCAAAACGGTAATTTTTATTCGGAAAATCCGCGAAAAGATTGTAATGAATGCGATCGCCGGTGGAAATACTAACTCCATACGGCGGAAAAACACCAGAACCCGGTTGGAATTCACGAACCGCCAAAGCGTAAGACTGCGCCTTGCGCAAAGAAAGAACAAGCTTGCCCGCTTCTTGTTCAATACCAACACGTTCGCTAAATTCCGGAAATGATGAGAGTGTCACCGCGGCAATTACAGCAATTACACCAACCACAACAACAACTTCAATTAAGGTAAAGGCTCTTATTCGAATTTCCATAAAACTTGGTCGCCGGAATTGATTTTTACCTCAATCGGAGACGCAAAAATTCTTTCGTTGTTCACATATAGCGTCCATTGTCTGCCGTTCTCGTCATTTTCTATCTTATCGATAGAGGAAGGATAAAAATCTTCCGCAACATTTACTTCCAAAAATGAATGCGCGTTTGCTTGTTGAAGGGTATCCCAAGCTGTTCTACTCATGTTAGACGAGCCCCAAAACTTTTTTTCTACGCCATTTCCATAGTCCACAGATACCACAAAACCTTCGGACTTTTTGTATCCAGCAGAAAATGGCAATATCAAAATTAAAATCAAAAACGCCAACAAAACTCCCAAAAAAGATATCCAAGTTTGTTTTTTAAAAATAAAGTAACTCATATATAAATTTTAACATATCAGCGAAGTACCAAACAAGAAAGGCGGATAAAGCAAGAAAAGGACCAAATGGCACCTCACTTTTTATTGTAAACTTTTTAGTAAACACAATCAACAAAATAATCCCTACCACGGCTCCCAACCAAAAAGAACCAACAAGCATAAACAAACTAAGTGGATAACCCAAAAATAAAGCCAGAAAAAAGGCTAGATCCGCGTCCCCCCTGCCCATCCAGCGCCCATTTGAAAATCTCCAAAGTGAATAAAAAAACAAGAAAATAACCACAGACGCCGACAACGAAAAAAAACCAGTATATTTAAATTTTTCAATATTTAAATATTTAAATAAGTGTTCTACTAACGCAAACATGGCAAATAACCACAAAAAATGCCTATCTATAATTTTATGTTTAAAATCATAGACCGCAATAAGCAAAAGAACAACAAAAGCCGTAAAGTAAAAACAAAATGTCCAAAACCGAGCTTCGGACAAAATTGCAACAGCGAGAAAACCCGTAAGTGTTTCAATAATTGGATATTGAATTGAAATTCTGCTTCCGCAACCAAGGCATTTACCACGTTGAATTAAAAAACTCGCGATCGGAACAAGCTCAAACCATTCTAATTTTTTTCCGCACGAAAAACACCGGGAACGGCCCTTTAAAACCGTTTCACCGGTGTTTTTTCTAAACAAAATTGCGTTTAAAAAACTGCCAATTATCGTGCCAAAGGCAAATACCGCAAAATACACATTAATTGGTCAGATCGTAACAATAACGACTACTTTCGTTTCCACAACCATCACCATCCGGAGAATCAACTGTTGATCCAGTACACCCAGAAGGAATACTATCCAAATCCCCAGTCAAAGCGGCATGAGTAGAATCCTCCAAAGAGGCACCTATGTGATATTGTGTTGTACTACATTTAAAGTAGGGGTATGCTCCAGCCAAAGGATCAGCGGGAAGTGCTTGAATATAGGTCGGTACAAGGGCGGAAAGCGTTGCGGAAGCTGGAAAATCGCGATTCGCGTCAAAATAAAGTTCCAGAGCAAGACGCAATTGACCAATATCCGCAACTCTTCGCGCGTCGCGTGATTTTTTTCTAGCACTATTGAGAGACGCCAAAACCACAGAAGACAAAATACCGATAATAGCAATAACTACCAGTAGCTCAATTAATGTAAAGCCTTTTTTTTGATAAAAATTTTTCATATGTAATTAGTTGTTAGCTGGTAGTACACTGATTTT
>Ga0209542_10021105_pt1 | contig 10237 bp, 12 predicted proteins | sample RifCSPhighO2_01_FD_184028 | JGI IMG/M metagenome (GOLD analysis project Ga0209542, IMG submission 184028) | Soil microbial communities from Rifle, Colorado - Rifle CSP2_plank highO2_0.1 (SPAdes) (version 2) | ecosystem: Environmental > Terrestrial > Deep subsurface > Rock core/Sediment ...
GGTTTCGTGTTTGCGGTATCCTACCGCCGCTTCGCGTCTTTGACCTCGACCGCGCCGCGGCCACGGTCGGTAATAGCCATGAGCTGCCGCTCCCGCCACCCATACTTCTCGACAATCTCCTTGGGGATGATAAGGGCGTAGCTATAGGCAGAGGTCTTCACGAGCTTGCGAGTGTGCGTAGCCATGAGAAATAGTATATACGATAGTACGTACTACAGTACGTACGCATACCTCAGTCATTGCCACGCGGAGCGTGGAAAACCCTTTTGGAATTCAGATTCGGCGGGAATTCAGCCCCAGTGTCGCGCCTTCGGCGCGACCGCATTTCTGGCGGGAATTCGGATTTTGAATTTTGGCGGAGGAGGTGGGAGTCGAACCCACAAACCGCTTTTTACACGGCTACGGTTTAGCAAACCGCTGGCTTACCATTCGCCGCACTCCTCCCGAATGTATCAAAGGCATTCAAAACGCCCCGATACGCTCAAAATACCACCAAATATCTAGTCAGGCGAGCCGTAAAAGCCCATGCTAAAATCGTAGTATGGCATACGAATCCATAGACAAACTTCAAAAGGCGCTGGCAAACAAAGTCTTTGGGCATACCAAGGACTCTAAAAAGGCTGCTGGTATGGCGTTAGGCACACCTCCTATGTTGGAAGCAGTATATTTTCACCAAGGCTCAAAGCGTCTGCTTTCTTTACGATACCCGACTTCGTTTTCTGGAAAACGGTCTAGACACCGGTAAGGGGGCTCCCATGGCCTGCGCAATGATCTATTGGGGCAAAAACCCACAGAGGTTCTACTCCGTGTTTATCGAACATGGAGCAGTAGTTGATATCTCAAACTTGATTGGCGAAAGTATTGGTTCAGACCGGCAATATTCCAAGCTGTTCGACGCATCTAAATTACTAAGAGTGTCTATGTCGAGGACTCGTCAGAAGGTAGATAAAATACGAACACCATGATTCTTACTCTTACTGCGAGAAAGCCCGAAGCAAAGGACGTTGAGTCGTTTATTTTTGAACCGGCAGGGCCGCTCGTGTGGCGGGCGGGGCAGTATCTGCACTACGTGCTCCACCATAGGCCTACTGACGACAGGGGCAGCGATAGGTGGTTTACGGTCTCGGCGGCTCCGTCAGAGGGCCATGTGATGGTGACCACCCGCTTCGCGGGTCCACCAGCTGGCGGAGGGAGCAGCTTCAAGAAGGGGCTCACCGCTCTCAAAGTGGGGGATATCATCGAGATATCCGAGGTCGAGGGCGACTTCGTTATTGCAGACCCGAGCGCCGAGTACGTGTTTATTGCCGGAGGCATTGGTATTACGCCCTTCCGCGCCATCCTTATGGAGGCCTCCCACGCAGGAGTGATGCCTAAGGTCACCCTCCTCTACGGCAACCGCGACACCGACGTGCCCTTCAAGGCCGAGCTCGACGCCATCGCGGCAGGGAGCTCGAACCTCACCATCCACTATCTCACTGCGCCCCAGGTGATTGGCGAGGCAGCTATCCGCGCGCTCGTATCAGACCTCTCCGCACCGCTTTTCTATGTCTCGGGCCCCGCGCCCATGGTTTTTGCCCTCTCTGACGTGCTGAAAGGGATGGGGGTGGCCGAGGAGCGCATCAAGCTCGACGATTTCCCGGGATACCCCGCGGAGTAGCTGTCACCTAACCCAAGAATTAAACGCCCCGCCTTCATCGGCGGGGCGTTGAGCATTCAGTGCGCAAGGGCAATGGGGAGGAGGTGGTCGCGAGGGATACCGGAGGCGACAAGGGCGTCGAGGGCGGCTCCGAGGGTCGCTCCCGTGGTAAGGACATCGTCGAGGACGATGTACATGGCATGCGAATCAGCCCCGCTTCGCTCTGCGAGTTTCGCGGGGTGCACCATGAAGGCGTCCCTCATGTTCGCCTCGCGCGCTGCGCGCGTAAGCGATATCTGCGTGGTTGTTTCCCGCACGCGCGTGAGTAGAGTAGCGTCGAGCTCACTGTCGGGCATACTGAGCAGCGTGAGCGCTCTCCTCGCCACTTCCTCGACCTGATTATATCCACGCTCTTTCAGTCGCTTCTGTCCAAGCGGCACCGGCACGAGCGTCATGTAAGACGTACGACGTCCTACATGATAGCTGTCGGCCAGGTAGTCAGGGAGGAAGTCGGTGAGCACGGCAGCGAGGAGCGCGAACGCGTGCGCACTGCCGTGATACTTGGCCTCGTGGACGGCCGCGCGCACTATCGGGTCAAAGAAGGGTAGGAGCGCCACGGTCGCTGGTCGCGTATAGGGGACCAGTTGCGGATTGGTGCGCGCACAGAACTCGAGGGCGTTAACATCGCGCAGTACGCGCTCATCCTCACGTGGAGGAAAAATGATATCCAGCCATCGCATCGTGATACCATTCTCTCATGGCATTTCTCGACGCGCTTCTCGGCAGAGCCTTTGGTGGCGCCAAGGAGCAGAGCGTACTCGGCATTGATATCGGCTCCTCCTCGCTCAAGGTGGTGCAGTTGCGTAAGGATAAGGGCAAGGCGGTACTCGAGACGTACGGGGAGCTCGCACTCGGCCCCTACGCGGGGAGCGCCATAGGACAGGCGGCCGCGCTCTCGGCCGAGCAAATTGCCGAAACACTCCGCGACCTCCTGCGCGAGGCCAAGGTGACCACGAAGTCTTGCGGTGTATCTATTCCCTTCGCCCGGTCACTCCTGGTCCTCGTTGAGCTCCCGTATCGCAAAGACCCGAAGGAGCAACAGACCGTCATCGAGCTTGAGGCACGCAAGTATATCCCCGTGCCCGTCTCGGAGGCACAGATTGACTGGTTCGTCGTCCCGAGTGCACCCAAGGGACCAGCAGCCGAGGCCGAGCGCGAGCCGAAGAAGATTGAGGTATTTCTGATTGCGGTCCATAACGACGAGCTCGCGCTCCTGCAGAAGGCCGTCACCTCTGCGGGGCTTGACCCAGGATTCTTCGAGATTGAGATTTTCAGTACGATACGCGCGGTGGTCGAGGAGCCGGTCTCGCCGGTCATGGTGCTCGACATCGGCGCGGCGACCACCAAGACCTACGTGGTCGAGCGCGGCGTCGTCGCGCTCTCGCACTCAATCTCTACCGGCAGCCAGGACATCACGCGCGCCATCGCCTCGTCAGAGAATCTCTCCTTGGCGAGGGCCGAGGTCCTGAAGAAGGAGGCGGGGGTGGGCCTCACGAGCTCGGGGGGCACCACCGGTTCCCCCGAGATTGTGTTCTCGCGCATCTTCGCGAGCGCACATCGCGTACTCGTACAATACGAGGCAGCCCACCACATGCCGGTGGGGAAGGTCGTACTCACGGGCGGAGGCGGTGTTACCAAGGAGCTCGGCGCATACGCTAAGAAGGTATTCGCCATTGACGTGGCAGTGGCCGACCCCTTCAGCAAGTGCGAGGCACCCGCGTTCATGCGGCCGGTGCTGCAGGAGATTGGTCCGGAGTTTGCGGTCGCCGTGGGACTCGCACTTCGCAAACTCGCTGAATTATAAGGTTCACGCGAAGTTGTACACAGGCAGCTTCGCCACGCCCTGCGCCTCTCCCGTATACTTAGAAACGAATGGCTCTTCCGCCGACCATCCCGACTTCGTTTGTCCCACGGCCGAACTCCTCGGCCGTGCGTCACCGCTCTGACTTAACGGGCGCGTTTGCGTTCATCGGCTACGGCGCGCTCTCCCTGATGGTCGCGCTCGCCATAGGCGTATTCGTCTATTCCCAGATTCTCGCTACCGAACAAGAGAACAAAGATGCGGAATTAGCTCGGCGAGTCGCCCAAATTGATCCGCAGACTGTTGCGAAGTTCGTGCAGTTGCGCGACCGCCTCTCCTACGGGCTCACGCTTCTGAACAAGCACCCGGCGTTCACGGGCTTCTGGAGTGCGCTCGCGCTTAGTATGCCCACCGGCGTGCGTTTCGATTCGCTCGATATCACTACAGACGAATCTGAGCAGGTCACCCTTGAGGGCGCAGGCATCGCAGAGAGCTTCAACGCGCTTGCGGCGACCTCGGATGCCTTCGCGACAGACGGGCGCATCAAGGATGCTATATTCGCTGACATCAGAGTGACCGGCAACGCCGTCTCCTTCTCGCTCTCGGCCACGATTGACCCAACCCTTATCGCGTTCTCGGCGATGGCCCTACCCGCGAGCACGACGCCCTCAACGACGCCATGACCAGCCGCCTCCTACCATTTCTTGCCCTTGTCGCTGCCGTCGGCATATTCTTCGCGTATGTGAACCCGTTGTGGAATGGGGCCATTGCGCAGGCTAAGGCCGCTATCGCTGAGGACGACCGAGCGCTTGCCTCGGCAGCCCAGTATGTGAAGCGGCAGAATGAACTCGCCGCCCAGGCGAGTGCGATTGACCCCGTGGCGCTTGCCCGACTCGAGACGTACCTGCCCGATTCGGTGGATAATGTGGGTCTTGTGCTCGACCTACACGCGCTCGCCGACCGTTCGGGTCTCTCGCTTGAGAGCGTGGATGTGGCGGGTGGGAGCTCAGGTGCCTCGGCGAGCCTCGCCGCCGGGACTGCGGCCGCGGACCCCGTGGGCACCATTGACCTGACGCTCGCGGCCACCGGCACCTACGAGGACCTCAACACATTCCTCGCAGGAGTCGAGCTCTCTGCGCGACTGCTTGATATGCGAGAGCTCTCCGTCGCCGGCTCAGACACGGGTGTCTACGACTACACGATGACCTTGCGCCTCTATTGGCTACGCTGATTATGACAACGCCGAGCAGCAACACCACCATACTCATCATCGCTTCGCTCGTGGTGGCGGGCGGCGCCTACTGGTACTTCTTTACTGGGTCCCCCGCCTCTGAGGGTTCCTTTACGGCAGGCTCCTCTCAGAGCGCGGCGCAGGCGCAGTTTGAGACGTTGATTGGCCAGCTCGGGCCCATCTCCTTTGACCTTACGATACTTTCTGATCCACGGTTTAATGCGCTCGTGGATCTCACGATGCCTATTACGCCAGAGCCCACTGGACGCAAAGACCCCTTTGCGCCGATTCCAGGTGTCTCGAAAAAATGAATGAATCTTCCGAAGCTGCTTCTCGAGAAAGGGCTCCTCTCTTCCGCCTCTTACGAGGCGGTTGAGGCTGACCTCGCCAAGAACGTCCCACTCGCTGACGCGCTCGCGGCCCACGGCATCCAGATGACTGACGCCCTAAGGGCGGCGGGTGAGTCGTATGGCATCCCCGCGCGTACTCTGCCAGACCCTCCGGCCGACGAGAAGGCGTTCTCGTATGTGCCGTTCGACTCGGCGCGCCACTACGGCTTCGTACCTATTCGGATAGCTGATGGGGCGCTTGAAATAGGACTTGTGGACCCAGACAATCTCGAGGCGCTTGACGCACTCCAGTTTATCTCAACGAAGATAGGGATGCCCTATAAGCTCTTTCTCATCTCCAGGGCAGACTTCGAGCGGGTGCTTGAGGCCTACCAAAATCTCTCGGGCGAGGTGGACAAGGCGCTTACTGAATACGAGAGCGCCATACAGGCCGCCGCACCCGCCTCAGAAATTCAGAGCGAACGAGCGGCAGTGAATCTCTCGGCTGGTGAGGCCGTCCTCAAGGAGGACGCGCCGGTAACCAAGGTGGTGTCCACCGTCCTACGGTACGCCATAGATGGAGGCGCCTCCGATATCCACATAGAGCCGTCGCCCACCAAGACACGCGTGCGCTTTCGTATGGATGGTGACCTTCACACTTCGCTCACGCTCCCTCCCAAGGTGCACGAGGCCGTGGTCGCGCGTATCAAGATACTCGCCCAGCTCAGGCTTGACGAGAAGCGCAAACCCCAGGACGGCCGTTTCTCGGCGACCTTCGCCTCTCGCCATGTGGACTTCCGCGTGTCCACCTTCCCGACTGAATACGGCGAGAAGGTCGAGATGCGTATCCTCGACCAAAGCAACGCCACCGCGACCCTTGATACGGTTGGGTTCGATGCGGAGAAACTCGCGGTCATCCGCGACATGCTGAAGGTCCCCTTCGGCATCATTCTCATTGCAGGCCCCACGGGCTCGGGCAAATCCACCACTCTCTACGCGATGCTCTCCGAGCTCGATCGCGAGACCTACAACGTCGTCTCGCTTGAAGACCCGGTCGAGTATCAGATTCCTGGCGTCTCGCAGAGTCAGGTGCGGCCTGAGATAGGGTATACCTTTGCTACCGGGCTTCGCTCCATCTTGCGTCAGGACCCAGACATCATCATGGTGGGTGAGATTCGCGATAAGGAGACGGCCGCGCTTGCCACGCAGGCGGCGCTCACGGGGCACCTCGTCTTCTCGACCATTCACACCAACAGTGCGGCTGGTGCGGTCCCGCGCTTGATTGATATGGGTATTGACCCATTCTTGATTGCGCCGACTCTGATTGCCGTTATCGGTCAGCGACTCGTCCGGAAGCTCTGTCCGGGCGCAGGGAAACCGTTCCCCATAGAGGGCGGCCTCAAGATTTTTCTCGACCGGCAGTTCGCCGACCTGCCCGCAGAGTACCGGAAGAAACTCCCTCCATTCAAGGAATTCTACCACGCCACCCCGACGCCCGAGTGCGCTGACGGCACCCACGGGCGCAGTGGCGTCTTCGAAATACTCAAGATGACCAAGACCCTTGAGAACGTCCTCTTGGAGAACCCGGTCGAGGAGAAGGTCTACGCCGCTGCGCGTTCGGAGGGCCTCCTCACCATGCGTGAGGATGCCATCGTGAAGGCGCTTGCAGGTACTATCCCCTTCGAAGAGATTAATACGCTCGGGGGAGAGCTTTTCCCCGAGGTGGGGGGAGAGGATTGACGAATGGTGGTACACTTGAGGGTATGGCGCACCGTATCTATCTGACTGACGATGACCGCTTCTTGCTTGACCTCTACGCGGCTAAATTCAAGAGCGCGGGCGACGATGTCACGGTGTTCACGAGCGCCGAGAGCCTCTTTATGGACCTGCGCAAGGAGGATGCCGCTGGGTCGGCATCGCCCGATGCGCTCCTCATTGACCTCATCATGCCAGGTATTGACGGCTTCTCGGCGCTTGAAACCATCAAGAAGGAGGGGCTCGCAAAGGGCGCGAAGCTCATCATTCTCTCAAATGAGGGCCAGGACGCAGAGATCGAGCGAGCGCGCTCTCTCGGTATAGACGGATACATCGTCAAGGCATCCGCTATCCCCTCTGAGGTACTCGCTGAGGTGACACGCATCATCGGCCAGAGTGCTCCACCCCCTTCGCCATGACCGCCCGCCCCGACCTTGCTGCACTCCTAGACTTCGTCGTCGCCCAAGGCGGCTCCGACCTGCACCTCTTCGCAGGCGGCCCACCTATGATTCGGATTTCTGGTTCCTTGGTGGCGGTGGGTAACCACAAGGTGCTCACCAACGATGACGTCGTGGGCATGCTCCGCTCTATTGTGCCCGAGGGTCGCTGGGAGACCTTTGAGCGGGAACAGTCCATTGACCTCTCGCTCGCACACAAGGCCGATGCCCGCTTCAGGGTGAACGGGTACCAGACCCAGGGCGCTACCGCTATCGCGATGCGGCTCATTCCACGCGCGGTACGCACCTTTGCCGAGCTGAACCTCCCGCCAGTCTTGGAGGTGTTCACCCAGCGTGAGCAGGGCTTCTTCCTAGTAGTGGGTCCCGTAGGGCAGGGCAAGTCGACCACGCTCGCGGCCATGATTGAGCGCATCAACGATACGCGCGCTGAGCATATCCTCACCATCGAGGACCCGGTCGAGTACCTCTTCACTCCCAGGAAGTCACTGATTCACCAACGCGAGGTCCACATTGATACACCCGACTTCCATAAGGGGCTCCAGAACACCTTCCGTGAAGATATTGACGTGATTATGGTCGGCGAGATGCGCGACTACGAGACCATCTCGGCAGCCGTGACCGCCGCCGAGACGGGTCACCTCGTCTACTCCACGCTTCACACCAACAACGCAGCCCAGACCATTGACCGTATCATTGACCTTTTCCCGGCTGAACAACAGGGTCAGGTGCGGGTACAACTCGCCGGCTCCCTGGTGGGCATCTTCTCCCAGCGCCTTATCCCACGCGTCTCTGGCGGCCTCATCCCCGCGTACGAGCTCCTTATCAATAACAACGCGATTGCAAACCTCATCCGCGATTCGCGCACGCACGAGATACCGGCGGTTATCCAGACGAGCTCGCAGGAGGGTATGATTGACATGGACCGCTCGCTCGCCGAGCTCGTGCGTCGCGGCGAGATTACTGTCGAGCACGCGTACACGCACGCGATGGACCCCAAGACGTTCGAGCGCTACCTATGAACAGGTGCCAGTGGTCAGGTTTCAGGTGCTAGCATGAATGAGTACTCCTGACCACTGACACCTACAACCTATGTTATTCAAATACCGAGCCATTGATAAAGACGGGCACGAACGTGAGGGCACCATTGAGGCGTTCTCAGAGGACGGTGCCGTGGCTGAGCTCCAGCGTCGCGAGCTTGTCATCTCGTCTCTTGATGCGGTGGGCCGCAAAAACGCCCTCGACATCCAACTCCCTTTTTTCAATCGGATTCCGAACAAGGATATCGTCATCCTCTCTCGTCAGGTAGCAACGCTGTTTGAGGCACAGGTTTCAGCGCTACGGGTCTTCCGTCTCTTGGCCTCCGAAGTTGAGAACCAACAGCTGGCGCAGGTCCTGACCTCGGTCGCTGACGACCTACAGGGCGGGAGCCCGATAAGTACGTCCATGACCCGCCACCCACGCGTGTTCAGCCCCTTCTATGTGAACATGGTCCGTGCAGGTGAGGAGAGCGGTAAACTCTCCGAGACGTTCGTCTCACTCGCCGACCACCTCGACCGTAGCTACGACGTCACGAGTAGGGCAGAGAACGCGCTCATCTACCCGGCCTTTGTCGTCGTGGTCTTCTTCGGTGTCATGGCGCTCATGCTCACCATGGTCATCCCGAAGATTAGCGCCGTTCTGCTCGATTCTGGCGCCGAGGTCCCTATCTACACAACAATCGTCATCGGTTTCTCAAACTTCCTTGTCTCCTACGGCATCTTCATCCTGGTCGGGCTTGTGGCGGGCGGCTTCTACCTCTGGCGCCTCTCGAAAACCGAGAGTGGCAAGCTCACCTTCGATGGTTTGAAGCTCTCTATACCCTATCTCGGCGACCTCTACGAGAAGCTCTATCTGGCCCGCATCGCTGATACCTTCGCGGCGATGCTCATGGCCGGCGTGTCGGTGGTTGAGGCTCTTGAGATTACGGGGGCGGTGGTAGGGAACTCCATCTATAAGGCCATTCTCGGGGATGTCGTAACAGATGTGAAAGGCGGCTCCTCCATCTCCGACGCATTCGCTCGGCACCCCGAGATTCCCGGTATCATGGTCGCCATGGTCAAGGTAGGGGAGGAGACGGGTGAGCTCGGTCATATCCTCGACACCCTCGCGAAGTTCTATGAGCGTGAGGTCACGAACGCCATAGATACCCTCGTGGGCCTCATCGAGCCGCTGATGATTGTCCTCCTTGGCGTGGGCGTCGGTATCTTGCTCGCCGCGGTGCTCTTGCCTATCTACAACCTCGCCGGAGCCATCTAACTGCGTTGGATTGTTATCCACACCAGGCCCCGCTCATCCTGTACAAACAGCGTATAATACGCTCATTAGCTAGCAATTATCAATGTATGCATAATATTCGTTCCCGCGGTTTCACGCTTATCGAACTTCTCGTCGTGATTGCCATCATCGGCATTCTCTCGGCAGTTGTGCTTGCGTCTCTTAACACCGCACGCTCTAAGGGTTCTGACGCCGCCATTCAGTCTGACCTCGACGGCATCCGCACCCAGGCCGAGATCTTCTACGGTAACGGCAATACCTACACAGGCCTGTGCGCTGATGCCACGATTGAGCGCGCGAGACTGGCTGCCGATACGGCGAACGGTACTGGCTCTGTAGCTGCGTTCTGTAGTGCAAGCGCTACCGCATACGCTGTTACGGCCCAGCTTGTCTCGGTTACGGGAGACTACTGGTGTGTCGACTCACTCGGCGTCTCCAAGAAAGTAACCGGCACGGCCGCTGCGATTACGGTCTGTCCGTAAGTCTTCGACTCTTCTGTAGCGAGAAACCCGCGAGCACGTGCTCGCAGGTTTCTGCTATCATGCGAACGTGTCTCTTCTCCTTGTCGCCGCGTTCTTTCTGCTCGGCACACTCATCGCAAGCTTCGTGGGCGTCGTCGTCGGGCGGCTCTATACGGGGCAGGGGGTGGTGCTC
>Ga0209542_10021106_pt1 | contig 10237 bp, 10 predicted proteins | sample RifCSPhighO2_01_FD_184028 | JGI IMG/M metagenome (GOLD analysis project Ga0209542, IMG submission 184028) | Soil microbial communities from Rifle, Colorado - Rifle CSP2_plank highO2_0.1 (SPAdes) (version 2) | ecosystem: Environmental > Terrestrial > Deep subsurface > Rock core/Sediment ...
AGGCATAATATATTTGCCGTTTATCGCTCCGCCAAACTTTTCCGCTATGTAAGCGAATAATGGCATCTTGGCGTCATAAGCCGCCGCTTTCAAAACCGCCATTGAAACCGCTAAAATAGCGTTGGCGCCCAAATTTTCCTTATTTGGAGTTCCATCAAGCTCAATCATCATCCGGTCAATTTCTTCCTGATTGTCCGCTTCTTCGCCGACAAGCGCTTTAGCGATTATATTGTTCACATTGGCCACGGCTTTCAGAACTCCCTTGCCTAAAAATCTTTTTTTATCGCCATCGCGAAGCTCCAACGCTTCTTGGGAACCGGTTGACGCACCGCTTGGCGCAGCCGCGCAAGACATTGCGCCACTTTCCAAGCAAGCGTCTACCTCCACCGTCGGATTTCCCCTTGAATCCAGAATTTCTCTGGCGTGAATTTTCGTTATTTTTGACATAAGGCCTCTAATTTTAGCAAATCAAGGGCATTTTTAACACCTTGACAACTAGTCTGATTTCCGTATAATGTAAACAAACTTACTTTAATAACTGAATATCAAAAACTTTTTAAGAAAGAGGTGGAAGATGGACTTAATACTGAATGTGGACTGGAAAATAGTTATCGCTGTTTTGTTTGGTTTAGCTATATGGGCATATATTTTGGCAGGATATGGAACATTTTTTTCTTTTGTTAAGTCGGGTGAAATCTTGCTTGTGGAAGAGGGAAAAAGTTTTTACAAACTTATTCCCAATATTCCCGGGTATGGAGTACTGGGCAGTAAAATTGTTTTGTGTGATGAAAAAAATGCAAAAATAAAAAAACCAAAATCATTTTTGGGAATATTCTGGGTGGGATTTTTCCCACTTAGAAAAATTCACAAATATGACTTCTCTTGGGATAAAGCCGTTTCCAAAGAAGAAGCGGGGAGAGAAGAAAAGAAAGGCGGGAAAATTGAAGAAACAGGTTTTGCTGGCGTAATATTATCGCATCGTTCGGAAACTGTTAATTCAATAAGGCATAAAAACAGTTATCCCGTAATAGTAAAAGAAGTTGAGCTTGCCGGACAATTTAAAATTGACATTTTTTTCAATGTTATTTTTGAAACAGTTGACCCTGTCTTTGCCGTCTTTATATTAAATGGGAACTGGTTCTCTTTATCTACATCCGCTTTCAGAGGAATTATAAGCGACTTCGTAAGGGGGATGGAATTAAGAAAAAAAGAGGAGGAAAAGAAGGAGTTAGCCGTATCTGCATCTGCAAAGAAAGAGGAGGAGCAAAGATTTTTTGAGGACTTGCCAAAAGAGACTGCTTTTAACGATTTTGTTATTGAAAACGCGCAGATTATTTCGGACGCATCTGGAGTAACCCCGTTCAAAGTTATTTACAGAGATTACGCAGTTTCCGGTTCAGACGCATCAAAAAAGGCAGCCGAGGCGTTAAAAATAGCCGAATTGGAAGCATTGGCTGCAAAAGCAAGAGGAAAAGGAAAAGGTGATGAAATAAGAGAAGAAAAAACAGGTGAAGCAGAGGGAATAAAAGCAATCAAGGCGGCGCAAGCGGAAGGGCTTGAAAAAACATTATCTGCGGCAAAAAAACATGAGCAAGGAGGGGATGTTATGATTGCCCAAGAATATTCAGACGCAATCAGAAACTATGGAGGTAGCACAATAATTTTTGGCGCCAGCAATGTGTCGCCAATGATACCTATAGATAACAAAAAAGAGAAAAAGAGAAAGGAAGGTGAGACCAATGAATAAGACCGGAATTATAATCTTAGGAATAATTTTTGGTCCCTTGATAATTTTTGGGATAATAAAAATTATTTTTTCTGCGGCAAAGGTGGGGAAAACCGGTTTTATGAAAATTAAATGGCCATTACTGTTGAATATGATTAGTAGTCCGTGGAAATTTTTTTTGAAATTGCTTTCCACCACCGCCGTGGTTGGGCTTGGTTATTTAATTTTTCTCGCGGTGATGCATTTTTGGCCGACACCGCCAACGCCGGAACAATTAACCTTTAAGGAAATGTCCCGAAATCTGGCTGAGAATGAGTTACGGCCGGAAAAAAACATCCTGAAAACCCTCAATGATAAGGTTAGTAAGGGCGAATTGTTGACCGAAAAGGAAAAAAGAGAAGTAATGATGGCGGAGGAAAAAATAAAGAGTGTCCGAAAAGAATACTCCAAAGGCAAACTAGTAGCGCCGCCCCAAAAAACTTCCGCCAAACCGAAAGAAGAGCAAAAGATTGAAAAAAAACTTTCTCAATCCTTGCTTAAATCCCCTCACGCCGTACTGGAGCGGTTAAGAATTATCAACAAAAACAAACCGCCCGTGGTAATTAAAAGCTGGGTAGTCCCGTGCCGGATTAAAAAACTAACCGATACGGAGTTGGAAATTGTCCGAGTTGATAAAAACAATGCCCCCGTTCCAGGAACAGAAAGGAGAGGTTTCCGGGAATTATCAGATGCGCCAGGCCATTACAGCGGGCATTGGCGAAGCGGTAAGAATCACGGGGAATTCTGGACGAATGTGGAATACGGAAAGGGCTCAGACTCAGACAAAATTATGAGAATTGTCGGATATGAGAATAAAGATGGCGGCCAATTTGACGTAAAGGTCACCATAAAATAACAACAGCGCTTCCGTGTGGTTTGCACACGGAAGCGCTATTTTTTTGGTGTGGCGGTTTAACCGCCAAATCACGGTTAGTATGGCTTCGGATCAAGGTCAGGGAAAGGTTCGTCTATTTTTCCTTCCTCCCAATTACCACCACCTTCATTATTTGTTTCTCCCCAATTTATTCTAGAACCGCTTCCGCTTCCAGATCCGCTACTATCAAAATACGGCACATCCACGTACGGTGTCGTGTCCAGCTCAAAAGTGTTTATCAAGATATTGACGATGCCCCAGAAACTGATCATTACAAACAGGCCGATAATGCCGTAAATCATCACATTTTTGCTTTTCCCCCGGCTTTCCTCGTCGTCCCCGCTGCCTATATATTTAAGTATGCCGTAGAGGAAAAACACCACCGCCAGAGCGATTAAAAGAATAACCACTTGGCTAAGAATGCCCATCACTATGGAAAAAAGATTCCCCAATCCGCCGTCGCCGTAACCGCCATAAGCACTGTAATATCTGGTGCTGCTTGTCCTTCTAAAATGAAGCCAGTCGCTAGTATCCCCAAACGCCGTATAAGGCAACAGGATTAACCAAGTCGGAATTGTTTTTTTGAAAAATTTCATTTGTTTTTTAGCGACCGTCCCGCTCCTGAGCGGGACTAATACCCTGAACCTATTTCCCACCAGAAACCGGAAAGGATGTTCAAGATGCCGTAGACCCCGATCATTATGAATATGCCTATGATTCCGTAAATCATATGCTTCTTGCCGACGGCGATTTTTTCTTCATTGTCGGCACCCCAAATATATTCCACGATGCCGTAGATAAACATAACTACGGCCACGGCGAACATAAATCCGATAATCGGATTAAGGATGTAAACCTTGATGTTGGAAATAAGTTTTGCCGCCTCGTTGCTCATTTTGTTTTAACTAGAAATTCGGCAACAGATCATTAACCGTATCCGGTATGTCGTTGCTCAAATTGAATGTTCCGGACAATATCGCCACCAAACCCCAGATGCTAACCATCACAAACAGGCCGATGATGCCGTAGATCATCAGGCTTTTCGCTTTTTCTCGCTTTTCTTCTTCTTCGCCCGCTCGGATATAATTGACTATCGCCACCAGCAAAACAATGACGGCAATGGCGATAAGCGTGGGGGCCAATTTGCCAAGTATTTCTTCGGTCAGATTGAAAAGATCGTTGGCGCTCTCAACGGCTCCGGCGGCAAACGGCATCGCCATCAAGCCGAACGGAATAAGTTTTTTGATTATTTTCATAAATTAATTTTAATTTTAAATTCGACCAATTTGATAATACTTCTTTATTTTAAACTATTGTTTTAAAAAAGCCACTTATTACAGGCTTTCCACTGTGGATTGCAAAATTTTCATTATCGTCCAAGCGCCGATAAGAATACCCGAGCCGATAATCGCCCAAGTCAAGCCAATTTTAGCTTTTTTAATATTTTCCTCGTTGCCTCTGGCCATCACCAGTTTCAAACCGGAATAAATAATGAAAAGAGCGGCGATGGGAATGCCTATCTCCACCGCCAGTTGGGAAATACTTTCCATCAGCGAAGTGAAAGAATCCGTTTTAAGCGGATTGCACAAAATGCTTGAGTCCGTTCCGTCGCACTGCTCCGCTTTGGCCAGATGAATGAAAGAAAACACGCTTAACGCGGAAACAAAAACTTGCGCTGAAATTTTTTTGATTTTTTGTTTTATTTTTTGCATATGTTCTATTATTCCGCGCATCCCGGGAATTGATACCAGGATTGGTATATGCTGTTTCCCGCCAATCCGCCGATAATGACGTTGACGATCACATAAGCGCCGAAGGTTATCAATATGCCCCAAACGGCCGCCCAAATGGCGTTTGTCCCTTTGGATCTGTCCGATTCATTGCCTCCCGCCGTGATGAGCTTAAAGCCTCCGTAAGCCATTATAATGCCGGCCAAGGGAGCGGCAATTGTGAAAGCGGCGAATTTAATTATGTTGGAAATCAACTTGAAAATATCGCAAACTCCGCATTCAGTTCCTTCGCAGGGAATAATATCGCCTAAATTGCTGTTTGTTTCAGCCAGCGTCGGCGCGAAAAAAATAAATAAAAGGGCAAACGATGCCGCCACCGCCAAAACTTTATTTGTTTTTTTATTTAATTTTATTTTCACTTTATAAACTTTATGGACTTTCGACTTTATGGACTTATTTTCCTTAATTCCTGATCTAATCTGTTTTTTGCCAGCCTCACCGAATCACCAACAGACAAACTGCCCGATGATACTGATTCTACCATATCTTTGAATATCCGTCGAACCTCGCCGCCATTCGGCTCCAGCCAAGCTCTAGACATCACCGCCGCTTTATTTATCAGGCCGAAATAAGCGTCTGTCGTTTTTTCCGCCAGCAAGTCTCTTCGGGGCGAAGCCAAGCCGGTCGCTTGGGAAAAATCTTTTGAAACTTGATTTGAAACCATAGACAAAATTGAATTCAAAGCCGCCTGTTTTTTCGCTTGAGAAGAATTTTTCATGACAGCCAAGCCGTATATTTTGGCAAAATTCGTTTTCGTCTTGTCGCCTTTTATCTGGGGAACTTCGGCGATGTCAAAATTCATGTGCGGATTTTTGGCTTTTATCTCCGGCCATTCGCTGGCGTAACCGAAATACATAGCCAGCGCGCCCTTGGCAAACATTGCGTCGGCGTTGGACAGGGCTTTATTCCAAGAATAAACGCTTTTATTCGGATCGGAAAAATCGTTGAAAAACTTTACCGAGGAAGCCGACGGGCTTTTGCCGGAATCGTTTTTCTCGTCCAAAGCGACTTTAAGATTTCCCCTGTTGTCCGTTTTCACTATCGGATTGCCGGATTGGATGATAAGCATAGACAGGATGTCTTTTCCGTTTTTGATGTTGCTCAATTCTCCCATGGCCGTTCCTGATTGGGTGATGTTGCCGGCTTCGTTTTTCTCCGTGAATATTTTAACATCCTCGGCGAACTCGTCCCAATCTTGAGGCGGCTGGCTTATGCCGGCCGAGGAAAATAAATCCTTGTTCCAATACATCACCATCGGGTCTATCAAAAACGGAAAAGCCGTCAGGCCGCCGTTTTTTGTGTCCAAAAACAGGCTGGAAATGTCAACAAAGTCGTCCCGAAAATTTCTTTCCGGATAATAAGCGAATGGAATGGGGCTTATCTTGTCTTTGTTTTTCAAAATCATATCCTGGCTGATTATCCAGAAATCCGGCCCCTTGCCCGAAGCCAAAGCGTTTACGACTTCGTTTTCGTAAGAGGAAACCGGATACTCGGCGTATGTTATCTTATAAGATTTATTTTCTTTGTTTATGGCGGAAATAACGCCGCTGATTTGACTTCTTGGCAGAGTTCCCCACAGAGAGATTGAGACGACCGGGCCCCTTTGAGCTCTCTCATTTTTATATCCGGGCAAAATGCCGCTGAAAATAAGAACGGCAACAACGGCGATAACCCCGAACCCCGCCATCAATATTATCTGAAAAGGCGTTATTTTATTCATAAAATATTTTACGGTTTTTTAAATATTATTCCGTAATGATTGTCTCCGGCGGGAAATTCTCTTTCTTCCAAAAATCCTTCCTGGATGAAAATTCTTTCCGCTTCTTTTTTGGGAATGACTGCTTTTGGAGTTGGACCGGTTCCCCCGAAAGAAGCCGACCAATCAATGACCGCCGCCCGCCCGCCACTCTTGAGCGTTCTCTTTATTTCCTTCGCCAAAGCTTCTTTATCGTTGATCTGAAATAAGATGTTGGAGGCGATAGCAAAATCAAGAACTCCGTTGGCTAATTTCGTTCCTTCTTTGCCTTCAATATCCGCCCAAATGATGTCCACGTTGGATAAATGCTGTTTATCCGCTTCAGCTTTTGTCTTCTCCAAAAGATTTTTCTGGATATCAATGGCGTAGACAACTCCTGCCTGTTCGGCAGGCAAGCCAGAATTATTCATCTTTTTGGCAATCGCCAAAACATAATGCCCGCTACCCGAGCCGAAATCGGCCACCGTCATTCCCGGCCTCACTTCAAAATTTTTTATTATTTCTTCCGGTTTTATGAACATTTTTATTTAAATATTTCTTTAAATACTTTATCTAATTCTTTATCAAAGTTGTTTAACAATTTATTGTGCGGAATTTTCAATTTATCCAAAACTGTTTCAAATCTTCTAAATCCACCATCACTCCTGAGCTCTACCCATTCCATACTTAGGCTAGTTAGTTGTTTTTTGTTGGTGTCCGAAAGTTTATCAGCGACAAACACCTTACTATTTCTTGCTATGACAGCATCAGCACTTTCAGGATTTCCTATGCCCATTAATTTAACCTCACATTTGTATTGATTTTTGCCTTCAATTAAATAAAAATCAATTTCTCTTTCAAATTCATCTTCTTTAATTTCTTTGTCTTTTATTTTTAAGGCATAATTTTTATCAGAAACTCCATATAGTTTGCATAGGGTTTGCATCAAAGGCTTTTCAACCCGTTTACCAGCCGTACTCCAAGAACCACCCCTTATTGCAGCTCTTTTTACCGCAAGGGTATTTATTATTATTAAACTCTCACTGACATTTAAATCAACACTAACGCCTTTAAATTTAATTGTTAGCGTTAGCTCTAAATCATGTTCTGTATCTACAAGATTTTTTATTGATTCATACAACAGATCGTAGTGTTCATCAGAAGCATCGATAACTATCTCTCTGGTTGAAGAATTAAACATATTATGAATAGTCTTTTTATTTAACCCAGAATTAATTGCAATATCGTTTGTCGGTAATTCAGAACTAAGAAACTCTTTTTTATACCAATCTATTGTAATATTTTTATTTTTAAATTTAGCGTCAACAACTTTCTTAAAAAAGTCTACCACGAATTGTAAAAATTCCGCATCTATTAAGGTTACTATCTCAATTCTGTAATCTTCTCCCTTAAGTAACTTTTTTATTATATTTTTTGCAACTTGTTCTGTTATTGTCATATTTTTCCATTAATTCTAGAAATAAAGTTTTTAATATCTACAAAATTAGGCTGATTATTTTTTAGACCAAGCAAACGATTGTCTTTGTTTAAATATTCTTTCATTCTATTTATATATTTTGGCTCTTTTTCTGTTAAAAAGAAATTCCTATTCAAGTTGATAGCCGCTAAACCCAATGTTCCACTTCCCGCAAATGGGTCAAAAATTAAATCATCTATAAATGAGTAATATTTTATCACACGATTGCATAGCTCTATCGGGAAAACTGCGCTATGCACCCTATCAAACGAAGGACTAATATGCCAAATATTTGTCGTCTCATATTTATCAAAAACTTTACTTTTTTTTACCTTATCCCAATTATACTGACTTATGTTCCAATCAATTAGTTTATCCGTCTTTTTTCTATAAACCATTATCATTTCTGAAATAGCATTTGGTTTGTAACCTAACGGTTTTCTGTGTTGCAAAAAACCTGCATTTCTGTTTTTTACACTGGCTTCTGGTTTTACCCACACAATATCATCAATAAACTCCCACCCCATTTTTATCAAAATTGGATGAATATCGTATGGAATAGGGTATCTTTTGCTCGCATGCGCGCGACTTATTCTTGGAATAATAATTGGTGAAGTGTTAAGCACAAAAAATCTACCCTCTTTAGTAATACGATGGACTTCCTTAAATACACTCTCCAAGAAATTCAGATATTCATTATAACTTTGATAAATAGAATAATCTCTTGCGTTGTAATATGGCGGAGAAGTAAACGTTAGATGTATTGATTCATCAGGAACAGATTTTAATACTTCTTGTACATCACCTTGCACTATTGTGTTTTGTAAAAAAGAAGGAAATTCATCATGTTTTTGTGAACTGTTTGATTTATAACTAAAACCATTCACTTCTTTATTTATTACTTCTTTTATTAATTCATTTGGGTGATTAATGAGTTTTTTTAATTCTTGCTTTATATCTAAACTATTGGCAAAAATGAGTAATCCTCTTATGGCTTGCATCACAACTTTTGGGTCGTTATCTTTCAAAAAACCGATCAGGACCGGGATTGCCCTCTCATTTCTTAATCTACCAACCGCAGAAACTGATTCTCTTCTAACTTCTGTGCTCTCGTCTGAACGAGCATATTTAATAAAAGTGGGCAAAAGAGAAACATCTCCTATTTTAGCAAGATTCTTTATTGCTAATGCCCTGATATTTTCGTTTTGATTACTTAATAAACTTAACAAGGGTCCTTTGCTATAGCCATTCTCTAATCTCCCCAACTTTTCTAAAGCATAAACAATTGTTCCGTTGTTTTGGTTTTGCAAAAAAGATAAAAGGGCTTGAGTATCATTCTTTAATCCATCTACAGTTTCTCTGTTTATTTGTTTAGTTAATGTAACTTTGTTCATTTTTTTACAAACATGTCATTGTCGCAATGCTGTCGTCCGGTCTCATTTTCATTATTCTCACGCCTTGCGTTTGCCGTCCCAAAGACGGAATCTCGGACAAAGATACTCGGATGACCTGTCCTTTCAAGGAAATGGCTATCAGCTCCTCTTCGCCGTGGCCGATAATTCTGGCCACCATCAGCGGGCCGGTTTTGTCCGTCACTTTGAAAGTTTTGATGCCCGAACCGCCTCTTTTCTGAATGCGATAATTCTTTACGCTCGTCTTTTTGCCGTAACCCTTGCTTCCCATATTCAGGAAAAATTGGTCTTTCCCGCCGGAAGTAACTGTGTCCGTCCCGACCAGCTCGTCTTTCTCGGCCAGCCTGATGCCCCGCACTCCGGCCGCCGCCCGTCCCATCGCCCGGACATCGGATTCCTTGAACATTATGGATTGGCCGTTTTTTGTCGCCATTATCAAATGGTCGCCTTTGGACGTGAATTTGACGAATTTCAGCTCGTCGCCTTTTTCCAGTCTTATCGCCGTTATCCCGTTTCGCCTCACGTCTTTGAAGCTGGCGGTATCCACTTTTTTGACCACGCCGTTTTTGGTCGCCATCATCAAAAAGTTTTGGGCTTCTTTGGCCGACTTGGGGAACACCAAAATGGAAGTGATTTTTTCGTCGGCCGAGATGGACAAGAAATTCATCACCGACTTCCCTTTCGTCGCCCTTTTGCCTTCCGGCAGTTCAAACATTTTCACCTGGTAGACTTTGCCCTTGTCGCTGAAGAAAAGCAGATCATCGTGGGTATTGGCCGTAACGAAAATATTGACGAAGTCTTCTTCTTTGGTTTCTATGTCTATCACTCCCACCCCGCCTCTTTTCTGCGCCCGGTAGGCGTCTGGATCCGTCCTTTTCACATACCCGCCTTTGGTCAACACCATCACTTGGTCTTTGGCTTCCACCAAATCTTCGTCGGACATCGTTTTGGCGGCGCGCGCCACCACTTTCGTCCGCCTTTGGTCGCCGTATTTTTCTCTTATCGCCAAGAGTTCGTCTTTTACCACTTTCAAAAGCTTCTTCGGATCGGCCAAGAGCGTCCGCAAATCTTTTATCAGCTTTTGCTTTTCTTTGAGCTCGTCTTCCACTTTTTGCCTTTCCAAATTGGCCAAAGACTGCAGTTTCATTTCCAAAATGGCGACGGCTTGCTTGTCCGAAAATTTG
>Ga0209542_10021107_pt1 | contig 10237 bp, 13 predicted proteins | sample RifCSPhighO2_01_FD_184028 | JGI IMG/M metagenome (GOLD analysis project Ga0209542, IMG submission 184028) | Soil microbial communities from Rifle, Colorado - Rifle CSP2_plank highO2_0.1 (SPAdes) (version 2) | ecosystem: Environmental > Terrestrial > Deep subsurface > Rock core/Sediment ...
CCGGTCGCCATCACCCGCTCCGCAGCACGCATGGCCATGTGCATGAGCGTTTCTTCCCGTTTCTCGCGATAATCACCCACATTCACATATACTTTGACCCAGCTCTCAATCACTTTAGAAACCATGATGCCTAAGATGATTTGAAAACTCTCGAGCGTCCTGCCGTGGAAACCGATGAGAAGTCCGGTTTCTTGTGTTTCGATGTGCACGCGATACGCTCCGGTCTCATCCATAGCTACGGAAACGACACCTTCTATCTCAAGATTCTGAAGTAATTCTTCTGCTGTCTGTTTTACCTGATCAACGTGGTCCATAGCTATTTTTGCGCGTTAACCCTTCTCTGTTGCATAATACCAAAAAGTCCGAATACGTTCCAATAGAGGGCCAGACCCAACGGAAACTGAAAGGCAAAATAGCCAAACATAACCGGCGTAATCATCGCCATCTGTTTTTGCACCTCCGCTGCCGTGTCTTCGGGCTTCTTCTCGTCGGTTTTCTGAATTGCTTGCGTCTGAGGTATCGGCATCATCAGCTTCATCTGATACCACTGCAAGATTCCGGTAATTAATGGTATAGAAAACAGCCACCAGCCATGGGTTTGAAAATCACTGGGTTTGATGCCAAGATTGACGCCAAAAAATGACAGATCGAGACTTCCCAGTCTCAGGAGTGGCAAGTATAGAATTTGATTGAGTTCACCAACAAGCGTCTCCAAATTCCCATTGCCCAATACATGGGCAAATACCGAGTAAAGACCAATGAGCACCGGAAATTGAAGAAGAAGTGGAAGACATCCTGCGGCCGGATTAATGCCATGCTGCTTATAGAGATCCATTTGCGCTTGTGAAAGTTTTGCTTTATCTCCTTTGTGTTTTATATTAATTGCATCAAGGTGAGGCTTGAGTGAAGCCATCTTCTTTGCGCTTTTGAGTTGCGTCTGCATGAGCGGGTAAAGGAGCAGCCGAATCGAAATAGTCAGGAGGATAATGGCAAACCCCAAGGGGCCGGGAATATGCAAAAATTCAAAGAGTTTATAAAACGCGACCAGAAGGTTGATAATCGGCCAGACAACGATTTGGTTCCAAAGGGTAGAGGAGTTCATAATATTGGTACCGGGTCGTCGCCACCCTTGCTCCAAGGATGACAACGCACGACTCGCTTAAGCCCGAGCCACAATCCAGAGATTATACCATAGCGACTGACCGCTTGATACGTATACTCGCTGCAGGTAGGAACAAATCGGCACGCTTTATCCGAAAGAAAAAGAAATTTGAGTACTCCCGTATCAAAAGACAGGTATCGCTGGTAGAAACGGATAGCACCAAGGATGAGTTGTTTCATAGAAGATTTGCGCGACGGAGAAGCTCCTCCACGTTTTTGGCGATTTCTGTCTCCCGAATTGATTTTGCGATAAGTATTGCATCTGTATTTCCTTGTGTCTGCGACAAGATCATACGCACTGCTTCCCGCATCAAGCGTTTGATTCGATTGCGCGCAGTTGCCCGTTTGTCGACACGTGTGGAAACGATAAACGCAAAACGAGAAAATTTTTCATGATTGGGCAAAAATACAACGTGCATGGATGTATTTGATAGGCGCGTACCGTTTTGTAATACGTTTCTGATTTCAAAAGAGGGGAGTCGGTTTGTCTTTGGAAGCATGAATTAGACGGTCAGGCGCTTTCGTCCGGTGAATCTTCGACGGGCAAGAACTTTTCTCCCGCCCGCGGACTTCATGCGCCTGCGAAATCCGTGCTTTCGCACTCGCTTTTTCTTCTTCGGCTGATACACACGCTTTGGCATACCAGATGGATTATATAGAACTGGAAATGCAATGTCTATGCTTGTCTATGCTTGCCGGACGGCGAGGCTTACGCCCATGAAGTTTTGAAGTTCGCTATGGAGTTGGTGTAGCTCTTCTCGTGAAAAAACCGACGAGAGCGCTGACGCGCTCATCAGTGCATGAAACAATTTTGGATCAAGCGAATAATTTCGCTGACTGAAGCTTGAATACAATAATTTGTCTACTGTTGTGCTAAAGAACGATCTGCTTACAAGTCCGAGGAAATAATATCTCACATGCTCACGAAAAACGAATTCGATCCCATCGGAAAGTTGAGGAGGCATGCGCTCGTTATAAAAATCAAAGCCTGCTCGGGCAATGCATACATGGTATGCATACGATGAGACATCAATTATTCTGTGTTCCTTAGGATCGACATGGTAAAATTCTCATGATATGGAAAAACTCCGACAGCAAGTCAAGAAAATCTTGCGGCAACGTTCGGATCCCCTCAACATACGGAGATCCACCGCAGAGGTAGTTGGACAGTTTCGATTTGTTTCTATCAACCCGGAGAAGCTGCAGTCGTTTGCAACTAAAATCAAACGTCGAATAGCAAATGGTCAACTTCTTTCAGAGGACCAGTTTGGGGCTAGGAACGTTGATATACAACGGGTATTTTTCCAAGATGTCGTGAACTTTTGTTTTTGGGCGCCGGCTGGAAAACAGAAATGGAGTATAGAATATCCGCCTGGAACTCACGTAGATGGTTGGAACGCTCTTGTTGCATGTTTCGACCGCGCACTCGAGGAAGGGTATCCCATTTTTGATGCAACGTTTCTTGCCGGGCTAACTCTGGAAACCGCGACTCATATTTTTCGTAGCGTCGACGAAACTCCCATCCCGCTACTTGGGGAGCGCATACAGAGTCTTCGAGAAGCAGGTGACATTCTTCAGCGGGATTTTAATGGGCAATTTGCAAATGCAGTGAAGGCTTCAAGCTACCATGCAGACGCGCTGTCCCAGCTAATTATTTCCGAGTTTCCCTCATTTTCTGACTCTCGCATGCTCAATGGCAAAAAAGTAAACTTTTTTAAGCGGGCACAGATTTGTGCCTATGATATATCTCTACTTCCAGATACTCACGTTGATAATATAGACCAACTGACCGTGTTTGCCGATTATAAACTCCCGCAAGTATTTCGATCAGTTGGTATTGTTGAGTACACACCAATGCTCGCGCGAAAGATTGACTCGCTTTCACTTGTTCCAGAAGGAAATAGAGAAGAGATTGAAATTCGGGCTGCAACTATCTGGGTAGGAGAACTTTTGGCAGATATCTTGAATATTTCACCGGCGCTCGTCGATAACGCAGTATGGCTCTTTAGTACACAGGTACCCTCAAAATTTCCTTACCACAGAACGCTCACCACATCCTACTAGGAGTGCTTGCGCATTTCATGCTCAATGAGCATTCGGATATATTCTGATCGGGACCCGCCAGTTGATCGAGATACCCGAGTTAAAAACTCATCGATGTCCGGCGAGACAAAGAATGCAAAGCGTCGATTGACAATGTGTTCAAGTTCCTTAAAACTCCACTCGAGAACATCATCAAGCGACTCTTCGTCATATTCAGTTTTTATGAGTCGGGGTGCAGATACCTGATCAATAAAAGTCGGGTTTTTTCCTGTCCCAAAAAGCAATATCACTGGCTTTCCTCGCGATAAAACCGTTCCCACCTCGTATCCGATATGAATCGAAGAGGGATACGATCCCTCAACGAGCATAACATCGCATTCAGCGATATACGAAGACCATTCTTTATACCACTGCGAAATGTCATGAGTTGTCGCTCGCGTGGTATCGCGCAGGTGATATGAGAGGACTTTTTCAAAGACAGTATGATGTTTCTTTTCTAACCACGTGATAATAGTTCTGTACGTTGGGAGGTATGCGTTTCGCTGTGAAAGAGAAGCGGTAAAATAAACTTTCATGCCTTCTTCTGGACAACCACACTAAACCAATGGGGCAACGAGTGATCGGTGTTAAAACTTTCGTCAGACCAAAGTAGGGTAAATCCTGCTTTAGAAAGCATTGTGGTGATTTCGCTTTTTTGATACAGAGAAAAAAAGCGTTGTCCTCCTAAATCTGAAAGTTCAAGCACATGCTTTGATCCAAGCTTAAGAGACAAATAGAGAATGCCTTTTGTCTTCAGGAAAATATGAAAATCCGCAAGTGCTGATGGCAAATCCCGTCTGGGAATATTGGTTAATGCATCGGCATATATTCCATCAAAGCTTTCGGGGATAAAAGGAAGTTCTCTGGGGTCTAACCGTCCGAACAGACCATTAGGCACTCGTTTTGTAGCTTCCACCAGTAGTCCATACGAAGATCCAACACCAAAACAGGAATAGCCCAATTCAGATAATAGTTTGTAGTCCCTGCCGCTTTGACACTCAACTAAAAGCACACTGCTTCCAAGCTTCACGTATTTTTGAAATGGTGCAATATTGTATTTTTTAATTTCTCGCACCGTTATTGGATTCCATTCCCATTTTTGTGCATACTCAGGCGCACAGCGGTCATATGTCTGCATGGTCACATAAATCTGTGTTTCCGAAAGATCATCATCGGATAAATAGCGATAAGGTGTTTTTATCATATCGACCACAATTATAACGCTGCGAGTCTTACGGTGCCACTTCCTGTTTACCCTTCCGTAGTCCTGAGCTTGTCGAAGGACGAAGGAGGGCCAAGTGACGGCGTGCTCTATCTTAATTTACTGAATTCTTCCGGGGAAAGATTGACGTCTCGAAGTATTTTTCGAAGAAGACCTTTCCCGATTTGTTCACCAGCGTGAATCGGCACACTGGTCTTCCGCCCATCACTGTGCTCCATTCGGACATGACTTCCTTTTTGACGAACAGTGGAAAAACCTTGTTTTTTGAGAAGCGCAATAAATTCTTTACCACGAATTGGTGACAATTTAGGCATACTGAAGATGCATATCTTCTATGCCGAAAAAGCGCGTCTGGGTACCTGGAGAGCGGAATTTTTCCGATTTTATCTCTTTATCGGACTCCAGTACCAGCCCGATTACTTCTCGAATTCTTTCTCGTACCTGTTCGAGGGTTTTTCCTTGCGTATAACAACCCGGAAGCTCCGGAACAGACGCAACGTACAGGCCATCTTCATCCTGTTCAATAAGCACTTTAAAGTAAAGGGTCCGGCTGCGCTTGGCCATATGAGCGCATTATAACACACAGAAAAAAGCACTTACGGTGCCACTTCCTGTTTCACCCGCCGACCTGTCCGCCGAAGCCTTGGCGAAGACGGAAGCCTCGGCGTAGGCGGGCCACATAATCAAGGGGCAACTTCCTGCCACGTAATGGGGACATCCCGCATGGAGTCGGGCATGGCGAAGAGGAGCCGGGGATTGTAGATAAACAGTTCAGCAGCCGTGGTCTCATTGGCGCTTACACTGTCAAGATCCCTCTGAAGAGAGAAAGAATTGGCGATAAACGAGCCCGTCGCGACCAATCGCTCGGTCCCGGCATTCGTGCTTGCTCCGGCTCAAAATGGATGAGTGAAGCTACTAATCAAAAACGGAGCGTATTTGCAAGCAAAATTACTTTACGCTATATTTCTGCAAATCAAATAAATACATGAGCAATCATGAACGACGAATACTCACCCCTCAAGATTTAGACATTGAAATACCAGATTTCACATTTCGACCAAATGTTTGGACTGAAGCCTTTTTAACTGGTCTTTCATCTGTTCATATTGAGGATAAACGAATAATTGAAATTGGTGTGGGAACAGGTATCATAGGGATTGACTTATTAAAACGCGGAGCACAAGAATATATTGGAATTGACATTGATTCAAGAATACTCCCCATTGCACACAATAATATTTCTAGAAAAGTCCCAGAATATATGCAGAAAGTAACACTTTTACAATCCGACCTTCTTGAATCTATACCAGACGATCAATCCGTGGATGTTATTTGCGGATGTCTTCCTCAAGTCAGTAAACCGGCAACAATAGAACTTGGCGCGGCAGATAGCTATGCACGATATTTTGATGCTGCAAAATATCAATCTGCCTTGAATGTTTATGGGTTAGGTTTAAATGAAGCCGTGCTCGTTCAATCAAAAACCAGATTAAAACCAAACGGAAGTGTCGTTCTGGTTCTTTCCGGAAGAGCCGGAAAAAATATATCAGAACAACTTTATATACGTAACGGCTATGCCCCACATATTGTATTTGAGGACAGCATCGCGCAACTTCGTGAAACAACTCTTTCCACGCTTGTTCAGGCTGAAGAACAAGGATATGAATTTTTCTTTTTTCAGGATCCCACATGCATAGAGAGAATTACAGTAAAAGAGGCCGAAGAACGAAGACTTAGTGGAAAAGACTCATATCATAAAATCTATGTCATCGAAGGGAAACTCAACTAATTTTCGGGCAGCACGCCTAAGCTCTTTTGGGTCTCCGTTGCGGGTTGAATCTGTAGGCTTATCTCCGCTTGGTCCGCGTGATGTTTCGATTAAAGTTCACTTTGCAGGAATTAATTTCTATGAACTCATGATTATGGACGGAAAATATCCATCTTTACCCACGTTACCCACAACGCCTGGTGGGGAGCTTGCCGGTGTAGTATTAGAAACCGGATCGGATGTCAAAACATTTCATAAGGGAGATCGAGTTTTTTCACTCGCACAGACCGGAAAAGGCACGACCGGGTCTTACGGGGAAATTGCTCAGGTGAATGAACAATATCTCTATGCTCTTCCAAAAGCAGTTTCCTTTAAAACTGGTGCATCTATTCCGATGGTGACATTTGCCGCATATGCGATGCTTCGTAAACGAGTAACTATTCCAGAAAATGGAGTAGTCCTTATTCACAGCGCTGCAGGAGGAGTAGGAAGCGCTCTTATACAACTTGCCGACGCCATGTTTCCTAAATTAACTATAATCGGAACGTGTTCAAATGATCAAAAAGCGGAGACCGTGCACTCTCTTGGTGCTGACGTAGTGATCAATACAAAAAAAAGATCGTTCGTCAACGAAATACATAAGAACTTTCCTAACGGGATAGATGTTATTTTTGATCCGGTGGGACAACAATATATCGACGCACATTTGTCACTCCTTCGCCCTCTTTACGGCACTATTTGTTCCTATGGAACCTATACAGGACCAATTACCGATTCTGCACTCGTCACAAAATTACGGAAGGGCAATCTGACACTTTCCGGATTTCTTATGTGGCCGCTTCTTGAACACAAAGAATTATGTATAGACATATTCACCAACGTATTCAAACTTCTTAGCACCAAACAATTCAAGCCTCTCATAGATAAGGTCTTTCCGCTTGAAAAAGTGAATGATGGAATAGCACGGATACGACAACGAAAAAATATCGGAAAAGTGCTTTTGAAGATTTAGCTTGATACTATCTCGCGGTATGCCGGAAACCCAGCGATTCCTGATGCGTTCACTACGCTCGCTTTAATTGCTTTTATTACAGCCTCTTCTGCTGCAAGACAAATCTGGTCAAGAGATAAATTCATTTTATTTTTCTTTTTTCTCTGGTCGTCTCGCTTCGTTGATATAGCAAATATCATATCACCATCAACCATGGTATGAACCGGAAAAATTGCTCGAGCGAATGCATCTTGACACCGAGATGCGATCTTTGACAATGCAGGTCTATCCAAATCTATGGTGGTAGCTACTAACGCTAGCGTGGTATTTGCGGATTGAGGTTGAGAAATCTGATTCGCATTCTTTCCATACGGGTATCCTCCGGAATCGATATACCACCGTTTTGTTTTCGGATGTATCGCATCACCATATGCGTTCGTTACGACAAATGCAGCGATAATATCCGAACCAGTATGAGTAGCTGCCATGCCGAACCCTCCTTTCATGCAAATACCATTTGCCCATTTTCCCATCGTCGCACCCGTCCCCGCTCCGATATTACCCATCCGATACTCAAGGCATGAGGCCTGTTCTGCCGCCTTGTACCCATCAGATCTTGTAGGATACGACATTTTACCTACTAAACGATCATAAATTACTCCTCCGGTAACACCTGGAACCATTTCAGACCCAAAACGAGCGCCGACGTTTTTTTCATATAGATATTTCATGACACCGGTGAATGATTCCATTCCAAATGCACTCCCTCCCGAAAACACAACTGCATGAACAAATGTTCTTGCAGACATCGTATCACCATATGCATGAGTATTTAGTGAACCAGTCGAGGATCCACGAATATCAATGCCGATTCGTGCACCATTTTCGATCAAAAAAACCGTAACTCCGGTTAAATCCATCCTTTTCGTCACATGACCGATTTTTATTCCTAATTGTTTAAGAAACAAATATTTCATTTTGTTTTTTACACAGGACAATATCAATAATCTTTTCAGCAACTTCGCGTTTACTGGCCAAAGGAACATCATAGCTGTCGCCATTTCGCAGCAAAATTGTAACTTCGTTCGTGTCAACAGCAAAACCCCGACCTTTTTCACCAACATCATTTATTATGATGCCGTCTGCATTCCCAGTATTCAAAATATCATTAGTTTTTTTTATGACATTTTGTCTGGATTCCTTCCACACCGCTTTAAAAAGAAAAAGTAAAAGTTGAGTGTTTTCCTTTTTAAGACCTTTATATATTTTCTCTCGTGGAATAAGATGCAACGATTGTCCATGATCGCTCTGACGTTTTCCCGGAGAAAAGGAAACGGTAAAATCAGAGACAGCAGCTGCATGGAAACACATATCACAACGTTTAATCATTTTATGAAGTAATGCGTCGAGTTCTGTTGCAGTTTCAAATTCATAAATAATCATTTCGGAGCTTGGCATAACTGCGTTTTTTGCTTTGAGCAATATAACTTTTGCACCGCGACGTGCACATGCGTCTGCAAGTGCAATACCCATCTTCCCTGAACTTTTATTTGTTATATGACGTACATCATCAATCGGCTCAATAGTCCCTCCTGCTGTCACTAAGATAGTTTTTCCTTTTAATTCCTCAGTCCGGCTTATTAATGAACGAATCTCGCTAAGAATTGTGTTTGTATCCGGCAATCTGCCCTTTCCTTCATAGCCGCATGCAAGCATGCCACTCGTTGGTTCCAATATATGAATTCCCCTCTGTTTTAGCTTCAATAGATTTTCCTGAACCACAGGATGACTCCACATATTGCTGTTCATAGAAGGACAGACCAGTAACGGTGCGCGAGTAGCAAGGAGCACGGTCGTTAAAAAATCGTCAGCAATTCCATGTGCCATTTTCGCAAGAATATTTGCCGTTGCCGGGGCAATGACCACTAAATCTGCCTGATCGGCGATCTCAATATGTTCAACCTTTCGTGTTTTTAATACTTTTTTAGGATCGAAATATTTTTCAAAAAGATCTTTATATACTTTGTGCTTCGCAACTCTCTCAATTTCTTTGGGATCAATGATCCTACATGCGCTTATTGTCATTATCGGGAGCACGTTAACAGCATTTTTCTGAAGCAGTTTGATAAGCTCCGGTATCTTGCCTGCAGCAATACCACCGGTTATCCCTAGTAGTACGGTTTTCTTCTTCATGCGGAAAACCCTCCTTTAACCAAATCTCGTAGTACCATAACACGATTTCCATTTTTTTGAAGTGTAAGACTTGTAAACAGTGAGTCCGTTGGTAGAGTTTCGTCATTATGAATCCTGAGAATACCTCGATGTTCACTGGTTGCTTCCAATGCGTTTGCAATGGTGAAGTAAAGCTTGTCTCCTGGAATATACGGGAGAATATTTCCCAAATGAACAAGTGACGCATTCTGAATGTATCTTTGAATATCGCCAGCAAGCGGCTTTCCTACGTCCACACCAAACAATTGTATAATTTCTCTGCCGCCCCGAAGTGCCTCCATACGTGCCACAGCTTCGCTAAGAGGAATTAGGCGTCTTTGTGGATCAGCATAATCAACAACACGCAACGCACTGGTATCTCTATACGGATTATAGTAATCAAGAAGTATAATTGTTCCGTGCATATCAAGTGCTTGCGCTATTTCAACGGCAGTTATGCCAATACTTGAACCGATATCGACCAGATTTCCCTCCGTATTGACTTTTTCTTTTAGTGTCTCCCAGGATTCCTGAGCAAATCGATTAAATCCCGTCCATTCAGAAGATAGATTTTTTTGCATGAGTTCTACGTACTCGAATCGGAGATTGTGCGTATAGATATACCATAAGCCCGCAGCATTCTTTACGCGAAAGCGTTCTGTGAGTTCCGGATTCCAGGTAGCATTCAGTGGCATTATTGGAGAAACATCTTTGGTGAAAAATTCCTGAAGTACTAATAAATCATCAAAAAAATCACGATTCTGTTCTAATAATTCAAGGACTTTTTTAGTATCTTCGATAT
>Ga0209542_10021109_pt1 | contig 10237 bp, 7 predicted proteins | sample RifCSPhighO2_01_FD_184028 | JGI IMG/M metagenome (GOLD analysis project Ga0209542, IMG submission 184028) | Soil microbial communities from Rifle, Colorado - Rifle CSP2_plank highO2_0.1 (SPAdes) (version 2) | ecosystem: Environmental > Terrestrial > Deep subsurface > Rock core/Sediment ...
AATCCAACCTACGGTCAGCGCAGCGAGGAGCTGCCGCCGAAAGCGAAAATGGACCTTACGGTCTCCGGCAAGGATGGCCTCGTCAATATGATAGAGGTCAATGCCCGCGAAGTGGACGAGAACACTCTCGAGGCTGCCCTCAAGCGCGCAAGCGAAGAAATAGAGAGGATTCAGGCGTGGCAGAAAAAGATCGTCGCGGAACGCGGTGTCGAGAAAACGAAATTCGCTACACCGGGCGACAACGCGGACCTCGCGCCCGCATTCGATGAACTCGTTGGCCCGAAACTGAAAGGCTTCAACGGGCGCATGGACAAGAACGACATGGGTGCTCTGAAGAATGAGTGGATGGCAGAAGCCGCACTCAAATTCCCCGACGTCAAACCGCAAATGCTCGATGGTATCTTCGAAGAAAAAATGGACGAGCACGTGCACAACCTCGCCATCAAAGACGGGAAGCGCGTGGACGGTCGCGCGCTGGATGAGATACGTCCCTTGTTCGCACAGGCGGGTGGCATCTCTCCCGTCATTCACGGCACGGGGCTCTTCTACCGCGGCCAAACGCACGTCTTGGCGGCCTTGACCTTGGGCGGTCCCGGTGACGCGCAACTCATCGACACCATCGAATTCCAAGACACCAAGAAGACGTTCATGCTCCATTACAACTTCCCGCCGTTCTCGGTGGGCGAGACGGGGCGCGTCGGTGGATTTAATCGCCGCATGACGGGGCACGGAGCGCTCGCGGAAAAATCCCTGCGCGCGGTCCTGCCGACGAAAGAGGTGTTTCCGTACACCATCCGCATCGTCGCCGACTGTCTTGCATCCAACGGCTCAACCTCAATGGCATCGGTGTGCGCCGGCACACTCGCGCTTATGGACGCGGGCGTGCCTATCTCAAAACCGGTCGCGGGTATCGCGATGGGCATGATGTCCGACGGCAAAACATTTAAAGTACTCACCGACATTCAAGGACCCGAAGACCATCACGGCGACATGGACTTCAAGGTGGCGGGGACTGCAGACGGCGTCACCGGCGTCCAGATGGACGTGAAGGTGGACGGTGTACCGCTTCAGGTACTTACCGAAGCTTTTGCACAGGCGAAAAAAGCGCGTCTGCAAATTCTTGAGGTCATCAAAAGTGCCATCGGGGCTCCTCGCACCGACATCTCTCCACGCGCGCCGAAGATACTCACCGCCAAGGTCAAGGTCGACCAGATCGGCCTCGTCATCGGCCCCGGCGGTAAGACCATTAACGGCATCCGCGAACGCACGAAGTGCGATGACATCACGATAGAGGAGGATGGCACAATCTTCATCACCGGCAAACAAGGGACGGCAGAAGCGGCATATAAGGAGATCAACGACCTCACCCGAGAATACATGGTGGGCGAGCGCTTCGAGGGGCCGGTCGTGAGGATGATGGACTTCGGCGCATTCGTGAAGATAGGTCCCAACCAGGACGGGCTCGTGCATGTATCAGAAGTCGCGCCCTTCCGCATCGACAAAATATCGGATGCGCTCAAGATCGGCGACGTTGTCCCTGTCGTGCTCAAGGAAATCGACGAGAAAGGGCGGTATAATCTTTCTATCAAAGCTGCCGATCCGGATTTCGCGGCCCGCAAGGGAGTGAAGCCGGGCACGGGCAGCGGCGGAAACGACAATGGCAGACGAACCTTTAACGACCGGCCCCGCCGACGGATCTAAGATTCCGCCGATTCCGCAGCAGACTGGCGAGCCGGAAGCACACCCCGTTAGAGAAAACACGCCGAGTCAGGCAACGAGTCAAGATGACCTTTCTAACGGGGCACGCATTATCGAGGAGACCGTTATCCGACCTCCTGTGCCTTTGCGGCCTCCACAAGAGGCAAAACCGCCACAGGTTCCACTTCCTCCCGCGCCTCCGCCTCTTCCCGCTCCAATTCCAAAAATTGAAAGTTTCGTGCCGCCACCCGTGCCAGTCTTTGCAGAACCGAAGACGCTCTCCCCAAAAGACGACCTCGCGTCAGTTCCACTAGAAGAAAACAAAATCCCTCCGATTGCCCCGGAGCCGCCACGGGAAAAGACGGCGGCGCCGATAACCCCTCCGCCTCCCATTTCCCCATCGCCTGTTCAGGCACCGGATGTTTTTGAGAAAGAGCGGACCGATATTTCGCAGATACTCAAAGAGGTGAAGCTGCCGGAACGCAGGCCGCCCGTGTCTTCTGCTCTCGCAGGCGGCGCAGTCCCACAGGCCCATGTATTTGATACGGCCCTCGGAGCCGCTGCCGACAAAAAACCGCCCGACACGGTGCAAGCCGCTCCCGTACCGGAGACGCCTTCGATCGCGAACACCATTTCGTCTTCGATCGTGGCCCCGCTTCGCACTCTAAAGAACGATCTCCAGGAGATCGTGCGCGTGAAAAAGATATCGCTCGTACGCGCTGCTGCGCTCGAGCAGGAAAAAAAGTACGGACGCGGCGACGTCCATGAGGCGTCCGCCCCTAGCGGACATTCCCGCAGGGGATCCGGGATGCTATTCGCGGCGGCTCTTTTCTTGGTACTCGGCGGCGCGGCCGTCTTCGGCGTGTACGTCATCATGCAAGAGCGTATGGGCATTGCGCCCACGGTGTCGAGTACGGCCTCGCTCCTCTTCGCCGAAACGACGGTATCATTCTCGCTCGACAACCTCTCGTCGCTCGACCTCAAGCGCAAACTCGCCCAGACGCGAGCGGGATTGAATGCCACGCTCGGTTCTGTCACCCACATCGTGCCGGTCGTATCCGCCGAAGCTTCAGTGCAGGCGGACCAGGGTTCCGGCACGCGTCCCGCAACGCTTCAGGAATTCCTCGCGGCGCTGGGGACGCGCGCCTCACCCGACCTTGTGCGCGCGCTCGGCAGCGATTTCTTCTTCGGGATTCACACCGTCGACAAGAATGCACCTGTACTCGTGATCCCCGTCGTGTCCTACGAACACGCGTTTGCGGGCATGCTCGCATGGGAGCGCACGATGAACGCAGACTTGGCACCCGTCTTCACCGCAGTTCCCGACCAGGTCGCGGGACCCGGAGGGCTCCCGCAGAAGCGGCAGTTCAATGACCTCGTCATGCGCAATTACGATGTGCGTGCGCTCAAAGACGACGCGGGAGTCATCGAGCTGTACTACTCCTTTCCGACCAAAGAATTACTCATCATCGCAGAGAGCCCATATTCCTTTGCCGAAGTGCTTTCGCGCCTGCGGGCGGGAGGGAAGCTATGATGGACGCGGGCTATATCTTTTTGATATCATTGCGGTATGAGCCCCGTTAGAAGCTCCCGCAAGCCAACTTTCGAGACAACCTTTTACTCATCTTTCAAAAACACGTATGGCTTCTAACGGAGTGAAAAAGACAGGCATCACCGAGGACGAGCTGAACGACTTGCGGGCCAATTTGGAGGCGGAGCGAGATTCGCTTGATGAAGAATTGGCAGAGCATGGAAAGGCCTCCGGCACCTCCTGGCAGGGAAATTCGAGCGGACTCACGGGCGAAGAGGCTGACCCGAATGATGCGGCAGACCAGATAGAAGAGCTGGTGACCAACGTCCCCTTGGTTGACGAGCTTGTACGGCGGCAGCGCGACATAAAGGCCGCGCTCGAAAAAATGGACAGTGGTTCGTACGGCCTTTGCGAAGTGTGCAAGAAACCGATACCGCTGGACCGCCTTGAGGCGAACCCGGCCGCGCGCACCTGCGTTGCGCACGCCTGAAAAGAAATCGGGTACAATATCTTCCGTGGCGGAGAAACAAAAAATAGCATCCGGATTTGCGCGGGTCTTCGGCGCGCAGCCGATGCTGCCGAAAGCGGCGGTCGTCTCGGTCGAGTGCGACATCGTACGCGGGCTGCACGCCTTCACCATCGTTGGGCTTCCCGACAAGTCGGTCGAGGAGGCGAAGGACCGCATCGCCGCGGCGATAAAGAATTCCGAACCTCCGATGCCCACCGATAAGGATGACGGGGGGTATGAATCGCCGAAACGCAGTAATAAGAAAATAGTGCTCTCGCTCGCACCGGCCGCTCTCAAGAAAGAAGGCGCGGTGTTCGACCTGCCGCTCGCGCTCGTCTTTCTGCTCGCATCAAAGCAAGCGAAGTTCGCGCCGGAAGGAAAACTTTTCGCCGGAGAGCTCTCCCTCGATGGCGGGCTGCGCCCCATCCTAGGGGTCCTTTCGATAGCCGCCGCCGCGCGAGAGGCCGGGTTCACCGACCTCTACATTCCGGAGGAGAATGCCGAGGAGGCATCGCTCATATCGGGACTTCGCGTTCACGCGGTTTCGTCGCTTCAAGATACGCTCGCGCAACTTAGGGGAACGGGAAAAGCAAAACCTGCACGATTGCGAACGCCTCGTGTGCGCGAAGACGATACCGCGGCGCTCGACGAGATACGCGGGCAGGAGAGCGCGAAGCGCGGCCTCATCATCGCGGCCGCGGGCGGACACAACATCGCTCTCTACGGCCCGCCGGGGACGGGTAAGACCCTGCTCGCGCGCGCGACCGTTTCAATACTTCCCGACCTTTCCGAAGATGAAATGATAGAGGTGACGACGATTCACTCGCTCGCGGGCACGCTCCACGGGAGCGCGATGTTCCGGCCGCCCTTCCGCTCACCGCACCACACCAGCTCGTATGCCTCGCTCATCGGCGGCGGTTCTTCGGGCATCCGCCCCGGTGAAGCAACGCTCGCGCATCGCGGCGTCCTCTTCACCGACGAATTCCCCGAATTCCATCGCGACGTCATCAATGCACTGCGCGAGCCGCTTGAAGACCGCATCGTTTCCATATCGCGCGCAAAAGGCTCCGCGACCTTCCCGGCAAATTTTATGCTCATTGCTGCGCTCAACCCTTGCCCGTGCGGTTTCTACGGAAGTCCTCGGTGCAAGTGCATGCCGCACTCGGTGGAAAAGTATCGGCGCAAAATCTCCGGTCCCATCGCTGACCGCATCGACATGTGGGTTTCGGTAGGGGAGCTTCCGCCCGAATCGCTCTCGACGCAGCGCAAACAGGTGTCAGGAGAAACCGCACGCGCGCGCAAGCACATCGCGCAGGCACGCGCGCGGCAGACGGAGCGTTTCAAGAACGCAAAAGGCATGTCGACCAACGCTGACATGGGGCCCAAAGAAATAGAGTCCCTCTCCGGCCTTTCGGCCAAAGCCGAAAGCGCGCTCGCGGGCGCCGCACGCTCGATGAAACTCTCCCCGCGCGGCTACCACCGCACCATCAAGCTCGCCCGCACCATAGCCGACCTTGCCGCAAGCGACGCAATTGAACCTCCGCATATGTTAGAGGCACTGCAATACCGCGCGCGCGAAATGTGACCGACTGAACCATTCTAGAATTTTGCAAAACACTAGAATAGAGTGCGGGACGGCGTAGCGTCCCGCCCCTCTCTTTTACCCGTACTTGGAGAGGCTTCTGGGTGCGCGGGAGTCTGGCTTGACGGACGAGCCGTACGTGCCAAAATTCCACTGTGGACCTGCTGAAGCAATATATCCTCGACAAAGGGAGGAAGGTCGGTCGGCAAGAGGCGTCGAAGCAGCGCCTCGCCGCCGATGAACACAAAGGACCGGAACCTGAAGAGGTTGATTTGAGCAGCATACGGACTGATCGGATAAACCAAAGGATATTCGGCCAGCTCCTGATCAAAACGTACCCCACGGAAGCCAAGGGAATCTACGAACGCGAACGCGCGGGAACCCTCACCGATGACGACAGGGCGAAGCTCGAAGCGGTGCAAAACGTATTTCCCTACGAAGTCTCCCACCGAAAGAAACTCGGGGCAACGATAGAAAACCACATCACGCTTGAGGGTATCAAAGTATTTTCTGATATTGCGCCGAGCTCGTTCGGCTACTATGCAGATCAACTCAAAGACAGGAACCGGACGGTAGCGCTGATGCGCGACTATTTTGCCAATCTTGCTTTGAGCGACGAGCCCGGGGCGGCGGCAGTGGTGGAAGTATTTGGAAAACTGCAGGCGCTCGAGGAGAAGGGGGAATATAAGCGTGCCCTCGCGCAAGCGAGCAAGCTCGCCGAGCGCGGCTTTACGCCCGAAGAGTTTTCCGTTCTCGAGGAAGGAAGTCTCACGCCCGAAGAGGCGGAAGCGCACGAAGAAATACGGAAAAAGCGTGCGGAGGGGATTCGTGGCGGGTATGAGGCACACTTTGGAGTTCGCTGGAAACTCTGGGGTGACAGGCTGGCGAGGCTTTCTGGGTTCACTGGTCCGGCTGCGAACCTTGCGCGGGAAGAAGATGAGGCCTTCCTCGCGCTCGACCGGGCAGAAGCGACGGACCTTATCAAAGAAAGAGTGTCGGAGCGCACGACGGCAGTCGGGAGCGTATTTAATTTTCTATTGTTGAAAATCCCCGCAAAAATCAAAGTCAATCGGATTTTGCGCACGATACACAAAGTCGAATCGTCAAAAGCGTTCGCGGAAACCGAGGCGCTCCTCAAGGAGGGCGCGAAGCTCATGGGGCAGGCGATCTCGAAAGACAAGCGGTTCGCGGATGAACTTGATGAAGAGTCCCGGGTGCGAGGGGGCCGACAAGCCCGCGCCGTTGTACTCGATCCTATTGCCTCGCAGTATTCGATGAAGCATTGGCAAACGATCGAACTCAACGAAAAAAGGTACCTGGAAACATTTGTGGCATGGTTCAATAGCGATGGCATGAAATGGTTGAACGCCAAAAGCATCAAGGTATCCGAAATAAAAGACGCGGCGGCCCAGAATCAAGTCTTTGAGGAGCTGGCTGAGGAATTTATGAAAGTGCAGACCGAGAATCTCACCGACGAATACGGCGAAGGTCATTGGGCGCAACTCTTCGCAGCTTCCTATCGTGAGTTCGCCGACGAGATGAGACCGTACCTGCTCAAATCGCTTGCAGATGAATTTGCACAAAAACAAATACCATGAGTATCGGGACATTGGTAGAGATACATAACGCGCTCGCACAGAAGCTCGCAGCCGGCGACGAACACGGCGCGGAAGAGATCCTGCACAAGCGGTTCCTTGAATTGCCTGAAAAAGTGCAAGGGGTAATTCTCGGGCGTTCCTACATAGATGCGGTGCAGGACGAGATCAGGCGAACAGAGATAGCCACCGACGTCCTCAAGAAAGGAGTCGCTGCCATGGAAGTATTGGAATTATTGAAAAAAGAGCTCGCAAAAGGCACCGCTTGAGGTCTCCGATACGCTCAACTAAGAGCCATTGCGGTCCGTGCGCAGCGTTGTTATCCTGTCGGTATGGAAATGCGGATGGACCGGGGGGAACCGAAATGGACTAAGGTTGCAGGAGACAGGGCGGGGGGTGGAAGTCGGAACGAAGGCCCCCAGAGACAATCAGAATCAATCGCAAAAGATATACTGACCAACCCCAAGAAAGCCCTGTACTTCACCTCGATGGTGCGGGTGCTGCTCGAAGACCGTGCCTACGCGGTAGGGAGAACGGGCAGGGCTGAACTCCAATTTAACGCACCCGTGAGCCACTACGCACTTGAGTCGGTACTCGCCAAGCTCGAAATTCTTGCGCACGACCCGGCAGGGAGTGCGGGAGAAATCTCCTTTGATGACAACGAATGGCAGGCGCTTGTTCCCGTTTTCGCCCGATTCCAAGAAGCAAGCGCTGCCGTCGCACAAATGGATACGTTTTTCCCGGATGCCGAACTGATGGCCGTTATGGACTGGGCTGCACTCCAAAAGCCCAACTGGGAACTTTCCGGGCTGCTCGCCATGCCGGGCGGAAGAGCGGACGGATTCTTTCCCGAAGTGATGAAGACATTGGCGTTCATTGATCCGGCACGATTTGAGACCATGAAGAATTCTTTCTCGGTCGCCCGGAGACTCGCAAAGAGCGACCACGATATTCTTACCCGTATGCGCAAGCTCGGCGAGGACCATGGCATCCCCGAGAAAAATCTCATAGCGATACTGGACGGTGACGACTGGAAGGAGAATCTCAAGGGCGTTCTCTTCGAGAGGATCCGCGGCAAAGAGACCATGATCGCAAGAGGCGTCGCGCATACACGTGTAAACGCCATCACCGCCGGGTTCTTGCCCGGAATCGAATCCTATCGCAGAAATACCGAACCCCGTCAGAAGGCTCTGGCAGAAATCACCGAGGGTATGGTCGACCTTTTGGGCGCTCCAGGCCTTCTACGCGCTACGCTTGAGCAGGTTGCGTTCAGGCCAAAAGGTGCTGCGTCGCCGGAAGCAAAGGCCGCCTACGAGAACCTGCAGGCCGTCCAAGGGGACGTTAATGCATTCGTAGGCGATATCAAGGCAAGTGACGAGTGGATCCAAGAACAACTTGCAAAAGACTATCCGGCACTCTGGGCGAATCGTCACACTGACCCCGGTGCCTGCGATGAGCTCGCGCGGCACGGGCTTGACGATCTGTATCATTCCCATCTTGGCGGCCCTGTAGGTTCGGGAGAGCCGCGTTTGGCAGAGGGCTCGGTGTGGGAACGTGTATGGCAACTTCTGGCAAGCTTCTTTGGAACCGCATACGGAAGTCGAGAGGTGGGAAATCTCTCAAGCCGCATTCGCGGATTCAAGTGAAAAAGCCCCGAATGTTAGATCCTTTCTTTGCTTTCTGAAAAGTAGACGCGAGCACGGGCGATGCCGAGCGACTTCAGACGCTTGACGATGAAATCCTGCATCGCTTTTTCGGTCTTGAATTCTACCTTTTTACCGTTGTCGTAGACTGCCCACTTTTGAATGGTGCGTAGCACGTCCACTTTGTTGAAAACGATGTGGGTGACGCCGTTCATGCGGACCGCGCGCTCGAGCGTCTGTATGTTCATCCAGTTGCACTGGCGGCGGCGGCCGGTCGTTGAGCCGTACTCTTCGCCAAGTTCGGCCATTTGGTCGAAGACCTTTCCTTTCGGCTGGAACTTCTTGCTGCCGACGTACGTCTCGTATATTTTTGCGACGCCCCACACGTCGCGTATGGAAGACGGGGGTAGGCCGTTCAAAAGCGCGCCGGCGGTCGTGCAGTGGGACGAGGTCACGAACGGGTAGTCGCCCCAATCGATGTCGAGTCCGAAGCCCTGCGCGCCCTCGGCGAGGATTTTCACATCCTTCCCCGAATACCACTCGCGGTAGAGGTCCATGAGATAGGGCTTGAGCGCGGGAATTTTCTCCGCGCGTACGCCCGTGCGGCCATACTTTTCGCGGTAGGCGGGGCCGTTGCCGCGGCCGGTCGTGCCGATCTTGCCGCCTTTTTTCTTGTCCTCGTCCTTGTTTGCCTGCGTGATGATGTGGGTATTATTCGCGATGAATATCTTACCGCGGGTAGCGACGCCGCCCCCTTCGAGCATCTTGATCTCGCGGAAAAATTGGTCGGGGTCGAGGACGCAGCCCGAACCAATGACCGAACGCACGCCGAAAAAGACGCCCGCCGGAATGTGGTGCGTGACGAATTTCTTGCCCTTGTGGAAAATGGTGTGGCCCGCGTTGCAGCCGCCGTTGTAGCGAAGCACGTGGGTGTACTTCTTCGTTTTGCTCAAAAAGTGGGCGACTTTCCCCTTGCCGCAATCCCCGTACTGGAGATCGACTATGACATCAGTAATTAGCACAGCTACCTCACTGTAGCAATTTCAGGGCCCCGTTGCAAGGAAAGAGGCCTGAATCGGTCTACGTCGGCGCAAGCTTGCGCCGACGTAATCCTCCTTGCATCGGCCTTCGGCCGACACCGGACCCGCCTTCGGCGGGCGCTCTCTTCGAGCGGAATTAAAGCAACAGCTGTATCAAAAGCGCAATGTTGCGCGCGAGGTCTGAGAGCATACTGTTTAGAACGGATTCCTGATGCCGTTGCGTATCTCGAAGTGGACGTGCGCCCCTGTCGATTTGCCGGTGGAACCCACGTAGCCGATGACCTGCCCCTGCACGACGCGCGCGCCGTCATACGTGGCGACTTTCGACATGTGCGCGTAGAGCGTCTGCGAGCCGTTGCCGTGCTGGATAACGACGTAACTGCCATAGCCGCCATTGTACCCGCCCGCTTTCGCAACGATGACGTCGCCGTCCGCCGACGCCATGATGGGAGTGCCGTTCGGAGCCGCGAGGTCCACGCCGTTATACCCGTGGATACCCTGGGTCTTGATGTAGCGCGACAGCGGGGTCATGTAGTACCCAATCTGGACCGCCGTGCCCCCCTGACCGGCTTCACGCGTTGGCTCACCCCCGGCCGGCTTCTTTGTCGTCTGATTCACCACGACGACCGCTATCTCGCCG
>Ga0209542_10021110_pt1 | contig 10236 bp, 4 predicted proteins | sample RifCSPhighO2_01_FD_184028 | JGI IMG/M metagenome (GOLD analysis project Ga0209542, IMG submission 184028) | Soil microbial communities from Rifle, Colorado - Rifle CSP2_plank highO2_0.1 (SPAdes) (version 2) | ecosystem: Environmental > Terrestrial > Deep subsurface > Rock core/Sediment ...
CAGATTCCGCTTGCTACTATAGCAAAAACTATTGGAGCTATTAATACTAAGCGGGACAAATCAGGAGAATTTTTGGAAAGAATTGAAGGTAGAAGTAGAAAAAAAAATGGTAGTAAATGATATTTCCTGTTTTTCGGAAAAAATTTAATCAATTTAATTAAACCAAACATAAAAGGAATTATAAAACCCAAGTAAATTGGTGGCGAAAAGGAAAATCCTAATAAATGGGCTTGATTTGAAAAATAGGTTGATGGAGTAAATTGCTTAAGAACGTTAAACAAAACATGTTCACTAAAATAGATATATTTATTCTCAATTATTTTTCCAATTGGAGCAAATACACTCTGATTGGTTTCACCTCTATATTCATTTACGCTGTTAAGTAAACCAATATTGGAAAATACTGTAAATTGATTATATATTTGAATATAAACAACAATTACAAGCAAAGTTAGCAACAAATAAATTTTCTTGTTTATAGAAAAAACTTGAGCACCCAAAAAGAAAAGCAATAAAAAAGTAAGTAAAAATATATATGGATTAGCTGCTATTTCAAGATAGGCTGTCCACGGAGAAATAGCATATAACAAAGAAGATAATAACCCAACTTTAAAATTTATCAATCTCCGGATAATAATAAATACCAATATTAGATTTACCATACCTATAAATATTACAAATAGATTTATCTGTTGGGTGATTGGTATAAAATAATTAACAACAAGCCTAAACAATAAAGAAATGAGTAAAATAAAAATTAGCTGTAAAGATCCCATTCTAATCATATTTTAAGTTCTTTTTTTTCTAAAACCAGTGCATTTATACCATCCAGGCCATTTATTAATTCAGCGCTTTTAAGATATTTTTTATCCTCTGTAGGACCAATATACAACACAGATCCTTCCAGTGAGTTAATAAATTTTTCTGCTTGACTGTCAGGAATATATCCAATATAAACGTTACTATACTTTTTAAATTTATATTCCCCTATTTGTGTTTGAGATTTATTTTGTTCTAATACTTTTGTTGGCTCGATTGCTGCATAAATAGGATAGGCAAATTCCACTGCGTCAATACGGTCAGATAGAAAAATATAATTGTACTTTTCTTTATTTTGAACAGCTATCTCGGTAGCTATTCTTGCTGGATAAGCCCAAAATCTGGAATATTTATTTGGGGATATAAAATATAAATTCTGAGATATAAAAATAAACTGCATTAAAAACCCAAATAAACATACTACAATTACTATTTTCATTAAAAGCTGTTCTCTTTGTGTCCATAAATAATATAATCCTACGGCTGATAATACAGTTAAAGGAGGTAACATAAAAGAATTTCTTAAGGCGTGCGGATCTGATATAAGTGAGGATGCAATTGGGGAAAGCAGTATCCAACTAACTATAAATATCATCACCCTGAAATATTTTTTTCTAAATAGATATCCTATCCCAAAAAAAATTGAGATTAATTCAACTATATATAAGCTACCCGTTCCAGCCATATTATGCCTAGGATTTCTATCTCCATTTAAAAATAAAAATCCAGCGGAAAAATTGTTAAGATAATTTCTTCCTAATAAAAATCCATATTCCCAAACTTTATTATTGAGAAGTTTAGATAATTTTTCATTTAGCGGATTTAAATTTCTTCGTTCATTTATATCTTCAGTCATTCTGTTTTTTATTTCCTGTTGTGTAAAAATATTTATACTTAAGAATCTAGACTCACTCTTATTTACAGAGACTTGAAATAAAAACAAAGATGAAAATAACAATAAAATAACTGTTGATAGCACTAAGACAATCCTGTTTTTTTTGTTTGAAAATATTTCCCGTAAATTGCTAAACCAAAGAAGGAGCGGAAAAAAGATCGGTAGGGTTAATTTATAGGTTGAATAAGTATTCACACTAAGCCCAAAACTTAGGATAGATACAATATAAAACCATGGCCTTTTTTTTGCTAGAAGAAACATCACTATCCCAAATAGGCTTAAAAATAAGGCAAAGTGAGTTTCAAACCCTGCTCTGCTTAAAGATAAATCCCAAGGAGAAATGGCAAGTAATGCTGCAGCTACTTCACCAATTTGTTTTGAAAAAATTAATCTGCCCAACCAATAAATTAAAACAACAATCCCTACGCCAGATAAAACCGAGAGCAACCTAATGCCTAAAGCTCCGGATCCAAAGAGTGCCAAAAAGGGCATTGAGAAATAACCATAACCCACCGGTCTACCGCCTCCCATTGTGAAATTTAAAGGCAAAAATTTTCCTGTTGTGTCATAACCTGTATGCATGATTGAATTAACATCCAACGACATAGTCAATTCATCACCATAAAGAGCTGGAGGATTATTTGAAATATTAACAATTCTTAAAAAGAAGGCAATAAACAAAATTAGAATTAATTTTTTATTAACACTTTTTAAGTTTCTCATTTGTTCACCCCATATATTATAATTTCCTCGTTTTCAAAGATATTCTTTATGATGCTTGATTCAGCAATCCTTTGGTTAAATATTTTTGGAATATAGATGTATTTAATTTTAAATTTTTTTAAAAATTCTTGTTTTTGGCTATCTGAGCTCGTAAAAAAATCATTTGAAGCAACTTGCCTTTTTTTATAATCAGTTAACAGTATGTTTTGTTGCGAAAGATCTTCTAGGTACGTCACTTTTTTTGAAAAGGCGGAGACATAGGCAGTACTGTCATATGCAAAAATCGGCCAAGGTTCAGAAAGTCTTGTTTTTAATTTGCCGTCATATGGGTAGGTTAAAATTACACCACTATCTTGTGAGGCTAGAAAATTCAATCCTGTGGCTTCTTCTAAACTAATTCTTGCGTGAGGCTGATAGCTTAAATAGGAATTAGCTGTTGCCCAGGAATTTATAGGAGTAATTATTAGAAAAAACACAACAATAATTAGAGGCATTCTGGCTAAAATTATTCCTCCAACTAAAGCTGATATGTAAAGAAAATAATAAATAAATTGAATCGTATTCCAGGGATTTCCTGCCTGAATAACAATTATTGGAATAATTAAAGATAGAAAGGAGACAATAAAAAGCGTTAGCTTAAATTTATCCTTAAAAATTTCCTTGATTTTAACTAAACTAAAAAGAGCAAAAAATCTTATACCTAAGTTTCCTATTATAAACAATGTGAGACTTATTGCCTCTGATGATATAAATTTAAACCAGTTGCCAGTTTCTAGCCCGACAATTCTAGCTAAAGTAAGTCTTGTCCAACCAACTCTATCGGGGGAATCAATCATTGAATGTATAAACCAAAAAGGAGAAAAGATAATTAAGCTTTGACCAATAGTAAAATTAGAGATAAAGAGCAAAACAGAAATTATAAAACTACCTAAAAATATCAATAGATATTTTCCTTCTTTTTTTAATATACCTATCAAAAAAAGAGTTAGAAGAATGATTACTGCTCCGTAAGCTTTAAAAGAAATCAAGGATCCAGAAAGAATTATTAAACTTAAAATTGAAGTTTTAGTTCGAAGACTAGTTAAAAGTTGGAGTATCGCGATTACTATCAAAAGTGAAATCGCAAAAGGAGGATTTAAATTAAAAGAGATAGATTGATTGGCCCAAAAAGCTGATTCACCTCCTAAATGCCCCTGTTTTATATATTCCACAATCCAGCCAAAACTACCTGCAAAATACACAAGATAAATCGAAAATAAAATCGCTTTCGGGGATGTAGTTATTAATTTGATTAAATAGTAGGAACTTATTCCAAGTATTAAGGAAAAAATGATTGGATAAAATCTGAAAACTAAATCTAATATCGGTATATCAGTTATAAAATTAGTTAGTGCAACTAATAAATCATAAAAGTAATGATAATTTTTTAATTCCACCCCAGCAAAACTCGGATTTTGAGGAGGAACTTTATTCATTAGCTGATTTATTAAACTTATGTGCCAGATACCATCATGGGTATTCGGTCCCCAAAAACCGAAGCCATATGGAAAACTTAAACCGTTCTTAAAAGTCGGCATTTGCTGAAATAATGTACCCACTCCGATTAAAACAGTTAATAGAAGCTCGAATTTATTCCTAAATTTAATAGTAAAATCTTTTGATAATTCTTTTCTAAATTTAACTAGTAGTAAAAGATTCAAAAGTAGATAAATATAAATTCCCTGTTTAAAGTGCGCTAGATTTAGCAGAAAAAATATTAAAGTTATCAGAACAAATCCTAAAACAAGTCCCAGAGATAATTTTTGCATTAATGGAAAATCTTTTACCTTGTTTATTAAAAAAACTCCTGGTATTAAACATCCAAAAATTAAAAATCCTAAAAATTTAATGATTTTAAAAAAGACAGAAGGAGGTGACCATTTAAAAGAACCTACTGGCAAAGGACTCTCGTCGCTTACTTTATCTAAATTATGTTTTGTTGCTTCCAAAATTATTCCATCTATGGAATAAACTTTTCCATCAATACTAATATCTCTTGGTAAAAATTCTATTGTTCGTAAATTCCCAGCTTCATTTTTATAAATTAAGACAAAGCTATCACCCTTTTTATCTATCTTAAAATCACTTATTCTTCCAGAGTCTATTATCCATTTATGACCGAAACTTACATCATCCAAAACTCTGGTGGCAGATGTAGCAAAATTAACACTATCGCATCTTTTTTGTAGACATAACTCTTCTTCTCCATCAATATATTGCCTTATGTCTCTGAACACACTTCCATCATTATTTACAAAATATCCTACTCTGTAATAGGGATTCATAAACCAGATTGTTTTTTTCAGGGAACCAAGTGGATCATCAGAAATAATGAGATGGGTCGGAGATAATTCTGTAAAGTTGGATTTATAAAAGTCGGAGAAATGTTTTAGAGTTATAACCTTTAGCTGATTAGATTTTATCTTCTCTGAAAGAACAGATAATTGCTTATCGTATTCTGATTCATATTTATTCCAGGAATATGAGTTTTCCAAACCGACTACCAAATGAGAAAATTGATTAAATTTCTGACTACCGTACAGATCAATTAACGAGGAAAAATATTTGACATTTAAATCATGATAATCAATGTAGTCATTAGGCTGAACAGAAAACGTACTCTCTTCTACTCCATTTCCATATGAATTTACAGGATCTCTTGGAGCCCATTGAGTTATAACCAAATCAAGTTTATTTTCTAGACTTGAAGCAGGGTGAAGAGCATTATTTTTAGAGGGATAATACGGTGTAGAAAAATATTGTCCCCAAATCTGATAGTTATCTGTTGAATATTGATCTGAAACAATTAATGCACCCGTTATTTTATATTTTGACTGCATGTAACCTAACGAATGGCTATCAATCCACCAAGCACCAACTGAGGTTGGATAGTATCCAAAAACACTTTTAAATTTTTCAAACGAACTATCTATTAACTTTTCTCTATCTCCTATTTCATAACCTGTTAAAAAAGCACTACCTGCACTATGCCAGCTGTCTGATTTGTGATAATCAACTTTTGCATCCGTTGTCCAAGTTGGTGTAACTTCCAAAAATAATCCCTTTTCATCAGTAGACTTAATCAGTTTTTCTGTAATCCCCTTATCTCTTAAAGCATCAAATCTTAATAGCCATGTAGCGGGTAGGTTATACTTCTTTAAAAGATCCATTTCTCCAAAAACTGCTGTTTCTATTTTCTGATCTTTTAAATCCCAAAAATCACTTCCTCTTATTGGATTAACTACAGATACATAAGAATTAGTAGCAGCAATCGAAATGGGAGGTAACAATGTTGTTAGGATTAAAAAAATAACTCCAGCTAAAAATTTAAGCATTTTTAAAACTTTGATAGTACTTAACAATTCGCTGTTTAGCTAAAAGAAAAATTAAACATAAATAAACTACTGCAGATAGAATCACAACTTCCAAAAGCGTTAAATAATTGGTAATAAATATTCTTCCTGAAATAAATGCAAATAATCCCATTATAGAAGCTGCAGTGATTGGCTGCCAAATGTTTTTAATAATTTCCACCTTGATCATTTTTTTAATAATAAACAAAGGAATGATAGAAGTTACGGAAATTATTGCTGATGCTATACCAACTCCTATGAAACCAAAATAGATTGTTAGTATTGGGGTTAAAACCCACTCCAAAGAAGTCCACATAACCATTAACTTTAATGTTGTATTAATTTTACCTATAGCATTTAAAAAATTTGTAAAAGGGGATGAAAGCGTTGCCCAAAAAGCACCAATCGAAAATAGATATATTAAAGGCAGTGCTGGTTGCCATTTTGGAGAAACAACATGTGCAATTAGACTTGGGGCGATGGCGTTCAAACCAAAAAGCATTGGGTATAAAACAACTCCTGTTGCAAATATGGAATCTTCTAGCGTTTTTTTCAAACTTTGCTTATCATCCTGCAATCTTGCATATGCAGGAAAGGTTACTCTAATCATAATATTCATTACCTCAAGAGAAAGAAACGCCAAACTCTGGGCCCAGGTGATATACCCTACTCCAACTGCACCAACCATTTTAGCAATTACAAGTGGCACTAACCTATCTTTAAATAAAGCTAATATTGAATTCGCTTGAAAAGGGATACCAAATGATAAAAGGGATTTTAAAGAGCCGGTTGAGACCCCTATTGATATTTTCCAAGGAGCTACTATATATATAGCCAATACTCCTGTCATACTTCTTAGGATCGCTGCCCAGGCAAATGCTGCAATAGAAAAATTAGCAAATGTTAAAAGAATCAGTGATGCATTAAATACTAAAGTTTCCAAAATTTCCACAAAAACTAATGGCTGAAATCTAAGGTCCCTTTCCAAAAGTACAGATGGAACTACTTTTAAGGAAACTAGGAAAAAGCTAACTGCTAAAGATCTTATAAGATACATCCCTAAAATGTCTAAATTATAAAACGAGGCTAAGGAAGGTGCGCTAAACCATATAGTTACACTAATTAAAAATGCTAGAATTTCCTGAATAGTGAATGTTGTTTTTATATCTTCCTGCTTTATTTCTTTTTTTTGAATTAAAGCAGCAGCCAAACCAATATCTGAAAAAAAAGTAAAGAAAGCCAAAACAGAATTAGCTATATTAAAAACACCAATTGTAGAAACAGGCAAGATCCTCGCCAGAATTATATTGATAGTTAAATAATTAACTGCAAGAAGTATTGCTTTTCTAAAAGTTAAACTTAAAAAGCCTTTTGCAATTTTTTTCTTTAGAGAAAATGTATCCATGATTAATTAATTCTTTTTCTATAGTATTCTAACCATCTTCTAAATCTCTTAAAACTAGTTAGCAATAATACTACCCAGATTAAAAAACCTAAAAGTGTCAAGGTATTTGATATTGAACGGATTTGAGTATCATAAAGCCTACCGTAAATTTCATGGTTTCCCTCACCTAAGATAAAAGTCATTAATCCCAAATCGTTATTCTTGTAGTCTAAGATCACTTCTTTACCGTCTACAAAAATCTTCCAATTAGGAAAATAGTATTGCGATAAACGAAGAATTGTGTGACTTTTAGTATTTGTTTTAAAACTTATCCAATTTGATCCTTCTTTAAAATCAATAATTTCACTATCTCCTGTTAAAATTTCATATCTTTGAACGGCTAATTCCGCTGGAGGAGCTTTTGCATATATAGGCAAATAATCAAATATAGATCGCTTTATAACACGATCCCAATTTTGTCCAATCAAAAGTTCACTGTCCGTTATCTGAATAAATTTTTCAGGTCTAAAATAAGAAAAATTTCCTAAGATAACTAAAAGAAATAAACCAACCCATATCTTTTTTTGCCATTTTTCCGGAGTGATTAATACGAAGCTACCTGCAATAAATGAAATGTAGAAAATAACAATCATTAAAAATCTCCAAGGAAACTGCAAATACATTAAAGGCTCTATGGCATCCCAAACAAATTGAGAACGCGGATGTATCATAAAAATTGCAAGTAATACAAATAATGATGAGACTAAAATTGTTATGGAAAGGAAGCGATTTTTCTTCCACAATTTCCATCCGGAAATAAGTCCAATTACCCAACCCAAAAGATGAATCCAACCAATCTGAAAAGACAATCCGTCTCTCTCTCCTCCTGGTACTTCTCTAACAGATGCTCCATATCCCCAAATTCTTTCTATTAGTACTTTTCTAAGACCTTTAAAATGTTCTGTGTAGTGAAAATATCCATATGTTGTTGTTTCAACATGAACTAAATTTTTCTCAAAAATTACTGGTAAAAAATAAAATGAAGATAAAATAAATCCAAACAACAGGGATATTAAACTAAACCATAAAAATTTTTGCTGTTTCCTTTTAAAGAAGAGTAATATGCAAAATATTAAGGTTGTAGGCAAAAAAATCATCGCAGAGAGATTGTGAGAAATAATAAGTCCAAATATAAAACTCGCTAAAAGCAACAAATTTCCAAGATTTACTTTTTCTTCTAATTTAGTAAATGCCCAAAGAATACCGGGAAAAAACATTAGCCCCCATAATTCCCCCATTGCGCCTCTAACATAGAAGTCCAAAGCGTGATATGGAGCAAGAATATAAAAAATAGCAGCTAGACTCCCCCCTATTTTTCCCCAAAACTTTTTGGCGAAAAGATACATTAATACATAAGATCCAATAAAAGAAAATCCAAACATTATTTTTGCTGAAATAAGTAAGCTATGGGTTATTAGATAAAATATTTCTCCAAAATAATATGGCAATGGAGCATAATAATTAAAAAGCGGGTACCCATAAACACCACCTAAATCAGGTACCCAACGGCAAGGGATTTGCCCATCTTGAATACATTTATCCATCTCATAAAGACGGATTGTTTGAACATCATCATGATGAGTAAAATACGGGCCTGCAAAAAGCGGCCAGAGAAGGCTTAAGGTTAAAATAAGTCCTATAAAGAAATACTTATGAACATTTATAAATTCTTTCATAAAAACAACACCACTACCAAACCTATCGAGATCAAAGACAAAATGTTTCCTATACTCCTGATCGGAGTATTAGTTAATTTAACATCTATCTTATATGACCCAGGCAGCAATTCAAAGCTTATTAAACCCATGCTTGAAGGGCTTTGTTGAGGCAAGATCTTACCATTTACCCAAACCTGCCATCCGGGAAAATAAGTAATTGGAGCTAAAATATTTGCTTTTGATTTCACAACTACATTACCGGAAAATTTATCAGAAGCCCTTTTAAAATCATTTGTTTCCATCTCCCCTGTTTCAGTTTTAAAATCATTGAAAACTTCTCCGTCAATTGTAGCAACCCAAACCGGCAGATAATCTTTTGTTAAATCAACTCCTTGTCTCATTGTTTCTATATTTATGAATTTATCAAAAAAGGAATCATCAACATACTCTTTCGGCTTAAAGAATGAAAAACTAAAAGATATTACAAAAAAAAATAATACTAGATATAAAATCTTAGATTTATATTTGAGATTATCAATCACCAATCCTCCTATAATAGCCGTTATAAAAACAGAGATTGATAAAAATCTCCATGGAAATTGTATAAAAGCCATAGAAGGAATTGCTTCCCAAATAAATGCTGATTTATTATGCTGAAAAAATAAGGATAATGTAAAACTAAATCCCAAGAAAACAAATAGGCTTAATAATTTCTTTTTTTTTCTGTTAACAAATCCTAAAACTCCTGCCAAAATAATGATTCCCCAATTAGCTAATCCTATTTGAAAAGATAGCCCATCATCTAATCCCCAAAGTGATGAACCATAACCCCAAAAAGTAGAGAAAAATTGTTTTAAGGCCACAAAATGCGCCCTAAAATCAAAGTATCCAACTATTAAATATTTTGTTTGAATAAATTGTCTCTCAGCAAGAGCCGGTAATAGGAAAAATGAAGAAATCCCAATTCCTAAAATAAAAGATCCTATGAGAGATAGAGATAATTTCCAATTCTTTTTTTGAATTATTAAATATAACCACCAAAGACCTAAAAACGGCATAAACATTAAAGAAGTTACATTATGCGTTAAAAATAAACCAGATATTGATAAACCAAGGAATGCAATACTCCTATGGCTTCTTCTTTCCACAACTAATAAGGAAGCATAAAAAATAAGCGGGAAAAAAACAAAGGCCCAAGCCTCTGCAATAGCTCCTCTAACATACATATCTACTGCCCGGTACGGCGCCCAAACATAAATAACTGATGAAAAGTAAGCAGCTTTTTCTGAAAATAATTTCCTCACG
>Ga0209542_10021111_pt1 | contig 10236 bp, 12 predicted proteins | sample RifCSPhighO2_01_FD_184028 | JGI IMG/M metagenome (GOLD analysis project Ga0209542, IMG submission 184028) | Soil microbial communities from Rifle, Colorado - Rifle CSP2_plank highO2_0.1 (SPAdes) (version 2) | ecosystem: Environmental > Terrestrial > Deep subsurface > Rock core/Sediment ...
CCTAGGCGGATGAAGGGTGTATGTGAAGATGTACTATTTCTCTATCTCCATATCCAAAGCGCAAGAATTGATGCAATACCGCTTTCCGGTCGGCCCGGGACCATCGTCAAAAAGGTGACCCAGATGTCCACCGCATTTTTTACAGATAACTTCGGTGCGTTGCATACCATGGCTTGTGTCCGGACGCAATTCAATCTTCTCGCTACTCATGGCATCATAAAAACTCGGCCAGCCGGTACCGGAGTCAAACTTGGTGTCCGAAGAGAAAAGCTGTTCCCCGCACCCGGCGCAACGAAAAACGCCTTTGTCTTTGGTATCGTGATATTTGCCGGAAAATGCCGGCTCGGTATCTTTTTCTCTCAAAACCCGATACTGCTCGGGCGTTAATTTTTTCTTCCAGTCGATTTGTTGGTTCATGGTTTTTTATGTTAATACAGACTGGTAGTTCTTGAGCAAGAAGATCACTTCTTTTCGGAGGTGGGTCTTGACCCAAGTTTTTTCCTTTTCGCCCGACAACAGTTCAGCCAGTCCACGCAAGATTTCATTGTCTTTTACCGTTTCGACAAAAGGGATACAATCTGCCATATATTCTTTTATAGTTTTGCCGGTTCGAGCCTTAATCACCTCGGCATTTATATCCCAGTGATTTGTGCCGAAGAACCAGACATCATAAATATCACGCATGGCTGTTTCACTTCGAGTAGTCAGAGCGGCGAGCTTACTGGCAAATAGATAATCTTTCTTACCGACAAGCATAGAAATGCCAAGATATTCTTTCACTTCGTAGTGCTCTTTGATATCGGGCATCAGGATTCTAACATTGACCTCAACTTTGACGTTGTGGTCGGTATCGCCATGGGAGAGCAGAAAGAAAATAGTGTTTCGTTTGATATAATTATCTTTAACCTCCCCATATTTTCCTAACAGGCCGCCAATTTTTTCATATCCAAGTTTCTGGGTAGCTTCATCGCTAGAAAATAAGTCAAAATCGAGGTCTACGGAAAATCTGGTCAGGCCGTAAAAAAAATAAGCACAGGTGCCACCTTTGAATCCGATGAGGGATGAAATGGAAGTATCCGAGTAAATAGCTCGGAGAATTTGTCCCATGATGAGCTGGTGTTTTTCTTTATTGAGCATGTTTTTGGTATTGAGCGACTCGCTTTATTAACTGTTTGTTATCGTAAATTTTTGCAAGTTCGAAGCACGTCTCCCAGTTAATGGATCGTAGGTTGTCAAAGTAAAATTTAGGAGATAAATATATGGTGTCGAGGAATGCTCGCTCCGGTGTAGCAATGCTGTAATTTTTTTCATTCTTAACGCCGAGCGCGTTGTAGAGAACGCTATCTTTCAGTTTTCTAAAGGTGATATTGTGTTCGCCAATCTTTTTTGTGGTGGGATAGGGACCGGCTACAAAAATCGAGTCATGATGTTGGAAAATAATACCGGCTTCTCGCAGAACTGTTTCAAAACTTATGTATGACGGAGTATAAATACTTGTGGCCAGTTCTTTAGGATTATAATTTTTGTCCTTGGCAAAAACGCCACGAGTTAGTCGAACCAGTGATCCTTGATTGGCATAGTATTTGACCTTTGAAAGGAGGTTTACGGTATTCGTTTCCTCCCAAATCAAAGCGATATCCTTTGTGGTCAGGATTGTCTTTGGGGATTCATATAATTTGGCAATAAGGTTGTCGGTAGCCATGTATCAATATGTTTAATGGAAAGGCGGTATTTCCACCTCTCCATTGTATATTATTAAATAAAGGCAGTCAAACGGCTAAAAGTGGATAAAAGAAAAGGCACGTTTTTAGGGATAAACGTGCTAACAAACCCTTTTTTCGCGTTAGCTGGAGACGATTTTTGAAATTACCACATCCTCTTAACAGCTCAACGCCTGACGGCACTGCGCTTGGCTCTCCGCGTCCGGGAGCTGATCACAGGCGGCACACTGCATGTTTTGGACGCTATTGCCGGCGTTCTGGCTGGCTTCTACCTGCGCGCTTAGATCAGTGAAACTCACTCCAGAGGGCAGATCAAATTTGCTATCGTCGCGGTTCCATTCCTCACAATCAAAATCATATTCATCATCATAGTCAAACGTTTGCTCGTTTGTCGCTTCGGCCGATGAATCGGCTGTAACTTTGATTTTTGTGCCCTGACTTGCGCCCAGTGGACCACCCCACATATAGCTCCACTCACCGTCAGAAATCATATGCGTCTCATAACTCCCGGTACCCGCGGCCGCGATTGTAAAATCTCCGCGCATATTTTGGCCGGCAACGTAGACCGTGCCGTTTTGGGATCCGGACGCGTCCGCGAATTCATAAGTGCACGTAACATTCTCGCCTGACTGCATAAGCTCCGCAAAAGAGTTCCTTTGCGTGCCACTTGTTTCGTTCTCTATTGCCTGCTCGTCGTTGGTCAGACTTGTGTTTTCGACGCCATTCCTTCCTTGCATGGCAAAAATCACGATAACCGCAACCACGACCAGACCCCCAACTCCCAACCAAGTTCCCCTATTCATATAATATTTATTTTAATTAATCCTTTCTAATGATATAAGAACTTACGTGTTTGAGTCAATTTCGACCCGTCTCACCTTGCTTGCCCGACCGAAACTCTTTGGTGAAGGCGGGAACCGGACCGGAAAGCATGCCCGTCGTAGCTTTAGCGAAGTCGGGGACGATTTCCCTCATTCGCTTCCAGCTATGGACGGGCAAGCAAGTTTTTCTTCTTAACCTGAGTCTGTCGAAGGTTAGAGGCAAATTCTTTCGTCAAGAATCTCCTAAAATATCCGTTACTGATTTATTACCGAGCTGCTCGGCCAGCCCGATGATGATGCCTTCAGGGCCACGCAGGTAGCAGAGCCGGTAGATGTCCTCGTACTGCACGATCTCGCCGATGAGTTTGGCACCATGGCTGCGCAGGCGAGTAACGACGTCGTCGATATTCTCGACTGCGAACATGATACGGCCTATGCCCAGGGTGTTCGAAGCGCTTTCCGTCAGGGCTCTGACCGCAGGCGGCGTGTGGAACTTTGAGAGCTCAACCTTGCTGTGGCCGTCCGGCGTCCGCATCAAGGCGATGTCGCTTCGGACGCCTTTGAGTCCGATGACGCTGTCCACCCAAGGCCCCTCGACAGTCGTTTCGCCTTCCAGCTCCATGCCGAGTTCGGCGAAGAATGCTTTGGCAGCCTCGAGGTCTTCGACAACGATGAGGACGTTGTCCATCCGTAACAATTTACTTTTTGCGGTCATAGATCGTCTTTTTAAAAAGTTGTGTTTAAGATGTTAAAAATTCTCAATAATAATTTTGTGCATCTGCATCAAAGTGGCGAAGGCACCAGGGCGTTTCATTAATTCTTCCATGTTTTTCGGTACCACCTGCCAACTCAGCCCATACTTATCCTTACACCAACCACATATCTCAGACTCTGGCACGGCTGAAAGCTTGTCATAATAGTAATCAATCTCTTTTTGATTTTCACAAGGAATCGAAAAGGATAATGACTCGTTAAACTTAAACTCTGGACCGGCGTTAATGGCTACGAAACGATTGCCACTTAGTTCAAAATCTATAGTCAGCACCTTTCCTGCCATGTTAAGTTGAAAATCAGCTAAACCATCCTCGGCGCTTTTGGGATAGTAGACTATAGAGATTATTTTACTTTCCGGAAAGACTGAAATATAAAAATCGACCGCCTCACGAGCATTGCCGTCAAACCATAGATTAGGTGTAATTTTTTTCATAGGTTTCTATTTATGGTTACTGTTAATAAATTTATTGTATCAAATCTTCCATGGGAATGCATAATACTTTGGTAGAAAATTCTTTGTCTTATTTAACTCTCGTATACGTCAATTCGAGGTCTCCTTCCCAATTGGACCCATCTTTCGACATAACTCCTTGGCTGACGATGGTGTCCTCATCGTCTGAGACTTTGCATGTCATGCGTTGCGAAAACTCAGGCGTATTGCGCCACCACATCAAAGTATTTCCCTTGAAAGAAACATTGTATTTTCTGGAAATTCCCCGCTCGTCAAAATAGAGCATGAATAACTTTTTCGTAACATCGTCGCTGCCAAAAATCGCGATGCCGCTTGGAATTTCCGGCTCGTCGATTTCCGAGCGCATAATAAGGAAAGCTCCACCCTCAAGCCATTCGAAAGACGCGCGGCCGTGAAATATCGTACCCGGAACCATAGGGTGCGTACCGACAGTGTTCCACTTACCAACTAATACACTCAAGAGTTTTAACGCGGGATTCGGAATGGATGCTTCGTTTTTTGATTTTTCTGCCATAATTTTACTTTACCAAATCCTCCATTGGAACACTTAACCTTTTGGCCGCAAACCTTTTTCACCTTATTCCAAGTTGCCAATCTGGCGGAGAGGATGGGATTTTCCTACTATAAATTTCCTGACGAAAATTTTCTTCGGACCGGCCCTCGTGGTGCTCACCTTGCCATACAGGCAAACTCGCACACCACTCCGGGCTTCAAATCCCAACGCAAGCAAAGCAGTTTGCTTGCTCCCCTCCCTTGTTTCTTTAACATTCACTCGGAGAGGGTGGGATTTGAACCCACGAGACCCATAAAGGGCCACGGTTTTCGAAACCGTTCCGTTAAACCGAGCTCCGGCACCTCTCCATAACTTATGAATATTATCATCTTCAAAGCTCTCTGTCACTTGCACCTCCACGCCCCGCCTTCGCGAGAGGATCGCGAGCCGACCTTAGGCAGAAGAAAAAAATAGTTTCACCCGGTAGCGCGACTTTGAGCTTCTAATAAATATTTCCAATGATTTTAAAGTTATCTAACGGGGTTTCACAAACTTATCCTTGCGCGATCATACTTTTGATCGGCTCAAAAGATTTTCGATGCACTTCACTCGGACCATACTTCTGTATCATCTCAAAATGAAACTGTGTGCCATAGCCTTTGTGCTTGTCAAAACCATACTGCGGAAATTGCTTGTGTAAATTTTTCAAAATGTTATCACGGGTTACTTTGGCAAGAATGGATGCGGCGGCTATGGAAAAAACTTTTTCATCACCGCGAACAATCAATCTTTGCTGAATCTGTAAATCGGGAATTGATCGATTACCGTCGATCAAAACAATTTGTGGTTTCTTTCCCAGATTCTCTATCGCTCTTTTCATTGCGATTAATCGCGATTGTAAAATGTTTATCTGGTCAATCTCTGTGACACTACTTTTCCCTATTCCAAAAGTCAGCGCGTGTTTGATAATAAACTTAAGAAGATGTTCTCTTTTTTCATGAGTCAACTTTTTTGAATCATTTATCTCATGTATCCAGCCTTGTTTAACTCTTGAAAGAAATATTTTTTTTCGAAAATCAAAAACCACGGCCGCCGCGATCACCGGGCCCGCCAAAGGACCCACGCCCACCTCATCTACCCCGGCAAACATCCCGAGTGAAGCCTGTATCATTTTATCTTTTAGGTAAAGCTTAGTTTGTTTCATTTTCTTGATTTAATCTATCTATAGTTTATCACAAAAATTGATACAACTAAAAAAAGCCATTACGGCTTATTTTAATATGGGCACGAGAGGATTTGAACCTCCAAGGGGTTGCCCCCACTACCACCTCAAGGTAGCGCGTATGCCAGTTCCGCCACGTGCCCGTAAAACAAATACAATATATCACCCGCATTCCCAAAAGTCTATAAAGTTAGATAAATTTTAAACTTTGATTTTTAAACTTTGAACTTACTAGGTTATCTTCCAGCCTTCTTTGGTCTTTTCCATTTTACCGGTCAATTTAAAACCGGCGGCAAGCTTGTGCCCTCCTCCGCCGAAACGCCTGGCAATTTCTGAAACATCCACTCCCTTGTAATTTTCACTTCGCAGAGAGGCCCTGATTTCATCTCCTCCCTGTTTCAAAAACATCGCAAACTTTGCTTCCGGGACCGTATTTAATATTTCGGCGATTCCTTCCAAATGTTCGGGACGCGCGCCAATTTCCGCCAGTTCTTCTTCGGTGACCGTGCTGTACATCATTTTTTGCTCTTCATCAAAACGCGCGTTTTCAAAAGCCTTTGCCCAAGCCTTCATTCTGATAAGTTCGTTCTGACCAAAATATTGCTTGGCAATCCTGTCGATTCTCGCGCCCCTTCGCACAAGATCAGCGGCAATCTCCAATATTTCGGGAGTTGTGCTGGCGTGTCGAAATCCTCCTGTATCAAAAAATATCCCCGCCAATAAATTTATGGCGATTGACTTGGTTATGTCCTCGCCGGAATATTTTATAAATTTGTAGACCACCTCGCATGTCGCGGCCGCGAATTCATCCACCAGATTTGCGTCTCCGTATAATTTATTATCTACGTGATGATCGATATTGATGATTTTTTTTTCATCCAGATTCCAGTCCTCAAAACCAGGCCTCCTAATCTCACCACAGCCAAAAAAACAAACCGTGTCATAAGCTATGTCCGGAGGAGCGTCCAAAAGTTTTTCTGAACCGGGTAAAAAATACAGATTGTCCGGCAGGCCTCCTCGGGAGCAAATAAAAATTTGTTTACCGGATTTTTCCAATACTTCTGCCAGTGCCAGCATCGAACCCAAATCATCCGCGTCTGTAAATTCGTGAGACACAAAAACCAAAATATTAGACCCGTCAATGATTTCTTTACTTGGACCAAAATCCAATTTGTTACTCATCGTCTTTTAGGCTTCTAATTATCTTCCCTATTTCATCTGAATATTCTCCCGAATGATCCGTGACAAATCTTATCTTCGGCATTATTCTCATGGTGGCTCCCTTGAACAGTTGCCCCTGGATATGATAAATTTCTTCTTTCAAAATTTTCAAAACTTCATCGGCGTCTTGATTAAAAACTGAAATCCAAACTTTTGCTTCGCGAAGGTCCGGAGTAGTCTCTACATGACTCACTGTGACCAGGCCGTTGATACCAAAAAAATTTCCGGTACTTATCATTTCGGAAATTTTTTTTTGTAAATAAGAATTTATTTGTTGTTGTCGCCTGGAAGGCGCTTTCCCCAAACCTTTGGACATCCGATATTGATAAAAAATTAAAAAGGTGAATTTCCTACTTCGCGCTGCTTCTCAATTTCTTTTCTTTAATTTTTTCCTCAATGACTCTCAAAATATCACTCTTGGCGATTTTTACTTTAGTAGAAACTCGCATCCCAAATTCCTTGCCCTCGATCACTTCTTTGGCGTCAATTTTATTATGCTGAAGTTCGCTGATTTTACCTGTCCCGATTTCCTCACCGGCGCGAAGCACGACAAATTTTTTATTCAAATCTATCTTGCCTTTTTTAACCACTCCCCCAATAATCATCGAGGATTTCTCTGTGGCGAATACAGCCAAAATTTTCGCTTCACCTATGATTATCTGTTCAACTTCCGGCAAAATCAAATCCAAAATAGCGCTGGTTACATCTTCGGTCAGCTCATAGATTATCTGATAAATATCCACATTAACTTTTTTTTGTTTAGCCAAGGCCTGGGCCTGGGGACTGATTTTATTATGGAATCCCAATATTGTGGCCTTACCGCTCTCCGCGTCCAGTATATCGGTATCGTTAATATCACCAATACCTTTAGAAATTATCTTAATAACAACGTCTTTATTCTCCAGCTTTTGTAATTCCTGCTCAATAGCTTCCAGGGATCCATTGGTATCAGCTTTAATTAACAAATTAAGTTGCTGATTTTCACTGTCGGCGGAAATTCCGGTTTTGTAAGCCATGCGTTTGGCGCGTTGGGTTAGCATGGCTAGCTTGGCTTTATTCTGCGCTTCTGGAACAGAGCTAAAGGTCAAAAGAATATCCCCGACTTCAGGCAAGCTGGATAAACCCGTTATCCGCACGGGAGTAGACGGTGTGGCTATTTTTTTTGATTTTCCGTGTTCATCAATCATATTCCGGACCTTGCCAAAAGCCGCGCCGGCTGCCACGAAGTCTGAAATCTTCAGAGTTCCATTTTGGATAATAACCGAAGCTACAGGCCCTTGGGTTTTGGACAAATGCGACTCGATCACTGTCCCCGCTGTCGTGCCCACTGGGTTCGCCTTGAAGTCTTCCACTTCAGCTAAAAGCAATATCATTTCCAAAAGTTTGTCTACGCCGATATTTTGCTTCGCGGAAATTGGCACAAAAACCGTTTTACCACCCCACTCCTCCGGTAGCACTCCGGCATCGGCTAACTGTTTTTTTACTAATTCCTGATTCGCGTCAGGTAAATCTATCTTGTTGATGGCGACAATTAATGGAGTTTTGGTTAGCTTGGCGCGGTTAATTACTTCCAAAGTCTGAGGCTTCACGCCGTCGTCAGCAGCGACGACCAAGACGATAATATCAGTTACGTTAGCGCCGCGAGCTCGCATAGCGGCAAACGATTCGTGTCCCGGAGTGTCCAAAAATGTAATCGGTTTGCTTTTATACTCTACTTGATAGGCTCCGATATGCTGGGTAATCGCGCCGGACTCTGTCGCCATTACATTGGCTTTGCGTATGGTGTCCAGTAATTTGGTTTTTCCATGGTCAACGTGTCCCATGACGGCAGCGATAGGAGCACGCGTAACCCGATCCTCTTCTTTTTCCTTGGCCAAAATTTCAGCGACTGTCCCCAGGTTTGAAGTGGTTGATTTTTCGATTTCCACCTCAAATCCAAATTCACCACCCACAATAGATGCCGTGTCAAAATCAATCTGCTCGTTCAAAGAAGCCATAACGCCATTATCAATTAACGACTTGATAACCACCGTAGCGGGTAATCCCAAAATACCGGCAAAGTCTCGGACGGAGATAACCTCGCCAACTTTAATTTTTTTGGCCAGAGCCGCGGCCGCGGCTTCCTTTTTTATTACGGTTTGAGGCTGAAGCGACGTAATTATTTTGTTTGCTAAAATATTATCGATTTTTCGAGCGCGAGGGGAAATATTAAAACCGGCCTCCGACGCCCTTTGTCGGAGTTCTTTCACGGAAATATTTAGCTGCTGAGAAAGTGAAGATATATTCATGTAAACCTTATAGAAAAAATACTATACCTTATTTTACCAAATTTGACAAGAGTTTACAACGCGAGTTCAATGAGTAAGTGCAACACCTAAGGTAAACTTAGGTTATGAAGCAATATCAACAACTAAACATAGAAGAACGGGAAAAGATACAATTAGGACGTTGGGCGAAGAAATCAGTAAGGACAATAGCGGAAGAACTAGGAAGATCCCCTTCAACTATCAGTCGAGAGCTAAACCGTAACTTTCCTTCTGGGCATAAGGTCTACGCTCCGAGGTTGGCCCAAACACGAGCCACTACGACAATCATGATTAGAGGCAAAAGACCAAGACTTAGAGATTCATTTATCAGGAAGTATGTGATTGCCAAGTTAAAAGATGATTTCTCTCCGGAACAAATCTCAGGCAGATTGACTGACGAACATCCAGAGTATTCTATTAGTCCAGAAGCTATCTACCAGTTCATTTATGCCCAATATGCTCGAGGTGGATTTGGAGAATGTATCGGACTGGATCTAAGAAAATATTTGAAGCGAAAACATAAAGTTCGAAAACCAAAGTATCTTCCTTTTCCCAAAGAAACAGGCAAGATCCCTGATACCGTGAGTATTCTTGAACGTCCAGAGATTGTCGGTCAGAGAGTTAGGATTGGCGACTGGGAAGGAGATTCTATGGTCTCAAGGAAAAGCTTTGCTGGGTTAAATACTTTGGTTGAGCGAAAAAGCGGCTATGTTTTGATTTCAAAACTTCACAAGGTTGGAAAAGATGAAACTACTGATACCGTCATTAAAAGAATGGAGAATATTCCTGCTGAATATCGACAAACCCTAACTTTAGATAATGGGAAGGAAAACTTTGGACACAAAGAGATTAAAACCAAGTTAAGTATTGATGTTTACTTTGCCAGAACCTATTGTTCTAACGATCGGGCAACTAACGAAAATACCAATGGGTTAATTAGATACTACTTACCTAAGGGGACTGATTTTGCTAGAGTACATCCAAACACCATCAAAGCGATTGAACGGAAACTTAACAACAGACCTCGGAAGAGGCTTAAATGGAAAACACCCCACGAAATATTTAAGGGTGTTGCACTAGAACATTGAATCTACCAATTATAGCAGTTCTGACTCCGAGAGTGGGACTTCCGCCAACAGGCGGATAAACTTCACGTCCCACAACAATAAAAAACGATGAACATACGATTCATCGTTTTTTGGCTCC
>Ga0209542_10021112_pt1 | contig 10236 bp, 10 predicted proteins | sample RifCSPhighO2_01_FD_184028 | JGI IMG/M metagenome (GOLD analysis project Ga0209542, IMG submission 184028) | Soil microbial communities from Rifle, Colorado - Rifle CSP2_plank highO2_0.1 (SPAdes) (version 2) | ecosystem: Environmental > Terrestrial > Deep subsurface > Rock core/Sediment ...
AGTACGATAGATAAAGATATGCATTTTTTAGAATATTATCGTTTTTTGCAAGAACAACTTCCTTTATCTACTCCGCCAGCCGAGCTCAGCACAATACAATTTGATAGTGGCAGAAAGGTTAATTTTACTTTACGTTTTGCTCGTTATGACGATTTCCACCAGATACTGAACAATTTTGAAAAGAATCAATTTTTAAGGAATTTTGATACTATCACTCTTAGTGCATTTACTGTATCATCTGAAAAAGCAAATGAATCATTTGAAATAGTGTTCAACGGCACTCTAAAAGACATACTACATGAAAAAAATAATTAGCAGATATACCTTCAGACTTATCAAGGAAAATTATATATATTTAATAAGCCTTTTTGTTTTCATTTTATTACTATCTTTAGTACTTCCAGGTCAAATCACTGATTATCAAACAAGTAAAAAAGAAAATCAGCAACTTGTTGAAGAAATTGCTCAATTAGAGAAAAAAAAAGTAATTATAGCTTCTTTTGATTCAGATGAGATAGATCAGCTTATTAAGACATTAAATACCATACTGCCTCAGACAGAGGATTATTTTTCTATTTTTTATGCGCTTGATGTATTTTCTCAGCAGACGAATTTTACCATAACTGGTTTGGGTATTTCATTTGATGCTCATTCTTCTGAAGAGCTCACTGTTGATGTTCAAACGGCTGGGTCATCAGAAGCATTTATCACTTTTCTTGAAAATTATATCTATAAAAGTGGGAGGTTGATTACATTGGATAGCATTACCTATGAACCGAGCACTCCCGCTACTTCACTTTCATTACATTTTTACTCAAAAAAAATAGAGGCGAGTGAAGTAAAAAAACCACCAGTTATTGAAAAAAATCGTTTTGAATTAGTGCGACGAATACATGCTGATTTGAATGATCTTTTCCCACCATTCGATGATTCAGCGCCCTCAACTGAGTATACAGCAAAACAAAATCCATTTAGCGCTCGTTAAGACCGCATCCGTTAATAACTTGAAGAGCTCGTCCTTCGATTTCTCTCAGAGCCTGTTTGAAAACTGAAAGATTTGTCATTCCGACTAAATCCCGCCCCCGCTTTGACGGGGCGGGATGCATGGAGGAATCTCTTATAATGTATTCTATGGATAGAAAGCATTACTGGATTTATATCATGGCAAGCAAAAGTGGAACGCTTTATTTAGGGATGACCAACAACCTACCAAGACGAATATGGGAACATAAACAGGGAATGATTGAAGGATTCTCAAAAAAGTATGGGTGCGCCAAATTGGTTTATTTTGAAGGGTATAATCATGTTACGGAGGCAATTATAAGAGAAAAACAAGTGAAGAAATGGCGTCGAGAAAAAAAAGAATGGTTGATCAGAAAATTAAATCCGAGTTGGAAAGATATCAGTGTTTCAAAAGGGATTCCTCGGCTTCACTCCTTGCAGTCGTTTCGCTCGGAATGACATATTTGATAGTTTGCAAACATGCTCTCAGGACTTTCAGCGTCCCTAAATGCAGAGGAAGTTATTTAGGGACGAGCCCTAAGGATTGAGGTGGATAGTAATTTTTTTATTGGATTCGCTTGATTGCTTGTTTCTACGAGTCCATAGATAGGTGAGGTGTCGTAGTGCATTGATTGTTTTTCCCTTTTTTCCAATTATGCGTCCGTAATCTGACTCATCAGAGTGCACTGAAAGAATAAAAGAATAATCATCTTGAGAAAGAGTAACCATAAGAGATTGAGGATGAGCAACTATTTTTTTAAGTAAGGTGGTTAAAAATGCTTCCATGTTTCAAATTAAAAATTGTAATGCTCATGCTTAATTAATTTGTGCATTCCTTCTGATAGTTGAGCGCCTTTTTTAATCCACTCATGCAATTTGTCTTGATCTATGGTCAAAATATGTGGTTTTGGTACTGGATCATAGAATCCTATCTTTTCTACATATTTTCCATCCCTTTTTTTTGATTCCTCAATGACTACAATCCGATATTTAGGATTATTTCTTTTACCGACTCTCGTAAGTCTTATTTTGACTGCCATGTATAAAAATTAAATATAAAATATTAAATATAAAAAATAAATTATTATAAAAAAATAAAAAACTTCATACAAAAAAACAATTTCTCAATTTTTGATTTTTTATATTTCATTTTTAATATATTATATCATACTCCTATTTTTTGTAAAGCGTCAAGCGCGGCTTTTTCTTCTGCCTTTTTTATAGATTTACCTTCGCCTTTTCCTATATGTTTGGCATCAATGAGTATTGCGACTGAGTAGTGTTTTTTATGTTCAGGTCCTGTACGGTCAAGTACGATATATTGTGGAAGTTTTTTGTACTTGTTTTGCCAATATTCTTGCAATCTATTTTTGGGTGAAAGATACAGGCGGTGTGTGATGATATGATCAAGATGTGTTCCGAAAAGAAACTCCATCACAAAACGATTACTTGCTTCAAAGCCCTGATCCAGAAAAATGCTTGCGATAAGCGCTTCAAAACAGTCAGCAAGAATAGACTTATTATATTTTCCTTTATTTTTTTCTTCTCCCTTTGAAAGATAGAGATACAGATTTAACTCAAGCTTTTTTGCCGCTTCGTACAAACTTTCAGTCTTAACTATAGATGATTTGATATCAGTATATACTCCTTCATGAAGATGTGGATATGTCGTGTATAAATACATTGAGGTAATAAGAGATAGCACGCTGTCACCTAAGAACTCTAATTTTTCATTTGAGGAAAGATTCCCCGTACTATTTTCATTCAAATATGAACGATGAATAAATGCATTTTTTAATAAGTCCTTATGGCGGAAACTAATATGGATGATTTGCTCAAGATGACTAAGGTTTTTCATGCTGTTATTTTCTCATATATTTTTCCTAACACCGCATTGATAAACGCTGGTGATTTTTCTCCTGCAAGTTCCTTTGCCAGATCAATTGCTTCATTTATGATAGCTTTAGGAGGTTCTTTTTTCTCAATTAATAATTCATATGATGCAAGTCTTAAGATTGACAGGTCAACTTTTGCAATATCTTTAATTGCGTATTTTTGGGCGGCTGTCTGTATGTGCACGTCAAGTTCCTTTGCATATGACAAAATGCGTGCTGTTTTTGTAGAATGAGGCGGATGTTGGTTGACTAAGATTGAATAGAGTTCTTGTATTATGATCATCCGATGTGTATGACGGGTATCCATGATGTGATATGAGGCCGCATCCGCTAATAAATTACTAACTATCTCAGTTGAAGATGCGGCACAAGGGCTCGTATCCCTAAATACATAGAAAGTTATTTAGGGACGAGTCCTAAGATTGTTCATGATTTTTTGCAATGTACGCAGAGTCTATGAGAACGTTTTGGTTTTTTGCAGTGTATACAAAATACCAATTGAGGCATTGATGCATGACGCTCTGCAGTGCGTTTGCCCTTTCTCATGGTTGAATGCTTGCGTTTTGGTAGTGGTGCCATATGTTAGTCTCTACTGATATGTAATATTGTATACTGTGCGAGTCTTTTTTGCAATACAGGAAAATCATGGAGTGTGTATTCCTGAAGAAAGTCAGTCAGCGCTTTTTTTGTCTCTTTTATGAGTTGGAAGTCTGTAACATCAGCGATTTTTAGCTGTGATGCTCCATGTTGCCTCACTCCGTAGAGTTCTCCAGTTCCACGTATCTTAAGGTCGTGTTCTGCAAGCTCAAAGCCGCTATGGGTTCTTGTAAATATTTTCAGACGTTCTGCGATTTTAGTGTCATTTTTTTCAGTAAATAAAAAGCAGTATGATTGTTTATCCCCTCGTCCGACTCTTCCTCGTAGTTGATGTAATTGAGCGAGTCCAAATCGCTCTGATGCTTCAATAATGATGATTGTTGCGTTGGGAATATCAATTCCTACTTCAACGACAGGAGTTGATATAAGAATATCTACGTTTTTTTTAGCAAAATTGTACATCATGTCATTTTTTTCTTCTGACTTCATTTTTCCATGAAGAAGTCCAATACGGCATTCTCTAAAAAAAGTTTTTTGCAACTTGTTAAACTCATTTTTTGCCGCTTTTACGCTTTTTAATGTCTCCTTATCTGATTCATCAATCAGAGGACAGACGATAAATGTCTGGATACCGAGAGTTTGTATTTGTTTTTTTATCCATGTATACGCGCTTTCACGTTTGCTATTTGCGACAAGATATGATTTAGTTTGTATGCGTCCTGCAGGTAGTTCATCTATGACTGATATATCAAGTTCCCCGTACAATGTGAGCATGATTGTACGAGGAATTGGGGTTGCGGTCATGGTTAAAAGATGTGGACTTATGCCCTTTTTCTTCAGTTGAGCTCGTTGTGTGACACCAAATTTATGTTGTTCGTCAACAATGACTAATCCGACAGAAGAAAAAAGGGATGCATTGGAAAGAAGTGCATGCGTCCCAACGATGATATTTTTTTTCTCAATTTCATTTTTTTTTGGTTTGGAGGAGGCGGTATAAAGAGCGACTGTCGGTGGATGAGATAGTGTACTTTGAGTAAAGAGTGATTGTAATGTCACATAATGTTGTTGAGCGAGAATTTCGGTTGGTGCAAGAATAAGGGTTTTCCCTTTATTACGGTGTACATACCATGCAGAAGCCGCGGCGATCACTGTTTTTCCAGAGCCAACCTCTCCTTGCAACAGTCTGTTCATTGGTTTTTTTTGTGCAAGATCTTTTGTGATCTCACCGAGCGCTCGTTTTTGTGCATGAGTGAGAGCAAATGGAAGACTGTGTATAAACTCATCACGCATTGATTGAGTGATATGGAGGGGTGCATTTGTTTTCTCTTTTTTCCATTCATTTTTCACCATCTGGGAAGCAAGTTGAATGATGGTGAGTTCATCAAACGATAGACGATGCCGTGCTTCACGTGCCTTCTGTAGAGTATAGGGAAAGTGAATATGCAGATATGCATCTTTTTCATTCATGAGGCGATACGCGGCAATCAGTGAGGGGGGGAAAATCTCATCTGTTGTATAGTGTGTGAGGATGTACCACATTTTCTCGCGGAGTGTGCGCGATGATAAGCCGCGTATCTCAGGATAAATAGGGACCAATCTTCCCGTATGAATTGTTTCTTCTTCAAGTGAGGCGACTATTTCATAGTGTTCAACCTGCATGACTATCGAGCGGGCAAAAAGATTGATAGTTCCAGATACTGAGATATAGTGATGAGGACGGACTGTTCTGATGATAAATGGTTGATTGAACCAAATAAGTTTGATTTGAAGATTACCATCTGTGATGCATACTTTTTGTACATTTTTTCCATTTTTAGTATATTCATTGTGTACAGTGATCACGCGGCCTTTCAAAGTAATTTTTTCAGTTGGTTGCGCTTGTCCAATAGATGAGATGCGCGAATAATTTTCATATCTAAACGGAAAATAATTTAATAAGTCTTCGTATGTCAGAATACCCAAAGTGATTAACCGTTTAATTGTTATGCTACTAGTGGCAGGTAGAAGCTGAATAGGTGTTTCGCCTTTCATATTATCGCAATAAAAATGGTGCAAAAGACATGATGATAAGAAGGAGAGAAGATATGATGATAATAATTTTCCACACACGTTCTTTTTTAAATAGTTTTTTTATTTTCATAAGGTATAATCATTATATACTCATATGCCGCAATTGACAAGGAGAACTATTCTTAAAAAAAAATACTTCAGACAAAAGCTTTTTGTCTATGTACTACTTGGAGTTATGATAGCGATTCTCTCTCTTTTTATTCTTTTTTTTATTCTTTTCGCGTGGTTTTCCAGAGATCTTCCATCTCCTGGCACTGTGCAACGTCGGAGCGGGTTTTCTACTATTTTTAGCGATCGTGATGATAAAGTTATATATGAATTATATAAAGATCAAAAAAGGATTCCTGTTGATTTTGATGAAATATCTGAGCATCTTAAAAAAGCAACCGTGGCGATAGAAGATAAAGATTTTTATACACATACTGGTTTTTCTTCAAAAGGAATGATTCGCGCTCTTTTTGCGATATTATTAAAAGGCAGACTTGAGGGAGGATCAACGCTTACTCAACAATTAGTAAAAAATGTTCTTTTAACACCTGAACGTAATATCACTCGTAAAATAAAGGAATTTATATTGGCAACTGAGATAGAACGGAAATACAGTAAAGACCAAATTCTTACTATGTATCTAAACGAGTCTCCATATGGAGGAACTTTTTGGGGTGTTGAATCTGCGGCAAAAGGATATTTTGGCAAGTCGGCAAAAGACTTAAACTTGATTGAATCGGCGATCATCGCAGGTTTTCCTCAACGCCCAAGCTCCTATTCACCATTTATCGGGAAAGAGAATGCGTATCGCGAGAGAACTAAGAATGTGCTTCGCCGAATGAGGGAAGATCATGTCATTGATAAGAAGGTTGAGATACAAGCTCTTGCTGATCTTGATCAGATTCATTTTTCCTCGCCGCATTTATCTATACGAGCTCCTCATTTTGTTTTTTATGTCCGAGATGAATTAACACAGCTTTTTGGAGATAAACTTATTGATCAGGGAACTTCAATAAAAACGACCCTTTCTTTGGATTTACAAGAGGCAATTGAAAAAATAGTGAGTGAAGAGATTGAAAAAATCAAAAAGCTGAATGCGACGAATGCCGCAGTCGTCGTGCTTGATAGTCAAACAAATGAAATTCTTGCGATGGTGGGATCATACGATTATAATGATGAAAAATATGGTAAATTTAATACGGCAACAGCATTGCGGCAACCAGGGTCTTCAATAAAGCCAATTACCTATGCTCTTGCTTTAGAAAAAGGATATACTCCGTCCACAGTCATCATGGATGTCAAGACTATATTTCCCAATCAAGGTGGGAAAGATTATATTCCAGAAAATTACGATGGAAAATTCAGAGGTCCAATACAGCTTCGTTTTGCACTGGGTAATTCAATTAATATCCCTGCGGTGAAGCTCTTGGCGATGGTTGGCGTTCATGATTTTTTGCAAAAAGGCTATGATATGGGACTTGATACTCTTGAGCCTACGACTGCCAATCTCAAACGATTTGGTCTTGCGGTTACATTAGGAGGTGGTGAAGTACGTCTTTTAGATTTGACCTCTGCGTATTCCATCTTTGCGCGCGGTGGAGTGAGAAAAGAATATTTTGCTATTAAAGAATTGAGAGATTATGCGGGAAAGGCTATCAATCTTCCAAAAAATCCCTCAGAAAAACGAGTATTTTCAGAAGACGTGTCATTTCTTATTTCTCACATATTATCCGATAACAACGCACGTATTGAAGAGTTTGGACCAAATAGCTATTTGAATATTGCAGGGAAAACAGTCGCGGTGAAAACAGGTACGACAAATGACAAACGTGATAACTGGACTATCGGGTATACCAAAGGAGTGACTGTAGGTGTCTGGGTCGGTAATAATGATAATAGTCCAATGAATTCTAAAATCGCATCTGGAGTGACTGGAGCGTCCCCGATCTGGCATAAAGTGATGAGAGAATTGCTTAAAAAATATCCCGATGGTATCGTAGATAAACCTGAAAATGTGGAAGCGTTGGAGATTGACTCATTCCTTGGTGGACTTCCATACGCCTCATCTTCCAAGAGAAGTGAGTATTTTTTCGCAGGTACAGAACCAAAAGATATCGCCTCTTTTTATAAAAAACTAAAAATATCAAAAAATACCGGTAAGCTTGCAAATGATTTGGAAATCAGATTGGGAGAATATGATGAAAAAGATTTTATCGTATTTACAGAAAAAGATCCCATATCAACCGATGGACGTAATCGGTGGCAGGAAGGAATCAATGAGTGGATCGGAGTACAGAATGATGACCGTTATAAAGCTCCCTCTGATACTTCTGATGCAAAATCTGAGGATATAGTGGTTCGTATTACTGATCCTTCAGATAAATCAACGCTGACGACAAATAATTTTACATTAAAAACAAAAATTACTAGCATTGGAGCTGTAAAAAAGATAGAGATTTTTATAAATGGAAAAAATATTTCAACGTATACAGATGATACGCGCTCTATAGAAGAACCACTACAGTTAACCGATGGAGTATATCAGATAAAAGTGAGGGCAGAAAATGATAAAGGTAAATCAGGTGATTCACAGATTACTATTGGTATAAACACTCCGTGGGATTTTGTTACTCCTACCCCCACTTTAATGCCGACTCCTTAAGGTTTAATTGAGTTTTTTTATTTTATTGAAATTTGTTTCGCATAATTTTGTAAAAGCGTACTGTACATAAGCGCATCTTCTGCGTCAAGATTGAGGGTAATTCGTGAAAGAATATTTTTGACATACAAAGCAATTTTTTTGGTATGCACTTCTTTTTTTCTTTGCAAAGCCTCAGCAAGAAATCGCCTTGCCATAGCGTTTGATCCTCTTTGCAAACCAAGCGCCACTCTTTTTAAGTCGCTTGCCAATGATTCTAAAATCAATTTATTTTCCATACTTACTTTTTTTATTTCCTCTTTTGTGTAAGGAGTGGTATTTGTAATAATCATATAATGACTATTGTATTAAAAATATAGATATTTTTCAGAAATTGTTTAGGTGCTGAATAGCATTATTTTCCTCTGAGCTGTTTTTGTATATTTTCCAATTCTCTTTTTGCCTCTATAAGAGTGATGTTTCTTTCACGCGAGGAGAAGTGAAAACGAAGAGAGAGTTTATTTCTATAGACTCCTAGTATTTCTACCGCGCGATTTATCAATGTATCTAAAGAGCGAACTTTTTTTATTGCTTCTATAATTGATTGAACAGAAGTATGTTGTTTTTGGTCTATGGTCAGATCAAGAGAAATGACTGCGTACGGGTTAATCGGTTGATATGTTACAAAAGGTTGAATGAGCGCAATCATTTTCTCAAAATCAAGTTCTGCTATATAAACTGGTTTTCTAATTTCGTGTGCATTTTGAAATGATGGGTTTAATTTGCCAATCCATCCCATATCTCCAATAGAGGCTTGTACATTCTGGGATACAAAAGGAATATGAGAGTTGGGAGTAAAAACTATAGTATTGATGTTTAATTCAGCCAATAGAGATTCAATAATCCCTTTTAAGTCAAAAAAGTCAGTATTGACTGCAAGAGTCAGTACTTGTTTTTCGTCAGGCAGTCCATGAGATTTTTTCTTATACACATGGGCTAATTCAAAAAATAAACATTCTTTGATAAAAGCTTCATTTGTGTGAATATTCTGAAGAAGTGATGGCACAAGGGATATGCGCATGTATTCTATGTCGGACGAGATGGTATTTTTTATCTTTAGATGTTTCTCTTTATCTAAACCAAGTAAAGAGATTTGTTTTTCAGAGATCATTGAGTAGTTGTATATCTCTTGCATGCCCCAAAGACTGAGTATTTTTTTTACCTTGTTCTCATAAAAAATCATTTTTTCCTTCATTTTGTCAATAGGAGGAAGGTTTGTTTGAGGTATTTTTGAGGGGAAGTTGAAATATCCATATATACGTGCGATTTCCTCTATGATATCTTCTTTTATCACAACATCATTTTTTCTATAAGAAGGAATAGTTACGGTATAGATCGTCTTAGATGTATTTTTATTTTTGCTTAGAGAAAATCCAAGACTTTCTAATAACGAAAATATATGCTTTTCATCAATGTCTATACCTAAAGTTCTTTGTACATCTTGTGGAGTGATATCAATTTTTTTCGGTATGGATGGATAAGGATAGATATCATGTATTTCTGATGCCACGTGAGCATGCGCGTATTTTTTAAGCAGTTCTGTTCCGTTTAGTACTGTGGGCAAGACCCTTTCCTCGTCCAATCCTTTTTCAAAATATGTTGCGGCTATAGTACGTTGGGCAAGCCGCATTGACGTTTTTCTTATCTTTTCTTTATTATATGTCTGAACGAATAAAATCACATTGTGAGTTTTTTCAGTGATTGAAGAGTTTAATCCCCCCATAATACCGCAGAGATCAATAAGTTTTCCACTACCGTCTTCAATCACAATATCACCATTTTCAAGGGTACATATTTTATCATCAAGAGTGGTGATCTGCTCACCCTTTACACTTTCTCGCACAATCATAGTGTGGTTTTTGATTGTATCATAGTCAAACATATGCACGGGTTGACCAAAAGAAAGCATAAGGTAATTTGAAATATCGACAACGTTATTAATTGATTTTATTCCACAGAGAATTAGGCGCTTTTGAATCAATTCCG
>Ga0209542_10021114_pt1 | contig 10236 bp, 9 predicted proteins | sample RifCSPhighO2_01_FD_184028 | JGI IMG/M metagenome (GOLD analysis project Ga0209542, IMG submission 184028) | Soil microbial communities from Rifle, Colorado - Rifle CSP2_plank highO2_0.1 (SPAdes) (version 2) | ecosystem: Environmental > Terrestrial > Deep subsurface > Rock core/Sediment ...
TAGTATACACATGGGCTCAAAATTCTTTTCCTTAAAAAAATTAAAGATCGGTACAGATACAATTGTCGGTAATGATGTGTTTTTAGACGGCAGAGATGACTTAATTATTGGCGACCATGTTGATATAGCATCTGAAGTTTTAATTTATAACTCAGAACATGATATATCTTCAGCTGATTTTGTTGCCAATCAGCAAAAAGTTGAGATAAAAGATTACGCATTTATAGGACCTCGGGCAATAATACTTCCAGGAGTAACAATTGGAAAAGGAGCCGTTGTAGCAGCAGGAGCAGTCGTTACCAAAGATGTTGGGGATTTTGAAATTGTTGGTGGAGTTCCAGCAAAAGTTATTGGAGAAAGACCTTTGAAAAACCCAAATTACACTCTTGGCCGCGCAAGACTGTTCCAATAATGTAAATAATGAAACGAATTAGTTTTTCCCCATATTTTCTCTTTGCATTTATATTCTTTTTTTGGGGGCTAGCATACCTTACGCCTCCTTCTCCAGAATTTCCTATTGCACCCCCAGATGCTGTTCAATCTTTAGAGGAAGCAGATACTGAATATATTTATCGACGTGCGTATTTTACAAACTTAAAAAGAGAAGAAGTTTTAAAACATTATCAGCATGCGTTTGGAAATGTGAAAATTCTTGGGATTGAAATTCCAAGTTATAGATTAAGCTACCCTCCCGAAGAGGCATATTCGATAATCCGTGACCAAACAAGAAGTGTATATTTAGAAGAAATTGTTCACCCCTTTCGAGAATCTTTTTATGTAAATGGATTTGTTCCAAAAGTTGAAAAGGATGATATATGGTACAAAGGTGTTCATTATGACCAAAAGATCACTGTAAGGTATGTGCCATCTGATAAAAATATTCGAATTGTAGTTTTTGCTTTATCCCTTACAGTTTTAACCTTGATTGTAAAACAGTCTATTGACGCTTTAATAAAGCTTATAAAATCATTAATATGATCGATCTATCAATAATAATAGTTTCTTATAACACAAAAGATCTAACCTTAGATTGTATAAAATCGATCAAGAAATATACTAATAATTTAGAATACGAAATAATAGTTGCGGATAACGGATCAAAAGATGGAAGTACAGAAGCAATTAGTAAACTTAAAGAAGTGACTTTAATAAAGAATAAAGATAATACAGGATTTGCAAAGGCAAACAATCAAGGGATTTCCAAATCAACAGGTAGATATACTCTATTTTTAAATTCAGATACATTTCTAATCGAAAACTCGTTAGCTAAAATGATTGAATTTATGGACAATAATAAGCAAATTGGTATTGCATCTTGTCAACTTTTAAATTCAAATAGATCAATTCAAGAAACTGGCGGCTACTTTCCAACTTTACCAAGGGTTGTTCTTTGGGCATTGTTAATAGATGATATTCCCGGAGTTTCAGATCTATTTGGTTCTTATCACCCACATACTCCAAAAGGAATCATAAAAAGTAATTTTTACAAGAAAGAACGAAACTTTGATTGGGTTAAAGGTGCCTTTATGTTGGTAAGGAGACAAGTTTTAGAAAAAATTGGAGGGTTTGATGAGAATATATTTATGTATGGTGAAGATGTCGAGCTTTGTTATAGAGTTAAAAAAGAAGGATGGAAAGTTGTGTATGTTCCAATTACTAAAATTGTTCATATAGGAGGAGCATCTGGAGTTGTGCAAAATACACTGATCAGTGAATACAAAGGTCTTTTGTATTATTACAAAAAGCACAAAGGATTAGTGCAAACTTTTATAATATGGATTTTACTAAAGATTTCATCTTTAATTCGAATTTTACTTTTTATCTTATTAGGAAAAAAGGAGCTTGCTAAAATATATGCAAAAGCTTTTACAGCAAATTAATTTAAATACCTTACTAAAGTACAGCGTTGCTACCTTACTTATTGTTATACCAATGTATCCAAAGTTTCCGATCTTTAATATTCCTGGGACATATGTCGCAGTTAGAGTTGAGGATTTTATAATCTCAATATTGCTAGTCTTGATCGGAATTTATTTCTTAAAAAACAAAGAAGATTTTATTAAAGATAAAACCAACCAAGCAATTATTTTATATATTCTTGCGGGACTTTTATCTATTTTGAGTGCTGTTGTTATAACTAAAACAGTAGTTTCGCATATTGCCATTTTCCATTGGGCAAGAAGGATAGAGTACTTAATACCATTTTTTGTTGCAATTGCAGCTTCCAGAACTGGTCGAGATACAAAATTTTTTGTTATCACATTATTAACATCAGCAGTTGTTGCTTTTTTATATGGATTGGGACAGATTCATCTTCATTGGCCTGTTATTTCAACTCAAAACGAAGAGTATGCAAGAGGAGTTGCGTTGCGCTGGGTACCTGGATCTCGACTTCATTCAACTTTTTCTGGCCATTACGACCTTGCAGGGTTTTTAGTCTTAGTATTTCCTATAGCAATTTCGATGTTTTTCTATCTAAAGAAAAATATAAATAGGATATTGTTTACTTTATTAATAATATTTCCTCTATTTTGGACATTTTTACAAACTGAGGCACGAGTCTCATTTGTAGCTTACCTTTTTGGGACAGCAATAACATTATGGTTTTTACAAAAAAAGATATTTATTGTACCAGTAGTATTAATTTCATTTGTTGGAATGATGGTGTTTAGTTCTTTGGGAGCAAGATATATGCGTACTATTAATATATATAAAGATAAACTTTTAAACGAGCAGATAATAATCAAAAAAGTTTACGCTTTTGAAGATAATAGAGTATTAAACCAAAATCCATCAGAAGGTCCAATAATAGAAGATAGGTCTTTTGCTATACGCCTAAACGTTGAATGGCCGAGGGCAATAAGAGCTTTTTCTAAAAACCCTTTGTTAGGAACTGGCTATTCCTCGATTGGACTTGCTGCTGATAATGATTATATTAGACTTCTATCCGAAGTTGGTATCTTGGGAACCTTGGCCTTTTTAATAATTATTATGAGAATCGGAAGTAAACTCGTAAATTATGCTAAAAATTCCAAAGGACATACAATAGAGAGATTTTATGTAATAGGATTTTTGGGATCTTTGGTTGCAATTTTAACAAATGCAATTTTTATTGATGTGTTTGAAGCTTCCAAAATTGCGATTATTTTTTGGACTTTAGCTGGTATTGCATACGGAATTTCAACAAATAAAAACAATGCGTAAAATAATTTTAAATTTGTTTTTGATAATAATTTTACTAGGATCTTTTCTAGTAAGGTTTTATAAAATAGATAACCCTGTTGCCGATTGGCACTCGTGGCGGCAAGCAGATACTGCTTCAGTTACTAGAATATATACACAAAAAGGAATTGATTTACTACATCCTAAATATCACGATTTCTCATATTTACAAACTGGAGTTTTTAATCCAGAAGGTTATAGATTTGTTGAATTTCCAATTTTTAATGCAATTCATGCGAGTTTAGTAAAGGTTTTCCCTCAATACTCTCTAGAAAAATGGGGAAGGTTGTTGTCAGTAATTTGTTCGCTTGTTTCTACGTTTTTAATGTTCCAATTAGGGAAAAGATTTCTTGGGAAATGGACTGGGTTACTATCTGCTGGACTCTTTGCCTTTTTACCATTTAATGTTTATTTCTCAAGAGTTATATTGCCAGAGCCAATGGCGGTGATGTTTGTATTGTTATCTTTAGTTTTCTTTACTAAATGGTTTGATACAAATAAAAAAATACCAATTTATATATCTGCAATTGCTTTTTCTCTGGCTTTATTAGTTAAACCCTATGCTATATTTTATGGAATACCAATTTTCTGGTTGGCTTTAGTAAAGCATAAATATCAATTATCTGAGGTTTTTAAAAATAAATTATTATGGATTTTTGGATTAATAGTACTTATTCCAATTATTGCTTGGAGATTTTGGATGGCACAATTTCCTGAAGGAATACCATTTTATAAGTGGGTATTTAATTTAGAGGGAATTCGCTTTAAGCCTTCTTTTTGGCGTTGGATTTTTGGAGAACGCTTATCAGAAATGATATTAGGAAACTTATCTTTAATTCCTTTTGTCGCTGGTTTAATTTCAAAACCTAAAAAGGAAGAAATAGGTTTTACCATGTCAATGGGAATTGCTGCTTTTTCCTATGTTTCAGTTATTGCTGCTGCTAATGTTCGTCATGATTATTATCAAACTTTAATTATCCCCTCAATTGTTTTAATCGTTGCAAAAGGTGCTTGGGTTTTGTGGAACTCTAAGGAATTTTATCAACCTTTTACAAAATTAATTGTTTTAATAGCATTAATTGGTGGAATATATTTTTCTTGGAATAACGGAATAAGGGATTTTTATCAAATAAACCATCCAGAAATTTTGCGTGCCGGAGAAGCAGTTGATAAGATTGCTGCACCAGATGCATTGGTTGTTGCTCCATATAATGGAGATACTGCATTTTTATATCAAACAAAGCGATCAGGATGGCCTTACCAAGGGCAACCAGTTGAAGAGTTAGTTCAATTGGGAGCTGATTATTATGTGTCAGTTAATTTAAATGATCCTCAAACGCAAGATGCAATGAGAAAGTTTGAAATACCTATTCAGACTGATGAGTATGTAATAATCGACTTAAATAGAAAACGAATGCCTAAAAATTAAGATGAGAATATTAAATTTGAGCGATAGCGATAATCAAGGTTCCGCATATAATATGCTCCTGAAAGGAGCCACCATATGAGGATTCTTATGCTCACACCATACTTGCCTTATCCTCCATCTTCCGGAGGGCAAATTCGCTCATATAACTTAATTAAACAGCTTTCAAAAAAACATAAGATAACTTTGTGTTCTCTAATAAAATACGACGACGAAAAGAAAAATGTTAAAGAGTTAGAAAAATATTGCGAGGAAGTTAAAGTTTTTAAAAGAGCTGAAAAACCATGGACAATAAATAATATTTTAAAAACTGGATTTAGTGCATACCCATTCTTGGTTATTAGAAATTATTCATCTGAAGAAAAAAGGTTTGTAAGTAAAGCACTTAAGGAAGGACATTACGATTTAATTCATGCTGAAACATTTTATGTTAGTCCTCACATCCCACCAACAGATGTACCTATTGTCTTGGTAGATCAAGCAATTGAGTATCAAGTTTATCAACATTTTGTTAAGAACTTTAAATTAGCTTTTTTGAAACCATTCTTGGCAATTGATGTTTTAAAAATTAAATATTGGGAAACACACTATTGGAAAAGGGCAGCACATACGATTGCAGTTTCAGAGCGTGACGCAAAATCTATGCAGCAGTTTGTGTCAAAGAATAAGGTATCTGTTATTCCAAATCCTGTGGGTGAAGATTTGATTGCCAACGTTCCTTTACATTTTTCCAAGAGGATTTTATTTCAAGGAAATTATGCTTGGCTCCAAAATGTAGAAGCTGTTGAAGTAATAGTTAAAAAAGTTTTCCCTCTGATTTTAAAAAAGGTTCCAGATGCAAGACTTATTATCTCAGGACAAAATGCAGACAAAGTAAAACATTTGAAAACTCAAAATTTAGAGATCGTTGATTTAGAAATGGGGGATATAGAAGGAGTCAAAAAGGCCTACCATACGTCAGGACTCATGCTTGCTCCTTTATATGGCCCAAGTGGTTCTCGTGTAAAAATTGTTGGAGCAATGGCTGCAAAAGTTCCAGTTGTAACAACTTCAATCGGTATTGAAGGAATTGACGCAAAAGATGGAGAATCAGTTCTTATTGCAGACTCTATTGAGGATTTAGCCAGTCAAGCAGTTCGTTTGATGACGGATATAAAGCTTTATGAAAAGATTGCAAAGAATGCAAGAAAATTAGTCGAAGAGAAATATACCTATCAAGTAATTTCAGAAAAGCTTGATGAGATTTATAGGGAGGTTACAAAGAAATGATCGATCTATCAATTGTTATATTAAGTTTCAATACTAAAGAATTTTTAGAGAAATGTCTAAAATCAATTAAAAATTCTGATCTAGGGAAATATAAAATTGAAATTATTATTGTAGACAACAACTCTTCTGATGATTCGGTAAAAATGGTTAAAGAACAATTTAAAAACATAAATATAGTTGAAAACGCAAAAAATTATGGCTTTGCAAAAGGAAACAATATAGGTATAAAAAAGGCAAAAGGTAGATATATTTTGTTTTTAAATCCAGACACAGAAGTATCAAAAAGTGCACTTAAAACTGTTCTCGATTTTCTTGAAGAAAATAAAGATGTTGGTGCTGCAACTGTAAAATTAGTTGACCCGCAAGGCGTTTTAGATGAGCCATCACATCGTGGTTTTCCAACTCCTTGGAATTCAATATCTCACTTTTTGGGTTTAGAAAAAGTTTTTCCAAAATCTAAACTCTTTTCAGGATATACAATGGGTTGGTTAAAAAATTCGAAAAATCCTCATGAAGTAGACTCAATAAGTGGTGCTTCTTTTTGTGTTAGAAGGGAAGCTGGTGAAGAAGTTGGTTGGTGGGATGAAGACTATTTTTGGTATGGAGAGGATATAGACTTTTGTTACAGACTAAAAAAAGCAGGATATAAAATTTACTTTATACCAGATTCAAGTATTCTACATTACCGTGGTGCTGCCTCAGGAATTGTTAAAAGAACTTCACAAATTTCAACTGCATCTAAAGAATCTAAAATTCGTTCAGCAAAAGCTTCAACTGCCGCCATGGAAATATTTTACAAAAAGCATTATGAAAACACTTACCCAGCATTTATAAAATGGATTGTATTAGGAGGGATAAAATTGCTATCTGCATACCGCGTAGTAAAATACTCTATATGATGAGGATTGGCATAGATTGCAGAATTTGGGGAATAAAACATGCAGGTTTGGGTAGGTACACAGAACAATTAGTTAGAAATTTACAAATAATTGACAGAGAAAACGAATATGTACTATTTTGTCGAGCAAAAGATATAGATGAAATTCCCACAACACAAAACTTTAGAAAAGTTTTGGCTGACATTGCCCATTACACTTTTGCAGAACAGCTAAAACTTCCTCAAATTTTTACTCAAGAGAAATTAGATTTACTTCATGCTCCACATTTTAATGTCCCAATTTTATATAAAGGTAAGTTTGTTGTAACAATTCATGATGTCTTGTGGCATGACGTTAAGGGATTAAATGTAACAACGTTATCAGCGCCAAAATACGCATTTAAATATATTGCATACCGTGGGGTTGTAAGAAGCACAGTTCATAGATCTAGAAAAATTATTGCTCCAACAGAAACTGTAAAAAATGATTTGGTTGAAAAATTTAATGTATCTTCAAATAAAGTGATAGTAACTTACGAAGGCGCAACTGCAAGAATTATGAAGAAATATAAAACTTCTTCAATTTTGGATAAATATGGAGTCAAGCAGCCATATTTGCTTTATGTAGGAAATTTGTATCCTCATAAAAATCTGATTCAAGTAGTTAGAGCTCTAAAAACCATGGATAGCCCGCCTATGCTGGTTATTGCATCGGGAAGAAATATCTTTTGGCACAGATTTCAAAAACTTTTGAAAGATATTAACGCGCAGGATTTAGTTAAGATGGTTGGTTATGTTCCAGATGACGAACTTGGGGCACTATATAATAGTGCACAGGCATACACTTTCCCTAGTTTATCTGAAGGGTTTGGTTTACCTGGGCTTGAAGCTATGGCTTATGGTACTCCTGTACTTGCTTCTGATATTTCTGTTTTTAAAGAAGTTTACAAAGATGCAGTTTTATATTTTGATCCTCAAGATACTAAAGATATTGCAGATAAGATTAAAGAGCTTGCTGGGGATGAGGAATTAAGAAGTAGATTAATTAGTAAAGGAAAAAGAAGAGTAAAACAATTTTCTTGGAACAAGATGGCAAAAGAAACATTGAATGTCTATAAAAGTGTTATCAATAAGACTTCATAGTAGAATTTCTCTTAATGAAAGTAGCCTTAGTATATGATCGAGTTAATAAATGGGGGGGTGCAGAGCGAGTGCTATTGGTTCTTCATGAAATTTTTCCAACTGCCTCTCTTTATACATCAGTTTACAATCCCAAAACTGCATTATGGGCACGAGTTTTTCCAAAAATAACAACCTCTTTTTTGCAAAAAATTCCTTTTGCTAAAACTAAACATAATTTATTGGCTCCATTAATGCCATTTGCTTTTGAGTCTTTTAATTTTTCAGAATTTGATTTGGTAATCTCGGTAACTTCTGAGTCTGCAAAAGCAGTAATTACCTCTCCAAAAACTAAACATATATGCTTGATGTTAACCCCGACTCGATACCTGTGGAGCGGATATGAGGAATATTTTAGATATCCTCTATTAAGGATAATTTCCTGGCCATTAGTTAAAATACTACAAAAATGGGATATTGCTGCAGCAAATCGACCAGATATTATTATTTCGATTTCAGATGAAGTCTCACAAAGAGTAAAAAAATACTATGGTCAAGAATCCAAAATAATTTATCCACCGGTTGATATTCAAAAATTTCAATCAAAAACTTTAAAATTTAAAATGGCTATGAAAGGTTTACCATCCGGAGATTACTATCTAATAGTATCCAGACTTGTTCCATACAAGAAAGTTGATGTTGCCATCTATGCATTTAATAATCTAAAATTGCCACTTGTTGTGGTGGGGACAGGGAGTGAATTGAGAAAGTTAAAAAGTATTGCTCAAAAAAATATAATATTTGCTGGCCAAATATCAGATGATGATCTTTCAAAGTACTACACACATTGCAAAGCTTTAATCTTTCCCCAAGAAGAAGATTTTGGGATCGTAGCAATTGAAGCACAATCTGCAGGAAAGCCTGTTATTGCCTATAAAAAGGGTGGAGCTTTAGAAACGGTAATTGAAGATAGAACTGGAATTTTTTTTGAAGAACAAAAGCCAGAAGATATAATAAATGCCGTTAAAAGGTTTCAAAAAATAAAATTCTCTGCCCGGGATTGTCAAGATAATGCCAAAAACTTCTCAAAAGAGAAGTTTAAGGCAAATATTTTGCAACTAGTTAAAAATATCTGATACACTTTTACTGCTCAATATGAGATATGACACAATAAAACGAGTTATAGATATTATTTTATCTATAATTTTTTTGTTTGTTTTTTGGCCAGTATTAGTAATAACTGGGCTGTTGGTAAAACTTACATCTCCTGGACCAATATTTGCAGATACTCCAGGAAGGGTTGGAAAAGAGGGTAAACTTTTTTATCCATATAAATTTAGGTCAATGATTGCAAATGCCTACTACCTTTTGCGTACAGACCCAAAGTTTAAAAAAGCTTTTGAGGAACAGCAAAAGGCTGGAAATTATAAAATAATGAATGATCCTAGAATTACTCCGATAGGACGCTTTATAAGAAAACATTCAATTGATGAAATCCCTCAACTCTTAAATGTATTAAAAGGAGAAATGAGTGTTGTTGGTCCAAGGCCTTATTATCCTGAGGAGCTTGAATTACAGCAAAAAGAGTACCCAAAAACGAAGACCTTGGTGAAAGATGTACTATCTGTCAAACCTGGAATAACAGGCTATTGGCAGGTTTCAGGAAGAAGCGAGGTAAAATTTGATAAACGAATACAAATGGATAGGTATTATGCAAACAATAAGAATTTTTGGATGGATTTGGGTATAATGATTAAGACCCCCTGGATTATGATATCTGGTAGAGGGGCTGCCTAAGACCTCATTTTTATTGTATATTTAAACAATGAATCCTTTTAAGAACCTAAAACTCGCTCAAAAAGATGAAAGCATTGAAACTAACCAAGCGCAAGATGCTGGATTTCATTCATTTCCGGAGATCTCAAAGAAAAAGTTTTCATTCCCAAAATTTGGGGGTAAAAAGTTGGGGACAGTAGGTATTGGGATTGTTGCAGTAGCAGTTTTACTTGGTGTACTTATTGGTATTCCAGCAATTGCTGTTTTTAATTCTGTTCAAAAGCTTCAAACTTCTTCAGAAGAACTAAAAAACGCGATTGACGCTCAGGATTTAGATAAAACAAGATCATCATTGGCTAAAGTTAGGCAAGACTTGAAGGGGTTGGATAATAGTCTTGGGATTTTAACCTGGATGTCCCCGATCCCTTTTGTGGGGGGATATGTTCAAGATGCTAAACATGCATCAAAAGGCGGTTTGGCAGGAATTGAAGCAGGAGAAATAGTTTTAAAGGTAATTGAACCATATTCTGACATTTTAGGATTTTCA
>Ga0209542_10021116_pt1 | contig 10235 bp, 13 predicted proteins | sample RifCSPhighO2_01_FD_184028 | JGI IMG/M metagenome (GOLD analysis project Ga0209542, IMG submission 184028) | Soil microbial communities from Rifle, Colorado - Rifle CSP2_plank highO2_0.1 (SPAdes) (version 2) | ecosystem: Environmental > Terrestrial > Deep subsurface > Rock core/Sediment ...
ATGAGACTCGTGAGAGATGATCACGTTGATAGGCTCTAGGTGGAAGTGCCGTAAGGCATGGAGCCGAGGAGTACTAATATGTCCAGTCTCTCGTGCGGAACTCTGTATAGCACTTCTGTTTATTTGCACTTACTTTACTTTTACGTATTTCGTATACCGACACTTTCGAGTGTTCGGTTCTGGTGGTTTGGCGGGAGGGTCATACCCGTTCTCATTCCGAACACGGCAGTCAAGCCTCCTAGCGGCGATGGTACTCATCGTTTCAGATGGGGAGAGTAGCTAACCGCCAGAACCGAACACTCGAAACAAAACTGTCCCACCAAAAGTGGGACAGTTTTGTTATACTTCAACGTATGCGTGAAGAGGTCGCTCAAAAAATACATTGGACGTCCATCATTTGGCTCGTGAGCATAGTTAACCCACTGATGACAGCTCCTCAGCTTTGGCAGATTTGGCAAACCGGTCAAACCGCAGGTCTTTCGCTCGTCTTTCTTTTCATTCTTTTATTTGTTCAAGGTGGCTTTTCGTTACACGGATTTTTTACTCGAGACCGTTTCATTATGGGCAGTAATGGGCTAGCCGCTACCATGACTCTACTTACGGTCCTCTCAGCTTTCTATTTTCGCTAGTTCATTACAGATGGGGAGAGTAAGAAAGTTCTTCGGCATCAGAATGCCTCGAATTTCTTTCTGCCTGCGCTTACTTCGGAAAAGTACATGAGGACATGCACTTTCCGCTCAGCTCGCTGGACAGTAGCTAACCGCCAGAACCGAGTACTCGAACCAAAAACGCCGCGCGAAGCGCGGCGTTTTACTATACTATCCACAACGTGTAATGACATTGTATTGACATCTAAAATAGGGCGGTATACACTTCACTTATGACCACCACACTACAAATTCGTATTGATAAGAAGACTAAAGTCGCGGCACAAAAAGCCTTCCACTCTATGGGACTCGACATGTCCTCGGGCGTGAAGCTGTATCTCGCCCAGGTGGTCAACAAACAAGAAATCCCATTCCACGTCTTGAGCGCAGACTATTGGCCGAGAGAAAAAAAGTTGGCTCTTATTAAAGAGGCGAAATGGGCACTTAAGCACGGAAAGCGTTATGCGACTATCAAGGAGGCACACGCTGGCATTCTTTCTGAAAAGTAATCTATGTACCAAGTCGTTCTCTCACGACGCTACACGACCGCACTTAAACGATTCATTCACCATAAAAACTTTAGCCAGCATATTCTTGAAGAGATTGTCCAAACACTTGCCCGTGGAGAAAAATTAGGGCCAAAATATCAGGACCATCAGCTAACAGGCGAATTTCAGGATTATCGTGAGTGTCACGTGAAGAACAACATTTTGCTTATGTACCAAAAACACGAGAATATCCTCGTGCTTCTCCTCATCAATCTCGGCACGCACGACGACCTCTTTGGTTAAGGTTTTGCTATACTAGGCAGATGTCCTGGGCAGCACGGAGGCGATTTATCATTCTACTTATTGTCGGTGCGATTGTTGTTGCGTTCCTCGCGATTGTAAGTATCGCGACGTTTTATCAGACACCGTCGTGCAGCGATGAACGCCAGAACCAAGACGAGGTAGGTATCGATTGCGGTGGCCCGTGTCCCTATCTCTGTACCATAGAGCAACAACCGCCGACCGTTTTATTCACGAAAACGATTCGAAACGGCACGGAACGCATCGATGTTATCGCGTCGATTGAAAATAAAAATGCCACCGCTGCCGCAAAAAATGTTCCGTATAGCATCACGCTCTATGGTACCGACCAGACACTTATCCAACAGGTTTCCGGAGTGCTCGATCTACCGCCCGGAGCAACGGTGCCCGTGTATGTGCCGGGCGTCACATCAGGAAATCAGAAAATCGCTAATGCCTTTCTTGAAATAGCATCTTCCTCTCCGCAGTGGTTCAAAATGGCAACTGACTCGCGCATCATACCGATAGTGTCGAATACAACGCTCGGCGGTTCGACAGCTGCGCCGCGCATCACGGCAATTCTCACGAATTCGAGTGTTACCGCTCTTTCGAACGTGCAAGCTATTGTCTTCGTTCGTGATGCGCAAAACGACGTCATTGCCGCGTCAAAGACGGTGGTGCCTACTATTCCCGCACAAGGACAGGCAACCGCGACATTTACCTGGAACGGTGCATTCTCGAGTCAAGCTACTTCAGTACAAGTGGTACCGATTATTCCGCTTCCGTGAGTCCTTTCAGAAAATTGTCAAAATTATTTTTCTCCCCTCCGGGTACGTATGTTTTTGGCGGAGACTGGACACTCCTTCTTCCCGCGATCACTCTTTCACTCCTCGGCATTCTTACGATGAGTACGTTTGGGCAGGAAGCTTCTCTTGCACCGCGACAGTTTTTCCTGCTCATTATTGCAATCGGTATCTACCTTGCATTAGCAACGCTCGATATGCGTTTCATTCGCAGGACCACCGTTGTGATGACTCTCTACCTTATTTCATTCGCGCTCCTTGCACTCCTTCTCCTTATTGCTGATCCGGTACTCGGCGCGCGCGCATGGTTCTCGCTCGGACCGGTTTCGTTTCAGCCGGCAGATCTTGCAAAACTTGCTCTGATAGCTCTTCTGGCAAAATATCTCTCGCGGCGACACGTTGAAATTGGAGATGTTCGTCATATCCTTGTGTCCGGTGCGTATGCGCTCACCCTCACGCTACTTGTCCTCATCGAACCGGACATGGGAAATGCAATCATATTCGGCGTACTCTGGCTCGGTATGATGCTCATTTCGGGCATATCAAAAAAACATCTTGCCGTTCTCGGTCTCATCGGTCTCGTTGCAGTCTCGGCACTCTGGTCACTCGGATTACAGCCGTATCAGCGCGCCCGCATCATTTCATTCGTCAACCCGGCGAGTGATATTCGCGGATCTGGCTATAATGCGTACCAAGCAAAGATCGCGGTCGGATCGGGCGAGATCTTTGGGAAAGGTATCGGGTATGGAACCCAATCAAAATTGCGTTTTCTTCCGCAGTATCAAACTGACTTTATTTTTGCGGCATTTGCTGAAGAATGGGGTTTTGTTGGCGTGATGCTTCTTCTCTCGGTATATGCGCTCATTTTCGTACGGCTTGCGCAGATTGCGCGCACTTCTGCAACCAATATGGACGCATTTTTCACGCTCGGCGTACTTATTCTCTTTGCCTCACACGTGGCTATACATACGGGTATCAGTCTCGGGCTGTTGCCCGTTACCGGTACGACGATACCGTTCATGAGTTCAGGTGGTTCACATCTTGTACTTGAATTTGCCGCACTTGGCATCGTTACCTCGCTTGCGCGTCACGGTCGTGGGGCCACACGTGACATAAGTGCGAACGAATACTTAGGCGGCTAGCGCATCCTGTGGACATCGGAAGTCCACAGGATTCTAGGACGTAAAATATAAGGTATGCAAAGAGAGAGTTTTGATGTCGGATCATATGTGCACATAGTCCAGCGCGGTACGCGTGGATTGCCGATTGTACGAGACGAGAATGACCGATTCCGCTTCTTACTCCTGCTCGCGCATTTCAATGATCAATTTACCTCCCCAAACTGGTATCGAGATTTACAGGATGAAAAACTCCAGCAATCGCTTACACGTCCACAATCATGGCCGAAACAAGAACGGTTGGTAAATATTATCGTTTTTGCCCTTGTTGGAAACCATTTTCATTTGCTTTTGGAGGAATTGATGCAAGGAGGAATCGCGCGTTTCATGCAGCGTCTCGGAATAGGAATGACAAAGAGATTCAATGAACGTTATAAAGAACGCGGTTCTCTCTTTCAAAGCAGTTATCGTAGCAAGACCGTGTCAGACGATGACTATTTTCGCTATGTGAGCGTGTATGTACAAGTCAAGAACGCTTTTGATATGCATCCAAAGGGATATCGCTGGGCATCAGGTCATTTTGACGAAGCGTATAAGTGGGCAAGCGCGTATCCTTATGCAAGCCTAATGGATTACAATGGAAAATTTGTTCGGCCGATTGTCGATAATAGGTTTCTTTCTTCCATATATTCTCCTGCCGAGTATCGCGACTTCGCAAAAGACGTTATCCTAGGACGTCATTCCTTAGATGACGAGATAAAACAGCACCAGATCGGCTTCTTTGAATAACCTTGTGGACTTCCGATGTCCACAGATTCGGACGCATAACTCCACTTGACGGCAGGCGTCGGGGGGGTAGCATTTAGTGCTTGAATCAAGAAAAGTATACACCTAAAGAAATCGCAGAGTTGGAGAAAAGTAGGACTATATCTGATGCAGAGTTTTTAAAAGAAGGCGCTGAGTATGCAATAGATTCGGTAAGTGGTGGAAAGCGTTTGAAACTATCTGAAGAACAAATAGAGCGTTTTGAAATAGAAAAGAGAGACAAGGAATGGCACGAGAAAGAAAAAGAAAAATACCGAAAAATGAAAGAGCTCATGTATCCGTTTCTAGACACAGTTAGGGATGAAATACTCACTTTCTTAAGTAAATATCCTTCTTATATTCAACGCCCCAAATTTGGTCCGCATGGATCCGAGAGTCCAAATGGCCCAAAGGACATTTTGGAGATTTTCTGAAGACCTAGATTCATTTCTGGAAAGCAACAAGATGAAAGAAAAATTAAAAGAGTATCTGAGCACGCACGATATTGATAATGATATAGCGACCGAAGTTAAAAAAGTAAGGGCCGGAAGGTATCTACTTAGCTATTTTGAAGATAGGGGTGAAAAGGATGCTGCGAAAAAAGTTGAAAAACATACTTTTGCCGCGTGATAAAGAAAGCGCCAAAGAAGTTTCTAGTGCTACGAAATATGAGCCAGCTAGAGCACTTCTACTAAAAGGTCACCGGTAGAAAGCGAGCGTCTGGGAAAGCATTTTTTGTTTTGAAAACGAGTGTTCCACACGCGCATGGAGACGGGCGCCGAGCTCGGAGGCGCGCCGAGGGTCACTCATAAGCGATTCAATTGCGGCAGCGAGCGCTTCGGGATTGCGGGGCGGCACGAGGAGACCATGATCGTTGTCAGGAATGATTTCTGGAATGCCGCCGACTTGTGTTGCGACAACCGGCAATTTCGCGCATCCGGCTTCGAGAATGGCGTATCCGAGTGCTTCTGAAATCGATGTATGTAAGAAAAGATCAAACGCTTTCAAAAGGGAAGGTGCGTTGTTTTTAAAACCAAGAAGTGAGACATGATTTCGGAGATGTGATTCACCGATAAGTCGTTCAAGGGTGTGTCGTTCGTTTCCTTCTCCGAGTACGATCAATACAGCTTCCGGATGTTTCGGCATGATAATTGAGAAAGCGCGAATGGCGTCTTCAACGCGCTTAGTCGAATTAAGCTCCGACATCATACCGATCCAGTAGTGCCCAACAGCATGTGGGGCGAGTGCGGCCCGCGCTTCTTCGCGAGAAAGCATAGGTGGACATGCAATGCCGAGCACAATTACGCTCATTCGATGCATGACAAATGGCCACCAACGTACGTCATGTCGTATTGATTCTGATACGGCAATAGTCCGATGAGCGAGCAATACCGTGAACCAACTGAAAAATGCGATACCTATTTTTGAGAACATATTGCGTGGTGCATTGAATTCCCAGCCGTGCGCCGTGAAGATAATGAGCGGCACACCGGCAATTCTTGCCGCGAGTGCACCGAGACCCCCCGCTTTTGCGCTATTGACGTGCACGACATTGGGATGTTCAGCGCGGAAAATTCGTATGAGTGAAAAAAGAGAACCAAATGTCAAAAGGTCGCCAATAAAACTGCGGCGTTGCCGTAAGGGAAGTGAAATCGTCTGGACGCCAGCGATTTTAAGTTTCTCCGTCAGAATACCAGTACCACCAACAATAACGGTAACTTCGAACCCTTCCTTCTGTGCAGCAGTCGCAAGGTCATAGACATACCGCTGGGCACCGCCCCAATTTGCCTTGGTGATGACGTAGAATATTCGGGTCTTCATGGGGGAGATAACCTTCGATTGCTTCGTTTGGTTATATAGTATATAAGCCTAGCATAATGATTATCGGCGGACGACGTGTTGCTTTCTTTCTATTCGTTGGTGATATCGCCACGTTTATCGTCGCGCTCTACCTGACCCTCTGGCTCCGATACCTTACGTTTCCGAATACCGCAACGCTTGCTCCCTATGTGATTCCTTCTGCCTTCTTGTTCCTTTTTTGGACGCTTGTCTTCTATAGCGCCGGGCTGTACAGCAAACGGCTCACGCTGTTTCCGAATCGTTTGGCGGACGCATTGTTCAAAACACAACTCGCAAACATACTGTTTGCCGCACTTTTTTTCTTCAGCATTCCTGCGCTCGGTATCACGCCGAAAACAATCCTCGTGCTCTATTTGATTATTTCACTTGCGCTCATATTCTTCTGGCGTCTTACCGTATTCCCATTTCTTTCCGTACGTCGTTCCCGTGAACGCGCCGTACTTATCGCTAACGGGAAAGAAGCAAATGAGCTTTTTATTGAAGTGAACGGAAACCCACGCTATGGGGTAGAATTTTGCATTCATGTGAAGAGTGAGGCACTTGCCGATACGTCAGTAGTATTGGCTGAAATTGAACGAACCCGCGCGACGATGCTTGTTATCGACTTGTCACATACTTCTGTTCCCCATGTGAGCAACCTTGCACGCCGGTATCAACTTGTCGCGTTCGAAGATATGTATGAAGAAGTATTTGATCGTATTCCGCTCTCGCAATTGGGGAAGGCGTGGTTCCGCGAGAATGTCGTCTCAGTCGATCCGTTTTGGTATGTGTTCGCGAAGCGTTGCATCGATATCATGGGGGGGATTGTCATGGGACTTCTCACCATCGTCATTGCACCGTGCATTTTTGTCGCAAATTTGTTTGAGGGCTCTGGTCCGCTTTTCCTGAAACAAGAACGTCTCGGCCGGTATGGTACGCGAATGATGGTATATAAATTTCGCAGCATGCAGAAGAGTGTTATTGCATCGAGCGAGTGGACTCACGAAGGCGAAAATCGCGTGACGAAGGTCGGTGCGTTTTTGCGACGCACCTCGCTCGATGAATTTCCGCAATTCATACATATTATTACCGGCGACCTCTCGCTTATTGGCCCGCGGAGTGACATACGCGGCCTCGGGGAACGGTTGACGCAGGCATTACCGTATTACGAAGCGCGATACATGGTCGTACCCGGCATTACCGGTTGGGCGCAGATCAATCAACAGTATGAGCCGGGTAATGTCAGTCCTCAATCAATTGAGGAAACTAAAGTGCGTCTCGCCTATGACTTCTATTACCTTAAACATCGTTCGCTCGGGCTCGATACCATCATCGCGCTCAGGACTATAAAAAGAATGTTTTTCAGGTTAAGCTCATGGTAAAGAGCATGAAACACACGGTCCTTATCACTGGTGCGGCAGGATATATCGGCGCGATGTTGGTAGAGAAGTTCGCGAGGCGCGATGACGTTGAGCGCATTATCGGTCTTGATAAAGAACCGATGCTGGAGCATTTTTGTACCGAACCAAAACTCACGTACCTCCAGGTGAACACCGCCGATGAGTGGGAAGAACAAGTCCGTGCCTATCATCCCACTATTGTCATTCATACGGCGTGGCAGATCCGCGAGATGTATGGCGCACAGGACATTGAGTGGAAATGGAATATAGGGGGTTCAGACAAGGTATTTGACTTTACTCTTCGCGAACCGAGTGTGGAGCGGCTTATCTATTTCTCGACGGTCGCTTCTTATGGTGCCTTCCCAGATAATTCAATAGAACATCGCTTTACCGAGGACGAGCCATTTCGTAAAACAGACTATCTCTACGCTGAAGAGAAACGAATCTCGGAAGAACATTTGAAAGAAAAATATGGGAAGAGTGATAAACACGTTTCCGTTTCAGTCGTGCGCCCTGCCGCGATTACCGGTCCACGCGGCCGCTTTATGCGCGTTCGCTTTGGTCTCCAATCTGCGCTCGCAGGGCAGCTAACGGATTCATTTGTCTATCGGCTTGTTTCGGCGATGGTAGCGTTTGTACCTGTAACGCCGAAATGGCTCCGGCAATTTATTCACGAGGACGATGTCGTGAATATCGTTGACCGACTTTCCTGTGGTGAAAAAGTCAGCGGATACGAGGTCTTTAATATTTGTCCGTCGGGCGCGGTCGTACACGGTGTTGACATGGCAAAGGCAGTGGGGAAACGACAATTGCCAATTTATCCGTGGATGGTTCGTATCGCTTTTTTCGTATTTTGGCACCTCACGCGCGGGGAGATACCAACAAGTCGTGGTGCGTGGAAGAGTTATTCCTATCCAATTGCAGTGAATGGTTCGAAGGTGACGCGCGAGCTCGGATACATATACCGCTGTAGCGGGCTGGATGCATTTCAATATACCGATGGAGAATACGAATCGTATGTACCCGAGAAATTGCGTCGTCACCGATCATGATTATCGACGGCCGCGCACTTGCAAAAGAAGTACTTGCACGCACGAAGGCGCGTGCACAGATATTACAACGTCGGCCGAATGTTCTTGTGTACGTTGCATCTGACGAGACGCCTGCGACGCGTTCGTATTTGAAAATAAAAGCGAAAAGTGCGGAAGAAGCTGGGTGCGATTTTGAAGAAACAAAGAGTTTGACTTTCTCCCCTCGTGCTGACGCTATTATCGTACAGCTCCCGTTACCGCGAGGACTGAACACTGCCGAGGTACTTAACTCCATACCGATACATCAAGATGCCGACGTGCTCTCCAACGCCGTGCGAGCAAAATTTGAGAGAGGAGACGTTGATGCACTTCTTCCTCCGGTGGTTGCTGCAATTCAAAAAATATTTGCACTCGGAAATATAGAAACGAAACACAAATGGGCAGTCATCATTGGAGACGGGTGGTTGGTAGGGAAGCCGGTAGCAACATGGCTCAAACTGCAAGGAGCTAATGTTGAAGTGGTAACCAGTAAAACAAAAGACCTCTCCGGCGAGCTCCGTACTGCGGACATTGTCGTGTCTGGCGCCGGCTCGCCGCACCTCATCAAGCCCGACATGTTGAAGAACGGCGTGGTGCTCATCGACGCCGGCACCTCCGAATCAGGCGGTACTCTCGCCGGCGACGCCGACCCAACGTGTGCAGACAAGTGCTCAATTTTCACCCCTGTCCCCGGCGGCGTCGGCCCTCTCGCCGTCGCCTGCCTCTTTGAAAACGTCGTCACCCTTGCCGAACGTAAAATTTAAACACACGCACACAGATACATAGGACAGTCCTATGTATCTGTGTGCTATGATGGAAATATGGAAAGGGGACATGTCATTTCCGAAGGCGAGTACTATCACCTATACAATCGTGGTGTTGAGAAGCGAAACATTTTTCTCACACAAGAAGATCGCAATCGGTTCAAACGACTCCTATACATAGCGAATGGAACAGAAAGTTTTATCTATCGCGATATTGAGAAAAAGAGTCTAAATGAGATTGATCGTGGGAAACCTCTCGTGGCGATTGCTGCGTGGGTACTCATGCCGAACCATTTTCATATTTTCGTGAAAGAAATTACGGAAGGAGGAACAGCTCTGTTTATGCGAAAACTCTGCACGGGTTATTCGTCTTATTTTAATAAACGACATGACCGTATAGGGCACCTGCTTCAGGGTAGATACAAATCACAGCACGTGGAGGAAGATACTCACTTAAAGTACTTATTTGCGTATATTCACCTCAATCCACTTAAGTTAATAGAACCGGCATGGAAAGAGCAGAGAAGTATAAATATGACAAAAGCAAAGAAATTTATTTCAGAATACAAACATTCAAGTTACCTCTCGTATATGGACACCAATCAAGAAGAAAGTATCCTACTCTCCAAAACGGAGTTTCCAGGGTATTTTTCTGATAAGAAAGATTTCGAAGATTTTCATTCCGACTTTATCTCATTTTCAGACCTAGATACATAGGACTGTCCTATGTAGGTTGGTTGGGCGATGTCGGCCCCTCGCGGTCGCCTGCCTCTTTGAGAATGTTGTTACGCTTGCAGAAAGGACGACGTACATCTAAACGCTGCAAGTCCTTGATATATTTAGTCTCTTGTGTATATTATTTAAAGTAGCACAACCCTTCAGCTACCCCTCAAGTAGTACACTCGCAGTTAGATTTTCATAATACTCCCGCGGACTTCTAAAGCCAATGCACTCCCTCGGTCGGTCGTTCAAAAAGGCATGTATTTCATACAGTTCTTCCTC
>Ga0209542_10021118_pt1 | contig 10235 bp, 7 predicted proteins | sample RifCSPhighO2_01_FD_184028 | JGI IMG/M metagenome (GOLD analysis project Ga0209542, IMG submission 184028) | Soil microbial communities from Rifle, Colorado - Rifle CSP2_plank highO2_0.1 (SPAdes) (version 2) | ecosystem: Environmental > Terrestrial > Deep subsurface > Rock core/Sediment ...
TTGATTGCTGATATAAGGTATCTTATGTTCTGTCTTGCTCGGCCTTTATTGCCGTCATAAGTTGACATTATGTCCCATCTCTCAGCTGTCTCGAAAAGGCTTTGGTTTGTGTCACCGAAATAGATGTCTCCATGAGTCTTGCCCAACATATTTATGAACATCTCATCGATCTGGTCATTATAATAATAAACCCCTATATACTCATTGTTCAAGAAAACAGCCACATGATAGCTTCTTGGAGTGATAAGGCCTAATCTATCTGAGACATAATATCCGAGAAGGGTCATGTGGCGTGACTTATATTTAGGATTTATGAGGTTAAATTTGCTTGATGAGATTATTGTCTGTTCGTCTTTTATATTGATTCTCCATGATTTCTTCTCGAAATACCAATGGAGTTTTGAATCGCCTCTGTATCTAGCTTTTATAAGATAAGTGGTGTTGCCATAGATCATGTATCCATCGACATATTCCTCTCCTGAGGCGGGCAGATCGGAATTCAGTCTTTCAATATCCTCCTCTTTAATGAGAAGTTTGTATATCGGCAGATCTATCTTATTGACGTCTACCTCTTCTGTGGATATTAATGAAGAGAATGTGTTCACGAAATGTGCTGCTGTCTTGTAAGCATAAAGGAGCGCGCTAAATCTGCCTGCTGGCCGTTCATTAAGCCTAGTGAACTGATAATCTGATATGAACATCGATGAAAAATAGATTGCAAGAATCAGGAGCAAAGCTATTGCAAAGTATATTGAATGTCTGTTCCTTTTATGCAGGCTGATTATCCTTGGGTGCGGGAGGTATCTATAATAATACGGAAAAGAGATGATGATCAATGCTATGATGATGAATGTCATTCTCGCAAGAGATATCATCTCTCTTGCCTCAGACGATGCTATGTTCCTGTCAGGACTTATAGAAGTGAAATCCTGGAGGAAAGATACGTTGAAGAAGAGGATGGATGAGACTAACAGTGCAATGCCTAGTGCAGAAAATATCAAATATGTGATATATCTTGCCATATTACTGATTCTGCCCCCATTCTTGTTTTCTTGCAGTTATCTGTTTCTCTCTGAAAGTCTCCCCCCCGTATTTAAATATTGTTAAATTTCTTCTCTAAAATCGTCTAGAGCACTAGTAGTTGGTATACTCCTCAAATAGGCTCTGTCCTTAATCGCGCGTTTTTGCCATTGCTTATAGGCTTGCTGGAATCGATTCTATTCAAGACAGACTATTTAAGCAACGTCAATAAAGTCTTCATTTATAACGAGAATTCCATCGGAAATGGAATTCTCGGGATTGCGGAAATCTTTTATTAAAAATTGCGCTTGGCGTGATATCCCGCCATTTATGGCGCAATGTCGGAAATGTCGAAAACTGCGGTCTTCGAACATGCTCGGAAATCGCTTTGCGGATTTCTGACATTTAGCCTGAGGATAACGAAAATCACCAACAGGGATCGTCAAAAATGTTTACATTTTTGAGCGTGCTCAGAAATGCCTTGCATTTCTGACACATGCGCAACATGATCTGGGCGGATGAAGAATAAACAGCATTAAAGACTCGCTACTAATCCCTCCATAGGCTTAGTAGAAAGTAAAGGATTTTTGTTGAATTCTTAGAAAATTGTCTGCAATGAGGTCGCCGCGGGTTTGTGTAACAAACCCAGATTTTCCTCCCCCTCGACAGAGTCAGGGGAACGGGGTGAGGGGAATCTGTCTAAACAGCAGTTTAGGCGCGGCGACTGACTGCAGCAAACTACTTTCTACAGAGCCCCCCATAATAAAATTTATAAAGCGGATGACGCCTAAAGTTTATCTGTGATTACATGAAAATTGTCCTCATTACTCTCCCATTGAGCCTTGGGGGAAGGTATACTGAGTTTGGTGGGGTCCAATATCCGATAAATATAGGATATCTTGCTTCTTATCTGATAAAATATGGATATGACGTTGAGATGTGGGATTATAACGTTGAGCTATTCACAGAAAAAGGCTTTGCGGACAGGGTTCAGAAATCCAATGCTGAAGTCATAGGAATACATTCCAAAACCCCAACAATATTGATAGCGGATAGATTCGCAAAGATAATCAAGAGAGTCAGCAAGAATATCGTTGTTGTGGTCGGTGGTCCGCACTGCTCTGCTTTGCCTGCGAGGACTTTGAAAGAATTCTCTCAGTTTGATGTTTGCGTGTTTGGAGAGGGGGAAGAGACATTGCTTGAGCTTTGCGAAAAGATAAAGAATAATCTGTCGCTTGAAGGCACATTTGGAATTGCTTATAAAGTAAAAGAAGGATTCAAAAGACGTATTATTGTTGAGTCTAGAAGGCCGTTGATAAGAAATCTTGATGATTTGCCTTTCCCTAACCGTGATCTCATAAGTCAGGATAAATACAGGAAAGCGCATGTTGAGAGAGGAATACCTCGAAATGTCTGGAATGTGGCAGAGATAATGGTGTCAAGGGGTTGTCCATTTAAATGTGTATACTGCGCAGGAAGCCTTAATTATGATCGGGTTGTGAGATTCAGGAGCGCAAAGAATGTCCTTAAAGAGATTGAGGAATGCATAGATAAGTATGGGACAGATTATGTTAACATAAATGATGATACGCTCACCCTCAAGAAAGATCTTCTTTATGAGTTATGCGATGGTCTCAAGAGATTTGGCATTAAATGGGGATGCCTTACAAGAGTGGATGTTGTGACAAGAGAGATGCTGAAAAGAATGGTCGATAGCGGTTGCATAAGGATAAATTTTGGCATTGAATCCGGCTCTCAGAGGATATTGGATCTCACAAAGAAGAATATCACGATTGAGCAGATAAAGAAAGTCTTCAGATATGCTGATGAAGCAGGTCTTAAGATAAAAGATTGCGGGTTCATGGTGGGTCAGCACCCTGATGAGACAAAAGAGGATATAAAAGCAACCCTTAAACTCATGAAAGAGATAAATCCGACATATGCATCTGTAACAATAACTGTACCTTTTCCTGGAACAGAGCTTAACAGCATGATGAAAGAACGAGGTTATCTCAATAAAAATGAGAACTGGGAGAATTTCGTCATGTTTGGGAAAAAGCCAGTCTGGAGGACGAAAGACTTCTCATCGGATGATCTTGTCAGGATTCAGAAATGGGTAATAAGAAGATATTATTTCCGACCAGGGTATATAATCCCGACTTTGATAAGGATCAGGAGTTTCAATGAGATCAAATATTTCATGGATGTTGGGATTTATTTTCTCAAGAATATAATCTTAAACAGAGGATAGACCAATAAACATAATGAACAACAAGAATTCAGCTAAAAAAGTCAATGTCATAATAATCACCTATAATAGTGAGAAATTCATCGAGAGATGCATTGACTCGTTGATTGCTCAGGAGTATCCAAAAGAAGATTATTCTATAACCATTGTTGATAACAACTCAGAGGATTCAACATTAGATATTCTTGCATCTCTCTCTAAATCAGATTTTATATCTGGATCAAGGTTAAATATGAGAATAATTAAAAATCCGGCTAATCACGGGTTTTCCAGAGCTAACAATAGCGCGCTTAAAGAAGAAAGACTGGATTATGCGCTTCTCCTCAACCATGACAGCTGGATAGAAAAGGATTTTCTGAAGAGTATGGTGAGCGTGATGGAGAGCAAGAAAACCATCGGCGTCTGCGGCGCTGCAGAACATCCTTATGAGAGTAAACTAGATTTAATGAGGAAGACTGAGCAAGTAAACTGGGTCGGATGCGGCGCAACTATGTTCAGGATGAGAGCGCTAGAACAGACAGGCCTTTTCGATGAGAATTATTTCATGTACAATGAGGATATAGATATTTGTCTAAGAATGAGACTAAAAGGTTGGCAGGTCTATTACACCCCAAAAGGAGTTTGGCACCATTATGGGTGGGGGAGAGAGCTGAACGTAGGTGACTCTAGGATAATCAATTCATCTCTCTCAAGGATTTATCTTCTTATTAAATTTGCGAGTTTGCGTCAGATTGTGCGATCTTTGAGAATATATTCTCAAAGAAGATATAATAAGAATAAAGAACCTTCTAAGGATAATTCTATATTTAATAAAGAATACTTAAAAAGACAGATAACCCCTGGGAAATTGGCGTGTCTTATCAGAATAATCATGCGCGCCCCATTATATGTCTTAAAAGGAGCATTTAACAGAATGAGAATCAGAAGAATCAAAGGATTTAGTCATAAGATTGCAGATGAACTTATACGAGAGACAGATAAAAGCTTTTATATGAAATAATCTGTGTCGGAGATATCGGTAGATTATATATTCCCAGTCATTCCATATCTGTCTTCTTGAGAAGCTCATTATAAAGTTTAAGTATCTTCTTGCCGTTTTTATTTATATCAAAGTTCTTCTTAGCATATAATGTTCCTGTTATGCCAATTCTTGAAGATAGCTCTCTGTTTCCAAGGATAAGATTTATTTTTGACGCTAAATCCGTATAGTCTCTTGGCATGAAAATCAGCCCATTCTTGCCATCAATATGTTCAGGTATAGTTCCTATTGAGCTCGCTATTACAGGGCATCCATGCGCCATAGCTTCTGCCCAATTCAGGCCGAAAGATTCGATGCAGACTGTGGGGCATACAAAAACGCCCGAAGTTCTCAATAGATATTTCAGGCGTTCCCGGCTTATTTTACCTATAAAATCAATATTCTTCAAGACTCCGTATTCAGATGCGATCTTCTCAACTCTTTCTCTGAAGACTGAATCCTGTTCATCACCTGCAAGAATAAGTCTTGAAGAAGGATTATTCTTTAGTACACCTTTGAGCGCTTTTATGACAACCCACGCCCCTTTGTAATCCATCAGAGAACCAACAAATAATATGTTCTTATCTCTTTTTTGTTTGCTGGAGGTGAATATCATCAGGGGGTCTATCCAAGGTGTCACAATCTCCCATTTCTCTCTTAAGATACCTTCTTTAGTATAAATATCGATCATATTTCTTCCTGTTGCTATCGCATGGTCTGCTCCGTTGATTATCCACCGCCACAGCATTAATCTCAAGGAATTCCTTAAGCTACCCCTACACTGGCCGCATTTTCTGCCATAAGCCTTGCCACAGATGTATCTCTTCATCGCATTGCGTGGGTCTATAAAATTCCTGAATGCGCACATCACCCAGTAATCATGAGCATACCAGACAATGGGTTTTTTGAGATGTTTTGCTGCTAATAGGGGCATAGGCGTAAGCGCCATCATGTTGTGGGCCTGGACAAGATCAATGTCATGTCTCTTGATAGTCTTTTTAGTAAAGAAGTATGATCTGAAATGCCCTTCTGGACATACATGATAGCTCACTTTCTGTTGATTTTCTGGTCGATTATTCTTTTTTACTTGGTTTAAAGATGTTTTTTGTATTATATGTATCTCTTCAAATGATCTTTTCTCCAGAAAATAATCTATAAGGGTGTGTATTCTGTTCTCTGTACCTCCACCTGATGTTCCGAAATCGTTTATTATAAGGAGTTTCATCGTTTGCATTGTCTTTTTATCTCAAATAGGTCTTTAAATTATCCTGTTTATTCATCAACCTAGCTCTTGTTCCTTTCTTGACAATATTCACAATATCATCAACTATCTTTCTCAAATCATAGTTCTTTTTCGCATGCTTCCTGGCCTTTATGCTCATTTTCTTGTATAATCCGCGATCTTTTCTTAGAAGGATTATCTTCTCAGCAATTGCGTTGGGTGAAGGGAATAATAGCCCGTTGTAATCTTCAGTCTGCTTAAGGCAGAAACCTACTGAATGATCCACTATTTCGTTCATTGGGGGAGCATCAGAGACTATGCATGGTATGCCACAGCTCATCGCTTCTATGATAGGGATGCCAAATCCTTCATTATTGCTAGGGAACACGAGAACATCCGCATTGTTGTAAACCTGCCTGATTTCAGAATATTGTTGCCAGGAAATATCAAAAAAGAAATTATTAGGATATCTCTTTCTTGCAGTCTTCATCGCGTTCATTATCTCTTTTAAGTGAGGAGAGAATTTATCCAGTGGGGAATGCAGCCTGAATACTATATCTGGGCATTCTTTAAGAACAAGAGGGATTGTGTCAAGAAAAGGAATTATCCCCTTGTAATAATGAATCCTGCTATTAAATATGACTTTGAACGTCTCATTTTCTGCGTTTTTGAATTTGTCTTCCTTTGGGCTGAAATAACTGGTGTCTACACCAAAAGGCACATAAGCCTTTCCGCCTCTTTCATCTCCACAGATATCATAAGCCCATCTTGTCATGAAAATCTTCAAGTCTGCCTTGTTTATATCATCTAGTTGTGATTCGACTGATCTATGTTTAGGATCAAGATGTATTGTCTGCCATGCTATTTTAAGTGGTTCGTGATTTGAATCTGTCACATGAGAATATCTCTTAAACTCGTGTCCTGTGCACCAGAATATCACCGCATCCAATTCAGAATCATCAGGGCGGCAGAACACGCCTTTTCTGAAGAGTCTTTTCTCAATCTTGTTGTTTATAGGTATTAGTCCGACTTCAATATCTTCTCTTTTCAGCAGTTCCCGCACAAAATAATATGTTCCTGCTGCTGCACCATTCTGATACGGGGGAAACACCCCAAGCCATCCTATCCTAATCTTTTTCCCGCTGAATTTCTTCATCCTGTCAAAAGGAGTTACAGTTGTTTGCAGGTATCTTATCAGATTTATATTCATCACGTATCTCCTCCAATATAATTCTTTGATAAGTTATTCTACAGGTCATTAAAGCTATTTCTGGATCCTTTGCGCAATATATTTAAATATGTTTTTGAGAGTATTCTCACAAAATCAGCCATATCGCACTTTTCTTTAACAGATTTTCTTCCTTCGAGGCCAATATTTATTGATTTTAGAGAGTTTGTGAGCAACATATCTATTGTTTCTGCAAGTGAATGATAATCTCTAGGCTCTATCAGGAAACCATTGCTGCCAGGTCTTATGAATTCTGTTGTGCCCCCAGATCTTGCACCTATGAACGGTTTTGCAAGTGCCATCGCTTCTATCATTACGAGCGCAAATGGCTCTTTCACAGAAGGGAGAACTATAATATCAAGTTCGTTCATTATCTTCAAAATATCTCCTCTGTAACCAAGGAATACCACTTTTTTATCTACTCCGTATGATTCTGCAAGTCTATGCAGGCTGTTTTCATACTCTTTTGTCTCAAACTGAGAATCACCTATTATCAGGAATCTTACATCTGTGTTCTTTACAAGACTGGCTGCCCTAATAAGATCCTCCTGCATTTTTCTAGGCTCAATTAGCCCGATATGCCCGACAAGGGCGCATTTCTTAGGCAGATTAAGTTTTTTGTGGAGGAAGAATGTCTTTTTCTTCAGAACAGGGATAGTCACGGCATGATGCATCACCTTTATTTTGCTGCTCTTTATGCTGGGCAGGAGGCTTTTCTTCAAATCTTCAGAGCATACAATCACAAGGTCCGCCATTGAGACCATGTTTCGTATCCTGCTTCCTGAAGTCATATAGCTCTGGCCATGGCATATCACTGGTATCCTTAATAGCTTTGCCGCTGCAACAGCAAGAAGATTAGAATAGAATGTTGTGCAATGGATTATATCAATCTGATCATTTCTTAAAATCTTTCTCAGATTGATCACTGATCTTAGGAACTTCCACGGCCATCTAAAAGAGAATATAGGCATATCCATGAATCCTATTTCAAGACCATTCTTCAGTGCTCTTTGAGATGCCTTGCCTTTTCCTGGAAAGAGAAATATTGGCCTGAAAAGCTTTTTATCAAGAAGGCTCGCATAATTGATTATGCTTATCTCCCCCCCGCTCATCTTCTCTGTCCAGCTTATATACAAGATATTGATCATAACCTAATATCCCCTGGTGGGCGCAAGCTCTATCTGGTTTATAAAGGTATCCTCATAGTATAGCTTTTTATAATCGAATGTAGGAATATTTAAATAATAACATTTAATAGTATAAGCTGTGTTATGTCCAAAATGCTGAAAGAAACAGCCAGAGTGATGGGTAGAACGGCCGTAGGCTGTGCTAAGATGGCATCAGTAGTTTTTGATGCTGTTGGAGTCTATTCACTTTTTAGATTCTTTAAACGGAATCAGACTATCATACTGATGTATCATGGAATCACTGAAACCGCTTCAGTTCCTGATAATTTCGATGGAAGGCAGGTAGATGCGACATTGTTTGAGCATCAGATAGAATACCTAAAAAAGAATTATGATATCATCTCTTTTGATGAGTATGTCAATAATGAACAGAGAGGTATTCTTAAAGAAGATCGGCTCAATACGCACAATCGTGTTAAGCGACAGCTCACCATCACTTTTGATGATGGTTATGCGAATAATCTTTATGTCCTAGCTCCAATAATAAAAAAGAACAATATACCTATAATCATATATCTGCCTGCAGGATTGATCGATAATAACGAGATATACTGGTCAAACAAAGTCTCTTTCTGTATAGGACGTACAGAACGAAAGCGTATTGAATTCATGGCTGGCGCAAAAAGAATAGTCTTAGATCTGAGCAACCCGAAATCAAGAATTAGCGCATTGATAACTGCAAAAAAGACTCTTTTTAACATCTCGGAGACTGATAGGAAGAAAGCTATCTTTGAGATAATATCCTCTTGCGATGTGGATTTCAGAGATAATATAGATTTAAGACCTATGTCCTGGGAAGAATTAAAGAAGCTAAAGAAACAACTTGGAGATCTTGTTAGTTTCGGTTCTCATACCCTGACCCATCCTCTGCTTTCAAAGATTTCAGATGCGGAAATAATCAAAGAGCTTAGCGAATCAAGAAAGATGATCTCTAAAAAGCTAGTCAAGACAGATCATCTCTCATATCCTTTCGGAGATTATGATTCTCGTGTTATCACGACCGCAAAGAGATTTTATAGTTCAGCTGTCACGACATCATATGGGTATAATGGTCAGGGGGTGGACATATTCCGCTTAAAAAGGATCCCGGTCAGCAATAATAATGGAATGTTCCTTTTCATGTTAAGCTTATTTCTTGATCTTGGAAGGTATTCTGAGTTCTTCATCAGGGTATACAATCGGATTAAACTTCTCTTTCATGACTGAACACGCAGCAATATTTATAAATCAACTGAGGTAATAACTCGCTCATGGTTATTGATGGTGGATTAAGCTCAAAAGAAAATCTTTCTTATTACGAGACTGAAGCGAAGAATCTAAGGTTGTTCGGATCCTTAAGGGAAATAAGCCTTGCCGAGAATATCCTAAGAAACTTGCCCAGAAAGTTCATAAATGTGCTGGATATAGGTTGCGGAGAAGGATACTTGCTTCATCAAATCCATAAGAGGTATCCTTCAGCCAGCAAGTATGGGATGGATATCACTAATGGCAGGACAATCACAACAAGAAAGAATGTCCCTTCAGCTATTGTTTTACGTGCGGATGCAATAAGGCTTCCTTTTCTCGATGATTCTTTTGATGTGGTGATATGCTCTGAAGTTATTGAGCATATACTTGATTATCAGTCTGTCATTAACGAGATAGCCAGAGTAAGCCGTGGCAGAATCATAATCACTGTGCCTAATGATCAGGCGTTGACTCAGATAATATGTCCGAAATGCAATACCCCGCATTATCTTGATGGGCATATCAATCGTTTTGATGAGAGCAACATAATAAAGTTATTTCAAAGAAAAGATGTGAATTCGATCAAGATAATAAGATTTCATACAATTTACTCTTATAACAGCGTTACATTAAAAGTGTTAGGGATTATGAGATTATCGCTCGATAGAGCTCTCGTATATCTAAGCAGATACATAAGTTTTCTCAAACCTAATTTTCTTATGGTAGTCGCGAATAAGGTTCCGAGAATCAAGGCGGGATGTGATCATAGATGATGAAAGATCGTCCAATCTATCTTGTCATGGTGAAAGTTGATGATACGAAAATTCCTCCATTTCCGTTCATGATATTAAGCAGTGTCTTGAAAAAATCAGGATTCAAAGTTAAAGTGATAGATTGCTACAAGGATGACGCAGAAAAGATTGCGGAAAGCATAATCAAGGACAAGCCTCTTTTTGTTGGTTTCTCTGTCCTTACAGGCCCTCCAATCTTTTATTCTGTGATGATGAGCAGGATAATCAAGAAGAGATCGCCTACGATACCTATCGTGTGGGGTGGAGTCCATGCCTCAATGCTTCCTGAAAAGA
>Ga0209542_10021120_pt1 | contig 10235 bp, 6 predicted proteins | sample RifCSPhighO2_01_FD_184028 | JGI IMG/M metagenome (GOLD analysis project Ga0209542, IMG submission 184028) | Soil microbial communities from Rifle, Colorado - Rifle CSP2_plank highO2_0.1 (SPAdes) (version 2) | ecosystem: Environmental > Terrestrial > Deep subsurface > Rock core/Sediment ...
TTATTTTCTTAAAGATCGGCTCACGCCTTTATTTTTCCGACCGACTTTGCCGGCGGTAAATCTTGGCGTTAATCTACCGAATATTCTGCCAACCAACAAACCAACTCAGCCGCCGGCAAATCAGGTGCCGGACTGGGCGGTGGTGGCAGAAAACTTAAGTATCCCCTGGGCAGTTGCGTTTTTACCCAGTGGCGAAATGCTAGTGACTGAACGGCCGGGCAATCTGCTCAAAATTGGCCTGGATAAAACCGTGATAAAAATTGAAGGCGTCCGCCATGTCGGCGAAGGCGGGCTGCAAGGTTTGACTTTGCACCCCAATTTTGCCAATAACAATTCGATCTATTTATTTTTAACCGCTCAGGGCAAAAACGGCTTAATCAATCGGGTTGAACGCTATCAGTTAATCGGCGAACAATTGGAAAACCGGACCGTCATTATCGATAATCTGCCCGGCGCCCAGTTTCATGACGGCGGCCGGCTCGCATTTGGTCCGGATCAAAAACTTTATATCACCACCGGCGATGCTTCACAAAGTAGTCAGGCTCAAAACTTAAATTACTTGGGCGGCAAAATTTTACGCCTCAATGACGACGGTTCAACGCCAGACGACAATCCGTTTGAGAATAGTCCGGTTTGGTCTTATGGTCACCGCAACCCTCAGGGACTGGCTTGGGACGACCAGGGCCGGCTCTGGGCGACTGAGCACGGCCGCTCCGGAGCGCAATCCGGTTATGATGAACTCAATTTAATTGAAGCGGGCAAAAATTACGGCTGGCCCAATATCCAAGGCGACGAAACTCAGGCGGGCATGACTAAACCGGTCATTCATTCCGGACCGAATTCTACCTGGGCGCCGGCCGGCGCGCTATATTTTAACCAAAGTATTTTTTTCACCGGCCTGCGCGGCGAAGCGCTCTACCAATATCAATTAGAGACTAAAGAATTAAAAACTCACTTTTTCCAGGCCTTCGGCCGGCTACGAGCCGTCACCCTGGGCCCGGATGGATTTTTTTATCTTTCCACTTCTAACACTGACGGCCGAGGCAGTGTTAGGGATAAAGACGATAAAATTATCAAAATCAACCCGGCCATTTTTGAATAACACCATGAAATTGCGCCTGCCTTACTTCAAACAAAAAAATGAGTTGCTCTGCGGACCGACTTCAATCCAGATGGTTTTAAGTTTTTTTGGCGTAAAAAAAACAGCGGAAAATATCCTGAAAAAATCAGGTGTGTCGTTGTCAGAACTGAAAAAAATTGGATTAGCCAGTGATAAAATGGCGCGGCTGATAAATCAATACGGCCTACACGGCTACGCGAAAAATCAGGCGACGCTAAAAGAAATCAAATATTTTATTCGTTTGGGCTTGCCGACAATTGTCAACTATATTGAACCGTCGTCAGACTCGGGCCACTATGCCGTAGTAGTTGGTTTCAGCCCGCGAAGTAAAAAAATTATTCTGCACGACCCACTCAACGGCAAAAATTTTAAAATTCTGGAAAAAGAATTTCTCAAACGCTGGCGCAGCGGCTATAACCACTACCGTCGCTGGCTAATGGTGGTCTCTAAAAAACCCTTGACCAATAAAGCCGGGATCTTACTCTAAATCAAGAGTTATAACGGCCAAAAAAATAAAAAAAACGCCCTGGGAAGGGCGCCTAAAGGACGAGGACAAACAAATGATCGCGCAGGTGTTAAGACAACTGCATGGCTTTGGGGTCGGAGAACGGCGCGGCCAAATCCAGCGCCAAGAAATGCCGGTTGATGGCAAACATCGTCGCCAAAGGCAAGTACTTGGCAGCAGTCTGGAGCCTGACAGTGACGCCGGCATATTCCAGGCGCAAATCACCAGTCTTTTGGCAAGCCAAGATCATCAGCCGCTCAATCAGGTCTGGTCCGCCCGCCCGAACTAAGACCGGAAATTGACGCCAAGCGGCATCAGAATCGGCCAGCAGCATGCCGGCCCAAATCTGGTCGTGGCAACCACCCTGGCCGCAGCCAGGCAAAGCGCTGATCCGTTTTTGCTGTTCCAGCCACCACTCGATGGGCTGAGGGGCCACCTTGGAGTGATGCTGATAGCAAAGCAACACGACCAGGAGATTACTCATCGCTTCCCGAACCGTTGGCCCGGGTGATTCCGGCTTGACCGCAGTCGCGGCGATTTCGATGCGATTGATAACCGTCGGCAGGATCGCCGCCGGCCGCGCCTGACCCAGAAAAGCAAACAGGCGTTGAGCCAAAGGCGCCAGGTACTGCACACCGGCCAACCAGCCGCCTGACCAGGCGACGAACAATTCGGCCAGCGCCTGATCCATTTTGATTTGAATCAGGGGGTTGATGTCAGCGTCCAGATACTGCTCGGCCAGCCAGTCGGCGGCTGAATCGTGCGACGAGGTCGGAAATTCGACCAGCCAGTGGCCGAACAAATTGACGAAGAATTCTCGCCATTGCTCCGGCGTCCAACGCCAGAAGACATCCTCTGGACCAAGGCCGCTAAAAGCGCCTCGGCTCAGATTGACAAAGCTCGGCACTTCCATGCTCGTTACCTCCGTTTGGATTGGATATTTGTCAATGAATGCCTTAGTCTTACCACTTTTAATTTGGCCTGTCAATTTAAATGCTCTAAAAAAAATTCCGTCTCGGTTAATGGGACGGACAGGCGGCAGGAGCAAAGGTCTGAGGAGAACAAATGTACGACGGCGCGGCTGGGCGATGCAGCTGGCTGGAATTTAATCCAATATAGGCCTGGAATGGGCTGATCAGCCAATCAGGACATTGGACCGATCGCCAGATGACCGTGTCCCTAGAAACGGTAACCCGGTTAAACGCGAATTGACCCGGCTGAAGACCGTCATCTTGAGCATCAACAGTCTGTAAATAGTAGAAGGTGAATCCTTCCCTATCTATGCCCTGTTGCCGACAGATGGCATTAATGATCCCAATTAACTCGGCGTTAAAAGCGGCAACATTGCTGGTCCGGCTTTGATCAACGACGTCGGTCAGCGTGTAAATAAAGACAAAATTACCTTCCGGCAAAAAGACGAAAGTAATCTCGCCATTGCTGTAAGGACCACGATATTGCAGTGATTTAATCCTCATTATGCCAACGCCTCCTTTAAGGAACAACGGGGTTGAGCGCTTAAAAACTGCCTATATCATAACAAAAGGCTGGATTTTTTGCCAAAAAATTGATTAAAATTAAAGCTTGACAAGGGTTGATAACTCCTTTATTATTGATAGTAAATGTTACCGATAAAAAGCTTGATACGGCCAAAAAAATGATTTGTTTTATCCGCCCAGTGGCGGATTTAAACGTCAAGATTAAAACAACAAACTATTCCCGGCCAAATTCTGAACCGGGGATGATGAAAAACTAAAAAATAACAAATTAGACCTATGAAAAAACAAACTATAGGCCTTGCCGTTTTAGCCTTACTGATGGCCGTAACCATCGTCGGCTGTAAACCGCAAGAAACTAATCAGGCAGCCGATATCTTATTAAACGAAAACACCAACCAGTCGGCGGCCATAAATGCTGACGTCAACCAAAACCTAAATACCAACGTCAACGCCAACGTTAACCTCAACACCAACCTAGACGTGAATGCCAACCTCAACGCCAACGTGAACGTCAATGACGATAACGGCGAAGTTAAAGTCTTTAATATTGATGGCTTCAAATTCGGTTACTCGGAAAAAGAAATTAAAGTAAAAAAAGGTGACCGGGTTAAAATTGTTTTAACCAGCACTGATGGCTTCCACGACTGGGTGGTTGACGAATTTGATGCCCGAACCCAACAGATTAACACCGGCGAAAGCAGCAGCGTCGAATTTGTCGCTGATCAGGCCGGTAGTTTCCAATTCTACTGCAGCGTCGGCAATCATCGCCAAATGGGCATGGTGGGCAACCTAGTTGTTGAAGAATAAACTCCAGATCAACTCTAAAAAAATGCGGTTCAAAATTGAGCCGCATTTTTTGTGTTAAACAAAAGAATTGACAGCAGATTTCAAAAAATATATTATTAATAATACACTCGTAAACACGTTCGCACCTTTATAATTCGAACACTAAACAACCAACCCTCATTGAATAGACTAAGGAGTGAAGAAATGAAAGCGACAATGCAACAAATTGGCAAATTGGTCGTTCTGCTCGTCAAGCCGAGCAAGTACGACGACACTGGACATTTGCTCCGGTTCTGGAAGGGTGTTCTGCCATCCAATACCCTGGCGGTAATGAATGCTTTAACTCAAGAAGCTTTTGCCAATTCACCGCTGGCTGAACTGGCTTGCGCAGTTCACGCCTTTGACGAATTGGTCTGGGCTCAGCGCGTTAAACCGCATCAACTGGTCAAGCACTACGCCGACAATCACACCACTGTTGTGGCGGCTTTGGTTGGCGTCCAAACCAACCAATTTCCTCGCGCCTGCGACCTGGCTGAAGAATTCATCCAAGCCGGCGCCAAGGTGGTGATCGGCGGTTTTCACGTCTCTGGCTCGCTGGAGTCACTCTACTACGGCATTAAGGATAAAAATCGGCCAGGTATCCCCTGCCCCCATATCTTCCCGCCAGAAATTCAGGCACTCATCGACAAAGGCGTTATTGTCTGTGCCGGTGAAGCCGAAGAGTTGTGGGGGCAAATCTTAACGGATATCGTCCAAGGTCAAGCGAAATCGCTCTACCATTGCGAAATTAAACCGCAATTGATCACTGCCCCTCTGCCCCGCTACCCCGACCACTACTTCCGGGATTTTGCCGTTGAAATCGGTACTTTGGATACCGGACGAGGCTGTCCGTTTAAGTGCGATTTCTGCACTATCATCAACGTTCAGGGTCGTGATCCTCGCTGGCGAGATCCGCAAAAGCTGGTCAATTTCATCGCTGAGCTGTGTCATCAACACCGATCAGGCGCTCATGTCTTTTTTGTCGACGACAATTTTGCCCGCAACCCGAAGTGGGAAGCCGTCCTGGATGGCCTCATTGAACTACAGCGGCAGGGTTTGAAATTCACCTTTATGGTGGAAATTGACCTGGCCTCGGGCAAAATCAAATGTGCAGACAAAAAAACCACCTTCGTCGAAAAACTCGGCCAGGCCGGCTGTGTCCAGGCTTTCGTCGGCATGGAGTCAGTCAATCCCAAAACACTGCAGCGCATCCAAAAAAACCAAAATAACCCGGAACAGTACCAAACGCTCTGTGAGCAACTCCACCAAGCCGGCATCACCGTCCATGGCGCCTACATCATCGGTTTTGACGAAGACGATTATGACAGCGTGATTGTCGCCGTCCGCACTCTGCGTAAAATCGGCGTTGACCAGGTGTCATTTTTCTGCCTAACGCCCTTACCGGGATCAGAAAGCCATGTTCGGGATTTCTGCAAAAGCACTTGGATGGATACGGACTTCAACAGGTACGACTCCTTCCAGCCGGTCACTCGTCACCCCTTAATGACTGAACAACAATGGTGCGAGGCTTTTCGTCAAGCCGGGCGAGAATTTTATCGTTCGCGCTATATGATTGAAGCCCTGCGCCGTTGTCGAGAAGAAACTTTCTGGGGACTGATGCGCAACTACATGTGGTACCGCAATAGCCTGCTCGGACACAAAATCCACCCTATGATCTGCGGCCTGTGGCAGATCAGAACTCGGCGCTCTGGCCGACGGCACGGTTATTCGGTAGAAAACCGGCTGACTTACGGCTGGCAGGAAACCAAACGGATCGCCAAGTACTTATTCGGCCACTGCATCGGGGATTTTTACCTCTTCCAACATGTCTACTATCAGGCCGGGTTGGAACGTAAACTTGATGCCCTGGCAGCCAAACACCAAATCAGAGGCGACACTGACGCCGAAACCGCCAAGCAACTGCTTAAGTTACGGCTCAATCGCACTTTGCACGGGCCGCTGGACTGGCTTCACCGGACGTTTGGCAACTTACCAACCAGCCGAGTGTGGCTTAACGCCTTCTGGAGACAATACGGGCCCAGCGTCTGGCGGGTTCGTGGTCGCAACACCAAAAGTCATGTCCTGCACGTTCCAGTCGCGGTTCTGCATCCGCGCAACTGGTTGTGGCACCTCCGGATGATTCCCTACGCCATCACGGAAGTTGTCTTTACCGTCTATTGGTCATTAGTGCTTTTGGCCAAAATGACAAAAATGCGCGGTTGAGTTAAAACGTGTTCGAATCCGCTCGTTGTTGGTTAACCCCGAGTCTACCCAGACTCGGGAATTTTTTTAAATCAAAAAAAGAGATGCCGACCTGGCACCTCTTTTTTTGATTTAATTTATATTTACCTAATCTTTCCTGATTATAATTCGAATGAACCATTTTCCACGTTCTTACCAAAAAGATTAAGGTAATACTGGCGCCAATCATTCAGATTGACCGACCGGTCTTCGGTTTTGGTTTTTGAAAAGATATGTTGAGCTGAAACGTGACTATAATAATTATTGCTAGCGCTAGTAATAAAATCAGGCAAGGCAGCATAGTCGGGCGCTTGGACGTTTAGCGTTTTCTGGCCGGCGGTGGTGGCAAAAAACAAATTGTTGTTTATTTTGTACCCGACAATCGGATAATCGTTAACTTTTTGCAACCGATCCTTAATAAACAGCTGGCTCTGCTTGTTTGAATAGAAAACGTTATCCGTTATTTCCAGATTATTGGCGTCGTGGGCATTGATGCCGTAGCCGTAGGCGTTCATTATTATATTATTGGTTATCTTCCAATTACGCGACAAATCATCACTGCCCTCGTCGATGTATATGCCGACTGCCTGGGAATGGGTTTCCTGCGGCTGACCAGCCCGGGGCGTACCACCAAAAAAGCCCCAGACATTGTCAATGGTATTGTGATCAATCACGTCATATTCATCAATGCTACCAGTTGAGCCGTTGTTGTAGATTGCTCCAGTGTCATCCAAAGATAAAGCAGCATTGGTGATGTAATTGTAAGAAACCGTCCGATTGCGTTTTTTTTGTTCGGCGATATAAATGCCGCTCTGACCGGTCCTGTCCACTCGGTTATTACTAATCACCGCATTCTGCGCCGGCCCGACGTAAATGCCTATCCCCTGGCCACTGTTCCAGCGGTTCGGATCGGAATCATCCTTTCGGCCGCTTACTAAGTCCCGGCCCAACCAGGCGGCCGGATCATTGCCGCTGTATTCGGCGCCGATTGAAAAAACATTATTGTTCTTAACTTCAATATTCGTGGTAATGCGGGAATAAATGCCATAAGCCCCGGCATGCTGAACTGTATTGCCCAGGATATGATTATTGCTTGCACCCAGAGAATCAATGCCATTCATATAGCTGTGATCAACAATATTATTAGAGACTGTTACGTCATGGGAACCGCCTCTTAAATAAATGCCCGTGGCATTATTCCGCTCCACAGTTAATCCCTGAATATTAATATACCCTTTATTGTCATTGACCACGACGCCGTAATCCCGACTGCTGGCTTCAAAAACCGAACCGTCAATCGTACCGCCTTTTGGCCAAACAAAAAGTTTTTTTGTGGCACTGTCGTAGGCCCATTGTCCTTCGTTATTTATTTTTGCCACCACATTGGTCAGATAGTAGCCGAATTCTTTTGATACCCCACCGGTTTTTGAATTGCCGCTGACCGGGTACGCCAGGGTAATTTTGCCCGTACTCGGATCAAAAGTTGAAACCGGGATATGGCTGATATTGAAATAGTCATCCCGGACATGGGCGACGATGCCACTGTTCCATAAAGATATTTCGCTTTTATGAACCGCATCATAAAAAACTTTTTTTACATCCTCACCAGTGCCGGCTAAAGCGGTCGGGAAATAAAACGTGCTTTCCTGCTCCGGCCAGCGCGACTGAGTCAATTTAATTCCATCCTGGAAAATCTGAGAACCGCTAAAGACAATATTTTCTTTAACATAAACGTTGTTTCTGTTAGTCGGGCTAATCGCCTTCCCGTCCAAGGCCGCGTCATATTTTCTCCAGCCGGAAACCTCATCTGAACCTTCAACAATAACCTTACCTTCATCGCCCGGATAAGGCGCTAACGTGACCGGCAAACCCGCTTGACCATTAGTATTGACCGTAACCGTCTGCCGATAAATTCCCTCTTTTAAATATAGGGTACTGCCCGGTTTCCAATCGGTATAGGCCGACTCAATGGTCGGATAGGCTCGGTATTGAGACCAGGACGTATCGTCATAGCATAGTTTCCCTGTCTGAGTGCAAAAATCAGCCAAGCCCTGCCATTGGCCCGGGTCGTTTAAGCTTTGGGTGTCATAGATGGATTTTATTTCCGACGCGCTCAGGGACCGGGTATAGATCAGGACGTTATCAAGGTCACCGGCAAAATGACCGGCTCCGTCCCAGCGGCCGATGCTCAGCGGCAAAGATACCAACGAATTTACCTTGTCAGCTGTGCCAGATTTAATTAAAATCCCATTTTTATAATATTTCAAACTAGTTTGAGTGGGAGAAATTTTTTCCGCCGTCACGGTCAGCAAATGCCAGCCGTCGTAGTTGGTCTGATCAAAAGTTTCATTGGTCGTCCAATTGTAACTTTGACCATTTGATAATCTCACTACGATTTTGTTATTTATAATCGCCAGTCCCCAGCCATTACCGCCGCCGCTGCCAAAGATGAGGCCGGTGTTAGCGCCCTGCGCTGTTGGCCAGGCCGCTTTAACCCAGATTGAAAAGGTAAAGGTATCGGGCCGGGTAACATTGCCAAGGTCAATATAATCACCGTCACCGTCTAAGCGTAAGCCTGCGCCTTGATTGCCAGCGGATAAATTTGCACCATAGTCAGTGCCATTCAAGTGATTCGCCTCATCGCGCGCATCTCCTTCAAATTTCCAATAACCGGTATAGCCAGCCGGTATTCCAGTGGTTACCGACACGATCGTGATCGATATCGTGGCCGGGTCTGAATCCGCTGAGCCATCATTAGCCTTAAAGGTAAAGGAATCAGAACCGGTGTAGCCGGGCTGAGGAGTATAGATCACTGCCGGTGCGGTGCCGGCCAGACTCCCATGCGCTGGCTGAGTTACTACGGAATAAGTCATTTCGGCTTCCTCAAAATCCGTAGCGGATAAAGTAATAGGCAGTGCGGTGTCCTGGTTGGTTGTCACAGACTGAGGTTGGGCAACGGGTGGCCGATTGGTAGCAGCATCATATATACTTGTAACCTCGGCCGCGGTGAGCGCGCGGTTGTAAATTAGAATGTTATCAAGATCACCGGCAAAATAACCGGCCCCGTCCCAACGGCCGATGCTCAGCGGCAAAACTAAAGGCGTGTTAACCTTGTCCACAACCGCAGATTTGGTAAATAGTCCACCGTCGCGGTAAAAATTCAGCCTCGTCTGCGTGTCAGAAATCTTTTCCGCCGTCACGGTCAGCAAATGCCAGCCATCGTAGTTAGACTGAATAAATGGTTCAATGGACCAGTTGTAACTCTGGCCGTTGGAAAGTCTCGTTACGACATTGCCATTGATAATCGCCAGTCCCCAGCCATTACCGCCGCCGCCGTTAAAAATCAGGCCGGTATATGCTCCCTGGACAGTTGGCCATGAAGCTTTAACCCAAGCCGAGAGCGTGAAAGTATCAAGCCGGGAAAAATTACCAATATCAATATAATTATTAACTCCGTTAAGATGAATAGCTGACCCCTCTCTTCCGGCCACAAAACTGCCACCATGATTAGTGCCGTTAAAATGGTTGGTTTCGTCAGTAGTGTTATTTTCAAATTTCCAATAAGCGGCATAGTCTGACGGTACAGAAACAAAGGAGGCGGCCGCTACAGTCCCGCGGCCGGACAAATTTTTGGTTTGAGCCCGGGAAACTGATAACGAATAATAAAAAGCGCTGGCGATTATTAAAACGACAGCTCCTAAAACAAAAAGTTTTTGTTTAGAAAAACCAATGTTTTTCATATTTTTTGTTTACCTAAACCCAGGTTCCTCCTTACCCCGCCAAAGCGAGGTAAAATCTTGGTTTATTATTTAATTTATTTAAAACTTTGTTTTATGAATTCTTATCTAATCTTCCCCCGCAGTGTCCCAATCGGGATTTTTTCTAAGTCAGCGTTAGTAATACCCAGGGAATGAAATCTCATTAAGGAATAAGCCACCGCGCCATCGCGCATGTAGTAGCGTTTGGAATCAAAGGGGTTAACGTACCAGGCCTCCCCGTGCTGCTGAACCTGAAGCAGAATGTAACCTTTAAGTCTGCGGGTTAAAGC
>Ga0209542_10021121_pt1 | contig 10235 bp, 10 predicted proteins | sample RifCSPhighO2_01_FD_184028 | JGI IMG/M metagenome (GOLD analysis project Ga0209542, IMG submission 184028) | Soil microbial communities from Rifle, Colorado - Rifle CSP2_plank highO2_0.1 (SPAdes) (version 2) | ecosystem: Environmental > Terrestrial > Deep subsurface > Rock core/Sediment ...
GCTCCATTTTTGCCTGATGGGAAGAGGCTAGGGGAGGGCCCTCTTTCTTCCGGATCTTCTAAATAAGCCGGAATATTCCCGCCCCCACCCTAACCTCTTGGCCCGCCAGGCAGATAACCTAATTTAAGTTCAACCTCGCCGAAAAGCCCTATGTATTAAATTACAAGGGTTTTAGGATTTTATTTCATAATTTGGTATAATTTAAACATGCAGACACAAATATTATACGCCTTAATCGCCATCTTGTTGCTGGGTTTTGGCATACTTTTTTATTTCTTGCTTGATTTAAAGAAAAAATCGGAAAAGCCTCAAGACGATGCCAGTTTAAAGGTAATGATGGAATGGATGAAGGAAATAAAGCAGGGCACAGAACAGACGCGCGAGGGCATGCAAAAATCCATTGATGAAACCAATAAAGCCATCAACGAACGCCTGGATAATGCTGGGCGGGTAATTGCCGCGCTTACCAAAGAACTCGGCGGTATTTCCCAAGTGGGCCCGGACATACGCCGTCTGACCGAAACCTTGGCTTCTCCCAAACTTCGCGGCAATTTTGGCGAAGAGATGCTGGAAAATATGTTGTCCCAGGTTTTACCTAAAACCTCTTACCAAATCCAATATAAATTTAAAAACGGCGAAGTGGTCGACGCCATTATTCACGTAGGCGAAAAAATCCTTCCCATAGATAGTAAATTCAGCATGGAAAATTTCCGGCTGATGAAAGAAGCCAAAACCGAGGAATCCGTGGAAACCTTAAAGAAAGCATTTTTAAAAGACGTTAAAAGGCGCGTGGATGAAATCCACAAAAAATATATTTTGCCCCAGGAAAACACTTTTGACTTTGCGCTAATGTACGTGCCGAGCGAAGGCGTATTCAGCGAAGTCTTGGACGACACCGGCACAATTACCTACGCGCGCGAAAAGAAAGTTTATTTCGCCAGCCCCAACACTTTATATCATCATCTTCAAATTATTCTCCTATCCCTCCGCGGCCAAAAAATCAATGAGGCCGCCCAGCAAATTTTAGCGATGATTGCCGGCATTAAACAGGAATCGGACAAATTCGGCAGAAACCTAGACGTCCTGGGCAACCACATTAAAAACGCCGGCAACACAATGGGCACGGTAAGTAATGATTTTATTAAACTTAAATTAAGTATAACCAATGCATCATCATTAAAGTTAGACAGTGAAACTAAAGAACCTGAAGTACAAAAACTACTTGATTAACTAAAGGTGATGAACACGAATGAGAGACAAATAAACACGAATCCTAAGCGCGTCGATTTGCTGCATAAAGATTTGTGTTATAAAATACAAGGCTGTTTCTATAATGTCGCAAATAAATACGGGAAAGGACTAAAAGAAATAATATACCAAAAAGCACTTGAGGAAGAATTCGTTCTAAAAGATTTAAAATTTGAAGCTCAAAAAAGAATAAACATTTATTCTGTAGAGAGCAGCAAGGTGTTGGGTACTTATGTGCCTGATGAATTGGTAGAAAATCTGGTTATTATAGAAATTAAATCATCTATATTTACTGTTGAACGGGATTTGCAACAACAATTATCATATCTGAAAGGTAGTAAATATGAGATTGGCTACTTAGTTAACTTTTCAACACCCCAGCTTTATATAAAAAGATCAATTTATACGAACAATCGAAAACCATTTATAAATAAACTAAGTGTTCAAAATTAATGTTTATTAGTTCGTGATTAGTGTTAATTGTCTGAATTATTAATTAGTGTTAATTGCTCAATCTATGTCTATAAGAAACCCAGACCAAAGAGTAGGAGTGTTCGTGGATGTGCAAAATTTGTACTATTCCGCACGCAATATGTATAACGCGAGGGTAAAGTTTAACGAAGTCCTAAACGCGGCTGTGGCTGACCGCAAATTAATCCGCGCCGTGGCTTATGTAGTCAAGGCCGATATGCCGGAAGAACAGTCGTTCTTTGACGCTTTGCTAAAGGCAGGGTTTGAAGTGAAGATTAAAGAACTCCAAACCTTTGCCGGCGGGCACCAAAAAGGGGATTGGGACGTAGGGATAGCCATAGACATAATTAAAATGATGAACAAGTTGGACGTGGTGGTGCTTTGCTCCGGCGACGGTGATTACATCCCGCTTTTGGAGTATTTGCAAATGACCGGACAGTTTACCGAAACCCTGGCCTTTGGCAAATCCTGCTCCGCCAAAGTCAAAGAGCTCACGGACTATTTTATTGACCTCGACGAAAATCCCCGCAAATTCTTAATGCCAATAAGGAAATAAATTTATGGGGAATGAAGATCCATTTTCAATTGACCAATATATAATGGCGCGTGAAGAAAGAGACAGGGCAACAAAAAAAGCAGGGGGAAGCAAAGATGCGCAAAGCTTGCCCGAACCTTTAATTTACCCTCCCGAAAGCTTTATCGGCCCTGAACAACCGATAAAATTAGACAGCGATCCAAAAAAATGGCCGGAAAAAATACAACTTGCTGCTAAGCATTTTGAGACAAAATTACTCGAATTGGAACCTTACATTTTAAGCAAATTTAGTACATGGCAAAAACTACAAAGTTATTTTGGCATTAAGCCCTGGCTATTGTTTAAATTTATAGAGTTAAGGACTAGGTGGTTAGAAAAAAATGAAAAAGGCAAACCAAAAACTTACAAACTTAAGGAAACATTTGGGCCGGTATTTGCCACTAAGCCTGGATTGCAGCGGGAAGAATTTTTACAGACTGCGGAACAAAGAAGGCTTATTCTTGCATCTTTTCTGGAAGGGGAGCCAGGTTTAAGCCAAAATGCTTTATGGCTAGCTGTGCAAGAGGAGTATATAAAACTTGGGGCGGGCAAGAGTCAATTTATCGATGATTTGAAAGCGCTGGTAAAGTCAGGGAAAGCGGTAAGGCAGGCAAAAAGTCTAGTTAAATTTACAGGCAAGGGCGCGCATTTTTTATATTCCAAAGCCAAGCCTGTTGAAAAATAGACAGGAAAAATTCTTAATGCCAATTAGGAAATAACTATGGGTTTTTCACCGGAATTGAGGAGTGGAAATACTCCAGAGTTAAATGAGAGGGAGCAAAGACTTCTCTCAAAGCTTCGTGAGTTATCTGATGCTCAAAAAAAACTAATGATATCAGGAAAAAATTACCAAAAATTTAAAGCGGAATTTGACAGTTTGATAGCAAAAGGTTTTCTTATAGGAGGTCTTTTAAATCATCCTAATAGCGCTATTCTAGAATTTACTATCACGCCGGAAACAATTACTTAGATACAATATACCTATTTATTATCTGAAAATATAAATAATAAACGATAAATTCAGTTATATGCCTCGAAGACCGCCAGAAAAATTTGATGCCCATCTTATCGACCGCGAAGTAGCCCGGGTTGATTTCGCAACTTTAGGTCCTCGGCGGGAGATTACTGACCCGGCAACTATTGGGGCAAGGATAGAAAGCGCTAAAAAAACTTGGAGCAGATTCATCCACGCAAAAAGAAGTGGAAACACCGGAAAAGTCAAACCTTTCATGATTCAGTTTGAGCCTTTAATGGAAACGCTGAATTTAGTTGACATTCCTCAGGACATAGCTTTAAAAGCTATGGACAGTATAATTCTTCAAGTACCGGGCATGATGAAAGAGGGAACCACTTATCGTTTAATTGATCCCGAAGCCCTAAAAGGACATATGGCCGAAGGAAAAAAGCGAGCTGAAGCTGAAAAAGGCGGCAGAGCTACTCAGCGAATAGAAAAATTTGCTGAAGCAAATAGGGTTAGAATGCAAGGGCAACAACAAGCTGAAAATTTTATTAGGCAAACCCTTGAAGCTATGAGGCAGGCTGCGGCAAAAGGCGGTGCGGCACTGAAAAGATTAATTGAATCTTTAAGAGAAGCTCCCCGAAAGACTGGAGAATTGGCAGAGATATCGGATACTGCTTACAGAAAGGCGGTCCTTGAAGTCTTACCGTTTCACGAATCCAAAAAATCCGTAACGATATTGGAAATTTCTTTCGCTTCCGGGTTATTTGAACACGATGTACGAACGGCCATGAAAAAACTTATTGAGGAGGGGCTGGCTGCCCATGTTGGTGACAAGCTCAACCGTTACTCTACAAGCGGTTATGCTAAAGCATATAGAAAAACACCGAAGGCCGATGAGAAATAAAAAAATAAATTTTATTATACCTTAATTTAACGAAGTGAATGCCTCTTTTAGAAAACTTAAATAAAGAACAGCTTGGGGCCGTAAAGCATACTAATGGGCCTCTTTTGATAGTGGCTGGCGCGGGAACAGGAAAGACCACTGTGATAACGAGGAGGATTGCGTATTTGATAGAACAGGGATTAGCAAAGGCTGATGAGATACTGGCGCTCACTTTTACCGAAAAGGCGGCAACGGAAATGCAGGAGCGGGTGGATTTGCTTTTGCCGCTAGGGTATTACGACAGGTGGATATCCACCTTCCACGCTTTTTGCGAACGGATTCTAAAAAACCACGCGCTCGACATTGGCATCCCCAATGACTTTGAACTCTTGGATGGGGTAAGGCAATGGGTCTTTATATACAAAAACTTTGAAAAGTTCGACTTGGACTACTACCGCCCACTGGGCAGTCCAAACCGGTTCATAGACGCGCTTTTGACGCATTTTTCAAGGTGCAAAGATGAGCTTATTTCGCCATCAGACTATCTTAAGCACGCGGAAGGATTAAGGCTACAAACGGATCAACCAACAAAAACTAAGAAGCAAGAAGTAAGAAGTAAGAATCAAGGGGAGGAAACTGATTTGTCGGAAATCGCAAGATTAGAAGAAATCTCCAATGCCTACCACACTTACCAAAAGTTGATGCTCGATAACAATTACCTCGATTTTGGCGATTTGATAAACTACACGCTCGAACTTTTTAAAAAACGCCCCAATATTTTAAAATTCTACCAAAACAAATTTAAGTTCATAATGGTAGACGAATTCCAGGACACCAACTTCGCGCAGTTCCAGCTGGTAAAATTATTGGCAGGCGATAACCAAAACCTCGTGGTTGTGGGTGATGATGACCAATCCATTTATAAATTCCGCGGCGCCAGCGTATCCAACATCCTTAAATTCAAGCAGGAATACCCGAAAGCTAAACAGATAACACTGATTGAGAACTACAGATCAACACAGAACATACTCGACCTGGCGTATAAATTCATCCAGGCAAACAACCCGGACAGGTTAGAGATTAAGCTTAAAATCGATAAGCATCTTAAAAATAACGGCAAAACACAGGGAGAGATAAAAGTCCTCGAAGGTGAAGACCTAAGCGGGGAGTTGAATTCGGTCAGCAAACAAATCCTTGGCATCAAGCAAGCCGACAGTGATGCCACATATAACGATTTCGCGATACTCATCCGCGCCAATTCAGCGGCCGATGAATTGCTCCCAATCTTGCAAAGTTCAGGCATCCCTTACACTTTTGTGGCCAATAAAGGACTGTATAAAAAACCGATTATTGTGGATATTTTATCTTATATGCGGCTTTTAGATAACGCGCACGATTCGAGCAGCTTGTATAGGAGCCTAACCTTACCCAAATTCCATTTATCCCACCAGGAACTGTCTTCGCTTTTGGAATACGCGCACCAAAAAACTTTATCTTTGTATGAAAGCCTAACTCCTGCCTTAACCTTGGCAGATGTATCGCAGGACAGTAAAAATAAAATCCGCTCGCTTCAGGAACTACTCACAAAGCATTCGGCCTTGGCCAAAACCGCCACTGCCACGGAAATGATGATCCATATCATTATGGACTTAGGCCTGGAAATGAAGCTTAAAGAAGAAACCCTGGAAAATGCGCAGAACCGCGAACTGTTAGACCAATTTTACAAAAAAATTGAGGGCTTTGAAAAACAAAATGAACACAAAGATTTGCACGCGTTTTTAGAGTCGCTGGAGCTGGAAATCCAGGCGGGGAGTGAGGGCGATATCAAATTCGACCCTAACCTTGGCCCGGAAAGCGTAAAAGTTCTCACTGTACATAGCGCCAAAGGCCTGGAATTTAAATACGTATTCATCATAAATCTTGTTGACCAAAGGTTCCCAACCCGCGCCCGGGGCGAAACTATAGAAATTCCGACCGCTTTAGTAAAAGATATTTTACCGGAAGGGGACTTTCATTTACAGGAAGAAAGAAGGCTGTTTTATGTTGCCATGACGCGCGCCAAGCGCGGGCTTTATTTGTCCTGGGCCAAAGACTACGGCGGCAAGACTGTAAAAAAACCTTCACAATTTTTGTTGGAAACCGGTTTGGTGCCAAGCGAAAAAGTGAACAAGGCTACGGGCAAGGTGGTCTTTAGTAAAACTGACCCTTCGACAAGCTCAGGGCCTAACGGCAAAAATAAGGTCGTGTACAAAAAATTACCGACGCGCTTTTCTTATTCCGCGCTGAACGACTTTAATTCCTGCCCCTTGCAATATAAATACAAACACTATTTGAAATTGCCGACTGCAGGCAGCCACCACCAGAGCTTCGGCATTACCATCCACAAGGTTTTTGAGGACTTTTTAAAACTCTACAAAAATAATTTGGCCTTAAGCCAGACCGACCTGTTTGGGAAAAAAGCTTCGGACGCGCCCTTGCCTACAGAAAAAATTTTGGCTGATTTGTACGAAAAAAATTGGATAGATGACTGGTACAAAAACAAGGCCCAAAAAGAAGAATACAGGAAGGAAGGCAAAAAAATGCTGGGCGCTTTTTATGGGCACCTTAAGTCGCAAAAACCCAAACCCAAACTGATTGAGCAGTTTTTTAAACTCAAGCTTGGGGATTATGACTTTGTCGGCAAAATTGACAGGGCAGACGAAACCCCGGCCGGGCTTGCGATTATTGATTACAAAACCGGCAAGGCGCCTAAAAATAAAACTGACATTGACCAATTGCACATTTACCAATGGGCCTGCCAGGAACTTTTAAAGCAAAAAGTGGGGAGTTTAAAATATTGGTATTTGCAAAGCGAAAACGATGGGTTTAAAGAGGAGGAGTTGGCGACAACTGAAGAAATTACGGATTTAAAAAAACGGCTTTCATCAACAATCGAAGACATCATCGAAACCATAAAGTATGACCGTTTTAAGGAACTACACGCTAAAATTAAAGACCACAAGTGCGAATTTGAGGATTTAGAATAGTTTAAAAATTGTCTACTAAATACTAAAAAGTACGAAAGGTACGAAATCGATAGTTTTTAATTTTAGTATTTTTAGTACTATTTCGTATTTAGTAGAAAACTGTGGTATAATCAATATGTCTTTAGTACCTAAACAGCAAATTACAATTTTAGGCTTAAGCGCGGGGCTCTCGGCATTCTCCCTCGCATCCATACTGAATTTTACCGACCCCTTTAAGGCCGGTTGGGGATTGTTCGCGCTGTTTTATTTGAGCGTATTTTTATTTGCTTTCTCAGCGCTCTCGCTTTTGGCTTTTGGGGTTAAACGCTGGCTGTGGCCAAAAATCTTTATTTCCGACCTCACTTCGTCTTTAAGGCAGGGCGCGCTTATGGCGGTGTTTGTAACTGTCTCCGTGCTCCTGCAGATGAACGGCATCCTGTTTTGGTGGCTGGAATTGAGCCTGATATTATTTTTTATAGTTTTTGAAATCTTTATAAACCTGAAAGAGTAAAAAAAACAAAATGGATGAACAAAAACCACAATTAAATAAGCCATCGGCAACGCCTTCCGAGCCGCAGGAAAAACCCGTGGAGCAGGACGCGCCGTTTTATAATGTAATGCCCCAAGCAGAAGCGCAGGGGCCAATGATTGGGCCTAAAATTAAAATCGCCCAGGAAACTAACTTTGAGGCGCACGACCCGAACCCGGTAATGAAGTTCGCGGAAGCCCACAAGCGCCTGGTGATTCTTGTTTTGGCTATTTTGCTTTTGGCTTATCCCGCTTACTATCTTTTAAACAAACTCCTGCCGGGGCAACCCGAAGAAGAAAACTTACTCAGTGAAGAAGCCTTAAAACTGCTCCAAGGCGGAGCGAACAGCAATCCGCCGGAGGAATTGGCCTATAAAACTCCCAAGGAATGGCAAGCTCGGTATTTCGGCAGTGAACTTTGCCAAACCTTGGAATCCTGCGGGGATGAGGCCGACCCTGACCGCGACGGGCTTAAAAATTTGGAGGAGTTTGAAAAAGAAACCGACCCGAATAATAATGACTCCGACCAGGACGGGCTTTCGGATGGCGATGAAGTGAACGTTTTTAGCTCTTCCCCGACAAACAAGTCAACATCGGGTGATGAAAAATACAGCGATGCCGATTATATAAAAGGCGGTTATAACCCAAACAGCAAAGATACCTTATTAGACGCGGAACAAATTTTAGACATAAGCGCCAAAATGAAATCATTTGGTTTGCATCAGCCAACCATTACGACGCTGGGGGATAGCCTGCTTGAAATTTATAAATTTACAGCGGTAATTGAAACCGCCCCCAATGCCACATCCACAGATTCCAGCACGGCTACGACAACAGAGAGCTCCGGTTTGGAAGGCCTTGAGCAGACGCCGGAAGCCAAGCAGGACCGCGATACACAAAGGAGCAACGCCATAAAGAACATTGCCATTGCTTTAGTGAAATATTCAGAAGACAAAAGCGCATTTCCAATTACCTCGGACTTCGCCCAAATGTTCGCGGCAGTCAAAATTTATACCAGGGTGGCAACCAACCCTACAGATCCGGTCAACAAAGGCAAATATGTTTACACCTATGCCGCAACCGAAGACGGCAAAGATTTTACTTTAACCTTTTTCAGCGAAAGCCAGAACCAAATAATTAGGACAACGGCCGCGGACGCGAAAAAATACCAGACCCAGGAACAGGCCGCGATTTACGACGAGCAGAGGAAAAACAATTTGGACAGCTTAAGGACAGCGCTGCTGCTTTATTCCAACAACAACATCGCCGGCAACCAGGAATACGTTTTCCCAAAAAATGAAAATTACCAGACCGCGCTTGTGCCGGAATTCATTTCCGAAATTCCCAAAGACCCCAAAACCGGCGAGGTTTACGAATACCAGGTAGCCGAAACTTTTGACTCGTTTACCTTAAAAGCGATTTTGGATGCCCCACCCACCGGCCGCACCGGCTACTTGTGCAACCAGGAAGAATGCCGTTATTATTAACTTTACGGATTACGGACAAAGTACGGATATACGGATATCTGGCTTCCGTACATCCGTAAAAAATCCGTAATCCGTAAAGAAATGAATTTTTTCCAAAAACTATTCGGCAGCAAAAAATCCAATTTCGATAAAATAGTCGCCGCTCGAGTTACTGGCATCGACAAACATCCTAACGCCGACCGCTTACGGGTTATCAAACTAGATGTGGGCGGTAGCGTTGTCGAACCGGTTGTCTGCGGGGCTTTTAATTTTGGGGTAGGGGATATGGTAGCTTTGGCTTTGCCTGGAGCGACTATTCCGCAAAGCATCCACGGTGCTGATCATAAGCCCTTTGTATTAGAGAAGGCAACAATCAGGGGCGTAGAAAGCCAGGGAATGCTTTGCGCGAGCTACGAACTTAAGCTAGGCCCCTTATCCGAAAAACCGGAAATCGCCCTGCTTAAAAACGATATTAAAGCGGGTAGCGAATTCGATTCTAATATGATAAAATAATCCACGTGTGGTGTAGTCAGCCCATTTATGGGCTTATCACTGGAGCCGATAAATCGGCTAACTACAAGCTTCGATATGGCACAAAACATTATCATAGATAATTCCGACGAACAGCGCCTAAAAAAAGAGCTGGAAAACCGCAAGGACTTTGAAGCCCAAAGGATTCGGCGCTATTTAAGCATGCCGGATTTGTCCCGCACGGAAGGCAGCCCTCTCTTTGAAGTCGTTCAAAGGGCCAAAAATGTAAAAAGCCTTCAAGGTTTTGATGTAATTGAAATTCCTGAAATCATACCTACCAATATTTTGTTCGATTTGTTTAATATGCCCACGGGACATCCGGCCCGCAGCAAATCCGACACTTACTATGTAGATGACAATCACGTTTTACGTACTCATGATACCGTTTTTTGGTATTATTATTTAAACCATCCGGACATAAAAAAGCGCATTGAGAACAAAGAAACTTTGGGCTGTGTTTGCTACGGCAAAGTTTACAGGAAAGACGAAATCGACAGCAAGCACATGAATGTCTTCCACCAGTTTGGCGGGCTTTATATTGGCCCGGACGACAAAGTTAAAATTACGC
>Ga0209542_10021122_pt1 | contig 10235 bp, 9 predicted proteins | sample RifCSPhighO2_01_FD_184028 | JGI IMG/M metagenome (GOLD analysis project Ga0209542, IMG submission 184028) | Soil microbial communities from Rifle, Colorado - Rifle CSP2_plank highO2_0.1 (SPAdes) (version 2) | ecosystem: Environmental > Terrestrial > Deep subsurface > Rock core/Sediment ...
TCAAAACTGAAAAATAAAACCAAAGACTTATGCCGACCAGTCCTCCTAAAAAAATTATCCCTGCCCAAGGAATTTTTCTTAAAAACCGTGGCCATCTGAAACGAGGTAAGGTAGGTAAAGACAACTGCACTGTCTGTAGGCGACGGGTCATCCGCCAACTAGCCAAATACCACATCTTCACCACGTTGGCAAAACGCGACCAACCCGCCCACAGGAGTCTTAGCGTAGACGGGTCCACCACCCAACGCCTTCTCCAACGCGTCACTATAGGCAGAAAAAATCTCCGCGGAAACTGGCGCACCCATTTAAGACCATTGGTTTTTAACCATAGCATCAAAGACTTCAACCAAGAGAAATCTTTTCTCCAAAACCAAACTACTTTCCTAAACCACTGTCGTCTCCAGCCGATAAGAATAGTTAACTTCGACTGTACTGGTAAGCTCGACTTACCAAGCATCCGCAGTTTAATAGAGTAAAATCTACTCAACCGGTTGACATCTCGACCCCACCGTCTTTTAAAACGAGAAAAATTAGTCAAGAAAAAAAGAAGCCGTAAACCAACCAAAAGAAGCGCCTCTAACACCAAATAAACAGGGTATCCCAGCAGTCTAAAAAACCATAGCCACGCTGACCGTCCTGTCCACATGGTGTCAGTGTAGCAAGCTAGATTCAACGACTCAAGGTGTAAAGGTGATGCAGAAGTTTAATAAATTGAACTCACTAATAAATGAACCAACCCCTAATCCATTACCCTACAAACCACTGCTTCGGTAGGGAAGAAAAGGGTTAGCCACGCGTATATTAACAGTCGGGTAGGATCGCCTGCCCGTCGCTTGTCCCTTCTCATCTGTCTGTTCCGGCCACGGACAATCTAAGCAAAACGTTTGGGTAAAAGGATCTGCTAAGGTTAAATGTTCACGCGCTTCAATAGTATCGGCCGGCGGTAGCGTTGCCGCCGGTTCGTTGTCAGTCGTTATCGGTAAACCACTGTCTTTAAATACCCAAACCCCTTGCTTAACCGGAGCTAACGTTGCCGGTAAATACTTCTCCCAAAAATATTCAAATCGCGTCTCACAACCCTCACCGTCTTTTGGCACACCGCCGCCCAAACTACACACACTTCTTCCCACAATGCCTTTCGGTTGCTTTGGAGAAGTGTTTTTTTCATTCCGTAATACATACGCCATAATATCATGCCAAATTGGCGCCGCTCCGGTTACTCCCGACACCACCGCCGGGTTCATCGGCGTATTGTCGTTATTACCCACCCAGCTTGTCGTTAAAAACTGATGGGTAAAGCCAATGGTCCAGTTGTCTCTTAAATCGTTAGTCGTTCCCGTTTTCACCGATACGGTTTTGCCGGCAATTACCAATTCCGAATTAGCGCCAAACGCCGCCGCTCTGGCATTATTGTCCAACAGGATATGGGCAATCAAAAATGCCGGTTCCCGATTGAGTACCCTTGTCAACCCCTCATGCTTCACTCCGAGAACATTTGCTTCCTTGTTCTCTTCTTCAAAGAAAAATTTGAGTGCTTCTGCTGTCCTTTCCGGGTGATTTTCTTCATAGACTTTACCCGTATAATCTTCCACTTTAAGAATCGACGTCATTTTTACCGGTACCCCTTGGTTAGCTAGCGTCCCAAACGCCGCCGCCATATCCAGCATTGTCACCTCTCCTCCTCCCAAGGTCAGCGCTAAACCATATCGGTCAGGCTCGGTAAAACTAGTTATTCCCATGGCACTGGCTGTGGCAATCATACTTTCCAACCCGTTGACAGCTAGCGTCTTAACCGCCGGCATGTTGTAAGAATTAGCCAAGGCAAACCTGACCTGCACCGGACCATGAAAAGAGCCGTCGTAGTTACGCGGGCAGTATGGTTTCTGGTTACTCACCAAGAAACACGTCGGGATATCTAAGAGCAGAGACGAGGGGGTTAACCGACCAGTCTGAAACGCCGTCACATAGTTAATCGGTTTAATCGCACTACCCGGTTGGCGTAAGCGCGTGGTTAAGTTGACTTTACCGTCAATCTCATTGTCAAAAAAATCTTTTGAGCCTATCATTGCCAAAATCTCTCCTGTTTCCGGCTTGGTGACTAGCGCCGCCCCATTAGAAACTCGGTAGCGGGCTAGTTTTGTCAATTCAGCCGCCACACTCGCTTGGGCGTAGTCCTGGAGGGTTAAGTCTAACGTTGTCTTAACGCGCAAACCTCCTCGCTCCACCGTCTGCAAGCCGTACTTTTCTTCCAAGAGGCTTTTGACATAAAAAACAAAGTGCGGCGCCCGAATATTTGTCTCCACCGGTGCAAATGAAAGCTTCTCCTCAAAAGCTTGGCTAGCTTGCTCTTGTGTCAAATAGTTATCCTCCTTCATCCGTCGCAGTACCTCCCCTTGTCGCGCTTTGGCCTCTTCGGGATTAGTAAAGGGCGAGTAGCGCGTTGGCGCTTGCGGTAAACCGGCCAGTAATGCTGCCTCGGGCAAAGTTAATTCCGCCGCCTTCTTACCAAAAAAACGTTGTGCCGCCGCCTCGATCCCGTACGCCGTTCCGCCGTAGGGAATATGGTTGAGGTACATTTCTAGAATCTCCTTTTTGGAATACAAAATTTCCACAGCTAATGTCAGGAGAGCCTCTTTAATTTTTCGTGACAACGTTCTTTCCGGCGTTAAGAGCGCCGTTTTAACTAGCTGTTGGGTAATCGTCGATCCCCCCTGCAATTTATTTTTAAGAAGAGTGTTTCTTAGCGCTCGAATAATACCTTGAAGCGAAAATCCAAAATGGCGGTAAAAGTTCTGATCCTCAATGGCAATTGCCGCCTCGGGAACATAACCTGGTAAGTCTGTTAATTTCACCGGTGTTCGGTTTTGATCAGCAAATATTTCGTATAAAAGTTCCCCGTTCCGATCGTAAATGAGCGTCGAAACCGGATACGCTTGGCTGGTCAACTTCGTCGGTGAAGGTAAGTCGCGTAACAGGTAGACCATCAAGCCTCCGATTACTACTCCCGTCACCCCCCAGATTACCTTAGCTTTGGTTGTCTGCGGCCAAGCCAGCCGCAACCGCCAGCTAACCCCGAAAATTCTAATCCTTGGACCTTTAACTTGTCGGCCACGCCTCCCCCTTTTACCTTGAATTATTTTAAATCTAAGTACCTTTACCCATTTATTCAATTGTCGCCATCTTTTCCGAACTACCCGGACAACGCTAGCGACAGCTTTTGTTGCCCTCCTGTTTCTCTTGTGCTTAATTTTTGTCATAATAATAAATGGTATTGTACCTCTAATCATTAATAGAACGATACTATGCCCGGCCCAATCACCATTAAGCTCGACGAACAACAACCCTGGTTTCAGTACTTAACACCTGATCAAAAAGCTTTAGTCAGGCAATCATTTGTCTTACTTAATCGCGAAAGGACCAATCGCCAACCCGCATTTACAGATTACTCGTTTGTAATTTTTCCCCTTGCCAAAGCCTACGAAGGTTTTATTAAAAAATTTCTTTTCGACCTTGACATCATTGGTCAAGCTGCCTATGAGAGCGACCATTTTCGCATTGGCAAAAGCTTAAATCCCGATTTATCTCCTCGTTATCGTGACCCGGACTGGGTGGTCGACCGCCTCGATCGCCTTTGCGGCACTATCAAGAGCCAAAGCTACTCCCAACTACTTTGGCAGACTTGGAAAGCCTGTCGTAATCAATTATTTCATTACTTTCCTCACCACCAGCGCAGCTTGTCTTTAAAAGAAGCCGAAGATCGTTTAGGTCAACTAATCCAAACCATGGAAATTACCCTTAACTGCCCCGCATTTACCAGAGTTACTTCCAGTGATACAATCCAGCCATGAAGACTGTCAGAAAAATACCTCATATCACTAAAAACCTGAAATACAATAACCTTCTCATTTCCGGTCTACCCGGCAGCGGTACTACCACCCTCTTACGTTTATTAGAGAAAACCCTCGGTTGGCCGGGTTACTCCGGTGGTGAGTTTATGCTGGCTTATGCCCAGGAAAAAGGTCTTTTTCCTAAAGATGTCACCACCCACCACGACGCCACAGTTTACCCTGAAGATTTTGACAGACGAGTCGACTATGGAGTCAGGGAGAAGTTACGTAAGCTCAAGTATCGAATTTACGAATCCTGGCTCGCCGGCTTTTTAGCCCAAGGCATTCCCGGCGTCTTAAAAATACTCTTAGTTTGTAGCGACGACGCCGTTCGGGTTGATCGTATTGTCAACCGTGACCGCATTACCGTTCTTCAGGCCAAGGACCACATTGGTGGTAGGGAAGAGCGCAATCGGCGTAAGTGGACGAAGATGTATCAAAAAGAATGGTTCGACTGGGTAGTCAAACCCGGCACCGTCGGCAAAGACGAGCCAATTGACTTTTGGGACCCGCGTTTATACGATCTCACTATCGATACCTTCGCCAACTCCCGCGAAGAAACACTTAAAAAATCCCTACATTATCTTGGTTATCAACCTAAATAACTGTGACCCTTCACCTGCTTACCGCCATCAAAGATAAAGTCTTCTTCCTCCGCTTTCGGAAGCGTTTAGAAGTGTGGCATCGCTTGTTTGCCCTCTACCTCGGCCTCTTTCTAATCTGGGGTTTATACCGCCTCCTCTTTCGCTTTCCGGTCTTTATAGAAGAAATCTTTCTCAAAGGGATTGTCTTTGGTCTACCCATTATCTACTTGACGCTCAGAGAAGACCATCGCCTCACCACCCTGGGTTTAGAACTTAATCGCACCCCTCGAGCCATCTTCTGGGGTGTTAGCCTCGGCGTTTTACTCATCGGTGTCAACCAGCTTACTCTCTTGGTCAAACCATCGCCGCTGGCTACTCCTCCGTTAACTGCCTCTTCTTCCCTCGCCAATTTTTTTATTCTCGCCTTGATCACCGCTTTTTGGGAGCAACTAGTCTTTGCCGGCTATTTTCTGTCCCGTTTGTCTAAGTTGTTTAAATCCGAATGGTCGATAGTTGTGGTCACCGGCGCCCTATTTACCACCCTCCACCTGCCCGCCTTAATCGTGGCTGATATCCCTGCCAGCCAAGTGGCCATCCAACTTTTTCTTATCTTTATTCTCGGTATATCTGCCAATATTGTTATGTTAAGGACCCAAAATCTTTTGGCTCCCATGCTCACTCAGGCCCTCTGGGGCGTTAGCATCGCTCTTTATCGCTAGGTCAGATTTCTTAATTCATCACCCAGACTTTTTGGATAGAAGCTAGATCCAAAATATGGTAAAATAAATGTACTAGCTTCCTTGTTCAATCCAACCTCTGTCCAGATAAGGCCTGAGTGAAAATTCCCGACATCTCTAAAGCCATCAAACAAGCCGTTAACAATAATTTCACTCACCAACTCCGTTTATTAAAAGACCTTGTCAAAACTGACAGCACCAATCCTTTTACTCCGGACACCAGCGATCCTAAAGCGCCAATCGAAAAAGCCGTTTCCGACCGCCTTTACCTTGAGCTAAAATCTCTCGGCTTTTCTCCCAAAAGAATCGGCGTCACCACTGCCCGACCCAACCTTACCTGTACCTGGGGTTCGCCCCGATACAGAAAAAGCCTCATTTTTAATGGTCACATGGACACAGTCCCATTGCCAGAATCCTCTACGGCAAAAACCCTCCTTCCCGTCGTCAAAAATAATCGCTTATATGGACGAGGATCACTGGACATGAAAGCGTCATTATCAGCCTACGTTTTTGCGCTTAAAGCCATCAAAGACTCACGCCTTCCTCTTTCCGGCAAACTCATTCTAGAGTTTGTCGTCGATGAAGAACCGGGAGCCTGTAGTCAGCTAGGTACCCGCCACCTTATTTCTCAAGGCATTACCGCCAAAGCCGCTATTATCGCCGAACCCGGCAACAAAGTTGGCATCGGTCACCGGGGCGGCTACCGTTTTAAATTGACTACCCTCGGCGAGAGCGTTCACACCGGTGATACCAAGTGGCAAAAGAAAGAAGTTGGCCACAACGCCGTTAGTGACATGGCCAAAGTCATTGCCGTTCTCGACCAACTCGATATTCCCTACAAGCCGTCGCGCTTGTTTCCTGGTAAAAAACCGGTTTTTACCTTTCCGACTCTCATTAAAGGTGGGACGGCCATCAATATAGTACCTGAGCAGTGCATCGCCTACGGTGACGTCCGCTTAATGCCAGGCAACTCGGACAAGCAGGTGAGATTGTTAATCGAAGAAAAACTTGCCCACGTCAATAACTTACGTTACAGCCTCGAAAATCTTCTCTACGCTCCTGCCGTTGAGCTCGATGACAAAGAAGAGATTGTTAACACCGTCAAAAACACCTTCGCCACTATTCAAGGCAAGACCCCGCTAGTTCAAGGGATTGGCCCCTGGAACGACGCCTGGATGCTTTGGCACCTAGGCGGTATTCCCACTATTACCCAAGTTCCCCTTGAAGGCGGCAATGCTCACGCCGCCAACGAATGGGTTTCCTTAAAAAGCCTGATAGACTTAACTGTCGTTTTAGCCATAACCGCCATCCGCTACTTGGGCGCCAATGACGACTTTTCTTAACCCCGACACTAGCCTCCACTAATTTGGAACCTGTAGGCATGCCAAAAATTTCCTTTTGCTTGACATTATCAAATATCCATGGTAAGTCTTTATCGCCATGTTTCATCGGCTTCTTTCATCATTCGCCATCGTTAGCTTTGCTTTAGCCATTCTTTTCATTTCCTTCTTTAAAACCATTCGTCCCCCCACGGTCATCGGTTCCTCGCTGGACACTATGGTTAGTTCTCCTAGCGGGAGCATTGACTACTATTTGCCTTACCCCGGTCTCTTACCCGACCACCCCCTCTATTGGCTAAAAATGGTCAGAGACAGAGTCCGTTTATGGCTAGCCTTTAACCAGACCAAAAAAGCCGAACTCTTACTTCTCTACGCCGATAAACGCCTTGGCGCCGCCAAAGCCTTAGCCGAAGGTAACAAAGTGGCGCTGGCAATCACCACCGCCACCAAAGCAGAAACCTATTTAAACCAAGTCCTGGTTCAACTTGAAAGTCTCGATCAAGAAAAAGAAGAGGTGAAAGCCTTATGGCAAAAGGCGTCCCTATCCGCTCAAAAACACGTTGAAATCATTTCCAGCTTGACTCTCCAAGTTCCCGACGAAGCCAAAGCCACCTTGTCAAAAATGGCGGCACAAACCCAGGAGCTAGTTAGACAAGCTCAAGGTACGATTGGTAATTCCGAAAATGAAACCGAGACAGAAATTGACGATCAAGAAGGTTTAGAAGAAGAGAATAACGTCGAAGACGATTCAACCGACACTGAAAAAGAGTCCGAAGAGGAAAACAGTGATCTGACCGATGAAGATGCAGGGGAACTTTCCGAAGAAAGCGAAAGCCGTCTTTAATTGGCTTGACTCAATATTCCTTTCCCGTTACAGTAAAAGAATTAACATTCTCTCGTTTCGGCCGGAACCCCGTGTCAATCGGGGACTGTGCCGCAACTGTGATCTTCTGCGTGAACCAAGAGGGGAACTTGCTCTTCGAAGCTTTAGCGCAGGAGGAGTCAGGAACGTCCGAAACGAATTTTTACTCCCGAGCAGGAAAACTATTGACAAGAACTTCTTTAAAGAAGCTTTTATCCTCCCAATCCGCCGACTGGTGGAGCAGGAAAATTTTTTATTAATATTTCTTCCGGCTCGGAAACTGTATGCCCCGAGCCGAAGCCCGTCCTTACCGTAGCACCGACCCGCTTAATGACTATCGTAACGTCACTCGAGCCCTAGCCGATGGCGCCTCATCAAATCAAATTAGAGACTGGATTATTGGTCAATATTATAGTCTTATCCTTGAGCACGGCCCCGTCACTTCAGTCGAGCAAAAACCTTTTTATTGGCAAATTCGTCTCGACGCAAAAGGTCACCAAATCTTTGCCTTAAACCTTGATGTTTTTGGCAATCAACACTCTTCCATTATTAAGGCCGAAACCGACTATCCTGACGTTCAAGCCGGTTGGCAAACCGTCGTCAATCTACTCACTCCAGCTACTTCTATCTCAGGCAAGGCCGTGTTTTGGATTAGTCCCCGGGAGTTCTATCAAACCCCGCGAGTCCCCACCGACCAACCGTCAACCTACGATGTCTTGAATTTTTTTGTCGTCGTCAGCCGCACCACCGAAGCAGTGATTGTTAAAGGTCAAACCGTCAATGTCCCCGGTGGCTTATCAAGTAAACAGCGTCGTTTATTACTAAAATTTCATGATGCCAAAGCCTGGCTCCCCGAGAATCCTTCTCCCGCTCAAGTTGTCAGACGCCCAGTCGTTTTCAATCTTAATAGTCAAAATTTCATCGACCACTTTATCAGACTTGATAACATTCTCTCCCACCAACCCGATTTTACCAACTCCTTTTTTACCAAGAACTGGGAATCAATCCATAAATTCGTCTGGCAAAAAGTCGCTCCCTTTATTACTTCACTAGAGCAGTTAATTCTCTCCGGCAACGTCAGGGGAGTCAACTGGCTCATTCAAAAAATTGTCAGAGTCATCAAAACTGCCGATGCCGAAAGAGTCGGCCTCGATCCTGACCAAGTTTATGCAGCCTATCGTAGTCAACAGTATCTTATGCCTCACCCGCTCACGAGTGAGGACACCAGTCCGTATTGGGATTTTATAACCCAAACGTGGAAAAATGGAAACTGTTCAGAACTACCGAGACGATGTCGTCATTGTGGCCAGAAAATTTCCGGTCCTAATTGTTCTAACTGTCAAAAACAGAAAAAAATCGGTAAAAATAATAACGATTAATCAAGAAATAAAGAACATTAGATCAAAAAAATATCACTCCAAACAGTCATCCATTCCTGCTTGTCATCAACCTGCCCAAATTAATTTTGCAAAAACTTCAACAATCAAACTTAACTCAACGATAAACCTGGCAGAATTTAACTGACCAATTTTGATGTAGTAATTGATAGTTGACGCTCCTAAGTCTAGTGCACTAACGTCTGAATACACACTAGCAATAGTGTTTTTGCAAATCTAGAGAAAAAATCCAGACTTACCGATTTAACAAGCAAATTACGGTCTGCCCTGAGAGAAATCGAAGGGAAAAGGTATGCGTTGTCCCTATTGTGGGTCAACCAATCATAGCGTTTTGGAGTCGCGTCAGTCGGAAGATGGCGCCAGCTTTAGAAGACGTCGTGAATGCGACACTTGCCACAAACGCTTTACTACCTACGAACGGGTTGAGGGTGTCGATTTAACCGTGGTCAAGAAAGAGGGCACCGTCGAACCATTTGACCGGGAAAAAATTAGAAAAGGCCTCATTAAAGCTACCTGGAAGCGGCCAGTGACCCTTGAGCAAATCGAAGAGCTCATTACCGAAGTTGAAAGAAAACTTCGCCGCCGGAAGTCGACCCAGGTGAAAAGCTGGGAAATCGGTAACTTAGTCATCAATAGACTAAGAAGAATTGACAAAGTCGGCTATCTTTTATTTGCCAGCGTCTACAAAGATTTTGGCAGATTAGAAGATTTTCAATCCGAAATCAGGGAGTTAAAAAAAGAAACCGAGGCCAATCATATTAAAACTAAACACCATGAAACCTGAACCGCAACTTATCCCAGTCACTACCTTGATCGAGTCAGAAGTAATTCGAAAGTCGGGCGCTAATAGTCACATTCAAAAATCCCAGCCCAAGCTCAATGGCCACGCCAGTCAGTCTGTCGTGTCTGCTAACGGCCATGGTCAACTAAAGGTTGTTCTTGCTGTCAAAGAGGGTTTACCCCACGAAGCCCCACTCGCTGGGGCGAAGTGGGGCTGGGATCCGTCTCAAATGAAAAAGCCGGTCACCATTCACACCCGCCGCCTCACCATCGGTTTAGGCAAAGCCGTCGCCAAACGTACCATTTTACGCGCTGGTGAAGACTGGACCGAAGTCGCTAAACGCGTCGCTAAAGGCAATAGCTCTCTTATTCCCGCTCGGCTCAAAAAGCACCGTTTAGCCGAATATAAACTTCTCAAAAAACATATTGCCAACGCTACCATCTTAATGAGCGGCCGTCATCTCCAGCACGGCGATGCCACCCAACCCACACGCAATATGGAAGTCTTTACCAACTGTTCCACCGCTTCCGCCTCCTTCATCGTTTTTTACCTTTTACTGAACGGTTCCGGAGTCGGTCGTGCCTATGATGACGATATGTGCCTGGTCAACTGGGACCATATGTCGGTAGTCCGCTGTGTTTTAGACG
>Ga0209542_10021124_pt1 | contig 10234 bp, 8 predicted proteins | sample RifCSPhighO2_01_FD_184028 | JGI IMG/M metagenome (GOLD analysis project Ga0209542, IMG submission 184028) | Soil microbial communities from Rifle, Colorado - Rifle CSP2_plank highO2_0.1 (SPAdes) (version 2) | ecosystem: Environmental > Terrestrial > Deep subsurface > Rock core/Sediment ...
GCCTGCTTTATCAAATGTTCCTTTTGCGGCGCTGGCTTTTCTTTCTGCTCTGCTATCTTCTGATACAACTCTTCTTTCTTGCTGTATATTTTTTCTTTTTCTGCCTGTGGAATGTTGAGGAAATTTGCGTCTATATCTTTATATAATTTTTCTGCCTTCTTTATCTGTCCAGTGTAGATTGCGCTAAATGCTTTTCCCATTGAATCAATTATTGCTGTTGATGTTATCTCGCTTTTTATCTTTAACAATGTTGGAAGTGCAAGTTTTTGAGACGCCTTGTTTAGTGATTTATATAGATATATTGCCCTCTTGTAATACTCTTTTGCATCTTCTTTTTTATTTCTCCTCAGCTCAATTTCAGCCTTATTAACTAGATAACTTATCTGATCAAGCTTTGCATTTTCTATATTCGGAGCTAATGAGTTTCTTAACACTGAATTTATTTTTCTTATGAACGGCGATATTGAGTCTAGTTTCGACGTGGAGGAAAATACCTGGTCTCTTATAGATCCAATACTATTCTCTAATTTATTCAATAAAAATGATGGGTGCTGCGACTTTGGTTTTCTTACTTTTTTGTAAAGCTTATCTATCTTTTTTTGTATCTCTCTTGACTTTTCTGTATTTCCTTTTTGCAATGCTTCCTGCTCTAACTGCATTAAGATTTTTATTTCCTGCTCTGGAGAAAGACTTTTTCTTTCAAATCTTGAAGATAATGATTTGAGTACTGTATCTTCTATTTTGTGCTCTAACTCTATTCTGTGCTCTTTTCTTTCCAATCTTGCTTTTTCTATCTCCTGCCTATTTTTGAACAAACCAAAATTGTCATGGAAGAATGCTCTTATTTTTGTTTTTCTTTCTGCTTTTTTAGTTTCTTTTTTTCTCTTGATTTCTTGCTTTTTTGATATCTCTTTTTCAAGCTTTGCTCTTTTTTCTCTTGCTAGTTCTTCAGCTGTCTTATAAAATCCTAAATACCTATGCAAAAATTTCTTTACAGAATCATTTCTTAATTCTCTTTCCTTTCTACGTAATTCTTTTTTCTTTTCATTTGTTTTTTCATTTGCTTTTAGTTTTTTTAATCTTTTTTCTTCATTTCTCTTTTGATCTTCCAGCTTTTTTTTGTATTTTAATTGTCTAATATGCTCTTTTTCTTCAAGCGTCCTGAATAACCCCAACTTGTCGTGAAGGTATTTTTTAATTTGCCTTTTTTTCTTATGAACCTCTTCTTTTCTTTTTGCTTTTGCCGATTCTTTTTCTCTTGCTTTTCTAGCTTTTTCAAGTATTTTCAAATGTTTGATTCTTTGTTTTTCTTTTAGCCTGTGCAGCTTTTTATTTTGTTGCTCTTTTCTTTTTTCTTGCTTTTTTTTCCATTTTAGCTGATATTTCTCTTCGCTTTTTCTTTGCTTTTCCCGCAACTTTCTAAGCCTTCTTTCTTTTTCCTTTTCAACTTCCTCTCTCGTCCTGTATAATTTTAATGCGTGTAAGAATGATAATACTGCTTGCTTTCTTGCTTCTCTTCTTCTTTCCTTCTGCTGCCTTTTTAACCTATCTTCTCTTTTTAATATCAATTCCTCTTCGTGCTTCTCTGATGATGTTTTATATAATCTTAAGAAGTGCATGAAGTCCAATAAAGATTTTTTTAACAACCTTCTTTTTGCTTTTTTCAGCTTAATTTCTTCAAGGCGTTTTTTTCTTTTTTCTTCTAATTCTTTTTCTAGATCCTTAATTGTTTTGAACAAACCTAATTTTTCATGGAAGAAATCCCTAACTGCTCTTGCTCTTTCTAATCTTTTCTTTCTTTTTTCTTCCTGTTTTCTTTGTATTTCCCTGATTTCGCGCTGAGCATCAAGCCACTTTAGGTGCTCTTTTTGCTGCTTTTCTTTCTGCTTCAAAAACTCTTTCTTCTTTTTTTCTTCTTCTCTCCTACTTTTTTCTTGTTGTTTTTTCTGCTCTTTTTCTTTTAATTTCTGAAGCTTGTTCTTGTATTTCCTCTTTCTTGCTAGCTCTTTCTCTGCAAGCGTTTGAATTATTCCAAGCTTGTGCAGAATGTTCTGTGATTTTTTCCTTACATCGAATTTTTCCTTTATCTTTGAAATTGAAATTTCCTTTTTGCTTGATGTGAAAGAATCTAAAATGTATTTTATTGTGTTTATTGGAAACTGATTCTTTAATCTCTCATGCTCTTTCTTCGTTGATATTGATTTTTCTTCATTTGCTGCAATACTTATCAGTTGTTGAGCCTGTTTTATTATTTCTTTTAGCTCTGGCTTTTTTATTTCACTTCCGCTGAATCTTATATCCGATATTTCCTTTGAAAACTTGCATAGCTTATCTTTTAATCCATCGCTTAATTCTTTTTCAAACTGCTCTTTCTTTATCTCTGAATAAGAAAATTGATATTCGTTAGGTGTTACATTATTGAAGAAATTTTTTATTACTGCAAATGCTGAGTCTACCGAATCCTTAATCGGCTGCTGTTCAATTTTGCTTGTTATCGAAGAGAACTCTCTTTTTTCTTCTATTAACTTGTTGTATAAACTTGGCTTTGGCTTACTTTTCTTGAAACGCTTCTTCAATTTTTCCTTGTTATTTTTTATGTAAAATGCTCCCCATACTAGAAGAGTTATTGCTATGAGTATCAATGGTATAAACAAGAATATTGAAAATCCTCCTTCCTGCTCTTCAACTGGAGCTTCTTCTGGCTGGATTGTGATTGCGATTTTTGGCTTTAGAGTCGGGAGATTATCTTCTGTTAATGTTTCTAAATCTAACTCCAGCTTTGCCTCTTTTCCCAAAGAAATTTTTATGTTGTTATCTACTTTTTCAATTTCTATTCTTGGCGACGGTATTTTGCTGGACTCCAAATCATCTAATATCTTTTCAAATAATTGATATGAAGGAAGATCCTCAAACTGTTGCTTTAATCTTATTGGTGCTCTTTGCTGTGTTATTAATTCCCTATAATTCTGCAGACTTGTCAGAGTTGTTTCTAATTTATATATATCCGTCAATGAGAAGATTATCTCTTTTGTTCCTGTCCAATCTTTAAATGCTGTAAGATATGCGATTCCTGTATCTTGATCTACTCTTACAGATACTTCTGGAGGAGCTAGATAAACATATCTTGAATTAGGATCCCGTTTTATCGGGAAGTATGAGTCTAGATTCAATTTTTCTGTTTTTCCTTCTCCCCATGAATGGAATGAAATTTTTAGAGTCGGAGTGTCTATCTCTACTATCTTTTCAAACTTTGATACAATATTATTTTGAGCAGTTATTCCATGGATTAATAAAATGATTATTGAAATTAATACTATTTTTTTTAGTAGCTTTTTTTTATCCATTTTTCTTAACCTTGTCGAGCAACCTGTTTATCAGCTTGTCAAAATCCTCTCCCATTTTTCCGAACGCCTGCAGACGCTCTTTTGTCTTTTTTGATATTCTGATAGTTCCTATGTCCTGCTCAAGATTTATCCAATTGATTTCTATTCCCTTGTAATTTTTAGGAAGCGAGCTTATTTCTTCAAACTTGAATCTTGCAAAAGGCTCCTGCTCGTTTTCTCTGAAAATTAGAATTAAGGTTTTTGGATGGTGCTTAAGCTGCTGTTGCTGTGTGCTGTAGAAGATTATTTGTGTTCCGTACAATCTTTTTGCTTCAAATTTTTTTCCATCGCTTACAGTAAAATTAGGAGAACCATTCTGTTTTACTGAGATTTCTTCCCTTTTGTAACCTTGGTGCAACAGCCATTGAAGTGCTTTTTCCTGCGTCCTGTTCATGTTTTTAACCCTGATACCTGGGTGGTACTTAGGTACTACCTTGGTATACTATTACTATACCTAACTATACCTAGCTACTACCTATGTACTAGTCTTGTATAGTTATGTACTACTTTGGTATACCTAGGTATATTAAGCTTACCTTATCTCTTTAGAGTAGTTATATAAATTTATATATTTAGTAGAGGTATTTTTAGATATGAAGCTAAGCAGCAGCGAGTTAAACAAGGTTAAGAAAGACTTAGATCTTATTAGAAATGAGATTTCTAGAACCGTTGTCGGTCAAGGTGATGTTGTTAATAGTTTGATAAGGGGAATATTGGCGAAGGGACATGTTTTACTAGAAGGTGTTCCAGGTATAGCGAAGACTTTGATTATGCGTTCTCTAGCTCATGTCACAACTAGCGACTATAAGAGAGTTCAGTTCACAGCCGATTTGTTGCCAACGGACATTACTGGGATTACTGCTTATGACAAAAACAAAGGGTTTTATGTTGTGAAAGGCCCTGTCTTTACAAATTTTTTGCTTGCTGATGAGATTAACAGAGCTCCTGCTAAGGTGCAGAGCGCTCTTCTTGAGGCAATGCAGGAAAAACAGGTAACAATTGGAACTAAGACATTTATAATTGATGAGCCATTTTTTGTACTTGCAACGCAGAATCCAATTGAAAGCGTTGCTATTTTCCCTCTCCCTGAGGCTCAGATGGACAGATTCTTGTTTAAACTATATATAAGTTATCCAAAGATAGAAGAGGAGCAAGGTATTCTTCAGAAAAATATTACTACTAATTCTTTTAGTGATTTTAAAATAAAGTCAGTTATATCTTCAAAAGAGATACTTAAGATGCAGGACATTGTCAAGAAAATATATCTAAGCCCTGAAGTCGAGAAATATATTGTAAGAATAGTTGATGCAACAAGATTTTCTGGCAAATATAAATTGAAGAATGAGAAATATATTGCATGGGGCGGAAGCCCAAGGGCAAGCATTGGATTGTATATAGCTTCAAAAGCAGATGCATTATTGGAAGGAAAAAACTATGTCACTCCTAAGAATGTTAAAAATGTTGCGCATGATGTTTTGCGACATAGAATAATCTTGAATTATGAAGGGCAGGCCGAGAATATAAAAACCGATGATATAGTTTCTGAGATCTTGCTTAAAGTTCCTACTCCCTAAAATGAAAAAATTAAAGCTGGATATTAAGGACTTGGCTAATAGGCTAGACCTTACGACAAAAAAAATGCTAAAGTCAAATTTATCTGGAAATTACCAGACAGCTTTTAGAGGAACAGGATTGGAATTTTACGGCTTCAGAAAATATTCTCCTACAGATGATGCTGGCAAAATTGACTGGAGGGCCAGTTCGAGGGCTAATAATCTTTTAGTTAGAGAATATACTGAAGAAAGAAGCTTGAGCGTGTTTTTTTTGGTTGATGCCAGTAGCACAATGCTGTTCGGGACTCGAGATAAAATAAAAGCGCAATACGTTGCTGAATTAGTGGCCAGCATGAGTTTTGCTATAATACATTCCTCTGATTCTGTCGGGCTGGGGATGTTTAATAAAAACCTTGTAAGGAATTTTCTGCCTGCCAGCGGCGAGAAACAATATTATAATATATTAAGCAATTTGGTTGATTTGAATCTGTATGGAAATGGCTTTGATCTTGCCAAGCCCTTGAAATATTATACTGGGGTTTTGCCGAGAGGCAGCTTATTTTTTATTGTTTCAGACTTTATTGGACTGAGGGGAGATGAATGGATTAAGAACCTAAGAATTGCTTGCAGGAAAATGGATGTTATCGGGATTATGGTTAGAGATATTAGGGATAGGCTGTTACCTGAGGGGTATAGCGAGATTGTCCTGGAAAGCCCTGAAGATGACCGGAAAAAAATTGTGAATCCTGCTGCTATAAAGCATGCTTACGAAAGCTATGTGAAAAGAGAGGAAGAAAGGATTACTGAAATTTTTTCAGAATCAGGTGCAGGGGAATTTTTATTATTGACTACAGATCTTGATTTTGTTCATCCACTTATTAAGCTTTTCAGAAGGAGGACTTCAAAATACCGCTGATAACTTTTGGGAATCCTGAATTTTTGAGTTTTTTTGTAGCTCTACCGCTGCTAGTCATTATTCATTTTATCAGCTTGAGATATACCAGAAGAAAAGGATTGAAATTTGCTAATTTTAGCGTCATTGAAAAAATTACTGGGAAAAAAATTATTAGCAAGAACTGGACTTTGCTTTTTATGCGACTCATAATTTTGAGCTGCTTGATTCTTAGCGCTAGCGGTGCAACTGTATGGTACACTGGAAGAGGAAGTGATTTTAATTATGGGCTGCTTATCGACGCCAGTGTAAGCATGGCTGCTAATGACTTTAAGCCAACTAGAATAGATGCTGCTAAGGAAGCTGTTCTTGCTTTCATAAACACTATAGATTCTGCAAGGATTGGGATTGTTACTTTTACTGGAACTACTTTTGTCAAGCAGAGATTAACTGATAATATAGATGATGTTAAAAAAGCGATAGAAGAAATACATATAGAATCCGTCGGCGGAACTGCTATTGGTGATACCCTAGTCGTCGGCAGCAACTTATTTTTTTCAGGAATTGAATCTGCGCCTGAAGCAAAAGACAATGTTTTAATTTTGGTTACCGACGGCCAGAGTAATGTCGGCTTGGATGTTAAAGATGCAATCCCTTTCCTTCTTGATAACAATGTTTTGGTACATACAATTGGCGTCGGCACTGTAAAAGGCGGCGAATTTATAGATGATGTTGTTTCTAAAATAGATGAAGACACTTTAAAATTCATTGCTGAAGAAACTGGTGGCACATATCATAGAGCCGAGGGTGCTGATCAATTGAAAGGCATTTTTGAAGACGTGGCTGAGCTGAGGATCAAGAGGGTTAATAAAAACTTGACTCTTGCTTTGCTGTTATCTGGTATTGTGCTGCTTTTGATAGAGTGGGGATTGATGAATTCCAAATTCAGGAGTTTACCTTAAATTATTCCTTTTGACCTTAAATAAAGAATGAATAGGATTATTATTATTATTAATATTATCCATGTTGGATCAATTTGCCCTTTTTTCATCTTTCTAATTTCGATAATCTTTCTTTAATCCTTTCTATTTCCTTCCTTATTTCTATCTTTTCTTTAATACTATTTAAATCTTCTTTAATACTTTTTATATCTTTTGCGTTTGCATCTATCTGGGAAAATTTGTCTTTCATTAAATTTATCGGGTAAGATACTATGGAGAAGATAACTATCATAATGATAAGAATTAGGAACATCACGATGCCTGTTTTTGGGTCTTTGAATTGAGCATAAAATGTGATGAAGGCTATAATTATTGTAACTAGAAACTTTATTTTATTTTCTAATTTTCTTTTCATTTACCTTAATGCTATAACATTTTTTTCTGATTTTTCCAAAATTTCTCCTGATTCTGCTGAGATCTTTGAGTTTATTACTTTTAATGACAGTGTTGGGATAGATATATTCCATATTGGAACTGAGTTCTCTGTTTGAATTATTATAATTGCAGTTCCTTCTTGCCTGATTCCAGATATTTCAATGGCCTTTGTGATGTCTATCTTTATTTTATTTTTATTCAGCATTGGGAATTCTTTATTTTTTCCATCCATAATTTTTTTATTTACTTTTCCGTTAGTTGTGAACGAGGTTATCAACTTTGTTTTTTTTGAGTAGAAATTTATCTGCCATTCATTAATATAGAGAGAATTTGTAAGATACGACTCTGCGTTTTTCTTCTGGTAGTCCCTGAATACTTCTGAACTTTCAATTCTTGATAGTGCCTGCATGAACCCTAACATCTTTCCCTGATTTTCTTTGCTGTCTTATCAATAAAATTTGATATGTCAACTCCAAAATTTACTTTACCATCTTCCCTTACTGCTATTGTTTTTTCCTTGACTTCTTTTTCACCGACTGTAATTATTATTGGTATCTTCAACAGTTGTGCATCTCTCACTTTTTTTCCAATAGACTCACTTCTGTCGTCGACTTCAACTCTTATACTACTTTCTTTTAATTTATTTGCTATATCTTCAGCAAATTTAATGCAATGGTCATTTACTGTTACAATTTTTACTTGAATTGGGGAAAGCCACAATGGAAGATGGCCTGCGTAATGTTCGATTAATATTCCTATAAATCTCTCTAAGCTTCCATATATCACCCTGTGAATCATTAAAGGTCTGTGTTTTTTTCCATCCTTTCCTTCATAGGTTAGATCAAACCTTTTAGGCAGATTGAAATCATATTGTATTGTAGCACATTGCCATTTTCTACCTAAACTATCCTTAATCTTGATATCAATTTTAGGCCCATAAAATACTCCTGCTCCTTCATCAATATCAAACTTAATTTTTCTTTTTTTCAAAACATTTTTCAAAACATTAACTGCCTTACTCCAGTCTCTGTCACTTCCAACATATTTTTTTGGTTTTGTACTTATCTCAAATTCATATTTATTAAATCCAAATGTTTTGTACATATCCATAACAAGTAAGATTACTTTGTCTATTTCTTTTTCAATTTGATCTTCTGCACAATATATATGGGCATCATCTTGTGTAAAATTTCTAACTCTGAATAATCCATTTAATACCCCTGATAATTCATGTCTATGCACAAGCCCAAGTTCAGCGACCCTTAATGGTAATTCTCTGTAACTATGCAGATCGTGTTTGTAGATTAAGATTCCCCCAGGACAATTCATGGGTTTTATAGCAAAATCTTGATCGTCGATTTTTGTGAAATACATATTGTCTTGGTAATTTTCCCAATGGCCTGAAGTTTCCCACAATGTTTTACTTAAAATTGGAGGAGTACTGACTTCTTCATAATCTCCTTTATGCTTTTCTCTCCAAAAATTAATCAGCTCATTTCTCAGAATCATTCCTTTGTTATGCCAGAATATAAATCCTGGTCCTTCTGGTCTTATAGAGAATAAACCCAATTCTTTTCCTAGCTTTATATGGTTTCTCAGCTCTGCCTGCCTGAGCATTTCCAAATAATCTGTGAGCTCTTTTTTTGAGTTGAATGCTGTACCATAAATTCTTGTAAGCATCTTATTTTTTGAGTCTCCTTTCCAATAAGCGCCTGCAATTTTTAACAATTTGAAAGCTGTGATCTCTTTTGTTGATTTTACATGCGGACCCTTGCATAAATCTGAGAACTCTCCTGAGGTGTAGAAAGAAATCTTTCCTTTTAATTCCTCTAATAATTCTAATTTATATTTTTCATTTTTTAATAATTTTTTGGCTTCCTGCTTTGTTACATATTTTTTTGAAAATTTGAGATTTTGTGAAATTAACTTATTCATTTCTTTCTCTATTTTATTAAAATCCTCTTCTTTAATATTGAGGTTGTCAAAATCGTAATAGAAACCATCTTCTGTTGCTGGACCAATTGCTAACTTTGTCTGCGGATAAATCCTTTTAATTGAAGCTGCCAATATATGAGAAGCTGAATGCCTTATCTTTTCCAACTGCTTGTCCATTGAGTATAAAACTTGAAGAGAATATTTAAAAGTAGCGATTTTTATGGAAAGGCAGTTTCACAAATTATTTAAACTAGCATTACTTTATTTTTTCCTATGGTTAAGAGATTTATATTGATATTTATCCTGCTTGTAGGTGTCGCAGGTGTTGCTAATGCAGAGATTTACTTAGAAAGCCTCGAAAATGAGAAGTATAATGTCGGAGACATTGTTGTGTTAAAAGGCTATGCACAGGAGCAGGAGAACTTCGGCGGTGATCTTGAGATCAAGTCTTTTTGCGGCAATGAGAGCAAGGTTATTTTATTTTCTGTTTTGGATTTAGATCCTGGCGAGAAGCACCAATTTTCACAAGAGTTTGCTGCCAATAAGGAAATAATCGGGGGATGCTATTTCACTGTCTCTTTGAAAGGCGAGGGGATTTCCGAGGAGAAAAGGTCTGTTGATTTTACAGTTACAAGGGAGTTAAGGGTTGATGGTGACATAGATGTAATTACCCAAAAACCCGGCAGTGATGTTATCGTAAGTGGCGTTATTAGAAAAGTAGATGGATTGAGGGTTGAGAGCGGAAGTGTTGCATTCACATTAAACGGAAAAGTTTATGGAAGCGGATTGAGCAATGGAGCATTTAGCTATAGAATTACACTTCCTGCTGATATTGGCTCTGGTGAACAAATTATTATCATAAAAGCAAGAGATTTAGCCGGTAACGATGGTGATGGTGAGGTTAGATTTAGGGTTATTTCTGTTCCAGAAGATTTAACCATTAGCACTGACAAAGATACTTACCTTCCTGGAGAAAGCATAACTGCTACTATACTTCTTATCGATCAGAGCGGAAAGAATGTTGCCGGAAGCAGCACAATACAGCTTGTTGATCCTGAAGGCAATGATGCGCTTACTAAGGTTGTCGATAATGGA
>Ga0209542_10021125_pt1 | contig 10233 bp, 16 predicted proteins | sample RifCSPhighO2_01_FD_184028 | JGI IMG/M metagenome (GOLD analysis project Ga0209542, IMG submission 184028) | Soil microbial communities from Rifle, Colorado - Rifle CSP2_plank highO2_0.1 (SPAdes) (version 2) | ecosystem: Environmental > Terrestrial > Deep subsurface > Rock core/Sediment ...
GCCCGCGAATCCCCCGAAGTAGATGAACTGGCTGGTCTCCTTGCCTGCGACCGCCCCGAGGAAGACGCGGGCCGCGATGCCGTGGACCGGCTTGTCGCGCGCGATGCCCGAGACCAGCCGCTTCATGGGGATGATGAGCACCTTCTGCGAAGTCTGCACCGCGAGGAGCTCGTCCCCCCCAACGAGGATGCTGTAGTCCGTGAACTCCGGGAAGAGCTGGAGCGTCACGTTCCGCAGCAGGTCGGTCGCGAGCGTGGTCTGGTTCTCGGACCAGAACTGGGCCGCCTGCTCCAGGAGGGTGTTGTTCACCGAGCTGCCCTGGATGGTCCCTCCGGCGATGAGCCCCTGGACGAAGCTGTTGTTCACCTCGCTGACGCGGAGCTCGCCAAGCACCCCGACGATGTCCGTGCTCGCGTATATCTGCCTGCTCGATGGCCGCTCGCTGACATAGCTGTTGGCGATGAAGAGCATGCCGACGGTGATTATCATGAGGGCCATGATGGCGTCAAGGCTGAAGAACATGGCACGCCTCATCGCGTGTCCCTCCAGAGATAGATGACAAGCCGGATGGTGGAGCTGTTGTGCACCATGTATCGAACGGTGCGGACCTGGAACTCGGGCTGCAGGGACGAAAGCGCTGCGAGGGTGATGTTGGGCTGGCCCATGCCACCCTCTCCCGAAAGGCCCGCATTGGTCAGGTTCACCTCCTCGCTGATGTTGAAGAGGGTGCTGCTCGCATCGGTATGCTGGAGGAGGATGTAATAATCGGAGATGGTCCCGAAGATTTCCTTGCGGTCGTAGTACGAGATGTTCGCGACACGCCTCAGCTTGGTCAGGTTGAGCCGCTGGTTGCCGTCCGTCAGCCCCGGCCTCTGCACGGTCGTCTCGTCCCAGCCCTCGGGGAATCCGGAGGACAGCATGGTCTCGCTGATGACATCGGCGTCGAATATGAGGCTCTCCATCACCCCGGTGTGCTCGGAGGTGAGGTTGGCGGCGAACTGGAAGTACAGGACGAGCAGCACCACAAGAAACAGGGACGAGACCATCACGTCCGGCATCCACACCTGGCCCCTAATTGAGATAGATGGCACCCCCCTCTTTCCGGATTGCGTTGCTCCCGAGGAGCGGGGAGCCGGTGACATCGGGCACCGGCGCTGCGTACGTGACGTTCCCCACGCTTCCCACCGCGTGGCCGTCGGAGATGCTCAGCGAGTAGCTTCTCCGGTTTATCTCGCCGGGCAGGGTGAAATTCCGCGAGTAGCCGTCCCGGACAAGGGAGGCGAGCGAGATTTCCTCGCGCAGCCGGCTCACCACGTCCCGCAGCTCCTTGGAATCGCGCTGGCGGGCGAGGTCGCCGAATTGCTTGCTGATGCTGAAGAGCAGCCCTGAAAAGAGGAGGAAGGCGATGATGGTGAAGAGCGTGAACTCAAGCGCCACCTGGCTACGAGTAGGAGAGGTTGACATAGTCCTGGAAGGCTTCGATGTGGATGCGGTATGTCCCTGAGCTGTTGGGCAGAGTTCCATTGAGATTGACCTCGGAGGGGTAGGCCACCTCGCTCGTACCGCCCCGCACGTAGACGGCGAACACCACCGAGTTGTCCATAATCGCGCTGTCCATCACGGTGGACGGGATGTGGACGCGAACCGTGGTCCGAGCGCCCTCTCCGAGAGAGTACGCCACCTCCGCGTTGTCCACGATGCGCCTGGCGACCAGCTGCGCCTGGTAGGTGTCGGTCTCTGCGCTCGGGCCGCTGGTGTAGAAGAAAAAATAGAAGATAAAGGGCAGCGTGATCATCAGGGCGAAGGCAAAAATCATCATGTACTCGAGGCCTATCTGCCCCCGGCGTCGCGGTCGCACACCACGACCTACCCGGGCGAGTTTATATAGATTATGGCGCGACAGGCTCGGTAAAAAATTCCCTCCCCCCGGCCGGAATCCCGCACGAGTTCCGTGCTGTCTCACCGGGAGAGCGGATATTCTCTCCATTGCGGCCAGCAAATATTTACTCTTTCTTCGCGGCCAGCGCGACATGTATTGCAGAAAGTCCTCAAATCCCGGTCGCAGTGATGCGTGAGTTCCGGGATGCCTCGCGGGAATTCCGCGTATCCTGCGCAGTGCGGCCGTTACCGGTTGGACGACCGCCGCTTCCAGCGCTCGACTGCGTCCGAGAGGCCGATGCTGTGCGCGCCGAAGTGATGAGGGAGCATCTCTCCTGAGGTCGTCGCCCACACCTGCCCGGTCGACAGGGATGCCATGTAGACCGGGAGCTGGGGGTCCATCTCCACCAGGTACTGGCGCTCGCGGTACGCGACTAGGGGCCGGTTGAGCGCGATGATGACCGCCGCCTCTATGTCAAGGGCGCCCCGGCTGTACGCATGGGCCCGCGCGACAGCCACAGGACCGACAGGGTGGTATGCGGCATCCCCTATGAACACGCCGGGATAGATGCCGCCGGCTGCGATGAGCGCCGCAGCTCTCGGCTGGCGTGGCGAGGCGCCGCCGTAGATGTCGTATGCATGCGGCTCTGCGGCCGCGGCTTCCTGGATTGCGCGTGTCACGGCGTCCGGAAGCGCCCCTTCGTGGAGGAGAAAATCCTCCACATAGTAATCCTTCAGCTGGGCGGGGTAGATGGCTGCGCTGATCTCGGCAGGCTGCTCGAAGACGGACACTCCCACCAGCGGCAGTTCCGGATTGTCGCAGATGTCCGCATTGAGGAAGTACGCAGCGAGGACATCACGGCAGTTCCCGCACGGCTGGGGAATCCCGTCGTCCTTGACCTTGATGCCGATGAGCGCCACATCCTTCATCCCTTCCGGTCCGAGACGCTGCAGCGCCGCGGAGACGAGTGACTCCTCCCCGTGAATGGCATTCGTGCAGCCGTACTCATGGTTTCCTCCGCCGATGAACTCGCACTGGAGGGTGACAAGGCCCTCGCGCACCTCGTACTTGCTCTGGAGGGGGGTACACTTCACTCCAGATATCTCCCGGACGAGCACCTCAAGCTGCGGGAGCTTCAGCCAGTCGGGCTGCCCCTCCGGATACTCGATGCGCACGGGCTTCACGCCCAGTCGCCTCCAAGAGCCTGGTCGATGTTCGCAATCTCCGGCCCAGAGCATGACTCGCCGATGACCATCCCCCTGCTATTGGCGAGCACGCTGCCCCGCAGGTACGGGCCGCCCATGCTGGCCGTCGCGGTCTCCGGCCGCAGGCCGAGCACCCGCTCGAAGAGGGCAAGCTCGTCCGGCTGGATATCCGGGCTGACGACCGCGGCCCGGGAGGTCACGACCGCAAGGGCACCAATGTTCTCGAAGCCGCCGATGGTCGCGCGCTCGACCGGCACCTTGAGCGCGCGGGAAATCTGCTGGGCCACATCGTCCGGGTAGTCCGGGCTGATGAGGCATCCCCTGTCTGTGGCGATGATATTGTTGCCGAGCGCGGTGAGCTCGGTATCGATGACCTCCACGCGGATGCCCAGGGACCTGAGGGCAGCCACTTCTGCATCGAATGCGATGCCCGGCACGAGCAGGGCATGACTGTTGCCCGCGCAGAACACTCCGATGAGGTCCGTTCCGCACAGCGAGAGATGATGGACGGGGACGGAAAGGGCGGAGCCGACTGCCGCAGCCTGCTTGCCGGCTTGCCCGAGGAGACAGACTCCATCGCTGGCAAAACCGAGCAGACCTACATTGGGATTGCCGCCGATGGTGGTGCGCAGGACGCCCATGGGTGGTGGGGGTGCGCTCCCCTTTAAAAAGCGTTGGGCGGGTCCGGTGATGAAAGTGGGAGCGATACATCGGCCGCGTTGTTGAGGATACCCGGCATTCCGACGAGACAGCCCGGGACTCGTACGGAATCCCGACCGGGACGCCGATGGATTCTACCTCATCGGCAGCGGCTCGTAGACGACGTCTCGCGGCCCGTAAATGGTATGCCTTCCCAGGAGGGCTATGCCCGGCTTGTCCGCAGGCTCGACGTAGAAGGACGTGCTGCCGTCCGCATCCGTGACATGCTCTGCAACATAGCCGATGAGCGTCACGTTCTGCAGGTGCTGGCTGAGACACACCTCATGGACGATGCCGCACAGATCGATGACTGGCGTGTCCTCGCGCTCGGCAAGCACTTTGATGGCGGCGATGAGGAACCAGCCGTCGGCGTAGGAATCGTCAATCTCACCACAGAGTCCAGGGATGTCCCGTGCGCCGTAGGAGACTCCCCGCAGAACCTCAATGGCGTTCGCAAGCGGACTCGGGTCTCGACTGGAACCGTGGAGGAAAAATTTGGAAAATCCCAGTCTCCTATAGTCGTCGAACTCCACCTGGAGCGGAGACCGTGCCACGCGCCTCTCCTCGGGAACGGAGGATGCGCCGCGGCTGAACTGCCGGGAGATGTCCTCTAGGGAGGGGGTGATGCTGGCACCTCCATCCGGAATACGCAGTCCCGGGCCGTGCAGAGCGCGAGAGGCAAGCCCCCGTCAGCCGGCCGGCACTCTATCTCTGGCGAACCATAGTCCGGGTCTTCCTTGCGGATGTAGCCGATGAGCTGGAAACGGTCCCTCCACATGGTGAGCCAGTCAAGATACAAGGTAGTCTGGACATTGCGGAAGTCCAGGCAGGGCGGCTCCGGGGAACGCTGGGCGAGCGAATGCAATGCTGCGCTGATGAACAGGTTGTGCCCGTAGTTCACATCCGCATCCTCCGGGATGGCAGCCACGAAAGCCTCAAGCTCCGACGCGCCATAGGGGCGGATGTGGACTATGTCGGCAGCTCTCCTCTCCCAGTGCGCATAGTCCCAGGGAGCGCGGAGAGGGTCAGCCCAGTACCGCTCCAGTTGCTCCTTGAGCGCGCTGAAGGCCTCGTCGAGCTCTCCGGTGCTCGCCGGTCGGGTCGGCTCGTCCGCTGCCTCGCATTCTCTGCGGAACTGCCGCGCGAGGTCCTCAAGGTCAGCCATTGCCGTCCCCTATCGGACCGGTGATATCGCCGTTCTCGATGATGTATTTTCCGACCTGCACACCATAGGGCTCCTCTTCTGTCCTGAGCATGATGATGTACGGGCCACCGCTCTCGCTGCGCACATGGTCCACTCTCCCGAGGATGGTAAGCGGGAGCCGCTTCACCTCTTCCCATCCCAGGCAGAGCTGCCGGGAGAGTTCGCGGGCATCCACCTGGGCCGGGCCGCTCCGCTTGCAGTATTGCCGGAGCATGGCCGTGAGAAAGTGGCTGAGCTGCGCCTCGCACTCCTCATCCTGAGGAAGCTCGCCATCGGCCCGTTCGAGGAACTCGTTGATGTCACCCTGTGAGTATGTGATATCATCCAGCGCTGTCTCGGTCCTGCCGAGCGACCAGTCCCACGGCCTCTCCGCCGTCCCGTCGAGATACCACTGTTTCGACACGCTCCAGAAGAGGGAGAGCAGCTTACTGGCGCTGTCTCCCCGAGCGGCCGGGTCCTGAGCGACTCCACATGCTCTGGAGAACTGCCTGCCGATGTCCGCAGAGTCCGGGGCACTCATTCCTCCACCAGCCTCTCGCCCTGCACCCTGTAGCGCTTGCAATCGGGCTGCACCGCGTCGCGCGGCAGGATGAATATCTCTTTGGAGTCCTCCTCGGAAAAAGGGATTTCAATGTCCGCGTAATACGCGATGAACCGGAATGTCCCGCGGACGCATTCCAGGGGGATTTCGATGCGGAATGGCAGCGTGCGGAAGTCCAGGGAGAGCTCTGGCTCCCGCAGGTAGAACGAGGATATCGCCTCTTCCAGGAATCGGTTCACTGCGGAGTAGGTGCGATAGTTCTCCGGGATGTCCTCGTCCCTGAGGAGCAGGGGAAGCGTGTCCAGGAAGCCCTGCAGGTCGCCTGCCTGGTACGACAGCCTGTCCATGCCAGGCCTGTCTCCTTCATGGAGGACACCGAGGAACCGCTCGATGAGCAGTCCGGCAGGCGTCAGGGTTGCCTGCGGCTCGTGCGCAGCGGCTGCGCGGAACTGCCTCGTGATGTCCTCTGGGTCTGGTCTCATGGTGGGGGCGGGACTGTCCCGGCACTGGGAGCGATCGCCTTGATGGGGTTGTGGATGAAGACGCTTCCGTGCTCGAACTGCGCAAGCTGCGCGTGGCGGCCTGAGGTCTCATGGGAGGGAAGCACGACCAGGTATTCATGGGCACTGGACTTTCCGTGCTGCACTCCATCGAAGTATCCGTACACCCAGAGGGTATGCGGGTTCAGCGGGGAAAGATAAATTTCCAGGCCGCGCTCCACTCCTGCGAAGTTGAGGTTGAAGGCGAGATCCTCCTTCTTGTACCACGGGGCGCGGGCGGCGATGGCATAGGTCACGAAGCGGCTGAGCAGCACCTTGGTCCCGTGCATCGGGTCCTCAGGCACAATGTCCCTCACATCCCCCGCAAGAAACTCCTCGATGTCCTCGGCCCTGAATTCCTCTTTATGGAGTTCATCCACGATGGACTGCCGGTTCCGCTCTCCGACAGCCACCATGAACTGCCTGCAGAGCACTGTGAGCATGCTGACTGGGGGGGTGGAGCGCACTTCGTGCGACGCGTCCGCTCCGCGGGAGAACTGCCGCATGATGTCCTCCAACGTAGGTTTCATGGCGTCCTCGGCCAGATGGGTGTGCCGTCAGCGCGGTAGATGGAAGAGCTGCGTATCACGATGCGCGCTGGCGATTCGCGGCCGAAGACGATGGACTCCAGCCCCGTGCGCCCTGCGCCAGCGGTACCATAGGGGATATCTATCCGCCCCGAGCCCACCAGTTCCAGGGTGGTCTGATTGAGCAGCTTCCAGCTGAGGTTCAGGAACCCGTAGTCGGTGAGGTCCAGGACGCAACCCCCTTCCCGGAGCAGGTCGGCGGACGCCTCCGCCACCGCCGAGAGGTAATGCCCTCTCCAGTCGGCCGCCCAGCCGTCAGAGCGCTCGGGACGCGCCCGCGCCTCGTAACGGGAGAGCTTGCTGCAGAGACTTTCCAGCTCCTCGGCGTGCAGCCGATGCCGCGACGCGACAGCCCGGAGCGCGTCCGCCTGCTCCGGCTTGATGTTGAAGGGGTTGGTCATGGTCGCGTCTAGGCGGTCCAGCGCCTTCTCGAAGCCGCGCAGGGCCCGGTCCGCGGCGGATGACTCCGGCCGGGATATCTCCGAGGGCACGCAGGCCGCCGGCCGGGAGAACTGCCTGGCGACGTCCTCAGCGTAGGGTTTCACGGCCACACCTGCTCTCCGTTGCGCGTGATGATGACGTCTTTCCCGATGGTGGATGCCCCCAGGTTGTATCCCCTGTAGTCGGCCAACGAGAGATAGCTCCCCACGATATCAATCCTGCCTTTTTTTGCCTGCTTGCCTACTTCCTTTCCGGCACTGCCGAACACGCGGATGGTTCCGCCTTCCAGGTGTGAGCCCAGGTAGTCGCCTGCTGCGCGGGTAATTTCCATGACCCCACCAAGCATCCCCATACCCGCATGTCCGCCCGCACTTCCGTATAGCTGGATACGACCGGAACGCATGCTGACCCCGAGATGGCTGCCCACGTGGCCATGGATGACTAGCGTCGGCCCGTGAAGATAATTCCCAAGGCAGTCCATCTTCGGCCCGCCGTCCTGGAGCCGGAGGGTGAATGCCTCATCCGGCCGGCCGATGACATTCACGAGCGCGGAGAGATAAGTCCCCATGACGACGGGATACGTCTCCTCAGTCCAGAATGTTGAAAGGTGATTCTCCACGAATCTCTCGACATCCTCTCTCGTGTACGGGGACATCCCGCTCAGTTGGTTGATAATCAGTTGGTTGAAAATCTCAGGGTACGGAACGTACGGAACGAATGGGTGGCGCGTGGAAAAAATATCCTCGCAGTTGGCGACGATGGCAGCAAGTCCGCCAGTTCCCCCTCCAGTTCTCGGCTCAGCCTGACCGGCGCACGCCCGGCCGAACTGCCGCGCGAGGTCCTCGTCACCGGGCCTCATGGCGCACCACAGGTGAATCCCTTGGAGATATGGTAGACTCCGAGCACATTATCTGAAGGGGCGTGCGCCGGCCTGCATTCCACCCAGTCGGAACCGGCCACCTCGGTTTTCGAGAGATAGCCGGTGATGAAGACGTTGTCTGACGCAGAAAGCCGTGCGTAGTTGAGCATGAGCAGGAACGGCAACTCCCGGAAATCGAGGCGCACCTCGGACCAGCGCTCAGCGAGGGTGACTACCGCCTCCTCAGCGAAGAGCTCAAGATCGGGCTTCTCAGGGGTATCCAAAAGGAACTCCTCGAGGTCCCTCGCCACGTAGTTCGCATTGTGGAGCTCATGCAGGACCTCCCGGGTGACGCGCTCCTTCTCCACCGCCGTCTTCTCCAGAGAGAAGAGGTCCGAGCGGCCCAGCTGCTCGAATCTTTCGAAGAGGGTGTGGAGCGCGCCGACGCCCTGCAGTCGCGGACCCTCCGGCTGCGCGCTCGCCTCGCGGCCGAACTGCCGGGCCAGGTCGCCGGGGTCCGGGCTAGAGGTCATAGCTCACCGCCCCGTAGTGCAGGTAGACTTCCTTCGCAGCGTCATTCGCTTTCCCGGCCGGAAGGAGCAACAGGGACGGTTTCCCATGTGTCCTCCCTGTTTCCATGCCGATGTGGCCCCACACCCGCAGCGCGTACGGTCGCAACTCATCAAGGTGAATGCGCGCATCGCAGCCGATGCCCTCGGCATCGAGCGAAACGTCCCGCGAGCGGGCGCACAGCGACGCCACCGCACGGGTCACGAAGCGGTCCGCGAGCAACCTCACCCCGGCAGGACTCTCCTGGCTGGCCAGGTGAATGAGGTCCTCCGAGAGGAACTCCTCGAGCTCTCCGGCGGTATAGCGCGCATTTGCCAGGCGGTCCAGCTGTTCTCCTCGGACCTCATCGGAAGAGTCCATGAAATCCATGCACAGCGCGGCGAGCGTTCCCGGCTGCGGCTCAGCTGCCTCGGGCTCAGGACTGCCCTGTGGCTGATGGTGGAACTGCCGCGCGATGTCCTCGTAGTCAGCCATCGTAAGACTCCGTCGGTCCGATGATATCACGGCCATCGATGACATACGTCCGGACCGGTGCGTAGGGGCCACCGAGAGACATGCTCCTGACCACGACCTGGTCTCCGCTTCGCCAGCTCTCCACCAGCTCAGCGAACGCAAGCACCTCATCATATTCTCCGACGCTCGCCGGCAGGATTGGTTCCTCGCGCGCTTCGCATTCCCGGTGGAACTGCCGCGCGATGTCCACCAGGTCAGGAATCATCGCGGCCACACCTGCTTCCCGTTGTGGGTGATGGTCACCTTCGAGCTGATGGGAAAGGTCTGCGAGTGATGGTAATGGTTCGAGTCATTCGCCAGGGCGCGGTAGAAGCCCTCGATGTCAATCTTGCCCGCGCGGGCGTTCTTCGCCACCCATCCCCGTGCCCTGCCGCGGAGGCGGATGATGCCGCCCTGCATGACCTCTCCTAAACCCTTCCGGACGGTGCCATCTATCTCCAGCACCCCGCCGTGCATGCCCATCCCTGCGGAATCCCCCGCAGCGCCCTGGAGGCGCAGCAGGCCGGAGCGCATGCCAAATCCGAGACAGGCGCCCACGTGGCCGTAGACAAGCAGGGTGGGGCCGTCGAGATAATTTCCGATGCTGTCGAGCTTCTGCTTTCCGCTGTATGGCAACCGCAGGGTGAACACCTCCCCGGGACGGCCGATGCGGTTGACGAGCGCCGAAAGATACAGTCCGGCGTTGCGGGTGTAGCAGGTGTGCTCCCTGAACTCCGGGAGGCATCTGGCAGCGAATTCTTCCACATCCTCTCGCCTGTAGACGGGAAGCACCTGGACGAGGTCCCAGATATCCGTGGAGTGCACCGATGCCGAGTCTGCGACCTCCTTGCAGCCATCGATGATTGCCGAGAGGCTGTTCGGGCTGCGCGTCTCCTCGCGCGCCTCAGCCTCTCGCCGGAACTGCCTCAGCGTCTCCTCGGGGTCTGGCCGCACGTTACCCACCCACCGAACGGGAGACTTCGCCAATCGTGATGCGGGGGATGTCCTCCGGACGTGATACCCCGTAGATGGAAAGACGCTTCCCCTCTCCGGCGAAGCGCTCCTTGAGTTGCGCGACAGCATCGCCCCCACTGGTGTAGATGACATTGACGCGGTTGGTCTGCTGCAGGCCAAGGAGAAACTGGATGGTCTCCTCCAGGTTGGAGATGGCGACGTCGCTGATGAGCAACAGGTCGCACGGCACCTTCGCCGAGGAC
>Ga0209542_10021126_pt1 | contig 10232 bp, 9 predicted proteins | sample RifCSPhighO2_01_FD_184028 | JGI IMG/M metagenome (GOLD analysis project Ga0209542, IMG submission 184028) | Soil microbial communities from Rifle, Colorado - Rifle CSP2_plank highO2_0.1 (SPAdes) (version 2) | ecosystem: Environmental > Terrestrial > Deep subsurface > Rock core/Sediment ...
GAACGGAGGACCATCGTAGAAAGAAAAAGTGTCATGCTGAGTAGCCCCGAGTCCGCCGCTGCGGGCGAGGGGCGTATCGAAGCACGGCCTTCCTTTCTGCCCCTGATGATCCAGCACATCCCCGGGGATGCAGTGCTGCTTGATGGAACGTTTGAAGACATCTTCCTCCTTCCAGTATTGGAGGATGCCCTTCTCCAGAGAAGGGAAATCCTGCCGGGGATCTACCGAGTCAAACATGCCGACAGTGTAGCGAAAAACCAATGCTTGGCGCGCCTTAGGCAGAATCACAGGAAGAGATGGAACTTTTCCTTGACTGGAGCTTCAACCCACCGGAGAGTGTCCCTTCCATGAGACAAATCGAACCCGATCAATTCGAAACTCTACGGAGATTGGTGGCAATCCCCTCCGCATACTCCCAAAAAGAGCCCATCGGTGATGAAGTAGTCATCCAAAATGCGATTTGGGAAATGCTGCAAGAGACGGGAACGCTTCCCTCAAAACAATTTCTGAAAGATGGAAAGAGGTTCAACATCATTGCAAAAAAGGGAGCTCCCATTGAGCGGGCGAAATATGTCGTGATGGTGTACGTGCATACGGATACGATAAAGAAGAAGGAAGCATGGCATGGTGTAACCGACTACAAGTTGGTGCGCGCTGGCGAGTTTCTGCACGGCATCGGCGTCTACGATATGAAAGCAGGAGTCATGATGCTCATCGATCTTCTCCAGACTGTTAACGTTCCCGAAGGAATTACGCTTGTTGGCGCGTTCTGCGCGGGAGAAGAGCGGGATTCTGATGGCATCGAAAAATTGATGGAGTGGCCGGATATCCATCGGGTCAATATCGTTCTCTCTCCCGAAATCGGAACACTGGGGAACGATGTAGCAGGGAACATGATTGAGCAGGACAACCCCAAGGACATCATCGTGGCGCGACCGGGAAATGTGAAATCACTGCTCACGATCACCGCAGGAGACAGCCATGCATTTAATACGAGCCAACCTGATGCAAATGAGGCGCTTCGGACGGCGCATAATCACCTCTTCGCTGAGTTTGCAAAGCGCGGCGCGAGCGGATTGCAGCGGAACCACGTTGATCTTGGCATCGAACGCCTGCGGGAACGACACATCCAGACGCTGGATGACGACGAGGGTGAATTTGAATCGGTCGCAACCGGCGCACAGTCAAAGCTCACCGCACGAATCGTCCCACCCTCGACCATCGAAGAAGTGCGCCGATGGCAACAACAGGCACTTTCATCACTTATGCATACCGAGAGTTGGCCGGATTTTGGTCTCCAAGCCGAGTTTACGCAATTCGGCATGTCCTATAATCCCTATGTTATCCGCACGGATGCGCCAGCCATACAGCCGGTCATTGGAGCGGTGAATCAATGCTACGGCGGCTATCGATTTTCGGCGGGCAAAGCAGTTGCCGATGGGTGCTACGGACACAAGAACATGAACGCACTACGCGGCATCAACGATCCTTCATCCTATACGCAGTACTCCATCGGGGGGCCACGTCCGCCGGATCAACCGGTGCCCGTGTCGTATGTGCCATGGCTGGATATCGGCCCGCTCGGTCAGGGAGCACACAAAAAAACTGAGCGCGTCTACGAGGAAAGTCTGGTACAACTCATTGCATTCTATCGAACATACCTTACGCGTCATCTTCCGGAATTCCTGGCATCTCATTCGTGAACTTCTGAAGAGCAACCAAAAGCCTGTGACGCAGAATTTCCCATAGGACATTGGCAGAGTGCGGGAAGTATTTCGGTATTGCACCGAACACGCATTTTTGTCCATTATTGATGAACGGCGACACTCTGCGTGAAACGGCAGAGAACCGCAAAAAAAGTCCTCGAATCGTTTGATTAGTAATGACCACTTTCAATAGAATGCATTGCACTTAATTTAGAATGCCTGTTGATGCGCCTCCATCGGCCTCAGACTCGTCTGACAATATAAACCTTCAGCCGCAGTTGAATGGTACTCCTGAACGCGGTGTCGCAAATAACCCCCAGCTGAAGAGGGTTCAAGATGAATCGCGAAGCATTATCGATCTTGTTTTTAAGAAAACAAAGAACGCGCTTGATGTCATCATAAGTGAACAAGGGGGGTCTCGTATGGTTTGGGCAGGACTCGACCAGTCCGGCTATAAAAGTTTTAGAGAATTTTATGAAGATGTTGTAAATTCTGTCACTGCATTACATGCAAAACTGGTTGCACGAGAAAATCTCGTCAGCGGCGAAGTGACGATCAGTCAGGGAGAATTGGACCAGACTCTCCATAACATACTCTTGCCTGCTCTAGCCAGCCATGGGGTGCGGCTGCAATCGGATCTTGCTGGTCTAAAAATGCATAAAACAGTGTAGTTTCTCTGAAAAAGCTTCTTTTATATCTTGCCTAGACAAGATGCTTCGTTAGCATGGAGTACTCCGTGTCCAGCAATCCCATCCCTGACTGGGAAAACCCAGATGCATCGATTGATACCGATGAGGTAGTTGAGCAGTTGATGCAACAACGCCTCGCAGGGAATATCCCGGATGATCTGGATCAGCGATTGCGCGAGGCACATGCCCAGGGAGAACTGGAATCAACAGGGGTAATGGATGCGAGGGGGGAGATTATTACTGGTGTACAGCACGCCCAAGAGCTCTATCAACGTCATCGTATTCTGAATAAAGCTCAGGTGGTGGCACAGGCAATTTATCTTGCATTTAAACAACAGGGAGGAATGCTGCACACATTGGCTGGAACTCTTCCGCTGGAAGGCGCGTTCATCGAAGACGAGTCCCTGCAGCATTATGAAGAAATTCTCTGTGATCCGCTGTGGGTCATCGCGCATGCAGGCGGAAAAATACGCGATCCTCAGACCCTTCGGTGGCGTGAATTTGAGAATGTTGCAGACATGCAGGTACAGATGCCGGAAGATCGGACAGATGCCCCGCTCGTGACCAACGTTCCTCATCCCAACGATCCCAATTCCTTCTTTCATGACTACCACAAAGATGAGGCAAAACGGATCGCAGGAGAAATTCATGAAAATCATGCCATCGCCGCCTGTATCAGCAATGTCGGGGTACATCCCATGGAATATCGTAAATTAGGTTTCGCTTCGCTCGCGCGGCAAACCATCGCTCAGCACCTTCGGGAATCAGTAAATCCGGCAAGAACACATCAGATTCGATACCTTCTTGCAAACATGTTCAATATCCGTGGGCTCCATGTACCCACGGAATCAAAACCATCCATCGCACTCAAAAAACCTATTTTGAATAAAGTGAGTATTTACATGCACGCGCTCAGCCATCAATTTGAGGCTCTCTACGCCTGGAAAGCACGAGGAAAAGACATCCCCGTCACTCTCTCCCTTGCCAACGATCAAAGCATTCCTGCCGGTCTCCGGGTGGATTGGGAAACCGTCGTGCTTCCCCTCAAAAAACGCACAAGCCATCCGTGAGCACGGTCAAGGAAATTCCTCCTCATGCACCGGAAGTTTTCTGCGTATTCTCCCACCACCAGAGCGTCGCAAGAACCGGCAGAGCGACAAGCGGAGCGAGTGATCGGGTGATGAGAATTTCACCCACCATCGTTGCACAGCACACGAAGAGGAGCTGCCGGTCCAGCGCCGTTGCCTCTATGCTTCGCACAAGCGTGTAGTAGAGGCCGTACGGGAGAAATACGAACACAAACGAAAAGAGCGCCATGGCGCCAAGCGCGCTCCAGGGGAGGGATAAGAGATGCGTGTAAGGAAGAAGCGGCAACGAACAGAGAAGCGCGACGAGGGATAGCCAGAAAAGATACACCGGGTACCGTGCACGCACCTTGGCTTCCTCCTCCTGATACCGCCGGCTTACCTCCGTATAGAAGCCGAAACTCACGGCGCTGAGCGCCGCAAAGAGAATTCCTATGAGTGAAAATCCCTGAAAGAATACGGCTGCAACCACGCCGGCAATACACACCGCCAAAACAGCTGCCGGTGCAATCCAGTACTTCCGGTCAGTCACCGAACGAATGAGGGAGGTGAGCGTGACGCCCAAACCGATAATGAGGAGGATATACTGCGTGGGGGAAATGAAGGTGAGAGCCGCATAGGTGGCGATACCGGTGATAAAGAGTGCACTGCCGGAAACAAGGAGGAGCGGATGAAACGGCGAAAGAGGTTTGAATTTTTGTCGGACGATATGGTGATTGGCTGCACAAAGAATATTGGCTGCGGCAAAGAAAACGAGGAAGCGCATCAGCGTAAGATCGAGAATGGTAATGGGTCCGCTGAGCAATTCATGCGCCACCACCGGATCGAGGCCCCAGAGCAGTACGATAGAAGCGATCGCAAGCCTCTGGTGCCAGACAAAACGCACCTGTTCGCAGCGCACATCCATGCCTCCTGCAGCCACGATGTCGTGTTCGAACTTCCGTCGTTCCTCATCCGAAAAATCGGCATTAATCGAGAACCGCCGTACAGCAGAGAAAGGCACGGGCAGAATGCGGATATCCTGCAGAGTGAGATGGAAATGATCATACACATCAACGAGCCGCCGCAGCGTTGCGGAATCATTCGATTGGACGACAAAGCGAATCCGATACCGGTGGTGAGACATGCTCTTCTCCTTTCTCCCCTCCTTCCGCGCAGGAAAGAGAATGTCTACCACACTCTCCGGTTCGAGTTTCCCTTCTGCAAGCGCAATGAACCCTTCCTCCAGAGAAGAAAAGCCGAGCATTGCCATTGTTTCCCGCAACCCCTCCTCTGCAAACTCAGCCAAAAGAACCTTCTTACTTCTGAGCATCACAGCGGAAAGGAGCTCTCTCCCCTCTTCCGCCTTCTTCTCCCTCGGTTCCGCTCCAAGCCCCTCCCGGATTTTTGCAAGCGCAAGACCCGTACGCACCCATGTGAGCCATGCGCGCTCCACGGTGCGCTTCTTCGCAAGATCCACTTCAATCGTTGCCGCATTCGTGAGCGGCGTCTGCAATGCCACCTCCTTGCCGTCCATCCTCATACTCTTCAGCCTGAGGGCATGATCGCCGAGAAAGTGGAATGCTCCGTCGAGAACGGTGGATCCTTCCGGCAGGAGCATCGACTGATCACCGGGACCATAGACCATGATGGATTCACCCAAGATATCGCTCTGGAGACTTTCCCAGAAATCTTCACTGCGGTCCGCAGTACCTTCTGCGAGTGGCGAAATGCGCTGGGACCAGCCGAGGTAGGAGGGCAAACCCATCGGCCGGCCATCAAAACACCTGGTGGTAATGCCCTTGCGCGCATACGCATGCATGTCGCGCGTGCGGATTTTACAACGGACCCGCGTCCCATCTTCCAGAATCATCGTCGTGTGCAGCCCTTGGTAACCATTGATCATCGGCGCATTGATGAAATCCTGAAACGAAAGCGCTTCGCGCCGCCAGCACTGGTGGAGTGCACCAAGCGTCTGGTAGCACGTGGCAATATCCGCGCAGATGAATGCGATGGAAAAAGGAGCGACACCCGTCACAGTGCTGCCGCCGGCTTCGTACAATTTCCGGAGTTTCCGGAAGCGGCTCGATTCGTACAGAAGCTCGATCGGAACGCTCTCCTGCACCAGTGCAATCGCCTTTTTCATTTCGCCGATCACGCGCTGTGCCCGGCGCTCGCTTTCGGAACGAATCTGCAGCATTCCCTGCAGGACCTCCGGATTAAGCACCCCGTGGCACAGTTCCGCGAGCTCATCGCGCAGATCCTGAAGACTCAGGCGGTCGGCGATTTTTACATACACATCCTGCGTCTCCTGCGCGAGCGCCTGCCGCTTTTCCTCCGGAAGGAATTCGATGGTCTGCATATTGTGAAGGCGATCTGCAAGCTTGATCACCATGATGCGCACATCATCCTGCATAAAGGTAAAAAGCTTGCGGATAGTTTCGACCTGTCCCGTGAGCGTCGGCCGCTCCAAAAGATCCGCATCATCAAGTTTGGTAAGCGCATCGATCATGCGCCGGACATTCGCGCCGAAGCGCTCCTCGATCTCATCTTCGGAAAGAGACGTATCCTCCAGTGCATCGTGAAGGAGAGCGACGATGATCGTATCGGCATCGCCTCCGTAATCCGCGAGTATGTGAGCAACGGCAATGAGGTGCGTAAAGTACGGCTCGCCGGATCGCCGCGTTTGCCCTGCATGCATTTCTGCCCCCAGTTCAAACGCTTCTTTGGTCTTCTTCTGCTCCTCGGTTCCGAGGTAGCGGATATGGGACTGGAAGGCAGCCCAGGAAAAGGAAGAGGAGGTTTGAGGCTTTGAACCTGCCATAGCGTCGGAGTATAGCATGGTTTACAGTGGACAAGCATGAGTTTCGAGATTATGGGAATTCTGAATGTCACACCCGACTCTTTTTACGATGGCGGGAAATTTGACGGAACGGATCGCGCTGTGGCGCGTGCAATGCAGATGATCGGGGAAGGAGCCAACATCATCGATATCGGAGGAGAATCCACGGGACCGCGATCAGAGACAGTGAGCATTGAGGAGGAGCTGAGGAGAGTAATTCCCGTTCTGGACAAGTTAAAAGTGAAAAGTGAAAAGTTAAAAGTACGAATCAGCGTGGATACCTATAAATCTAAAGTTGCCGAAGCTGCGCTCGATGCGGGAGCGGCGATGGTGAATGATGTGACCGCAGGGCGCGGGGATCCCGCCATGTTCCCCCTGATCGCGGAACGCCGATGCATGTACATCATGATGCACAGTAAAGATGATTCCCCGCGCACAACGGTGGAATCAAGATCGTACGAGGATGTTCTCGGTACGATCCATGATTTTTTTGAAGAACGAATCGGGGCGGCGGTGCAAGCGGGCATCGCGCGGGATCAGCTCATTCTGGACCCCGGCCTCGGGCACTTTGTCTCGAACGATCCGCAGTACTCGTGGCACATACTTGAGCATCTTGAATTTCTGCAGGATTTCGGCTGCAGAATTCTCGTCAGTCCTTCGCGGAAATCCTTCACGGCAGAGCACCAGCAGCAATCTCCCGCTGAACGCCTGCCGGGGACACTCAGAGCAACTGCGCTCGCCATCGCGCACGGGGTAGCCATCATCCGGACCCATGATGTAAAGGAGACGAAGGCTATATCGCCCCTGCTCCCATAATGACGAAGTGCACGATCACGAAAGCAGTCGCAATAAGGAGAAGCCCGAGGAGCGCGTTCCCGATGATTCCCTTCGCCTTCGTGATGAGTTCATCGTTCCCCAGATTGAAAATCATGAGGAACCCCGCATAGAGCATGACCGCAATCGTCACGATGCCGGTGAATCCGAGCAGCAATCGTACGAGACCGAAGATTTCGACAATAAAAATGGATGCATCCGGCGTACCGGGGAGCGCAGCCATCTGGTCAAATCCGAACACCGCCGCAATGGCGCGGTCGAACACGATGAGAAGAAGCCCGAGAACGGTGGAAGTGACCGCGCGGTATGCCTTTTGGAGCGCCTGTTCGCTGCCAAAGCTCGCAAGCACGGCGATGCCCTGTAAAACAAGGAGACCGACCGCAATGATCGCAACGATCGTTTCCCCCCAGCGAACGATACCCAGAATTTCCTCGCTGAGAATGGTGGATCCGGTCAAAATAGTGTTGGATGCCATGAACGACGTGGAACCTGTGATGAGTGTGCCGGGCTGAATGCTAAATCCGCCATAGAGCGCATCCACGAACCGTTCGGAAGTAAAAATGAGGAAAAGGCCGATAATCACTCCGGTGATCATTCGCTTGGCCGTCGTCAATGCTTCCTCCGACTGACGGATGATGAGGGTAAATGCGGCAGTAATCACTGTGATAAACGCAACGGTCCCGATGAGTACTCGTCCCCGCTCCACGGCATAGAGCAAAAGTGCCGCGAGACGGCATGCGCCCGCTCCTGCGGTAGATGCAGGGCAAGCGTAGGAAATTGAAAGGTACGTGGTGAGGGGCGATGTTCCCACGACGCTATCGATCACATTCGGAAGCACCGAGACCTGCGCCATCGCCAACGCGGGAGCAAAGAAGAGCACCAGAACGCCGGGGAGTGAAAGGAGAAAGTGCATTAGATAGTGGAAGGCGGCGCCGTGGACGGGAGGAATGTTCCAATCAACACATGAGCAAAAATAACGATGATGAGAATGATGAGTGTGGCAAGCAGAATGCGTTTGGCACGTTGCCGCAAATTGTCGTTCTGGAGCGCCACAATGTAGAGCATTCCGCTCGCAATGAGCGACACAACGGCGAGCCCCGCCATGATCTCAAGGAGGAACCGAATGATGCCTCCTATTTCGACCACAATGGCATCGGGCGACCCTGTGGGGAGAATCGCAAGAACGCCGATCCGCGCCGTGAGGAGGAGTACGACCCCGATGAGACCATTGAAGAAATTTTTCTTCTGCGTTTCAATTTCGGATTCATTCCCCTGCAGCACGATAATGCGGAAGCCGGCCAGACTGATGACAAACACAAGGAATGCGCCCGTGAGAAGCGTGATGAAATCCACGATGGTATTGATCGCATTGGTGAATGGCGTCTCATTGAGGAGCGATGCACCGGTAGCGCTTGGAGCAAACGTATCCACTAAAAAGGAAGCGATGCCGATGAATGCCATACCTTTGGCCGCATCGCCGAATGCCTTCCGCTGCTCTGTCTGTACAGACTCCTCTCCTCCAAACATGATCATCGAAAGGGCGTACCACGTCACATAGAGCACAGCGACACCAACGAAGACCACTTTGATCGCAGGCACAACAACAAGACTCAGATACGATTCGATACTCCAGACTCCCGTCACAGGGCTGGATCCACAGAGTCCTGTCGCAGAGCAAATTGCATTGAACGACGCAGGGGGCACGGCGACCGCATGGGCGATGAGCGGGATGAAAGCGACAAGGAGACCGAAGATCGCCGCTCCCGCCCGTGGCAAATTCTTGCAATTCATAAATCTTCATAGTATACCATAATTCTATGCAGTATTCCATTCCTCAGACCAGACCAGTCTCCCTGACCAGGACAGGCGAAATGCAGGTCTATGCACTCTTCGCCCTCGCCATGGGGCTCACCGCACTCGGCGTCTTCTTCGGCACACTCTACGCGCCGGTTCTGTTTCGCGGCGGGACACACATGATTCTCCTCATCACCGAACTCGCAATCATTTTGAGCGCCCCATTGTGGATGCAAAGAAGTCCGCTCAATATTCTCCTCTTCGGCGCTTTCCCTCTTCTCTCAGGCATCACCATCACTCCGTACCTGTGGGCGGTATCGCAGGGATATGTAAACGGCAACGCCATTCTCTTTAATGCGATTATTGCAACGACATTCATGTCTGCTGCGGCTGCGCTCTTTGCGCGGACAACATCAATCAATCTTGGCATCATGGGACGCGCACTGTTCTTTGCAGTCCTCGGGCTCATCGGGTTTTCACTCCTCCAGATTTTCGTGCCGGGTCTCAGGCAGAGCATCGGTTTCGAGATGGGCATCTCCGCTGCGGGGGTGGTGATCTTCGCACTCTTTACGGCTTACGACATTCAGCGCATACAGACTGCAAGTCGTTACGGAGCGAATCCGTTTCTGCTGGCTCTCAGCCTCTACCTCGATATCTTCAATCTGTTCCTCTCTGTGCTCCGGTTTATGCTGGCGATTGCGGGGAATCGACGGTGAGTTTTGATGTTCTGCAGTTTTGATGTTCTGAAGGTAATGGCCTCAGAACTTCAGAACCCCCAAACACCTCTAAACCCTTCTTTCTTGATTGACCTCTCTCAGCTCAGCCTCTACATTGCCCCCATCCTATGGCCAAGCGCCCCACACCGAAGAAAAAGCTAAGCAAAGATCGTAGCGGTCACCGCTATGGCGCGTACGTAAAAAAGCAGATCCACAAACTCCGCGGGCGCATGAATTCCCCCTTTGCCGGATACTACGAAAAAGAGAAGAGTGGGGAGAAAGCGCTGGAGAAGATTACGAAAATTAAAGCGTAACGCACGATGGCTTCGCGTCGCCGCCTCGCCCGGGTCGCAGTCATGCAGACTCTCTTTGAAGAAGATTTCCACAAGAGTCATCCTTCCGGTTCCCCGGATCAGGAGGCCGGAGAAATCCTCCGGCGGAATATGGAAGAAGCGGAAGGAGAGATGGATCAAACATTCGCCGAAAGCCTCTTCGCAGGAATTCATGAGCGCGAAGAAGAAATCCTGCAGGCGATGCGCGACCATGCGCCTCAGTGGCCGCTTGAGCGCATGGACCGGATGACGCGG